>WNGA01006964.1_pt1 | contig 37303 bp, 38 predicted proteins | sample 5400061 | NCBI WGS metagenome assembly WNGA01 (sample SAMN13153366, study PRJNA577476) | soil metagenome | isolation source: 100 cm soil or saprolite under grassland replicate 2 | place: USA:California | collected 2016-06-15
TGAGGCGGACGCGCGCTTTTCCTGGAGCAACTGCCGGATGTCCGGCGCTCCATCGCGTCGCGCGACGCAGAGGGCAAGGCGCACTGAGGAACGGATGGGCCTTCGCGCCCGTCGCGGCTACTCCCGCGCGGTGACGACGACCTAGAGCACGACGTCGCCACGCTGGACCCGCATCAGCACCGGAGCCCCCGGCCTCAGCGTCCGGGCGACCGTCTGGAACTCGGCGGGGCTCCGGATGGGCTCGCGGTTGATCTCGCGGATGACGTCGCCCGCCTTGATGCCGGCCCGCGCGGCCGAGCTCCAGAAGTCGACGTCGCGGGCGCCGGTCGGGTACCCGACATCTCCCGCCGGGTCCGTGATCGTGCTCCGGATGACCGCACACGCAATGTGAGAGCACGCGCGTCCCGTGCGATATCCAATGCCTGTGTCAACCCGGTCTCCGCCAGCTCCGAGCCATCGAGCGGAAACCAGAATCGTGTCGAGCTTCATCGCAGGCAATTTTGGCTCGGTCTCGCGCGCTCGCCGGCCGGTGATACGTCCGGTAATGCGTATGCCGCGCCGAACCCGAGGAATTTCGCGCGGATGAAGCTGCAGGGCGAGGCGACCTCGCCCCACGTGGGGCGTGCCGTCCCTCGCGCGCCGACGTCGACAGGTGCGGAAGGTCGTGATTCTCGTGGGATCGCGTGTGGCGTCGCGGTTGCACATCTCGCGTCTCGACTCTGGCGGGGAGTCGCGCCGAATTCGAGACACCGAGCGCGCACTCGCCGCTCCGAAGCAAATGATCTCGAGCACGGGTCGCAAGGAAGCGTGCCCGGCGGAGGGCGATACAGAATGTTCGGCGTTTACTCCGTGGTGGTGTTGGTCCTGATGTTGGCGGGTGCCGGTCCCGGCTTCGCGGCGGACGCACAGCCGGTCCCGGCGAAGCACGGTCACGTGGCGCAAGGAGCGAAACCCGCCAATCCGGCGTCGGCGCCGAGCGCGCCCAAGCTCTCGAAGCAGAGCCCGGCGGCAGAGTACACACCGAACGTCCGGTTCCGTCTCCGCACCGAGCTCGGCGAAGGCAAGATGGCGTTCGTCGGTGTCGGCGGCGACATCGAAGGCATCGTGAACCCGACGCTGCGCGTGAACGACGGTGACGTCGTGCAGATCAGTCTCGTCAACAACGACGGCATCGATCATGATGTGGTCTTCCCCGATTTCAAGGCGGGCACCGACCGCGTGAATCGCAAGGGGGCGAGCAGCGTGACGGTGTTTCGCGCCGACAAGGCGGGCGAGCACCCGTACTTCTGCTCGCTGCCCGGCCACCGGCAGGCGGGCATGGAGGGCAAGCTCGTGGTCGGTGGCGTGAAAGGCCCGGTGGTGGCGCTGCCGCCGTCGATCAGCATCGTCCGGAATCCGGCCGATTTGCCGCCCCCGCTGCCTGTCGGACCACCGCGCACGGTGACTGTCGATCTCGAGGGAGTGGAGCTCGTCGGCAAGCTCGCCAACGAGACCACGTACAACTACTGGACGTTCAACGGCAAGGTGCCGGGGCCGTTCCTCCGCGTGCGCGTGGGCGACACCGTCGAGCTGAACTTCAAGAACCGAGCGGATAGCCGCATGATCCACTCCATCGATCTCCACGCGGTGACCGGCCCCGGGGGTGGGGCGGTGGCGACGCAGGCGCCGCCCGGCGAGACGAAGTCGTTTCGCTTCAAGGCGCTCAATCCCGGGCTGTACGTCTATCATTGCGCGACCCCCATGGTGGCGAACCACATCTCGAGCGGGATGTACGGACTGATCCTCGTCGAGCCTCCACAGGGGCTGCCCAAGGTCGATCACGAGTTCTACGTGATGCAGGGCGAGCTCTACACCGATCGCCCGTTCGGTCAGCGGGGCCACGACGAGTTCAGCGTGGAGAAGCTGCTCGCAGAGCGGGCGGAGTACTTCGTCTTCAACGGCGCCGTCGGCGCGCTGACGTCCGAGCATCCGATGAAGGCCAAGGTCGGCGAGACGGTCCGGATCTTCTTCGGCGTGGGCGGCCCGAACGCGACGTCCTCGTTTCACGTCATCGGCGAGATCTTCGATCGCGTCTACAACCAGGCGGCGATCGGCTCGCCGATGTCGACGAACGTCCAGACGACGACCGTCGCCCCCGGCGGCGCCGCCATGGTCGAGTTCACGCTGGAGGTCCCGGGCCGCTACATCCTCGTGGATCATGCGCTCTCGCGGCTGGAGCGTGGGCTCGCCGGCTTTCTCATCGTCGAAGGCGAAGAGAACCTCGCGATCTTCCACTCGGCCGGCCCGCCGAGCATGGCGGGGCATTAGGCGTGGCAGGCGCCGGTCGGGACGACATCCTCGCCGCCCTTCGCCGCGTGATTGATCCCGAGATCGGGATCAATGTCGTGGACCTCGGCCTCGTGTACGAGGCCGAGACGGGGGATGGTCACGTGCGGGTCGTGATGACGATGACCACGCCCGCGTGCCCGCTCGGCGAGTCGATCGCCGAGGAAGCCAGGACTTCGATCCGGCACCACGTCCGCGGGGTGAAGTCCGTCGCCGTCGAGCTCGTGTCGGAGCCTCCCTGGCAGCCGTCGATGATGTCCAGCGCCGCACGGGAGCGACTCGGTCGGACGTGACCGAAGCCGGGATGCCAACGTCCCTGCGACGGCGCCAGCGCGCGCGCCGGCCCCTCATCGCGCTGGGTGTGCTCTCGCTCCTCGGCGGGATCGGCGGCGGCCTCGCGCGTCTCGGGTGGCCCCTGCCGACCACCGCCGGTCTCGTGGCGTTTCACGGCCCACTGATGGTCGCCGGCTTTCTCGGCACCGTGATCGGCCTCGAACGCGCCGTGGCGCTCGGGCGCCTCTGGGCGTACACGGCGCCCGTCGCGACCGGGCTCGGCGCCGTCGCCCTCGCTGCCGGCGCGCCGGGCGGCATCTGGCTGATGACGCTCGGCAGCGCCGTCATGGTGCTCGTGTTCGCCGAGATCTTACGAAAGCAGGTGGCGCTCTTCACCATCGTCATGGCGCTGGGGGCGTGCTCGTGGCTGGCGGGCCAGAGTCTGTGGCTCGGGGGGTCGCCGATTCATCGCGTCGTCTTCTGGTGGGTCGGCTTCCTCGTGCTCACCATCGCCGGCGAGCGGCTCGAGTTGACGCGGCTTGTCCGTCTCGGCCCGAAGAGTCGCGCTGTCTTTCTGGGCGCGATCATCGTCCTCCTGATCGGGCTCGCCCTGACGCCGCTGGCGCCGGACCCGGGCGTCCGACTTGCCGGCGCGGCAATGGTGGCGATGGCGATCTGGCTCGGAGTCTTCGACATCGCCCGGCGGACGATCCGGACGTCCGGAGTGACACGGTTCATCGCGGTGGCGCTGCTCTCCGGCTATGTCTGGCTCGGAGTCACCGGGCTCCTCGCCCTGCGGTTCGGAGGCGTCGCGGCGGGACCGCAGTACGATGCGATCCTCCATGCCCTCTTCGTCGGGTTCGTCTTCTCGATGATCTTCGGCCACGCGCCGATCATCTTCCCCGCGGTGCTGGGAATCCGCGTCGCCTACCGTCCGGCGTTCTACCTCCCGCTCGGCTTGCTCCACGCCTCGCTCGTCCTGCGAGTGATCGGAGACTGCGCGCCGTGGCTTCCGGGCCGTCGATGGGGCGGACTCTTGAACGCCGTCGCCATCATCGTCTTCTTCATGAGCATGGTGTATGGCATCCTTGCGTCGCGCGCCGGCGCCGAGGCCTCGCTCGCGCAGCCGACTGGCGCGAGAGCGCCAGTCTCCCGGCCGGAGACACCATGACTGCGGATAGAAATGCCTCGACCGAACTGGAGGGTGTCGTCGCCCAGTCTGCGCTCGTGGAGTACCAGCCGGGCGCCGTGGTCAGTCGCACGCTGGTCAAGAAGGCGGCCGGCACCGTGACCGCCTTCGCGTTCGACACTGGGGAGGGGTTGAGCGAGCACACCGCTCCGTACGACGCGCTCGTGATGATGATCGAGGGGGAGTCCGAGATCTCCGTCGCCGGCGCGCCCCACCGCCTGACCGCCGGAGACTTGCTGCGGCTCCCGGCGGGCCAGCCCCATGCCGTCAAGGCGGTCACCCGGTTCAAGATGCTCCTCATCATGATCCGGGCCCCGGCGGAGGATCGCGCCGTGCCGTGACCTCAGGGACTCAACGAGACGGGGAGGGGACGGTGGGCATCCGCACCCGCCACCACATGTTCACCACGAAGAGGCCGGTTCCGACGAGCTGCCCCAAGCTCGCGATCGCGATCAGCGCGTGCAGGGCCGGCGTGCCGGCGACGCCGGCGCTCACCTCCGCGACCGCGCGCAGCGCCGTGGTGACGGTGATCATCCAGTAGACCGCCTCGGCGAGCGCGGGACGGTAGCGCGGGTCGTCCTTCGCCGGGCGCGGGAACATCCAGGTCGCCACGCCCATGACCATCATCAGCACGAAGCCCACGAGCAGCAGGTGGACATGGGCCGTGACGAACAGGCGCGGTGGATAGATGCCCACCACGAACTGGGCGACGCTCACATAACCGCCGAGCGCCAGCCCGACGATCAAGAAGACCAAGCTCGTCTTGATGTAACGGCGGACCAGCGGCGGCACGCGCGCATCGTAGCATGCCGGCCACGGCGTGCCGCGCGTGCCGGGCGGCACCGCAAGAGGGACCGCGGCGGGGAGGCGGAGTCCCAGGTGGGACACCGACGGCGCTTCTCGACGTGGTAAGCCCGTGGAATCGCTGGCGGCTCCTGTGGCATCGCCCGTGCACCCCGCTTCGAACGTGAGTCAACGCTGAGCCGGAGGGAACGCATATGGACGGGATCTATCTCATCGGCGTCGTGGTTCTCGGAGGCGCTCTGTTTTTCTGGCGTCGTCGGCAGCGGCGGCTCACACTCACGCAACACACCCTGCGCTGCCCCGAGCACGACTGCCGAGCCAGCGTGGCCGTGCGCACCGATCCGATCGCATATCCTTCGGGCCGATACCTCGATGTGACGGGCTGCTCGTTGCACCCACCGACGTCGTCCGTCTCGCCAGCACGGAAGGCGTATTTCGCCGACATGTCGCCTCCCGAGCCGTACCTCGACGATGTCGGAGGGGCGCCGTGTCACTCGGACGAGATCGCGTGCCCCAAGAGCTGTCTGCGCGTGCTGAATGCGGCCGAGAGTGGCGCTGCCGGCGAGCCCATACGCTGCACCTCGGGAATGAGTGACGGTCTGGAATTGGTCCGACAGACTCAGAGCCCGGCCATCACGCGGGTCTTGTGGTACCACAGTGCCTGAGGGACGGCGGCACGCACAGCCGTTGCCAGGCACAGCCCCGCCCTGATGTTTCACTGAAGACGCGCGAGGTTCTCACGGGGGCGAGCAGCGCCGTCTCTATCATGAAGTCCACGCTGGAGCACACGCCACGCCCAACTGAGGCGGCGTTCGCCCCAGCGATTGCCCCCTTCCTCGCCTCCAGGTCTGCGTTTTTCTTGTATTTCGCTTTTGGCGAGGTGATTGCCGTTGGCTGGGCTGGTCCGATGAGGAGGGCTGAGCCATGTGGGGACCTTGGGAATGCCAATGTGTCCGGAGCTACGTGAGGAGGTGAGCCGCCTCAAAGTCGCTCGATGATGAGGTGCTCTCGCGAAGTGAGGAAGCGTCCGTCGGTCGCCTCAGCGCCACCCGGGTGCTGTTCCTCCCCCGCGCCAATGTACTCCGCCTCTGTCAGCGACGTCTGGCGGTCGCGCTCATCACCATGCTGACGACGATCGCGCCCCCCACGGTTACGCTGGGTGGGATGGGGTTAGTCGTTGGCTGCTGAGGCGCCAAAGGGGGCTGGATGGCGTCACGGATGAAGGTTCGGCTGCTGGGGACAGGCGGTGCCGCGAACGAGCGGCGACATCAGGCGTGCCTGCTGGTCGGCTGGGGGGACGAGCCGGGCGGGGGCCGGGTCCTCCTCGATACTGGTAGCGGGCTGGACGTGGTCCGTCAGCTCGTGGCAATCGGCTGTTCGCCGACCGCAGTGCAGGACATCTTCGTGAGTCACCAGCACGTGGATCACGTGGGCGGTCTGGAGCCGCTGCTTCTCTGGAGCGTGATGCGCACGCTCCGCGAGCACGGTTGCCCACCGAGAGAGGAGACGCGAGTCTATGCCGCGCCCCGCGTCGTCGCCGATATCGAGCGGCTGCTCGACGCAATCGCCAGCGTTGCCCCGCGACTGTTTGGCGGCAAGCTCCAGCTCGTCCCTGTAGCAGACGGGGCCACCGTCCAGGTGCGAGGAGGTGCCCGCTTGACGGCGTTTCTCGTCGATCACCAGCCTTCCGAGGGCGAAGCGATGGGATGTCTGCTGGAGCTGGACGGTGTCCAGCTCGCCTATAGTGGTGACACGCGGCCTGCATCCCGGCTCGTTGAGGCCGCCCAGGACATCGACCTGCTGATTCACGAAGCGGGTGGTCTCGACGAGCACGCGGCAGAGATCCACCGCCAGGGGCACTCGACGGCCGGCGACGCGGGCCGGGCCGCGAGAGTGGCGGGAGTCGGGCGGCTGATCCTGACGCACCTGCCGACCGAGGCCCTGGCGGAACCGATGCTGGCTGAGGCCCGGGCCGCGTTCAGCGGACCCGTCGAAGTGGCGACAGACCTCGCTCTGGTCGAGCCCTAGGCCGGGAAGCCGAATGCTCAGCGGATCTGGTGCTTGGTGACGAGACGGTGGAAGGTCTTGCGGTCGACGCCCGCGGCCTTCGCCGCCGCGGAGATGTTGCCGTCGTGGCGGTCGAGGAGGTCGCGGAGGTAGTTGGCCTCGAGCACCGCCAGCCAGCGCTCGCGGGCCTCGGTCAGCGGCAGGCCCTCGGCCGAGGTGGCGCCGCGATCGACACCGCCGGCGGCGGCGCCGGCCGCGGCCACCCGCAAGCTCTCCCGGGCGAGGACGTACTCCGGCAGGTCTCGCCGCCTGACGACGTCGCCGTCGGCCAGCGCGCAGGCGCGCTCCACCACGTTCTGCAGCTCGCGCACGTTGCCGGGCCAGCCGTACGCCTCCAGCGCGGCAAGAGTCTCGTCCTCGAAGCCGGTGATCCGCCCGTGGCCATACTTCTTGAGAAAGACGTGGGCCAGCAGCGTCACGTCCCCGGCGCGCTCGCGTAGCGGGGGCAGCCGGATCTCGATCACGTTGACGCGGTAGTAGAGATCCTCGCGGAACTGACCACGCGTCACCGTCTCACGCAGGTCGCGATTCGTGGCGGACACCACGTGCACGTCGACGTTGATGAACGAGGTCGCGCCCACCCGTCGCACCTGACGCTCCTGGATCGCGCGCAGGAGCTTGGACTGTAGCCCGAGCGCCATCTCGCCGATCTCGTCGAGGAAGAGCGTGCCCCGGTGGGCCATCTCGATCAGCCCGGGTTTCGTCTTGACGGCCCCCGTGAAGGCGCCCTTCTCGTGGCCGAACAGCTCGGATTCCAGCAACTGCTCGGGCAGGGACGCGCAGTCGACGGGCACGAACGGCTGGGAGGCGCGCGCGCTGTTGGCGTGAATGGCGCGGGCGATCAGCTCCTTTCCCGTGCCCGACTCGCCGACGACCAGGATGTTGGCGTCCGACCGCGCCGCCTTCTTCACCAGCTCGAAGACGCGGGCCATGGCGGGACTCCGGCCGATCACGTTCTCGAGCCCGAACGTCGCCTGGAGCTGCTGGCGCAGGTTCCGGTTCTCGACCTGGAGCTGCCGCTGCCGGAACGCGCGCTCGACCGCGACCTGGAGCTGATCGATGCTGAAGGTCTTCGGCAGGTAGTCGAACGCCCCTTCCTTGACGGCCGAGACCGCGGACTCGATCGTCGCGAAAGCCGTGATCATGATGACGGGCAGGGACGGGTCGAGGTCGCGCGCGCGCCGCAGCAGCTCGATACCGTCCATGCCCGGCATCTTGAGATCGGTCAGGAGCAGATCGGGTCCGTCGGATTCGAGGAGGGCGAGCGCGCGGTACGGATCGGTCGCGGTGAGGCAGTGATAGCCGGCGCGCCGCAGGATGCGCGCGCAATTCTCCACCATGTCGGGCTCGTCGTCGACGATGAGCACGGTCCCCTCGCTCACGCCGTGACTCCGACGGCCGGAATGGGAACCGACGGGAACGTCACCACGAATGCCGTTCCCTGCCCTGGTTGGGACTCGACCTCGATGGTCCCGCGGTGGTCGCACACGATACCGTAGGAGATCGACAGGCCCAGGCCGGTCCCGCGCGGCTTGGTGGTGAAGAAGGGGTCGAAGATCCTCGCGCGCGTCTCCTGAGAAATGCCGGGGCCGTTGTCCCGTACCGTGAGCCGCACGCTGCCGGCCCGAGGCTCCGTCTCGATGGCGACCTCGCCCCGCGATCCCAGCGCCTCCCGAGCGTTGGTGACGAGGTTCATCACCACCTGCTGGAGCGCGTTGGCGTCGCCCCACACCGCGGGCAGCCCGGGCGCCAGCCGCCGCACGATCGCGATGCCTTCCCTGGCGATTTGCTTGTCGACGAGCAGCAGCGTGTCTTCCACGACGCGGTTCAGATCGACGGGGCCCTGTTCGGCGGGCGCTTGCCGCGCGAACGACAGCAATCCAAGGACGATCCGCGCGACCCGCTGGGCGTGACGATGGAGGACCTCGAGATCCCGGCGGAGCTCCTCGTGGACCGGCTGGGACTCGGCGTCGAGCAGCATCAGCTCGATGCGCGAGCAGATGATCCCGATGGGGTTGTTCAGCTCGTGGGCGACGCCGGCCGCGAGCGTGCCCACCGCGGCCATCTTCTCGCCCTGGCGCGCCGACCGCTCGAGGCCGACGTGCTCGGTGATGTCCTCCACGAGCAACACCGCGCCGGCCGGGGCACCGTTCCGGCGCAGGCGGGTGCCCTTGAGGTTCTGGACCACGCGTCCCTTGCGGAGGCTTTCGTGCTCGACGCCTTCGAGCACGAATGTCTCGATGGCGCCGTCGAGAAGCTGGCGCAGGGAGGCTCCCCAGGGCTCGCGCCGGACCGCGGGGAACACCTCGAAGAAGTCGCGACCGAGGATCTCGGCCGCGGCGATCTCGTACCGCGTCTCCATCGCGTGGTTCCATGCCGTCACTCGACCGTCGCGATCCAGCGCGACGACACCCTCGTGCAGGCTCTCGACGACGCTGCGAATGAACTCCTCGCGCTCGCGCGCCTCCCCGGTCAGCGCGAGGACCTTCGATCGCTCGGCCGTCTCGACGTCGGCCAGGATCCCGACCCCGATCGCGGTCCCGGCCAGCACCAGGAGCCGGATGACGATGTCCGCCCTGTCGAGCGCGCCGACGGTCGACCAGATCACCGCGAGGTACGCGGCGCCCGAGCCCAGGGCGACCAGCGTTCCCCGACGGATGCCGTAGTAATAGGACTGCAGCCCGGCGATCAGGAGTAACGCCAGGAATAGCGTGCTGCGCGCGCCGCCGGTCAGGCGGATGAGCGCCAGCGCGAAGCCGAGGTCGATCACCACCACCCAGAAGTTCAGCCGCAGGAGCCGTCCGGGGCTGACCCAGAGCCCGGCCATGAGGGCCACGCTGTAGAGGAAGAACGCCAGCATCGTCACGGCGAGGGGGTCCCAGCCCGCCGGCCGCGGCGTCAGCACGATCCACACCCAGCCCGACAGGATGGCGAGCAACCGCAGCATCGGTAGCGCGAGAACTCGCGCGCCGCCGACGCGACGGGAGAGCGCGGTGAAGAACGCTGTCGGCATCGCTCCGATTATACCGGGCACGGTCGGCGTGCCGGCGCCGTGGGGCGGGCGCTCACCAGTGCGGCGCGCGCACCCCAGGGCGGCGGCCGCGATCGTCGCTCAAGCTCGTGAATTGACGGTCCATCGGGTCTGGCACCCCCGTTGCTCCATGCCAACGACATGATGGCGATGCTGAGCCCTCGGGTGACGGACGAAGCCGCCGGCGCGCTCTGCATCGACCTGATCCGTCGGGAGCTCGCGACGGATAGCATCGGGCACGAGATGCATCTCTTCCGGGAGCTGCCGTCCACCAACGACGCGCTGCGGGCGCTGGCGGACTCGGGGGCGCGCGAAGGGGTGGTCGTGCTGGCCGAGACTCAGCACGTCGGTCGGGGGTGGCGCGGCAGGCCGTGGTCCGCGCCCGAGCGCGCCAACCTCTATGCGTCGGTGCTGTTCCGTCCCCGGATCCCCCGTCGGGCCGTGAGCGTGTTCACGTTCATCGCCGCGCTCGCGCTCGACGACGCGATCGCGGTGGAGGGCGCGTGCGCCCGCATCCGGTGGCCAAACGACGTCCTTGTCGGCGGCCGGAAGGTAGCGCGCACGCGCTGCCAGGCCGCGCCGATGGGGGAGATCGCCGATTACGTCATCCTTGGCGTCGAGGTGAACCTCAACGTCTCCCACGAGACGGGCGCGACGTCCCTGCGCGAGGTGTTGAAGCGGCCGATAGACCGCAACGGCTTCACCGCGGCGTTTCTGAACCATCTCGAGCGCTGGCTCGTCGTCTACCAGATGCGTGGCGCGGCCGCGGTCCTCATGGCGTGGAACGACCGCGATACGCTGCGCGGTCGCGTCGTGGAGGCGCACGGCAGCGGCGTGACTCGGCGCGGACGGGTGGCCGGCGTCGACGACGAGGGGCGCCTCGTCCTCGAGCGGGGCCCCGGCACGGAGCGGGCGATTGCCTCGGGGGAGATCGTGGCGGTGAGTGACGTGGATATTCAGCGACGGAGGCAACCATGAAACGGATCCTCGTGCCTCTCGACCTCAGGAACGAGCCCGACGCCATCGCCCGCGTGGTGGCGGACGCCGCCCGGGGCGCCGGCGCCACCGTGCGGCTGCTCCATGTGGCGCCGGTGCCCGAGGCGGTGGTCGATGTCGAGGGCCGGACCGTTTCCTATGCGGATCAGGAGGCGGCGCGGCTGGAGACGGAGGCCCTCGACTACCTGCGCGTCATCGAGATCCTGCTCGACGGGATCCCGGTCGAATCCGTCGTGCGCTTCGGCGACCCGGCGGACGAGATCCTCGCCGAGGCGGATGTCTTCGGTGCGGATCTCATCGCGCTGACCGCCGCCCGCCGCACCGGCCTCCGGGACTGCCTGCGTGGGGGGACGGCGATGCGGGTCTGCCGCCGCGCGGACATGGCGGTGATGCTGCTGCAACCGCCGGCGCTGCTCGCGGCGTGAACGTGCAGGTGACGTCGTCCGGATCGGATCGTCTGGTCGCGATCGACGCCGCCGCTCTTGCCGGGCGGCTCCGCCGTCACGAGCCCGTCACGGTTCTCGACGTCCGCCAGCGCTGGAAGGAGGACCGCGAGCGCATCCCGGGCGCTCTCTGGATGCCGCACGACGAGGTTCACCGGCGAGCCCAGGACCTCCCAACCGATCGCGATCTGGTCGTCTACTGCTCGTGACCGGGCGAGGCGACCAGCGCCCGGGTGGCGCGGTGGCTGCTGGACCACGGGTTCCCGCGCGTGGCCGTGCTCCGCGGGGGTCTCGGCGGCTGGCGGCGAGCCGGACTGGCGACGGAGCCGCTCGTCGGCGACACGTTCCCGGCGCCCGAAACGGATGCGAACCCTGCGGGCGCGGGACGCGACGCGGCTGGTGTCACGGTGCCCAGTCTCGCCGAGCGGCATCTGGGGGAAGGCGGCCGTCCGGCGCGCCTGCGGCTGGCGACGCTCTTCGTGGACATCGCGGGCTCGACGCGGCTCCTCGTCCATCACCCGCCGGAAACGGTCCTTGTCTGCGTTCAGCGGTTCATGCACCTGGTGACCGACGTGGCGCTCGCGTACTGCGGCGATGTCAAGGACTTCGAAGGAGACGGCGCGCTCCTCTACTTCGAGTCGGCGAGCGAAGCCATGGAAGCGGCCTTTGCGATCCGCGCGGCCCTCGCGCGGGGCGTCTGCAACGTCGCCTGCCCGGTCTCGGCGAGGATGAGCGTCGCGGTGGGCGACGTCGTCCTGGGCATCGTCGGCTCGGCGCTGCGCCACACGGTGGCGCTGGTGGGACCCAGCGTAAGCGTGGGGGCTCGGCTCCTCAAGCAGATCGCCCCGGGGGGAATCATCGCGACGGGCGAGGTCATCGACGCCCTCCGGCTCGAGATGCCGCACTTGGCCCGGGAGTTTCGGCTGCTCGATCCGGCCTTCGAGCTGCCGGCCACCGACGGTATGGTCGTCGCCAGCTGGGGCATTGACCCCGAAGCCCGCGAAGGCGCCGAGAACGAGGACAAGCCGGCGTGACCAGGCGCCGGGCGTCGATCACGCCCGGCGCCGGATGTAGAGGGCGACTCAGCGGTACACGGTCCCGCCCGCGATCAGCGCGAAGCGGGGCACGGCCGGCGAAGGCGCCCACGTCGCCTCCGCGAGATCCCGGCAGCCCTTCTCGCAGCGAACGCGTCCATCCGGGAACACCGAGCAAGCGTGGACGTCGCTCGGTCGAGTGGCGTCCGGCGAGGTGAGGAACTCCACACTCACCCTGCGCCTCGAGATCGGGCAGTCGAAGGTGTTCCGGGCGATCATCGTCGGGCGCGGCGCCAAGTGGGCGAGCGGCGCCAGGATGAAGATCGTCACCCCGAGCATGAGCAACGGCGACACCAGCACCAGCACGGCGATACCCGTCAGCAGTGTGATGACCCAGTCCATTTCGTTTACCTCCTCTCGCTGTCGGCCTCGACCGTCTGCATCGAAGCTGGTCGCCAGGCGCAGAGCGGATCTTCGCCGAGCACGTCGCCCGTCGCGGCCCAGGCCCGGGCGCGGGAGCCGCCGCAGATCTCGCGGAACTCGCACACGCCGCACCGACCCGTGAAGAGACGAGGGGCGCGCAAGGCGTGGAAGAGCGCTGACTCGCGGTAGAGCTCGAGGGGATCGCGCGCCCGGACGTTGCCGACGGTCAGCGGCAGGAATCCCGAGGGCATGACATCGCCGTTGGCGGCGATGAACATGACGCCGTTGCCGTCGCGCATCCCGAAGCCGCGGCCCCGCGGACTGCCCTGCGCCTCCGCGGCCGCCTGACCGTTGTCGTGCGCTAGCTGGAGCGTCACCCGGCGGTACTGCGGCGCCTCGGTCGTGCTGGCGACGAACGGCCACCGGGCCGCATTCCTCGCGAGCCAGCGCAGCGTCTGCTCGCCCTCGGTCGGGGCGAGCGAGCGCAGCGCCCGACCACGGCCGACGCTGATCAGGAAGAAGAGGCTCCAGCGGCTCGCGCCGACGATATGCGCGGCGGCGGCGAGGGTCCAGCCGAAGCAGCCGAGGACCCCGCGCAGACCATCGTGATGCGCGGCCGACGGCCCGTCGAGGCTCAGCGACATCGCGCTGACGCCGGCGTCCTTCAGCGCGTGCACCACCTCGCGCGAAAGGCGCGGCGTGGCGCTCGGCGCCACCGACACGCCGAGGCCTCGGGCGAGGCCCGCGCGGACCAGCGGCAGGAGATCGGGGCGCTTCAGTGGATCGCCGCCGGTGAAGATGACGTGGGGCGCCGGGCCCTCGGCCCGGGCCAGCGAGGCGAGCACGGTCTCGCACTCCTCGGTGGTGAGCTCGTCACGGCCGCGGTCGGGCATGGCGTCCGCCCGGCAGTGGCGGCACACGAGATCGCAGGCGCGCGTCAGCTCCCAGTAGACGCGGAGGGGCGCGCGCTCGAACGTCAGCGCGGTCATGGCCGTTGGCCCGCGGGGACGTAGTCGCGGCGGGCGGGGCCCGTGTAGATCTGGCGCGGCCGGGCGATCTTCTGCTCCGGGTCCGCAAGCATCTCCTGCCACTGGGCGAGCCATCCCGTCGTCCGCGCGATCGCGAAGAGCACGGGAAACATGTCGACGGGCAGCCCCATCGCCTCGTAGATCAGCCCGGTATAGAAGTCGACGTTGGGATAGAGCTTGCGCGTCACGAAGTACTCGTCCTGGAGCGCGATGCGCTCGAGCTCCAGGGCCAGCGGCAGGAGCGGGCTCGGCCGGGTCGCCGCGAACACCTCGTCGGCCACGCGCTTGATGATCCGGGCGCGCGGATCGTAGTTCTTGTAGACCCGATGTCCGAAGCCCATCAGCTTGGCCTCGCCCGCCTTGACCCGCCGGATGAACTCCCCGATCCGCGCCGGCGAGCCGATGGCCTTGAGCATCCGCAGCACCGCCTCGTTGGCGCCGCCGTGCAGCGGCCCATAGAGGGCCGCGGCGGCGGCGGCGACGGCGGAGTACGGATCGACGCCGGACGAGCCGACGGCGCGCATGGCGTTGGTCGAGCAGTTCTGCTCGTGGTCGGCGTGCAGGATGAAGAGCACGTCGAGGGCCCGCTCCAGCGCCGGCTCGGGCTTGTAGCGCCACTCCGTCATCTTGAAGAGCATGCTGAGGAAGTTGCCCGCGTAGCCCAGCTCGTTGTCCGGGTACACGTAGGGGCGGCCGACGCTGTGACGAAACGTGAACGCGGCGAGCGTCGGCACCTTGGCGATCAGCCGGTAGATCTGCAGGTCCCGGTGGCCGGGATCGTGGTTGATCCGGGCGTCCGGGTAGAAGCTCCCCAGCGCCGCCACCGACGAGACCAGCATGCTCATCGGATGCGCGTCGTGGTGGAAGCCGTCGATGAACTTCTTCACGTTCTCGTGCACCCAGGTGTGGTGCGTGATCTGCCACGTGAACGCCTCGAGCGCCTTCGCGGTCGGCAGCTCGCCGTGGAGCAGGAGGTAGGCGACCTCGAGGAAGGTCGACCGCTCCGCGAGCTGCTCGATCGGATATCCGCGGTACCAGAGGAGGCCGCGGTCCCCGTCGATGAAGGTGATCGCGCTGCGCGTGGACGCGGTGTTCATGAACGCGGGGTCGTAGGAGAGGAGACCGGCGCCGTCGGGCGTCCCGCGGACCTTCTGGAGGTCGGTGGCGCGGACGGCCCCGTCGGTCACCGGCATCTCGTACGACTGTCCGGTGCGATTGTCGACGATGGTCAGCGTATTCGGCATGGCGACCCTCCCCCGGATCGTTTCCCGAATCAGCGCAGCGCTTCCTCCGCGGCCAGCGCCACCACCTGGGCCTTCGTCATCCGCATGAGGAACACGGGGATCTCGGCCTGCCGCAGCACCGCTTCCGCCACCGAGCCGAAGAGCAGCCGTCCGAGCCCGCTCCGACCATGGGTGGTCATGGCGATGAGGTCGGCGCCCGCCGCTCGCGCGCCGTCGATGATCTCGTCGACGACCGATGCCCCGTACCGAACTTCGGTCCGGACCCGGATCCCCTTGCGACGAAGCTCGTCAGCCAGGGGCGCCAGGTACTCGCGGGCGTGTTGCATGCGCCCGGCAATGTCCTCGATGAAGACGGAGCGCGATCCCTCGGTCACCACCGGTGGCACCGGCTTGATCACACGGAACAACAGCACTTCCAGATCGAGCGGGCCCGCGACGTCGAGGATGAAGTGGAGCATCCCTTCGGCCAGATCGGAGCCGTCCAGCGGAATCACCACGCGCTTGTACATGAGCGCCCTCCTTGCGTTGGATTCACTCCGAGTGCACGCGCGTTGCCATTCCCGAACGTCAAGGAAGTTGCGATCTTAGTCGGACGAGCGCGGCGTCGGCCGTGGGGTCGTGACTCCCCGGTGGGTCAGCGGAGCCTCAGCGGGTCGTGAACGCGATCTCGACGACGCCCTGCTCGAGCTTGCGCTCGACGATCGTCGTGAAGCGGGCGAGCAGATCGAGCATGCGGGTGTTGTCGCCGAGCACCCAGGCGCGGAAGCGGCGGATGCCGCGCGCCTCGGCGGCAGCCAGCAGGTCGCGCAGCAGTACGGTGCCCAGCCCGCGATTCTGCCAGCCGTCTTGCAGGACGAAGGCGACCTCGGCGGTGTCGGGCCGGTCGGTGGGCTCGTAGCGCGCCACGCCGACCACTTCGTCACCCGAGCCCTCGGGCTCGACCACGAGCGCCAGCCGCGTGGCGTAATCGACATTCGCGAGGATCCGCGCCCAGTCGGGCGGCAAGCGCTTCATGATGGTGAAGAAGCGCTGATAGGCGGTCTGACGGCTGAGTCGATCGTAGAGCGCGATCAGGCGATCGGCGTCGTGGGGGCGGATGGGACGGATGAGCGCGCGCGCCCCGTCGCTCGTCGTCACCGGGTGGACCAGCTCCTCGGGATAGCGGGCGGCTTCGCTCATCATGTGTCCCGATGCCGCCCCAGGGTAAGCGAATCGACGGCGGGCAAGCTTGCGAATTTCCTCGGCGCTCGCCTGGCACTCGCCTTGCTCCCCCTCTTGCCGGTCAGCGTCAGTGAAGGGAGAGATCGGAATGCGACGTGACGTGATCGTTCCGATGGCGCTCGCCGCCGCGGTGCTATTGCTCGCCATCGTGCCGGCGGGGAGCCAGGATCGCGACGGGCTGCCGAAGCGGGGAGAGCAGCTGTTCGTCTCGCAGGGGTGCTACGGCTGTCACCAAGTCGGCAAGTTCGGCACGCCCATCGGCCCCGACCTGTCGCGCGTCGGCGCGAAGTATCCGGTGTCGTATCTCACCGAGTGGGTGCGCGACCCCGGGAGCGTTCGCCCCTCGGCGCACATGCCGAAGCTGGAGCTGAGCCCGGAGGAGGTCCGAGCGCTGGCGGCATACCTGGCGTCACTCAAGTGACGCGTTGAACGCTCGCGCCGTCGCCAGGCGCCCGGGGCTCGACGCCTTCTTCGGGCCTCGGTCCGTTGCCGTCATCGGGGCTTCGCGTGATCCGGCCAAGGTCGGCGGCAGCGTGCTCGCCAATCTGCGCTCGGCGGGCTTCGAGGGTCGCATCGTTCCGGTGAACGCGCGCGCCGACGTCGTCCAGGGACTGCCGGCCGCGCCGTCGATCCTCGTCGCGGACGGTCCGGTCGATCTCGCCGTCCTGGCCGTCCCCGCGCCGGAGGTCTTGCCGGCCCTCGAGCAGTGCGTGGCCAGAGGCGTCGGCGCCGCCGTCGTCATCTCGGCCGGCTTCCGCGAGAGCGGAGCCGCGGGTGAGGAGCGCGAAACGGCGCTGCGTGGCTGGCTCGCCTCACAACCGATCCGTGTGCTCGGCCCGAACTGCCTCGGGTGGATCCGCCCGGCGCGCAAGCTCAACGTGACGTTCGCGCCCGGCATGCCGGTCGCGGGGCCGATCGCGTTCATCTCCCACTCTGGCGCGCTCGCCGTCGCGATCCTCGACTGGTCGCGCGAGCGCCGCCTGGGCTTCTCCCTCTTCGCGAGCCTCGGCAACCAGGCCGATCTCACCGAGACGGACCTCCTCCGCGCGGTGAGGGACGACGACGAGACGCGCGTGGTGGTCGCCTACCTGGAGGGCGTGGCCGACGGTCGCGCCTTCGTCGACGCGCTCGGCGCGCTCGCCGCGGCCAAGCCCGTGGTCGTGCTCAAGGCCGGACGCTCGCCGGAGGGTGCGCGCGCCGTCTCCTCGCACACGGGAGCGCTCGCCGGCTCCGACGTCGCGTTCGACGCCGCGGTCAAGCAGGCGGGGGCGGTGCGCGCCCGGTCGATCGAGGAGCTCTTCGATCTCGCGGGCGCGCTGGCGGTGCAGCCGCTGCCGCGCGGGCGGCGGCTGACCATCGTCACCAACGGCGGCGGCCTCGGCATCGTCGCCGCGGACGCGGCACGCGACGTCGGGCTCGAGGGGAGCGCGCTGGCCGACGACGTGCGCGCGCGCCTGCGCGCGGTGCTGCCGCCGACGGCCAGCGTCGTCAATCCGGTCGATCTCATCGGGGACGCCGACGCCGCGCGCTTCGGCAACGCGCTGCACGCGCTGGGACCCGACCACGGTGGCGACGCGCTCCTCGTGCTGCTCACGGCCCAGGCCGCGACCGATTCACCGACCGTGGCGCGGGCGATCGTGGCCGCGACGCGCGACTGGACGAGCCCCGTGGCCGCGGCCTTCGTCGGTGGGGCGCGCGTCGCCGCCGGCGCCCACGTGCTCGAGGAGGCGGGGCTGCCGTGCTATGCGTTTCCCGAGCGCGCGGTCGCCGCCCTCGGGGGCATGGCGCTCGTGGCCGGTCGTCGTCGCGCGCGCCACGGTGTCGTCGCCGCGCCGCCTCCCGCCGAAGCGCTCGCCGTCCTCGCCGATCTGCGCGCGGTCGGACGGTTGCGGCCGGGCCTCCTGGATCTCGTCCCGGTGCTGGCCGCCTGCGGGATCGCCGTCGCCGCACCGGTCGCGGTGAAGACGCCCGACGAAGCGGGCGCCGCCGCCGCGCGGATGGGCGTTCCCGTGGCGCTCAAGATCGTGTCGCCCGATATCAGCCACAAGACCGAGGTCGGAGGCGTGCGGCTCGGTCTCACGACGGCGGAGGCCGTGATCCAGGCGGCGCATGCGATGCTCGAGCGCGTGACGCGGGAGCGGCCACGAGCCGTCATCGAAGGCTTCGCCGTCCAGCCGATGATCCCGCCGGGCAAGGAGCTGCTGCTCGGCGCCGTCCGCGATCCGCAGTTCGGGCCGCTCGTGATGGTGGGGTTCGGCGGGATCTACGTCGAGATCCTGCGCGACGCACCGGTCGATCTGCCGGCGCTGGCCACGACCATTGCGTGGTTCTCCGCGCTGGTCAGCGCGGCGCCTGGTCTCGAAGAGCTCGAGCTGAACCCGCTCGTCGCCGCGGCGACGGCGTCCGTCGCCGTCGACGCGCGCGCCAGCCTCGCGCCGTGATGAGCCGAATGCTCCACGACAAGAGTCACTTTGCTCTATGGACGCGGCGCTGTTCACGCTCTATACAAGCCGTATACAGGAGTAGGGTTCGAGGCCCCGTCCAGTTTACCGGAGGAGACCATGGGCCTCAGAGAACGTCTGTACGACCTCGCGGCGTCCCGCCATGCCATCTGGGTCGATCGTCTGCGCGGTTGGCTCGCCTGTCCCGACGAGATCATCGGGTGCTTCGCCGGGGAGGGCTTCGAGGAATACCGGCGCGAACTGATACGAGGGCGGCACGATCACCGCTCGTTGGGCGGCCTCTGGGAGGCGCTCGACCGCGCGACGGGATCGATCGCTTCCGTGATCTGGGTCAATCGTCCCGCGGCCTCCCAAGCCATCATCTTCATCGACGTCGATGGCAAACCGCTCGAAAGCACGGCGGACGCCGGCATGATGACGTGGTGGAGTGAGCTGGATGACGCGGTGCTGCGCTGCCTCTCCGACGGCGCGCTGGCACCGGCCGAGATCGGCCGCCGCCTGGGCATCTCGGAGGCCGCAGCCGGCTCGCTGGCCACGCTGCTGGCCACAGAAGGAAAGGTGCGAATCTGCCTGGTCGCCGTGGACGTGGACCACACCGCCATTGTGCGCTCGCTGTGGTGTCCGTTTCAGGAGTGCCAGGTCACCGTGGAATTCCGCGTAGCGGCGGACGCGGATGGCGGACCGGAAGCGGTGAACTGGTGCTCCGCATTCACCCCACCGACCGCGATCGGATGCGCAAGGCCCTGTCTCGAGGTCGACGGCCTTCTCGTCGCGGCCTGAACTGCTATGTGCCCGTTTCTCGTCCCTGTCGTCGCGGATCGCCTGTGGCTCTATCCCGTCGGTTGTTATTGCCGGCGACCCGACGGCCGCGCACGGGTGCCAGCGAGGAGCACCCTGCTCCGGCTCTGCACGATGCCGGCCTACCTCAGCTGTGCCGGCTACCGAGCGGCGAGCTCGTCAGCGTCATGCCATCGGGCCGAAGAGAGGGGGACACCATGAATCCGAGGCTCATCGAGCTGCTCGCGCTGTCGTCTCGCTCACCGCCGAGCCGCAGGCGGCGTAATACCCGTGCGGGGCGTGGGTGCGGGTGGCTCAGGAAAATGAGGCGCCCGCCGCATTGTTCCCGCGCCGCGAGCGGTGCGTAATGCCGGCGTGAGAGTTCCCTGACGCGGGGAGGTGAGAGGACGTAAGTCGACTCGAACGAGAGCCCAACGCGCACGACCAAGGTCCCGGCGTGATGCCGGGACGCACGGCGCGTAGACGCCGCGCATGGAGGCCCGGGTTGGCGAAGGACTTGCCCCGGGCCTCTTTCATGCCGCGCGCCATCCTTCCTCCGCGACACCGTAGAATGAGCCGTGGAGGGCACGGTATGGCGCACGCCCATGGACATGGACATACCCACGGGGTGGTCGATCCCGCCATCGCCTCTCACGACCGGGGCCTGTGGGCGCTCCGGTGGTCCTTTCTCGGCCTGATGGTGACGGCGCTGATTCAGGTGGTTGGGGTCGTCGTGTCGCACAGCGTCGGGCTCCTCGCGGACACCATCCACAACTTCGCGGATGCCGCGACCGCCATCCCGCTCGGCATCGCGTTCCTGCTGGCGCGGCGCGCGGCGAACCGTCGGTTCACCTACGGCCTTGGCCGTGTCGAGGACTTCGCGGGGCTCGCCATCGTCGTCGCGATTGCGGTCAGCGCCGTGGTCGCAGGCTACCAGGCCGTTTGGCGTCTGATGCACCCTCAACCGGTCGAACTGCTGTGGGCGGTCATGGTGGCGGCCATCGTCGGCTTCGCCGGGAACGAGGCCGTGGCGGTCTTCCGGGTTCGGATCGGAAAGCAAATCGGCAGCGCCGCCCTGATCGCTGACGGTTACCACGCACGCGTGGACGGCTGGACGAGCCTCGCGGTCCTCATCGGGGCCATCGGGGTGTGGGCGGGATACCCGCTCGCGGACCCGGTTGTCGGCCTTGTCATTTCGGCGGCGATTTTCGTGCTGGTCTGGCAGTCGGCTCGTTCCGTGCTCATGCGGATGCTCGACGGTATCGAGCCCGAGACACTCGACGAGATCACCCATGCCGCGCGCCACGTTCCCCGCGTCGAAGAGGTCACAGACGTCCGGACGCGGTGGATCGGCCACCGCCTCCACGCCGAGGTCAGTGTGACGGTTGCAAGCCACCTCTCGGTTCTCCAAGGCCACGAAATCGCGGGAGAGGTCCGTCATCAACTGCTCCACCACCTGCCACACCTCGGCGGCGTGACCGTTCACGTCGATCCCTACGGACAGGGCGGGGAAGCCCACCATCGAATTGGTGCCCACGCGCACGGCGACCTGCCGATGCACTCCCACGACTGAGCCACATCCCTGAGCGTCCTTGACGGATGAGGAAGAATCGCTGATCTTGGCCAGACTACTCTGACGGGAGATTCGCTTCGATGACCCGACCGACTCGGTGGTTCGTCGCGGCCTGCGGGCTTGTCACTCTCGCGTTCGCCGCGACCGCTCACGCGCAACAGTCACCGCCCCAGCCCTTCGCCCCCGCGTGGGGCATGCTCGCGGGCTGGGACGTCTTCGCCAAGAAGAGCTGCGGTCAGTGCCACAGCGTGCGCGGCGTGGGCGGCAAGGTGGGGCCCGATCTCGCCCGCGTCCAGAGCGGGACCGGGTTCTATGAACTCGGCGCCGCGATGTGGAACCACCTGCCGAGGATGGGCGAGCGCATGCGGGAGCAGCGGATCGAGCGGCCGCGGCTCACCGCCGCCGACGTCTCGAATCTCCTCGCGTTCCTCTTCACCGCGGCCTATGGCGAGGAGACCGGCGATCCCAGAGCCGGCGAGCAGCTCTTCGCCGCGAAGGGCTGCGCGCAATGCCACGCGGTCGCCGGCAAGGGCGGCGGCGTCGGTCCGGCGCTCGACGCGCTCAAGGGCGCGAACTCCCCCGTGCTCGTCGCGGCGGCCATGTGGAACCACGGGCCGCGCATGGCGGAGGTCATGAAGGCGAAGGGGATCGAGCGCCCGACGTTCAAGGACCGCGAGCTGCTCGACATCGTCGCCTACGTGGTCGGCACCGCCCGGGACGCCGACACGGCGACGACGCAGGTCATTCCGGGGACGCCCGAGCGCGGCCGGAAGCTCTTCGCCGAGAAGCGTTGCGCGACGTGCCACGCCGTCGCCGGCCGCGGCGGCAAGGTCGGCCCCGCGCTCGGCACGCGCGCCCATCACGTGAGCCTGACCGAATTCGGCGCGCTTATGTGGAATCACGGCCCCGCCATGTGGAACCGGATGAAGGAGCGCGGCATCGGCGTGCCGCAGCTCACCGGCCAGGACATGGCGGACATCGTCGCGTACCTCTACACGTCCCACTACTTCGACACCGTGACGGGCAACGCCACCCGGGGCGAGCAACTTGTCCAGGGCAAGGGATGCGTCACGTGTCATTCGATCCGCGGCAGGGGCGGCAAGGTCTCCGCGGACTTTGCGACGTCGACCGTCGTTGGGTCGCCGTCGAGCGTGATTGCAGCGATGTGGAACCACGGCGCTCGCATGGAGGGCCGGGCGCAGAAGCAGGACATCGAGCTGCCCGTGCTCACCGGCCAGGAGCTCGCCGACATCAGCGCCTACCTCGGCTCGCTCGCGCGAGGCCGGACCTCTCAGCCGAAGCCGAAGTAGGCTGCATCGACGCAGGGGAAGGGCGGGGCGCGCGCTCCCCACCTCGCGGCTCGACGCCCCACCGCCCTGATCGCAATTCCGCACCGACGCCCATGATTCCAGGCTGTTACCACATGCCGCGGTGTGGCATAGACGTTGCGATTCCTCCGGCCGCACAGCGTGAAGCGGTGAGGAGGAATCCCCATGGCCCGTCGTCTCGTCGTGCTGGCCCTCGTCGCCGTCATCGTGGTCGCGGCCAGCGTCATCTGGCGCGCGGCCCCGCGTGGCGACGCCAGCGCGCCGGTGGTGATCGCTGCCGCGTCCGGACCCGTCCGGGCCCGGCGCGAGACCCGATCGACCCTCGATCCCGCGCGCTTCGTCGGTAAGGCCGCCCTCGCGCATCGGGTCGCGCGCGAGATCCCCGACACGCTCGACCAGCTCTACTGCTACTGCGAGTGCGACAAGCACTCGGGGCACAAGAGCCTGCTCTCCTGCTATACGGACGGCCACGCCGCGACCTGAGACATCTGCCTCGACGAGGCGCTGGACGCGTCTCGCATGGCGAAGGCCGGATACCCGATCGAGCGGATCCGGGCCGAGATCGACCGCGCGTACGGGCGATGATGCGCCGCCTGCTCTTCCTCCTCGTGCTCGGACTCGTGCCGGCCGCGGCGCTCGCGCATGGCGAGCAGGACGGCCACGCCGCGCACCGGGCGCCGGCCGCCGCCGATCCGACGAGCGCCGTCGAGATCGGCGGGTACCGCGTCGAGATCCTGAGCCAGCCGAGCCCACTGGCTCCAGGACGCCGCGGACTCGTCGTCGCGCGGATCTCGCGGGGCGAGGACGGCGCGCCGGTCTCGGACAGCACCGTCCAGATCGCGTTCGAACGGACGGCAGGCGACGGTGAGCTGATGACCGCCTCGGAGGTGACGTGGGCGGGGAGCTACGCGGTGCCGGTCACGCCACCCACGGCGGGCGCCTACCGTGTGCGGGTCGCGCTCGTGGCCCTCGAGGGCAAGGAGTTCGAGCCGCCGCTGCTGGCGGGGTTTCCCCTCGGCGTCGAGGCCGCCCCGGCAATGGGTGCGGCGGCATGGAGCGTGATCATCCTCGCCGGCGCGATCGCCGTCGCGGCCGTCTGGGTCGTCGTCGCGCGCGGGCGACTCGGCCTGGCCGGCGGGCAGTCCCTCGACCTCCTCGAGGTTCGCTGGATCCGGGGCGTGCTGACATCGCGCGTCTTCCAGCCGGCGCTGCAGATCCCGCTGCTCATCGTCATGCTCGTCCTGGTGGTCCTCGGCTTCCATGACGTCCAGGACGGCGGCGTGAACGTCACGACCAAGCTCACGTGGACGATCTGGTGGGCGGCGATCATCTTCACGTTCTTCCTGGCCGGGCGCGTGTGGTGTCTGGCCTGCCCATTCGGCGCGCTCAACGAGTGGGCGGCGCGCCTGGCCGCGCCGCTGCGCCGCTTGCCGAGGCCGCTGCGCAACATCTGGTGGGCCACGGCGGCGTTCGTCGCGCTGACGTGGGCCGACGAGCAGCTCGGCGTGGTCCGGTCGCCGCAGGTCACCGCGTCGATCATCGTTCTGTTCGCGGTGCTCGCCGTCGCCATCGGTCTGTTCTTCGAGCGGCGCAGCTTCTGTCGGTACCTCTGCCCGATCGGCGGGCTCATCGGGATCTACTCGATGACGGCGCCGGTGGAGCTGCGCGCCAAGGACGGCGCCATCTGTCGCGGCCACCACGACAAGACGTGCTACCGGGGCGACGGCGTCGCGCGCGGCTGTCCGATGTTCGAGTTCCCGCAGACGATGGACCGCAACAACTACTGCACGTTCTGCGCGGAGTGCGCGAAGGGATGCGGACAGCACAACATCGCCCTCCGCTTCCGAGCCTTCGGCAAGGACCTCTGGGCCTCGCGCCGTTGGCTGCTCGAAGAGTCGTATCTCGCGGTCGCCCTGCTGGGGCTCACGCTCGTCGTCACCGCGCAGATGCTCATGGCCTGGCCGGCGTTCGTCTCGGGCCTCGCAGGGTGGCTCCCGGCGATCGTGCGCGCGAACCTGAGACCGGTCACCTATCTCGGGCTCGTCGAATCCGCGGTGTTCCTGGGCGCGACGCTGGTGGCCGGGCCGCTCCTGGTCGCCGCCGGCAGCGCGCTCGCGCAGAGGCTGGCCGGCGGCGGGCCCGGCCTGCGCCGGACCTTCACGATGTTCGGTTACATGTTCGTGCCCGTGGGGCTGGCGCTTCACCTGGCGCACAACGCCGCGCACCTGCTGCTCGAAGGACGCGGCATCGTGCCCGCCATCCAGCGGGCGGTCGCGCTGTACACGCCGTGGTCGCTCGGCCAGGCCGACTGGCAGGGTGGTCCGCTCGCCTCCGCGGCGACCGTGTGGCTGTTGCAGATGGTGATCCTCGTCGCGTTCTTCGTGCTCTCGCTGGTGGCCGGCCACCGGCTGTCGCTCCGCGCGTATCCCAACCCCCGAGCGGCGGGGCGCGCGTTCGTCCCCATGGCGATGCTGTCGCTGCTCTTCACGGTCGCCGGCATCGTGCTGTTGAACCTGCCGATGGGGATGCGCCATGGAATGTGAACGCCTTCGCCGGATCTCCCCCGACCGACGGGGACCCGGAACGTGGAAAGGAGACGAGTCATGAAACGGGTATGGGTCGTACTGGCAGGGCTCTCGCTGGTGACCGGTGTGGGTCTCGGCTTCGCTGCGTGGCCGCTCGAAGCGCAGCAAAACCTGTTGGTCTCCAAGAAAGTCGCGGCGGCACCGTCGCTGGATGGGACCCTGGACGACACCTGGAAGGGGACGGCCGCGCTGACCGTGAAGGTGATTGGCGGCAAGAATTTGCCGGGAGGATCGACGGAGGTCTCGCTGCGATCCGTCTACTCGGGCGACACGGTCTACTTCTACATGCAGTACAAGGACCCGACGGACAGCGTCAGGCGTAGCCCGTGGGTCAAGCAGGCCGACGGGTCGTGGCAGAAGCTGAAGGACCCCAACGACAAGGGCGGGGACAACACCCTCTACTACGAAGACAAGATGGCGATGATCTGGAACATCAACTCGCCGGCCTTCGAGGCCAAGGGATGCATGGCCGCCTGCCACACGGGTGAGGGGAAGCCCTTCGGCAACAAGTACCTTCCCAACGCGGGTGAGCGGGCTGACATCTGGCACATGAAGGGCGTGCGCACGGGCACCGTCGGGCAGTTCGACGACCAGTATCTCGACGCCACCCGGTACGACAAGGACAAGGCGCCCGAGGCCGGCCGCAAGAGCGATCCCAAGACCGGCGGCGGCTACGTCGACAATGTCAGCGACGACAAGAAGGGCCCGAAGTTCGCGCTGAAGGGCAACAAGCCGGCGCCGCCCTACTGGATCGTCGACGCCGACAAGGAAGCGTTCGATGACTCGAAGTACAAGGCCGGCGACGAGGTGCCGGGCATCGTCGTGGCTCCCTTCACGGGAGACCGCGGCGACATCAGCGCGAGGGTGTCCTGGAAGGACGGCGTCCGGACCATCGTGTTCTGGCGCAAGCTCGTGACCGGCAGCGAGTACGACGTGCAGTTCAGCGACATGAAGAAGCCGTACGCCTTCGGCGTGGCGGTCTTCGACAACGCGCAGGTCCGCCACGCCTTCACGCCGGGTGTGTTGAAGATGACCTTCGAATGAAATGATGCATTTGCATCATCGCGATCGCCGGGAGTGAGCGGGTAGGATGAACGCCGGCCGCGCGGCTCGGCGCGCGGCCGCGGGGGAGGGACGAATGAGGGCACCCGTGTGCTCCGGCGTCGTCGCCGGGGTGCTTCTGTTTGCCGCGACGCTGTTCCCGGTTCCCCCGGCGCGCGCGCAGGTGTCGAGCCCAGCGCAGGACCCACTCGCCGGATCCCGTGTCTTTGGCGCCAAGGGCTGCGTGAAGTGCCATGCCGTGAACGGGATCGGTGGCCGAGTCGGCCCTGACCTCGGCCGCATCGCCCGCCCGCGATCCTTCTACGACCTCGCCACGGCGATGTGGAACCATCTGCCCCGCATGGCGGACCGCATGCAGCAGATCGGCATCGCCCGTCCCCACCTGGACGTCCAGGAAACGGCTGACCTCATCGGCTTCCTCTACACGCTGAACTACTTTGACACTCCGGGCACGGCAGCCGTCGGCCGGCGGCTGTTCACCGAGAAGCGCTGCATCCTGTGTCACCAGGTCGACGGGGTCGGCGGCGTCGTGGGGCCCAATCTCGATTTCCTCCGTCCGTTCCGCTCGCCGATCTATGTCGCCGCGGCCATGTGGAACCACGGGCCGCAGATGATGGACGCGATGACGGCTCGCGGCATCCAGCGGCCCACCTTCACCGGGACGGAGCTGCGCAATCTGATCGCGTTCCTGGCGCCGGGCACGAGCGGGTCGCCGGACGGGCCGATCTACGTGCTTCCCGGCCGCACGGACAACGGCCGGCGGCTGTTCGCCGAGAAGCGCTGCGCCGAGTGCCACAGCGTCGGGGGCCAGGGCGGGCGCGTCGGGCCTGATCTCGGCGAGCGCGCGGTCCGGCGCAGCATCATCGAGTTCGCCGCGGAGATGTGGAACAAGGCGCCGAAGATGCTCGCCGAGATGCGGCCGCGCGGCATCACCGCGCCGCAGCTTCGGCCCGACGAGATGGCCGACCTCATCGGCTACTTGCAGTCGGTGCGCTACTTCGCCGGGCCCGGCAACGTCCAGCGCGGCTGGGCGGTCGCAACCAGCAAGGGCTGCTTGACGTGCCATGCCATGTATGCCGGCGAGCGTGGCAAGCCCGCTTCGGACCTCACCCAGGTGCGGCTCACGAATCCCGCGGCCGTTGTCGCCGCGCTCTGGAACCACGCGGTGGTCACCGCGCCCGCGCCGGGCGGGGGCAAGCTCGCGTGGCCGGAGATCAGCGCCGAGGAGATGGCCGACCTCGCCGCCATGCTCGGCTCGCTCGGTCGCCCGCGGTGATGCGGGCGGCGGCGATCGCGCTCGCGGTCGCCGCGGTCCTCGTGGTCGGGGCCGCCCTCGCCCAGGCGCAGCCGGCGAGCGGCGACAACTGCGCAGCCTGCCACCTCGGGATCGGCGACGAGCGGCTCGAGAAGCCCGCGAAGGAGTACGCGGGGGACATTCACAGGGCCAAGGGGTTCGGGTGCGTCGCCTGTCACGGTGGGAACGAGAAGGAAGCAGGCTTCGAGGCCATGGATCGCGCCAAGGGCTACATCGGCAAGCCGACGCGCCCGCAGGTGATCCAGGTGTGCGCGCGCTGTCACGCGGATGCGGCCTTCATGAAGCGCTATAATCCATCACTGCGGGTCGATCAGGCGGCCGAGTACGCGACGTCCGTCCACGGCCGGAAGCTGCGCGAGGCGAACGACCCGAAGGTCGCGGTCTGCGTCAGCTGTCACCCGGCGCACTCGATTCGGCCGCCGTCGGACCCGAAGTCGAGCGTCCACCCGCTGCGCGTCGCCGAGACATGTGGCCGGTGCCACGCCGACCCGAAGTACATGGAAGGCCGGCGCCTCCCGACGGATCAGCTCGTGAAATACAAGGAGAGCGTGCACTGGAAGGCGATGACCGCCAAGGGCGACCTCTCGGCCCCGACGTGCAACGACTGCCACGGCAACCACGGCGCCTCACCGCCGGGCGTGTCCTGGGTGGGCAACGTGTGCGGCCAGTGCCACACGGTGATGGCCGACCTCTTCGGCAAGAGCGTGCACGCCAAGGCCTTCACCGAGATGGGGACGCCGGGCTGCGCCACGTGCCACGACAACCACGCCATCCGCGAGCCGAGCGACCGGATGCTGGGGGTGGGAAGCGACGCGGTGTGTAGCACGTGTCACGCCGCGAACGACAAGGGCGGCCAGACCGCTGTCGAGATGCGCGCGCTCATCGATTCCCTGGCGAGCCGGTCGGAGAAGGCCCGTGCCCTGCTTGGCCAGGCGGAGCACGCGGGCATGGAAGTGAGCCAGGCGCAGTTCGATCTGAACGCCGCCCGGGACGCGCTGGTCAAGGCGCGCACGGCCGTCCACGCGTTCCGGGTGGACGCCGTGAAGCAGGAAGTCGAGCCGGGGCTCGCGATCAGCGACAAGGCGCGGGGGCGAGGCCTGCGCGCGCTCGACGAGCTGCGCTTTCGCCGCAAGGGGCTCGGCGTCTCGCTGGTGATCATCCTCGCGGTCATCGTGGGCCTGGTCGTGAAGATCCGGCAGATCGACCGCACGCGCACGTCGGACGCCGACCATGGATGAGGAGGGCAGGATGACCTACGCGATCGAGCCGGCCCCGAGCCGACGGCGATTCATCAACTGGTTCCTCGGTACCTCGGCCGGCGCCTTCCTCGTCGCGGTGCTCTACCCGGTGAGCCGCTATCTCGTGCCTCCCGAGGTGGGGGAGTCCACGGCGGGCACGGTGACGCTTGCCCTCAAGCCCGACGACGTGAAGTCCAACACGGGGCAGATCTTCAAGTTCGGCAGCCGCCCGGGGATCCTCGTGCGGACGGCGTCCGGCGAGCTGCGCGCCTTCTCCGCGGTCTGCACGCACCTCAACTGCACCGTGCAGTACCGTCCCGACGTGAGCCATATCTGGTGCGCCTGCCACAACGGGCACTACGATCTGAACGGCAAGAACATCGAGGGCCCGCCCCCGCGCCCGCTCGACGGCTTCGTCGTGAACGTGCGCGGAAACCAGATCGTGGTGAGCAAGGGCGCCTGAGGTGGGCCCCGTCAAGGCGCACGGCCCGCTGTGGCGCTGGCTGGACGAGCGCATCGGGCTCGAGGACCTCGAGCACTTCACCGTCCAGGTGATGACGGGCATCCTGCTGCTCCTGTACTACCGGCCGAGCGCCGAGGAGGCGTACGAGTCCATCCAGTTCCTGATGACCGAGGTGCAGTTCGGCTGGCTCGTCCGCTCGATCCACGCCTGGGCCGCGAACCTCATGATCTTCACGCTGTTCGTCCACCTGTTCAGCGTGCTGCTGCTGCGGGTGTACCGCCCGCCGCGCGAGGTGACGTGGTTCTCGGGCGTTGCGCTCATGGGCCTGGCGATGGGCTTCGGCTTCACGGGCTACCTGCTCCCGTGGAACGAGCTGGCGTACTTCGCGACGAAGGTCGGCACGGAGATCACCGGCGCCGTCCCGGGGATCGGCGCGTTCGCGCGGCGGCTGCTCCGGGGGGGCGAGGAGGTCACGGGCGCGACCCTGACGCGCTTCTACGGCATCCACGTCGCGATCCTGCCGGCGCTGACGGCCAGCCTCGTGGGGCTCCATCTGTTCCTCGTCCAGAAGCACGGCATGAGCGTGCCGATGGGCGTCGAACGCAGCGGACGGCCCCCACACACGATGCCGTTCTTCCCGAACTTCCTCCTGCGCGACATGGTGGGCTGGCTCGCCGCGCTCGCCGGCCTCGCCGCCCTCGCCGCGTTCTTTCCCGCGGAGCTCGGCAGGAAAGCCGATCCGTTTCTGCCCGCGCCGGCCGGGATCAAGCCGGAGTGGTACTTCATGTTCATGTTCCAGACGCTCAAGTACCTGCCGGCCAGGATCCTGGGTATCGAGGGAGAGATCGTCGGCATCCTCGCCTTCGGCCTGGGCGGGCTCTTCCTGCTCCTGATCCCGGTGCTCGATCGGCGGTCGGCCCGCGGTGAGCCGAGCCGGCTCTTCGTCGGCATCGGCATCGCGATCATCGTCTACATGCTCGTGCTCACCTATCTCGGCTACACGGCGAGCGCGACGAAATGAGATCTCCGACCATGTCAGCGCTCGCCGTGGTCGTCGCGGTCGGCGCCAGCGTGCTCGGCGCCGCGACGATCGGGGCGGCCGAGCCGCCGGGCGACGCCGCGCGTGGGCGCGAGACCTTCGCGGCGAAGGAGTGCGCGCGCTGCCATGCCCCGCGCGGACAACCCGGCGTCGGTCCCGCGCTCGAGCAGCTCCGGCGACCGCAGGGCGCCTTCGCGCTGGCCGGGCGCCTGTGGAACCATGCGCCGGCGATGTTCACGGTCCTGCGCGTGGAGAACCTCCGGTGGCCGCAAATCAGCACGGCCGAGATGGCCGATCTCATGACGTATCTGGAGGCCGACCCCGCACGCGATCCCGCGCCCGATCCCGCCAAGGGCCAGGTCACACTCCTCCGCAAGGGCTGTCTCAAGTGTCACAGCCTGGGGGGCGACGGCGCGCGGCTGGCACCCGACCTGTCCGGCCACCGGGCGTTCTATGATTCCGCCGTGGCGTGGGCGGCAACGATGTGGACGCATACGCCCACGATGGCGGCCAAGGCGATGGAGGTCGGCGTGCTCTATCCGCGGTTTGCCGACGATGAGATGCTGAACCTGGTGGGATTCCTGAGAAGCCGCGCGAAGTGAACCCGCAACCCGCTCACGGGAGGATCGCCATCGTGGGATCGTTAGGCCTCGGTACGCTCGCCCTCGTCGTCGGTCTCGCCGTCGGACTGCTGGCACCGTTCCCGGGCTCCGCGCAGCCGCCGGCGGTGAAGGTCCCCGACCCGTTCACGTTCCCGCAGGGCAAGGACAGTCCGGGCCTCGTGACCTTCGACCACGCCAAGCACCGGGAGGCCGGCAACGACAAGTGCACGGCGTGCCACACGAAGGTCTTCAAGATGAAGAAGGGCACCAGCGGCACGGTGACGATGGCCAAGATGAAGGCCGGTGAGTTCTGCGGCGCCTGCCACAACGGCAAGACCCAGGTCGGCACCAAGGTCGTCTTCACCACCGAGGACAAGGCCAACTGCGAGAGGTGCCATCGAAAGTAACTCGCGTGGATCGCGGATCCGCCCGGCCCTGGTGGCGGGCCCATCTCCTGTGGATCGTCGTGCTGGCCGTGCTCGTCTCGGCCGGCGCCGCGACGGCGGGACTCTGGAAGGTCTCGACGAGCCCCCGGCTCTGTAACTCGTGCCATATCATGCGGCCGTACGTCGACGCCTGGAAGGCCTCCAAGCACGCCAACGTGACGTGCGTGCAGTGCCATTATCCGCCGGGCTTCCGGGACACCCTGTGGGTCAAGTACCAGGCGCTGTCCCAGGTGGTGAAGTGGGCGACCCACACGTATAGCTCGAAGCCGTTCGCCGAGGTGGAAGACGGGAGCTGCTTGCGATCGGGATGTCACGATCGTCGCCAACTGGCCGGAGGGAAGGTCTTCAAGCGCGGCATCGTGTTCGATCACGCGGCCCATCTGGCCGAAGGGCGGCGCGGCCCTCGGCTCCGCTGTACGAGTTGCCACTCGCAGATCGTCGTCTCGACACACATCCAGGTCAACGAGTCCACGTGCTTCCTCTGCCACTTCAAGGGGACGATGGCAGGACGCGAGCTCCACCCCGTCGCGGGGTGCACCGGCTGTCACGAGACACCTCGCGGCGATATCGCGCTCGGCGCGATCCGGTTCAACCACGAGGACGTTCAGCGGCGCGGCGTGGCCTGCCAGAGCTGCCATCTCAACGTCGTGACGGGCGACGGCGCGGTGCCGCGCGAGCGCTGCCTGACCTGCCACAATCAGCCGGACAAGCTCGCCCGCTACGGCGACCAGCCGTCCATCCACGCCTTCCACGTCACCGCGCACAACATCGAGTGTGGGCGCTGTCACACGAGCATCCAGCACAAGCTGCCGCCCCCGATCGGCCTGACGGCGTCCACCGCGAGTGGCGCGGGACCGACGCCGCCTCGATGATCCACGCAGCACTGGTGCTCCTTGCGCTGACGGTGGGCGGCGCGCTGGCGGTACCCGCCGCGGCCCAACGCGAGTCGCCCCCCACCTCCATCCGCCGTCCCGCTCCCCATCCCGACGTCCCCGCGGGATCGGCGGCGGCACCGGCCAACGAGCTCGACTGCCGCAACTGCCACCAGGCCAAGCACCAGGGCGTCGTCCAGATGTATCTCGGCCTGGGCGGGCGCGGAACCCCGATGATCCCGAGCCACATGTTCCAGGTGCGTGTGCAATGCGTCGCCTGTCACATCGCGCCCAAGGAGGATGCCGGCACCGCCGCCATCGTGGGCCGGACTTTCCGGCCCAGCGAGCAGGCCTGTATCGGCTGCCACGGCGAGAAGTACCGGGGCATGCTCGCGCGCTGGGGCGACACTCTCGGCAAGATGCGAGGAATGATCGAGCCCAAGCTCGCCGCCGCGCGGGCGGCCCTGGGCACGCCGGACCCCAAAGTCGCCAAGGCGGTGCGCGCGCGAGAGCTCGTCGACAACGCGGACTACAATCTGAAGTTCGTCGCCCTTGCCAAGGGTGTCCACAACGTCTTCTACGCGGCCGACCTCCTCAAGCTGTCCAATGCGTGGCTCGACGAGGCGCTGACGGCGCTCGGCAAATCGGCCCCGAAGAGCGACGACGCCCTGGTGCGCGGGGGGTACTGCGGCGTGCTCTGCCACGAGCAGGCCGGCGTCAAGCTGCCCGCGACGGTGACGTTCGGCACGCAGAAGATTCCCCACGCCCGGCACGTGGCCGAGTTCGGCGCGGTGTGTACGGCGTGCCATTCGGCGGAGGTCCACAAGGCGGTCACGGCCAAGCCGGCCACCTGCACGGCGTGCCACCACAGTCCCGCCAACGAACGCTGTGAATCCTGCCACCGCGCACAGAGCGCGTTCTATCGCGGTGAGACGAAGACGGAGCTCGCGAAGGTCGGGCCCAACGTGATGGTCAATGCCGTCGGGTGCACGGGTTGCCACGACATGGCCAAGAAGCACTCGCGCCAGGCGGTGAGCGGCAAGTGCGTGGGCTGTCACGACCCCGCGTACACGAGCTTCCTCGACGAGTGGACGACGGCGAGCGACCAGGCGATCTCCAGGACCGCCGCGGCCGTGAAACGAGCGGAAGCCGCCGTCGGCCGGGGCGGCCCGGAGGCTCGCGCGCGTCTCAAGGAGGCGCGCGACGCTCTGACGCTGGTTCGCAAGGCGCGCCCCGTCCACAACCCCGACACCGCCGGCGCGCTGCTCGAGGCGGCGCGACAGAAAGCCGAGGCCATCACCGGAGGTAAATAGGCCAAATGGGCCATTGCGCGGGCGCGGGCTGCTGATCTATGGTAGCGCCGGCTCATTTTAGAGCAGTTCCCCGCGGTCGTGAGAGGGAGGCACCGGATGAGTCGACGGCAGCGTCGACTGGCAGGTGTAATCGGCGGCGTGGGAATCCTCACGCTCGCCCTCGTCGTCACCGGGTGTTTCCGCTCGTCCCGCACCGCCGAGAGTCCAGCCCGCGCCGCCGCTCCCGCGGCCGCCGAGCCCACGGCGCCGACCGCGCCCGCCGGCGGTGGGTACATCGGCGCCGAGACGTGCAAGGCCTGCCACGAGGAGGCCTTCAACCGGTTTTCCCACACCAAGATGGGACGCCTCTTTCTCAAGCAGCCGCGCAACACGCTCGAGCGGCTGGCCTGTGAGACCTGTCATGGCCCGGGCGCCGATCACGTGAACCAGGGCGGCGGCGGCAAGGGGAAGGACCCCAAGCTGATCACCTTCGCCAAGAACGATCCGACCCCGATCGAGCAGCGCAACCAGGTCTGCCTCACCTGCCACACGAAGGGCGCCCGCGTGTTCTGGAAGGGCAGCCCCCACGAGGCGCGCGACGTCGCGTGCACGAACTGCCACACGGTCATGGCGGATCATTCCCCGCGGGCCCAGCTCGCCAAGGCCTCGGAGATCGACACCTGCGGGACCTGCCACCTCGAGCGGCGCGCCCAGCAGATGCGTTCGTCCCACATGCCGCTGCGCGAGGGCAAGATGACGTGCACCTCGTGCCACAACCCGCACGGCACGGTCACCCAGTCCTTGCTCAAGGAGAACTCGCTCAACGACAACTGCTACACGTGTCACACCGAGAAGCGCGGTCCATTCCTCTGGGATCACGCGCCCGTCATCGAGAGCTGCGCGAACTGCCACGATCCCCACGGCTCCAACCACGAGAAGATGCTGAAGGTCGCCAGGCCGCGTCTCTGCCAGCAGTGCCATATCGAGACGCGGCACCCGACCAACCCCTACGGCCGCGACACGGCGTCGCAGAAGTTCGTCCTCGGACGGCAGTGCTCGAGCTGTCACGTGAACATCCACGGGTCGAACCATCCCTCCGGCTTCGCCTTCACGCGATAGGAGGGCCCCATGAACATCGCGCGAACACTCGGTGCGGTCGTCGCAGCGGCTTCGTTGCTGGCGCTGGCCAGGCCTGCCTCGGCGCAGTTCTCGATCGGCGGGATGAACGTGGAAGGCGAGGTGGAGGCCGGGGTGCGGTTCCTGCCCAACGAGCCCTCCAAGGCCCAGCGCGGCAAGTTCGAGGAGTATCGAGACTTCACGGAGGGACCCTTCCTCCAGGGCCTCCAGCTGCGGATCTTCCGGCCCGACGAGAGCTATTCCGCCTCGTTCGCGGGATCGAAGTGGGGGCAGCAGGACCAGGAGTTCGCGCTGCGGGCCGGGCGGCTGGGCCTCTGGGAATTCGGGTTCGACTGGGATCAGACGCCCCATATCTTCTCGACGACATCGCGGATGCTCGCGACGCAGACGCAGCCGAACTTCTTCTCACTGCCGACGCCGCGGCCGTCGCTGTCGGCATACAACTTCGGCCGGCGCCTGGACGAGGTCGGCGTGCGCTGGGACACCGGGCGGCTCTCCTTCTCCATCACGCCGACGCCGGAATGGGAGCTGCGCGCCGAATACACGCGGATCAAGAAAGATGGCGAGCGGCCGCTCGGCATGGCCTTCAGCAGCCCCGGCGGCAACTTCATGGAGATCCTGGAGCCGATCGGCCAGACGGTGCACGATCTCCGGCTGAAGGCGACCTGGGCCCGCGAGAACTGGCAGCTCCAGGTCGGCTATACCTTCTCGGCCTTCGAGAACAACTTCCGGAGCGTCGGCGCCGACAACCCTTGCTTTGGCCTGACCGCCGCGCTCACGGCCGCTTCGCCGGGCTGCGGCGCCGACGCGACCGGCGCCCAGCCCTCGGGACTCACGTCGCTGCCGCCGAGCAACCAGGCGCACATGTTCAACATCGCGGGCGGCATCAACCTGCCCTACCGCACCCGGATCACCGGGAACTTCGGCTACAGCCTGCGGCTGCAGGACGAGCCCTTCCTGGCGCACACCGTCAACGCGGCCCTCAGCGGGTCACCCCTCCTCGTTCTGCCCCAGCGCAGCCTGAACGGGGTCGTGGGCACCGCGCTGGTCAACCTGAACGCTACCAGCCGGCCGATCCAGCCGCTGACGCTCACCTTGAAGTACCGGATGTTCAACCTGAGCGACATGAGCGACGAGCCGATCTTCGCCGGTCACGTCATCAACGATCGAACCCTCGTGTCGGAGGAGCGGACGTCGCCGCGCTTCGGCTACACGAAGCACAACCTGGATCTCGACGCCCGCTGGCGCTTCGGTCAGCCGCTCGCGGTCACGGCGGGCGCCGGCTGGGAGCGCTGGGATCGCGTCGATCACCGCGAGGCCCCGCGCAGCGACGAGGTCTTCGGAAAGCTCGCGGTCGACGCGACGCCGTGGGACTGGCTGCTCGCCCGGCTCACGTACCGCCCTTCGTTCCGGCGGATCTCCGAGTACAACACCTTCGCCCATCACGAGCACACCATCCTCGAAGAGGAGACGGCGGCGCAGCTCGCCCAGGGGCAATCGACGCTGCTCCGCAAGTTCGACGAGGCCGACCGGGACCGCCAGCGCGTCGATCTGCTCCTGCAGATCTTCCCCATCGAGACGGTGTCGGCCGGGATCACCGGGAGCTGGCGCTACGACGACTACCTGCACTCGCCCCTCGGTCTGCAGCAGGCAACAAACTGGTCGGTCGGCGTCGACCTCGGCTGGACGCCGACGGAGCGCGTGGCGTTCACCGGCGGCTACGTCCACGAGCTGATCTTCCAGAAGCAGCTCTCGCGGAGCCGTACCGTCGTCGGCGCGGATACCCTGGACTTCGTCGACTACAACTGGCTCTCGAACAACATCGACACCATCGACACGCTCTACGTCAACGCCAAGATGGCCGTGATCCCCGGCCGGCTCGACTGGAACGTCGGCATGAATTATTCGACGGCCACGGGCCAGATCCTGACCCGCAACCCCAACGGCGCGCCGACGAGCGGGACCGCGGCCCAGAACTTCACCGCGAGCGCCAAGCGCATGCCCGCCTTCGTGGACACGCTCGTCCGCGTCGACACCGGGCTGCGCTACCACTTCGCGAAGAACTGGACCGCCGGGGTCGCCTATGCCTTCGAGCAGTTCACGAAGGCCGACTGGCGGACGGATGCGCTCAACCCGTTCATCCCCGGCGTGACCTCGTCGATCTGGCTCGGCAACGACGCCAAGGACTACACGGCGCACATCGTCGCCGTGACCGTCGGCTACCGGTTCAAGTAAGGGGCCGCGATGCGCAAGCCACTGGTGACGATCGCCCTGATTTCACTGGCCCTCGCCAGCGTCGGATGTGGTGCCGCCGTGAAGAACGCATTCACGGCGGACCCGGATTACCGGCCCACGTCGTTCGACGCGTGGGCCGTGGGTAACGGCACGGGCTCGTTCTTCCGGGCCGTCGGCCCCGCCCAGGGCACCGGCGTCCGGCACGCCTGGCCCGAGTAGTTACCGCCTCCTCCAGCGTCGCGGCCATGCGCCGCGCCGCCGATCTTCCAACACTCTGCGGTCGCTGACGTCTCCTGCGGTCGTCCAGGGGGCGGTCAGCAAAGCCGCTCCAGCAGATGCCGAAACTTGACACCATGGTCTCGTGGTGGCCGACCGTGATGGAGATCCGTCAGAGCGGCACGCCGTGCCGCTACGCCGAGGGCGTCGAGGGTATCGCCATCTTCACCGACCTCGAGCTGGATCCCGACACGCTGGTCGCCGACCATTGTGGAAGCTGCACCGCGGGCCTCGATGCCTGCCCCACCCAGGCCCTCGATGGCCCGTACAACATGGTCATCGAGCGCTGCCTGTCGGCTCGGAGCATCAGCATCGACGGACCGGTGCCGAGGTTTACGTGGACACCCAGGCTGGGGGGCGCTCTCCGAGCGCCTCGAAGCCATGGCCCCGTCTATCGAGCACGGTCCAACAACCATACGCTGTCGCACGTCGCGAAGTACCGCTCGCTGATGCCCTCACTGCAGACGCGTGTAGCCGCTCTGCTGGTGTGCGTCGTGGCGTTCGGCTAGACTCCCCGGCAGCC
>WNGA01001386.1_pt1 | contig 37297 bp, 37 predicted proteins | sample 5400061 | NCBI WGS metagenome assembly WNGA01 (sample SAMN13153366, study PRJNA577476) | soil metagenome | isolation source: 100 cm soil or saprolite under grassland replicate 2 | place: USA:California | collected 2016-06-15
TTCTCATCAAACCGCTGAGCTTCATGAATCGCAGCGGCTATCCAGTTTTCGCAGTTGCGCAGTTTTACAAAATCGAGCCGCAGCAAATTCTGGTCGCGCTCGACGATTTTTCTCTGCCGCTGGGGCGTGTGCGATTGCGGGCACGCGGCGGGTCAGGCGGCCACAACGGCCTTGAATCGATTATCATGCAGTTCGGAACCGAGGAAATCCCGCGCTTGCGCATCGGCATCGGGGAGGCGCCGCGCGAAGGATCAGTCGATTACGTGTTAAACCGCTTTTTTGAGGAGGAGAAACCTCTGGTTAGATCGACAATCAATCGCGCAGTGGAAGCGGTGAAATGCACGATTGACAACGGCCTCGTTTCCGCGATGAACACTTTCAACCCCGAAAGCATGCCGGATAAACAAACCGAAAAAGTATGAATCACCGTTACGAAGCGCTGCTGGTGCTGAACGCTCAGGGCAAAGAGGACACTGTCAGGGAAATCATCGATCGATTGGAATCGGAGTTTCAAAAAGAAGGGGCTCAGATCGAACAGGTGCAAAAAATGGATAAGCACCAATTTTCTTACGTGGCCGGCCCACTCGATTCCGGCTATTACGTTAATTTTATCTTCAACGCCGATCCGGAATCGATTGCGAAGTTGCGCGGGAAATTTAAGCTCGATCCGGAAGTGTATCGCCAGAATTACCAGCGCCTCCCCGAGAAGAAAGAGAAACCAGCGAAAAGGTTGGCAAAGGCCAAATAATTTCGCTATAAGGCGGGAATGGCCAGCTTTAACAAAGTCATTCTGCTTGGAAATCTCACCCGCGACCCCGAGGTGCGTTATACGCCGAAGGGCAGCGCCGTCTGCGACCTCGGTATCGCGGTCAATCGCGTTTACACCACTGACAGCGGAGAAAAACGCGAAGAAGTCACCTATGTGGATGTCGTCCTATGGGCGCGTCTCGCCGAGATCGCCGGTGAATACCTGAAAAAAGGACGGCCGGTTTTTGTTGAAGGTCGCTTGCAAATGGATACTTGGGACGACAAGCAGACCGGGCAGAAACGAACCAAACTTCGCGTGGTAGGCGAGAGCATGCAGCTGCTAGGTGGTCGTCCGCCCGGGACCGGCGCCGCCGCCGAGGCTGCTGGCGAAGATCGATCCGCCTCAGGCGGAAGCGCGGCCAAGACCAGCGCACCGCCGAAACCATCGGCCCCAGCTGCGCCGGACGAAGACGAGATCCCGTTTTGAAGTAGCGCGAGCCTCCGGCTTGCGCGTTTTGGCCGCAAGCGAGACGCTTACGCTACGCTTTCATGAACGCGACCGAAGCCTGCATCGCGCTCAACATGCTGCCGACCGTTGGACCCGTGCGGCTGCGGAAATTGCTCGAGGTTTTCAAGGAACCGCAACAAATCCTCGCGGCAAGACGCTCCGAGCTTCGTAAAGTCGAAGGAATCGGCAACGAAGTGGCCGACCAGATTTCCAACTGGGAATCGACTATCGATCTTACGGCAGAGCTCAAACGCGTCCGCGATTTCGGCGCGACTGTCATCACCCAAGAATCGCCATCGTATCCGCGGTCTCTGCGCGAGATTCATGCGCCGCCCATCGTGCTCTACGTATGGGGCGAACTCCAAGAGCGCGATCATCACGCCATCGGGATCATCGGCGCGCGACGCACCACGCATTACGGAACGGAGTCGGCGAAGAAACTGTCCTACCAACTTGCCTACGCCGGACTGACTGTAATCAGCGGCCTTGCGCGCGGGATCGATACTGCCGCTCATCAAGGTGCGCTCGCGGCAAAAGGACGCACGATCGCAGTGATCGGAGCTGGTTTGGCCAAGCTCTATCCACCGGAGAACGCTGCGCTGGCCGAGAAAATCCGGAGCGGAAATGGCGCAATCGCGTCAGAATTTTCGATGGAAATTGACCCGGATCGGCAAACTTTTCCGATGCGCAACCGGATCATCTCCGGCTGGAGCCACGGCATTCTAGTAGTTGAAGCAGGATTGAACAGCGGTGCGCTCATCACCGCGGCACAGGCGTTGGAACAAGGCCGCTCGGTGTACGCTGTGCCTGGCCACATCAACGCCCCAAGCGCGATGGGATCGAATCGCCTGATCCAGCAGGGAGCCAAGCTCGTGATGGACGCCAGCGACATCCTGGATGATTTGCAAATTCTTCTCCCCGAGACCAAGCCATCGCCGGAAGCCATCGCCCGCCCTTTGCCGCCGCTTTCCGACGACGAGCGCCGCGTGTATGATGCTATTGAAGCGACTGAAACGTCCATTGACGATATCACCGCAAAGAGCGAGTTGCCGAGCGCAGCCGTTTCATCGACATTGTTGCAGTTGGAGCTGAAGCGTTTGGTCAAGCAGTTGCCCGGAAAATATTTCGTCAAACTAGGCTAGGCCAGAGGCTTACAGCGCCGCACACGGCGCACGCAACGTGCTCTGACTTGCAAAGACGCCCTAACTGGGTTCGATTCCTGCCCCATGTCCAAGTCTCTCATCATTACCGAGAAGCCCTCGGTCGCCAGCGACATTGCCAAGGCGCTCGGCGGCTTCAGAAAAGGCAAGGACTACTACGAGAACGAGAGGTACCTGATCTCCTGGGCGGTCGGCCATCTCTTTGAGCTCGCCGTGCCTGCTTCGATGAAAGAACAGGATAAATGGGACATGAAGAAGCTGCCCATCATGCCGATCGAATTCGAGTTGGAGCCGGCGGAGAAAATGGGCGGCCGTGTTACCGTTCTTCGCAGGCTCATCAGGGACAAAAACGTTTCCGAGATCATTAACGCATGCGACGCGGGCCGGGAAGGCGAACTAATCTTTCGATACATCACCCAATACGTCGGCACGAAAAAACCGATCAAGCGTCTCTGGCTGCAATCGATGACTCCGGAGGCGATCCGCGAGGGATTCGCGCGATTGCGCAGCGACGCCGAGATGCAACCGCTGGCCAGCGCTGCCCGGAGCCGAAACGAGGCGGACTGGCTCGTCGGCATCAATGCAACGCGGGCGTTTACGTTGCGCCTCAGCGGCGGCCGCGGCAGCTCCGTGACTTCGCTTGGCCGCGTCCAGACGCCGACGCTGGCAATCATCGTGGACCGGGAGAACAAAATTAAGGAGTTCAAACCGCGCGAACTGCACGAGATCATTGGCACATTCCACGCAGCTCGCGGCGAATACGACGGGCGCTGGTTCGATGAACCGTTTAACAAGGAGGAAGCAGAGGCGGAGAGAACCAAGAGACTCCTTCACCGGCTACAATTGAATCTGCCCGCTGCCGAGCGGCAGCTTGATTCTGAGAACGGCTCGCTATGGGACGAACATCGCGCCGCGCCGAGGTTGTGGCACCGCGAAATCGCTGAGGCCATTCAGCGCAAGTGCAGCGGCAAACAGGCTGTCGTCGAGCTGGAAGAAAAGAAGCCCGTTTCGCAAGTCGCTCCTCAGCTCTATGACCTCACTGCGTTGCAGCGCGAAGCGAACAGTCGGCTCGGGTTCTCGGCCAAACGCACGTTGCAAATCGCGCAGGCGCTTTACGAAAAGCACAAGGCCATTACCTATCCGCGCACGGATTCGCGCGCCTTGCCGGAAGACTATCTTGCGACAGTAAGATCGGCACTCAGCAAAATCGACAATCCATTCGCGCGAAGAGTGCTCGATAACAATTGGGTCAAGCCAAACAAACGTATCTTCAATAATGCGAAAGTCGGCGATCACTTTGCGATCATTCCGACGGGCGCCGTTCCCCGGTCCTTGGACAATTACGAGCGCGCGCTCTTCGACATGGTGACCAAGCGCTTTGTGGCCGTGTTCTTTCCGCCTGCGCAATACGAAAACACAACTCGGATCACGCGCGTGGAGGGCGAGCCGTTCAAGACGGAAGGCAAAATTCTAGTCATGCCGGGATGGCTCGAGGTTTATGGCCGCGAAGCTGCCAGTGAGAAGCCGGAAGAAAATCTACCGCAGGTGACCCAGGGCGAACGCGTTGCAACCATGCGCACCGAGATCAAAACAGAACAGACAAAGCCGCCGGTGCGCTACAACGAAGGGACGATTCTGAGCGCAATGGAAGGAGCTGGGAAACTTGTCGAAGAGGAAGAATTGCGCGAGGCGATGAAGGAGAAAGGCCTCGGCACGCCCGCGACACGCGCAGCCATCATTGAGACCCTGCTTTCGGCGCATTATCTGACGCGACACGGCAAGGAGCTACAGCCCACGGCGAAGGCGATTCAAACAATCACACTTCTAAAGAACGCAGTGCCGGAGTTGACCAGTCCGGAGCTGACCGGCGAATGGGAATTTCGTTTGCGCGAAATCGAGCATCGCAAACTCACGCGTGACGCCTTTATGCGCGACATCCGCGAGCTGACGAACGACATCGTCGGCAAAGCGAAACATTTTCATCCCGACGAACACATGCCCGACACCGAGCCATTCGGGCAGTGCCCCAAGTGCGGTTCGCCTGTTGTCGAGCGGTTTAAAAGCTTCACCTGTACAAATGAGGAATGCGACTTCACCATCTGGAAAACGATCGCCGGCCGGTTGCTCAGCCGTGACGAGTTCGAGACTCTCGTGCGCGACAAACAAGTCGGGCCGTTGGGCGGCTTTCGCAGCAGGAAAGGCAAACGGTTTCATGCCATGCTCAAACTCAACGACGAGTTCAAAGCAGAGTTCGATTTCGGACCAAACGGTCAGGAGAACGGTGCTGCGCAACCAGTTGATTTTTCGGGACAAGAGCCGCTGGGGAAATGTCCAAAATGCGGCGGGCGCGTGTTCGAATTCGGAATGAGCTACGTCTGCGAGAATTCAGTCGGCCCAAACAAAACGTGCGACTTTCGATCGGGCAAAGTCATCCTGCAACGATCGATGGACCGCGAGCAGATGAAAAAACTGCTCACCACCGGCAGGACCGATTTGCTCGAGCGTTTTATTTCGCGCAAGGGCAGACCGTTCAAAGCGTTTCTCGTGGTGACGGATAAAAAGGACGTCGGCTTTGAATTCGAAAAGCGCCAACCGAAGCCGAAAGGAGAACGCAAGGCCAAGACCGCTGCGCCGAAAATTGATTTCACAGGAAAGGAATCCATCGGCGAATGCCCGAAATGCGGTGGAAAAATTTTTGAAACGGAAAACAGTTATATTTGTGAACGTTCGCAGGCAGATCGAAAGGCCTGCAAATTCAAGCTGAGCAAAACGATTCTCGGCTGCGACATTCCAAAAGAGCAGGCGCAGAAACTTCTTACCGCGGGAAAGACCGATCTCCTCGACGGCTTCATCTCAAAACGCGGACGCCCATTCTCCGCCTATCTGAAATTAGAGGATGGCAAGGTCGGCTTCGAATTCCCCGAGAAAACGGCAGAACCCGCAAGACGGTAAGAAAAGTCGAACTTAGTTGTTCTTGCCGTGGTACCCGAATTACGCCAGCGGGTGAGGGGGTAGTAAGCCGGGAAGCGAGCGAGCTTCAACGCAGCGATCTTAGCGTTTTAAATCTGCTGCGATGATAGCGAATTGCGAGAGTGCAGCTTCTAAATCTTCCACAATTTCCTGCGCTATGACGTCGGGATCGGGAAGGTTGGCGCTGTCTTCGAGTGATTCGTCTTTGAGCCAGAGCCGAGCCGATGGGAAACGAGCGAGACAGACGGGCAGGTCGAGAGACCGACTAAGCGGGAGCGAAGGAGTCAACATGTCGAGGTTCAGCTTGTCGCGCTTGAGGAGTTCTTCGTAGGTGAAACCCTTGAAGCGCTCGCTTTCTTTTCGTTCGTGCCGGTTCTTGGGATTGGAAGAGGCGACGAAGTCGTCGAGGTCACTGCGCTTTAGGGGATTCTCTTTGAGGGTGAAGTGTTTGTTGGTGCGCAGGTCGTAGAGCCATAGCTTCAGACGTCGGTGCGGCTCGCACTCCACGGTTTGTCGGCTGCGCGCGTGCAATTCAAGAAAAAGGCGTTGGTGCCAGTCGACCCTCAGCCGTTACGGGCGGCGCCACTTGTCACGGTGCCCCACGTCAGTGTTACGAACGCGTTCAACGTGTGGGTTAACACCCGGTTCGAGTTCGCGCGCACGATCGATTGCCTCTTTTTGCGTAGGCAAAACATTACTAGCACGTTCGGATCCTGCGCGCCGAACGGCATAATCGCCTTCGTCTGTACGTTCGACATATATTCTCTTGTCCGACATGTGATATTACTTACCACATTATAGAGGACCGGCAATCGCCGCAGCAGCGATGCTGCTTCAGGATTGGTGAAGACGTGCTAGGGGGAAGTCGAGCTGTAATGCCAGTGCGGCTCGCACTTGCTCGTGGTCGCCCAGACATTGCCCTGCCACGAAGTTCATTCCTTCTTTTCAGTTTCTCTCCGATATGTCTCTATCCGCTCCAGCATTCGTGGAACGTCTCCTTTGTATTTACCGGCTATCAATCTACTGAGCGTCCCAGCACCGATCTTGAGGCGTTGCGCCATTTTGGAAATACTAAGATCGTTTTTCTGCATAAAACCGGATAGCCATTGTAACCTTTCATCGCTGACGGGATGAACGGTACCCAGAGGCTTAAACGAGAATCTGCACTTCTGAAAGAATGTTGGGTCGGTCGCGTGTTGCTTCAGAAGCCACTCGGCAAACGCCGGAGAATATTGTGTCGACCCAAATCGCGCTTTGTGAACAAAGTTCGCGTCGTCGTCGATGTGGTGGAGGCGACGGACGGCGAGCAAGTCGTAGGTGTTGATCTTCGTCGGGAGAGATTTGTTTAGTTCCTCGAGCAATTCTTTTTGCCGCCACGGATGTGTCTTGTCAGGGTCTATTAGCTGATACCCTGGCGCACCCGGATCATCTGTGATCCGAATGGGCGTAGCGGTCGGATCACTCGACTGCACTACGCCCCGCGGGAGAACTGAAAACGTTGAGCCTGTCGGAGCCATGGTGACTTTCTTCACGCCTGACAACCACTCTCGTCTCGCCCGCTGAACGTTTCGGTTCACGAGGCGAGCGATGTCCGCCGATCGAGCGGGCTCGCTCTTGGCGCCGTGTCTTACGTAAAGCGTGCCCGCACCGAATGCCGTTTTTTGCTGCTTCCCATCTTCGACGGCGTAAGTGCCGGGCTTCTCGAAAATCATTGGCGGATCGGCCCACCCGATCGTGACCATCGCCACTTTGCGCCCGCTTCGCCTAACCAGATTGATCGTGAAGGAGTCGAACTGCACGCCCGTGTACTTTGCGATCTTATCGGTGATTTTTGCCGGGTCCGTTTGCAAAATCTTGAGTGCAGATAAGCGACCCGTGCACTGCCCATCGTCAGCAACGCCAATCAGAATCGTGCCGCCCCCGGAATTAGCCATCGCGACAACGTCTTTTAGAAGTTCGCACCAGTCAGCCGCGGAATCAGGATCAAAGGCGCTCTTGAAATCAACTGACTTCGATTCGTTTTTCGCGTTGGCCGGTTTGTTCTTCCTAGCTCCCATTCCTTAGGCAGCTTTCTCAAAGTCTGTCAGCGAAACCTCGGCTTTAAGATAGCGGATTAGCGCATCGCGCTCTTCCGCGGGAAGTGCTGATAACGCCGCATGAAGATTTGGGTCGCGTGCGCGCAGATCGGGAAATTTTCCTTGCTCCAGCAGTTTTCGACTGACTGGATCGAGCAGAAACGCGACGAATACAGTGCGAAGTTCCCGACTGTGAGTGGCGTTCACTTCCTGGCTGGTGACGAACTTCTCGAATGCTTCATCTGCTAAGTCTGATCTAGTCGGGATGGCAGGAACGACACCAAAGATCTTCGCCAGGATCTCGCGCAAAGTCGGCCTTCGATCGGTTTTGTAAATCTGTTGCAGTTTCGGGAGGTTCCAAAACTCTTCGGGTTTTTCGAATAGCAGACGCCGAATACGTTCTTCGACAGCGGGCCAATCCTCAGAGTCAAATGCATCGCGCAGGATTTCGTCCGAAGCGACAACGTCGTTTGCTTGTTGGGCAAATCTATCGCGGTACATCTCACGATCGATTCGCATTCCGAACACTCCAACCTCATCTCGCGCCACACCTTTGATCGGATCAGGCGAGGTGCTCGTAAGCGTATCGATGCGAATTCCACCACCGTCGCCGCCGTCGTCTGGTCGAGGCGGAGCCGGCTCGCGCGGCGGAATTAGTTTCTGGTCGTAATCGAAGTCTTCCTCGAAGTATTCGCAATTCGCGAAGAAATCGAAGAGTGCGAATCCGTCCTTGTCGATCTTCTGTTCATTCTCACCGTCTTGATGCTTGAACGTGAACAGGCGCGTTCCACGCCCTTTAATTTGAATGAAGTCGGTTGGCGACATGATTGGGCGCGCGAGGACGACGTTTAGAATATCTTCGCAATCGTACCCGGTCGTCATCATTCCCACTGTCACGCACACTCGTGTGCGGCTTGTGTTGTAATCGCGAAACTCGTTTTCGCGCCATTTGGACTTCCCGCTCAAATTGTTGTTGGCGAAATCGATTGTCATTTGCTGTGCGCCTGGAATACCTGAGGTCACTTGCATGGCGAAAGTCGAACCTTCGCTGTAATTGTTCGGCCAGCGACGTGTCGCTTCCTCATTCAACAGTTGTACAAGCTTCGTTGCGTGAGGTCGTCGGACTGCAAAGAAAATCGATTTGCCTACTTCGCCAGTGAGCGGATCACGTTTGGCATTATCGAGAAAGCAACGAACAAAGCTCAGGTTGGTTTCGTCCGAGAAGAATTTTTTCTCGTAATCCTTCCTCTCGAAAACGAGCTCTGTTTCATCGTTATCTTCGGTGGGCTTTCAACTCTAACCGCGTACCCTTCATCGGAAAGCATCTGGGTCGTGATCTCCGTGCGCGCGTCGTACGTTGTTGGACTCACGAGGTACGGCGGCTCGTGCTGGACAGCTTGATTCAAGGTGTAGCGAAACGTTGGCCTGCCATCGGCGCAGCCAAACGTCTGATAAGTATCAAGCAATAAGCGGCGCTCGTATTCCCGCGGATCGTGTTGTGGGTCCGCTGTGTTAACTCCTTTGAGATAATCTTTTGGAGTTGCGGTGAGGCCGAGCTTTGCGCCGACGAAATACTCAAAGATCGCGCGATTATTGCCGCTGATCGTCCGATGCGCTTCGTCGCTAATGATCAGTTGGAAATCTGTGGGCGCGAACTCGGTCAGGAATCGATTGCGCGCGGCAAGGCTTTGAATCGTGGTGACGACCACTTGCGCTTGTTTCCATTCTTGCCGCTTCTGTTTGTAGATCACCGTCTCGATTCCGTCGTTCGCGAGGTAAGCCTTGAAATTCCTCCAAGCCTGAGTTTCCAACTCCAACCGATCGACGAGAAACAAAATGCGATTCGCATTCTCGCTGCGCAGATAAAGTTTCGCGATCGCGGCGCTTAACAGTGTCTTTCCCGTGCCGGTCGCCATTTCGAAAAGGAAGCGATCCTTTCTGCCGGCCGCCGCGGTTTGCAGCGCACGAATCGCGTCCATCTGATAATCGCGGAGTAAACGAATCTTTTTGTTTACTTGGATCGTCCCACGGTCCGCTGCGGAATAAGTCAGCCATGCCGAGTCTTGCGAAACGGCAATGTAATTCTCATCTATTTCAACCGAAGCGAGACGGTCGTAATCGGGCCGCCATTCTGCAGCTTTTCCGAGTTCTTCGAGCGGCAGAAACCGCGATACTTTTACAGGGTTTCCCCGTCGCAAGTTCCAATACCAATGGACGAGCCCGTTGCTTAGAAAAATATGACTCGCCTTTAAATTCTCTGCGTAAGCGCGCGCCTGCTCCTTTGCCGTGAGCGGATCGATGCTTTCGCGTTTTGCTTCAACTACCGCGACGGCGCGACCGTCGGTATTCAGCAGCACGTAATCAACGAATCCCTCCGGTGCGCGCTCAAAATCCTTTCCGAGATCCGCGTTCGGCGAGAAAGTCCGACCGCTTAGTCGGTGTTCAAGAATGACATTCTCTCGATTGCCATCGCCATCGGGAAGAAAACGCCACCCCGCTTCCTCGAGCATTTTGTTAACGGTAATGCGAGCTTGCGCTTCCGATGGCATACACGCCTATTCAGACCCGTTATTGCCCCAGACGCGATCAAGTACGCGTCGTATCTTCGCTTCGAACTTCGGGACCAAGGTACGCACCGCGTCCATTTGCATCGCTTCAGCGTCGAGTTCGGCCACGATATGTCGTTGCTCGTCGAGCGGTGGCAAAGGGATTTCAAAACTCCGAAGCGACATCAGAGAGACTGTTTTTTGCGCCGCTCCAACGGCGGTTCTGTGCGCTTGATCTGCCACGAACTGAGAAGCCAAAGTCCAAAACAGAAACTTTCGGTCGACGCCGTTTGCGGGACGAACCAATCCTATGTGACGCTGAAAGCAAAATGGGCGATCAAAGTCTATGAGCACTGGGATGCCGTACGAACCTGTGACAGTATATAAGATGTCGCCTCGCTTGGGTCGACGCGTGTCGCTAAGAGAGTCATAGTAATGCTGAGACACGAAAAACGTGTTGGAAAAGTCGATCCGACGCTCGTCGTTTATGTTCGAAATTGTGATGAACGGAATACCTTGCGGCGCTTTAGGTGGTGGCTGATGATCGCCGTCCGTGATGTGCTCGCAGACGTCCGATAGCTGAACCCGCGGCCATTCTGGATGGATTTCGAAAGTGGGATTATAACCCGCGATGATCTGACGGGCGCCATCAATTACTTTTTGGTAGCCTTGGATTTCAGAGACGATTTGCTGTTGCTGCTCCAACGATGGTAACGGCATTTCAATACCTGCGATTTGTTCGCGTGAAATACTTGGAAACACGGCGCCATCTCCTCCTTGAATCCGCGTTTGGTTATTTTTCAGGAAGTAGAAGAGGTAATCCCGCAGTAATGCATCGCGCGGTCGTATCGCAGCCAACCCCCGTCCAACGCAGATTTCCTGCGGGCAAAGATTCACCGGACCAACCGGTGCTCGAACAGACATCAACACGTCATCTCGCAGTGCTCGCTTAGTTACTTTCGTTGTCCAAACGCGAGGCGGCTTCAGCCAAACTTCACCGAAATCAGCCTTGCCTTGATAAAACGGAAGCCCGTTGCCCGATTCGTTATAGCTATCACCTGGGGGTGACTGACCCGAAACAATTTTAGCGACATCACCGAGTCGTACGATTTCAAAATCGCTCTTCGTCGCTTGTATGCCAAAGAGCGGCTCAGCTTGTAAGCTGCAATGTCTTTGCGCGAGCAGTTCTGACTTTGAAGCAGTCGTCCAGTGCACGGTCATTTCGCCTAGTTCCGCAGCTGTTCCTTGGAACCAAGCCTTTACGATGCGCTCGGCTTCCGGCAAATCGTTCTCAGGAATCGGGCGACGTTGATCGCCAAGGTCAAAGCCGTCGGCACTGATTTTGAGAAAAAGAATGTTGTCGATCTTACGCGCCAGCTTTTTATCGAGAAAAAGGATACTCGTTTTGACGCCGGAGTAAGGCTTGAACACGCCGGCTGGAAGCGAGACCACAGCAACGAGCGAATCCTCGATTAGGAAACGCCGCAGTTTCACATAAGCATTTTGCATCGTCGCGACGATGCCGTTGGGCACGATCACGCCGCCGCGCCCGTCCGGCGTCAGATGTTCGGCGATGTAATCGGTGAAGAGCACTTCTGATCTTGTTGCCGAGACGCGGAACTTCGTGTGTGGGCTGACGCCGCCCTTCGGCGTCATGAACGGTGGATTCGCAAGGATAAGGTCGGCTTTCTCGTTCCAGCGCGCGTCGTTGGTGAGAGTGTCGTAGATATGAATCGACGGATCGGGAAAGCCGTGCAGGAATAGATTCACCTTGCTCAGCTTCACCATCAGGTCGGTGACATCGTAACCGCTGAGATTGGAATAAACTTTCTGGCGCTGATCGTGTGTGAGCTTGTCGCCCGGAATTTTCGATCCCTCCGAAGTGTGCTGCGCGAGAATGTGCTTGTAACAGGAAACAAGAAATCCCCCTGTGCCGCATGCGGGGTCGAGGATGCGATCGTTCGGCTGCGGATCGAGACATGCGACCATGAAATTGATGATGTGCCGCGGAGTGCGGAACTGACCGTTCTCGGCCTGGATGCCCATGGTCTTGAGCAGATACTCAAATGCGTTTCCGAGCTCCTCGCTGTGCGAGTAAGCGAATCCGTTCACCTCATTGAGGAAAAGCGTGAGGATGCGGCCATCGCGGAACTTCAGGAAAGAATTTCGGAAAATATCGCGGAACAGCGGAGGCAGATGCTCCGCTTTTCCGATTGCTTCGATTCCTTCCGCGAAAAGATTCATCCGCTCATCCGCTGAAACGGTCTGCGGTAACAGCGCGCGCCAGCGAAATTTCTCAAGCGGCCCGACAAAGAACGAGCGCTTCCCGCCAAGCCTTACGGATTCCTCATCGAGGTCGTCCATGAATTTGTAAATCAGCGCCAGCGTGATCAGCTCGATCTGATCAGTCGGCAGCGGCAGCTTCCCGACGAGGATATCGCGACAGGCATCGAGGCGGCGCTTTGTTTCAGCAGTGAGCATTCGAGGAATGACTCTGCATTATTTATGGGATTTCCGCCCCATCAATACACTCCCGAGGAGTAGTCTCAACGAAAATGTGATCAAGCCGCGTGCAGATGCCCGCGGCCTGATCAGTTTTTGCATCAGTTAGTTTGCGAAAGACCCTGCCAAGCAGATTGTCCTTCGGTCACAACAACAGCAAACGGCTTGTTTGTCCGTGCGGCCGCTTGAACTGCGGCCTCTCTGACACGCTCAATCGTATATTGACCTTGCGCACTGTATTGCGCTGGTGGCAACCGATACCGTTTGCCGTCAGATCCCGTTATAGTTCGAGAAAATCCGGCTTCACCCATAGCAGTGTGTAAAACCGTATAGGGGAACTCGTCGTGTCTTGCACCGTGCAGTTCAACGCGCACCATATAATAACCCATTTGAATTCACCTCCCTTCCTCCCAAAAAAGCCTTGAACTCCCATCCGTTGTGCTACACCCTTGGCGAATATGCCGGATACTGTGGTGGACCACTCAATCAGAAATTCGCGGTTAAGACATCTTGACGTTTGGGTATCAATTGATACTAGTTCTACATGGCGTTCGTGCTGTTGTCAATAAGTGGAAACGGATCCAGAAGTCATTCCCGACGATTGGCGCAAAGCTGTCGCAAGCATTCTCCGGGAAGGCAACGCGGATTGCATTGAATGGACTAAACAGGCATTCTTGGACTGGCGTGCGGCAACCCTTTCGCAGTTCAGATACGAAGCATACGACGCAATGGCGGCTTATCTTTCAACACCGGGAGCAACTGGAGCACGTATCAATTTACCGGAAGATGGTGAGACTTTTGCTTTCTTTTTTCCATACAATGAGCGAGTCTTGTATGCAAAACTTTGCCTCCGGCCGTCGAAGCAGCGGATTAAAATCATCTCGGCCCACACACCGAGACGCGGCGAGCAGTTGCTTTGACCCACTCATATGAAAAACGGTTTAACCATTCGCAATGAAAACTAATCCTGAAATCGAGTACACTGATTTCGAAGTCGATATACCAAACCCTGATCGCACTCGAATTGCTGAGACGGTCAAAATTCAAGTTCCGGTTCGGAGGGATCCACTCACGGGAGAAGAGATGCTCACGCCGGAAGCACTGAACTTAATAGAAAACACGCAGGCCCGCTACATGGGGATAATGCTACCCGACGAGATCAAGAATCTGCGCAAGGAATTAGGTCTAACGCAACGTGAATTCGGCGAGCTATTGCAAGTTGGAGAAAAGACGGCAACGCGCTGGGAAACTGGCCGCGGACGACCTTCCCGAAGTCTCAATGTTCTTTTGTGTGCATTACGGGACCGGCGCCTTCCAATCCGCTATTTAGAAATCTTGCGGAATCCTATTGGTTCGCTGGAAGCCGCTGCCGACTACGAAGATTTAGCGCTCGCCGCGTAGATGAGAGCTGCACCCATTTCGTTGACGAATTATTTCGTCTCCAACTTAGAATTCAAAACGAATCAAGCGTTCGATCCTGAAAAGGCTTCAGTGATCGAAATTGATGATTTGGAGCTCGAGAATGAGGCGAAACCGAGAATCGAAAATCGTAGAAGTTGGGAGGTCACGCTGCGCATAAAATTAGGTGACCGCCCAGGAAGAAATTTACCATGCACTATCGCAATTGGAATTGTCGGCTCGGTTGATGTGGATCAATCTGTGAAGGAAGAAAATATCGAACGATGGGTCCAGATAAACGGTACTTCGCTTGTGTTCAGTGTCGCACGCGAAATCGTGCGAGCAATTACTTCTCGGGGTCCAAACAAATCAATTCTCCTACCTACTGTGACGTTCTGGCGGCCAAAGCCAGAGGCACCGTCAATAGTCGAAAAGACTGAAATTACCGGCACGGACAAGCCGACGGAGAACGCCCCTGCTGTCGCAAAGTAAGGATGCCCTGAGATCCGGCAGGTCATTGCCTGAAGTGTCGCCTGAATTTCTTCGCGGATCTGTTGGATCGTTGTCAGGAGATGGTGAGATGGGTCAGTCCTCACTTTTGACACTCGATTGGAGATTGTTTTCGACCTGTTGTTGCACGTGATGCACCATGGCCACTGCCGCGATGAGGACGACGGCCGCAATTATCTGGTGCGGGTGAAGAGTGGCATGGAAAAAACCCCATGTGATGCACACGGCAGCCAGCGTTTGCATCATCTCGAAGTAACCTGCTGTTGATGCCCGCGTGAGACGCAGCCCCTGAAAATAAATCAAGAGCGGAATCCCGCCTGAGATCGACGCGAGGAAAAAGAGCAAAACGATCGCCTTTGTAGCGTGCGCTTGCGCAGCCGCGGGCCAGAGCGCCGCGCCATTGAATTTGCCGTAGGCTAGGAGAGTCAGCGTCATGCAGGTCAATCCAACGACGATGCGCATGCTGGAGGCGAGTCGCAGCGACATGCCGATCATGACGCCGCGTCCAGCAACGGTTGAGAGACCCCAAAACAGCGCGCAGATCAGTGCGTAGCCAGTGCCAAGGTTTAGCCCCGCGCGCTCGAACGACACGCCAATCATCGTTGGATGCGTGACGGAAACGAAAATGCCGGCGATGATCGCGACGGCGGCGTAAAAGAAAAAGCGTCGGGCAAGTCGATCACCAAAAAGCAGAAACGCGCCGATCGTCGAAATAACGGGCTGAATATTCAGGATCACGTTCACCACCGTTGGATTCCCGTATTTCAGCGCCAGCGTGAAGAAGATGGTGCCCACCGCAGACCCAGCGAATCCGGAGAAAAGCATGTAGCCCCACGTGCGCGCGTGGATTTCTGGAATTTCTTTCAAGCGCGGGATCAGAATCGGCAGGAACATGATGAGGATGAAAACGTGTTCCCAAAAGACGATCACCTTGGCGTCGAACAATTCATTGAGCGGGATGCGCCAGGCGCTTTCCGTGCCCCAGAGCGCTGCGCCAAGACCGACGAGCCACGGGCCGTAACTTGCGCTGTGCGCTTTGCTCTTTTGCATCGGACTCGGTGTAGCGTTGGCGCGTGGCTACGTCAACGCGGCGGTGGAAGCATCGCCCGCGGCGCGCACGGAGTGACGCGCCCTACCAAAACAAAAAACGGAACAACAACCGCAAAGAAGCATTGACGCCACAATTTATGGTGTGGTAATTAGCGCTCTAACACTATGCGTTGCCCCAAATGCGGGTCGCGTGATGACAAGGTCATCGATTCCCGTCAGTCTCGAGACGGTTCGAGCATCCGTCGCCGCCGCCAATGTCTAAAATGCAAATATCGCTACACCACGTATGAAGAAATCGAGCGGTCCGATCTGCGCGTGGTGAAGCGCGATAGAACGCATGAGCCATTTGATCGGCGCAAACTTGCCGCCAGCATCGCGAAAGCATTTGAAAAACGTTCCACAAGTCTTCTTACCCTGGAGGATATGGTGGATAAGATTGTACACGAACTGGAGACCGGCGGGCGCGAAGTTCCTTCGTCAGCGATCGGCGCGAAAGTGCTCGAAAAACTGCGGGCGATCGACGAAGTCGCCTATTTGCGTTACGCCTCGGTGTATCAGCAATTTCAGGATGTCGATGAATTTGTAGATGCCATTCACACTTTGGGGCGTCGCGTAAAACCCAACGCGCTTCAGCGGGAATTGTTTCCCAATGAGACTCCGCAAAGTTCTACGCCAGGGCCACGCAAAATTTCGACGAACAAGCACCATGGTCGCGTTTAAAGAGGAATTTCCATATCTCCGCACGGACTCGGGACAACTTTTCGAATTCAATCGCGGTTGGCTTCATGCGGCGATCACGCGGGCTGCTGACGAAGCCGGTTATCCCAGCTGGTGGCTCACCGATCACGTGACCGAAAGCATTGCGTTTTACCTGCATCTACGAAACGACGAAAACGTCGTCGCATTCAATCAACTCTCGCAGACTGTGCGTTACGTCCTGAGAGCAATCGGTTATAAGGAGATCGTGCCGCACTTTGCGCCCTCGCCGCCTCCCATTACCATCTCGTTGCTGGACATCGCGCACCACGCTGGCGCGGGCTATGAACTCGCGTTTTTTGATCTTTTGGAAAAGCGAATTAGCAGCTTGATCGAGACCGGTGCCGATAATGTTCAACTTTGTTCGCTCCAATCTTGTGTGAAACAGCTTCGCGGCGTCAAAACGTGGACGCGCGCCTGTGATGCGTTGCGCGAGGAAATCGTTTGCTTCGTGCGCGAAAAACTAACAGGCGCGGCTGATTTTCCACGATTGGATTGTTCGCTGCGTTGAAAACATTCGCCACGCTCGCCGACACCGCACGGCTTTCGCCTTTGAAATAGCGCCAGATTGCGCAGATTTACACCGACCTATTATTCGACATTCCAAGCTCATAAAACGCCATGACCATTTTCGAAAAAATCATCGCACGACAAATTCCGGCAAAAATCATCTGGGAAGATGACGATGCAGTTGCTTTTCATGACGTTAATCCACAGGCGCCGGTGCATGTGCTGATCGTGCCTAAAAAGGTCGTTCCGCGGCTCACGGACGCGACGGACGACGACCGCGCGCTTCTCGGCAAATTACTGCTGGTCGCACGCGACATGGCAAAAAAACTAGAGCTATCGAGCGGCTATCGCGTCGTGATCAACTGCGGTCCCGATGCGGGTGAAAGTGTGCCACATCTGCACGTCCATTTGCTGGGCAAACGCGCACTTGCCTGGCCTCCGGGATAAGCCGGCTATTCACGAACAAGCGCCCAGTCGATTCCAACGATCCGCTTGTCCGCGACACGTTTCAGCGACTTGGGAAAAACGAGATAGGTTGCGCCTTTTCTTTCTTTGAAACCAACGATTGCAAAGTCTGTCCCACTCTCAGTTTTTTGGATCGTCATGACCCGATTGTTCTTTATTTGCTCTTGGAAGTGACGATCGCCGGACGGTTTTTGCCAAAGAGTGTAAATCTGCGGCTTACCGCACTTTTCGACCACCTGCGCGAATCGAGCCGTTTTGACTTTCAAGAGTTTCATTGCGGATCGCTAGGCCGGCGCGCACGGAGTGACGCGCCCTACCAAGCAAAAAAAGTCCGCCAGAGAACTACGGCAAGGAGGATCAGACTACCGTTGCTGCATTCCTGCCCTGGCGGGATTTGTAAGTCCTCAATCCATAGTCCCTGACGGAGAGCAAATCTTCTCGCAAGAATCGCAACGCGCAACCGCGAACCCGAAACTTTCGATGAGAAAATCGCCCCCATCGTACGCGCCCGCGGCTGAATCCGCTTTCAAGAGAGCAAGATTGCTCTTAGCTGAATGGGAGATTGGCCTTTACCCGCGCTGCGTCGGTGCTATCCACAAGCGCTGCTTTACCAAGCCGGCGTTTGCGCTTTGCATTTTTCGCGGCCAACAAATGACGTCGCGACGAATGCGCTCGCAACACTTTGCCGCGCGCCGTGATTTTGAAACGCTTGGCTACTGATTTACGTGTTTTGCTCCGCGCAATTGGCTTCGGCATGAGGCGCGAAAGATAGCACAATTAGCGATTTAGCGAATTAGAGATTTAACGATTGGCTTGAATCGCTAAATCACTCAATCATTTAATCGTTAAATGAACTCGAAGCCGCACGTCATCATTGTCGGTGCGGGTTTTGGCGGGCTTGAGGCTGCAAAAAAATTGGCGTGCCAAGATGTGCGCGTCACTGTGATCGACCGCACCAATTACCATCTCTTTCAACCTCTACTCTATCAGGTCGCGACAGCTGCACTCTCACCGGCCGACATTGCTGCGCCAGTGCGCGCAATCTTGAGCAAATGCAGGAATATGGAGGTGATCCTTGCGGAAGTGCAATCCGTGGACGTCGAAGCGAAAAAAGTGAAAATGATCGATTTGGAAATTGATTATGATTATCTGATTCTCGCGACTGGCGCTCGACACTCTTACTTTGGACATAACGAGTGGGAGAAACTTGCCCCCGGATTAAAAAGTCTCGAGGACGCGGTTGAATTGCGCCGCCGGATTCTTTTGGCATTCGAATTTGCCGAGAAAACTACAGATGAAGCGGCGCGCAGAGCAGCGATGAATTTCGTCATCATCGGCGGTGGACCGACTGGGGTTGAAATGGCAGGCGCGATCGCAGAAATCTCCCGTTACACGCTGGCCAGAGACTTTCGCCACATCAATCCATCGGAGGCGCGGGTCATCCTCATTGAAGGCGAGCCGCGTCTTCTGGCTGCTTATCCGCCGGATTTATCGGAGAGCGCGCGCAAACAGCTCTTGGATCTGGGCGTGGAAGTGCGCACAAGCACGCGGGCAACAAATCTCACTGAAGCCGGCGTACAGGTTGGCGATGAATTTATTCTTTGTCGCGTCAAGATTTGGGCGGCTGGCAACAATGCGTCGTTCGTTGGTAAAACTCTCGGCGCACCGGCCGATCGGGTCGGCCGCGTCATTGTGAACGACGATCTGACCATTCCCGGACACCCGGAAGTTCAGGTGATCGGCGACCTGGCGAATTTTCCGCATCAGACTGGACAGCCTTTGCCGGGAATCTCGCCGGTGGCGATGCAACAGGGCCGCCATGCCGCGCGCAACGTACTGGCGATGATCAAAGGGCGAAAACCACAGCGCTTTCGTTATTGGGACAAAGGAACGATGGCAACGATCGGGCGAAACAAAGCGGTTGCAGATTTAAAGGTCACGCACCTCAGCGGTCCCCTGGCCTGGCTGGCCTGGCTGTTTGTGCACATCATTTTCCTGATCGGCTTCCGCAATCGCTTGCTGGTCTTGTTTCAATGGGCGTGGGCGTATTTTACGTTTGATGCTGGCGCCCGCCTGATCACGCGCAACTTTCAATCCGAGCAAAGACCGCCAGCGTAACGCGCCCTGTCATGTTGAGCGAAGCGAAACATCTCTGGTTAATGTTCTCCTTTCACCGGCAGTAACGATCAGAGATTCTTCGCTTCGCTCAGAATGATAGCTCCGGAAATTTTCGTGCGTGATCGTCAGCGGAAAATCGCAGTCAACGTCGCCGCACTCCAAAAGTTCGCCACGAAGGCCGTGCGCTGTTGTTTGCAATTGCGAAAGGAGAAACGAACGGACCTGAGCAAACTGCCCGAGGTCTTCGTTTGGCTCATCTCGGATCGCCGGATGGCGCTTTTACATCGGCAATTTCTCGGCCAAACGGGGCCGACCGATGTGCTGACGTTTCAACACGGTGAAATTTTTATCAGCGTCGAGACGGCAAGGGGGCACGCTCGCATGTTTGGAAACTCGCTGATGCGCGAGCTCCAGCTGTACATCATCCACGGCCTTTTACACCTCCACGGATTCGACGATCGCACGCAGGCCGAAGCGAGCAAAATGAAGAGGGCGCAGGAAAAAATCCTGAGCGCCTGTAGCCGGGATCGGTGATCCCGGGAGGACCAATGCTCCATGATCCCGGATCACCGATCCCGGCTACAGGTTTGAAGTGAAGGCGCCGTATGTTAGCTTTTTAGCCATGAGTTGCGGGCGACGGCGGGACGGCGGATGCCTGGCACAGATCCAAGAAATGGAGGAGATCATTCATGTCTCAAACGAGAAAGCGGGAACCATCACGACGGCAGAGCCAACGATCGAAAGAGAAACGCGTTCGGAAGAAGATCTCGATCTTCCGTGGCAGGTCGTGGTCCACAACGATCCGGTGAATTTGATGAGTTACGTGACCATGGTTTTCCAACGCGTCTTCGGCTATCCGCGCGAAAAGGCGGAGAGGCACATGTTGGAAGTGCATCACAACGGCCGATCGATTTTATGGAGCGGCATGCGGGAGCCAGCCGAGCTTTACGTGCAGCAACTGCACGGTTATCTCTTACTCGCCACAATGGAAAAGGCAGGCTGATATGGAGATTTGCCGCCGCAAAGGTGCCATCGAGATCTCGGAACTGGACCCGTTTCTCGCTGAACTGCTTCGGCAAATTCCAGTGAGCGCCAAGCCAGATGGTTCGTCGGCTGCCGAACAACGCCTGTTCAGTTCGCCAACGAATGGAGAAGAAACGGAATTTTGCGCGGAGTGGAAGACATATGTCGAACCTGAATTGCGTTGTCTTTTTCAAACGGCGACGCAGACCGTGGCGGCCGATCTGGAGCAACTGAACGGCAACGAAAAAAGTTTGGCGAACCGCACCCTGCGCATTCCTGCCAAACATTCCGATGCCTGGCTGAGCACGCTCAATCAGGCGCGCCTCGTCATAGCCGCAAAAAATAATTTCACGGAAAACGAACTGAACGATCACTTTCGCTCGCCCATCGGATCCCGCCGGGACTTGAGTCTGTTTCAAGTAAACTTCTACGGTTTTCTACAGGAATTTATCCTGCGTGAACTGGACGATTGAGAGAAGGAAGCTCCGATAATCACGCTTCCTTTTTTGCTCTTACCATGGCCATGAGCCGGTCCTTGATCGCGGCGGAGGACTTCGCCGGACGCAAGCTCAGCGCGAACGCTTCATGCAATGCGTAACACTTGGTGATGAAGTCTTCGCCCTTTTCTCCGAATTTCTTTCGCGCTTTCTCGAATTCCTCTAATTCTTCCGCCTCCAGCGCGCCGATAACATAGAGCCGCGACTGGTTCTGGAATTCGCTAAAGTTCATCTTTCAACTCCTTCAGCCCGTCATAGATTTTTTTAAGTCCCAGTTCAAGCCTCGTCTTTACCGTGCCTAATGGTGTATTCGTTTTGGCGGCGATTTCGCGCTGGCTCATGCCCTTAAAAAATGCGAGATCGATTGCCTGCTGCTGGGCCGGTGGAAGTCCGCAGATCACCTTGCGGATCAGGGAGCGCGTGTCACTCAGCAGAATTTCTTGTTCCGTGGCGTTATGCACCCAGGCATCGGGCTGCTGTTCGGTTTCGTTTTGCAGGCGTTCCTCCGCACGCTGATAGGCCTGCTTCTTGCGCAGGCCATCAATCGCCCGTCGCCGGGCCAGTGTAACCATCCAGCCGAGCGGTTTGCCCTTCTGCGCGGAAAAATTTTTCGCCTGGTTCCAAATCTCCATGAAGATTTCCTGCAAGAGATCGTCGGCCTCAGCTTCGTTGTGAATCACCCTCAGGATAAGCGCCTTCAAAATGCCGTTGTATCGATCGTAAAGCTGAGAAAGCGCATCGGCGTCACCGCCTTGGATTCCCAGCATCAAGTCCAAGTCACTGGGCGCCCCGGGTTCGAGTTGCGGCGCAACAGTGTGCGATCGCGCTCGCGCTTTTGCCAGGCGCACCCGTTTCTTCGGCTTGCGGCGCGAGGAAGCAATTAGTTTAGTTGGTTCCATGTGTGGTCAGGATTGGAGACAGGATCGGGCGCAGAGTCGCAATCGCGTGTCTTAATCTGCGCAGGCGCCTTCGTCCACCACTTTTCCAAACACGCGGTACAACTCGAACGCGAACAAACTGATATGTCCGATTCATACACACGATAAATCTTGACCCATCGCCAGCAGTTTCACTACGCTCGCAAGAATCATATGAAAATAATTACATCCGTAATCGGCATCGCTGGCTTGAGCTTCGCCATATTGGCGGTGGCACAGGAACAGCAAACGGCATCTCCCGCGCTCGAGGAGAAGCCACCCACTACAGTTGATCAAGCAACCGCGTCTTCACCGGAGACAACGACGACTGCAAAAGCCCCCGAACAAACTCCGGCTCAGGAAAAGGAAAAGCCGGCAGCCCCAGCGGCGAGCCAGAAACGTCCGGTTGCAGCGAAAGCGCCTTCCTCGCCTGCCGCTGCGCCGTCAAAAAACATGAGCGTCGAAGCAACGCTGAAGGACAACGAAAACAGATGGGAAGCATCTTATGCGGCTCACGATAGTTCAGTTGCTCAATCGTTCGTCGCCAACGATTTCGCCGGCGTTTATTGGGATGGCAGAGTGATGAACAAGTCCGCCGTTATTTCTGAGATCAAAAAAGATAAAGACACTTACAAGTCTGCTATGAATGAAAAGCTCGCGGTGTACACCTACGGACCAAGCGTGGCAGTCGTCATCGGCACGGCTCACGAAAAGGGCACAACGAAGGACGGTAAGCCATTTGATCGCGCGTTTCGTTTCACCGACACCTGGATGCAACGTGGCGGTCAATGGCAATGTGTTGCCAGCCACGTCATGAAGATCAGAGGATAGCAAGATCAGACGCACAGATTTCGTGAGAGCGGCCACGGCGACGTGGCCGTTTCTGTTCGAACTGCGGAGATTCGGGCTTGCGTGAGCAACAATGAATGGTTGATTGCGCGCCGCGTTTTGTGCGTCAAAAGTTAGCCGAATGGCACAGGGTCCCAATAATACATTTGTCGATCCGCTTTGGTACAAGGACGCGGTCATCTACGAGCTGCACGTTAAGACTTTTTGCGACAGCGACGGCGACGGGATGGGTGACTTCCGCGGTCTGATCGAAAAGCTGGATTATCTCCAGGAGCTGGGGATTACCGCCATCTGGTTGCTGCCGTTCTATCCGTCCCCTCTGCGCGACGACGGTTACGACATTGCCGATTATTTCGACGTCAATCCGAATTTTGGCACGCTCGATGATTTCCGCGCGCTCCTGGACGCCGCACATGAGCGTAACCTACGCATCATTACCGAACTGGTGATCAATCATACGTCCGATCAAAATCCGTGGTTCCAAAAGTCCCGACGCGCTGTAGCTGCGGGAGCGGCCGGAGTCACCGACCCGAGCGAGCTTGCCTACAAGGATTTCTATGTCTGGAGCGATACTCCAGAGAAATACAAGGATGCGCGAATCATCTTCAAAGATTTTGAAACATCGAACTGGGCCTGGGACCCCGTCGCAAAAGCGTATTACTGGCACCGGTTTTATTCGCATCAGCCGGATTTGAATTTCGATAACCCAACTGTGCATGACGCAGTGGAGAAGGTCTGCGATTTCTGGTTATCCCTCGGCGTGGACGGACTTCGTCTCGATGCTGTTCCGTACTTGTACGAACGGGAAGACACCAACTGTGAGAATCTGCCCGAGACGCATGAATTTCTCCGCAAGCTGCGCGCCCACGTGGACGCGAAATTCCCAAATCGCATGCTGCTTTCGGAGGCCAACCAGTGGCCGGAGGACGCGGCCGCTTATTTCGGAAAAGGAGACGAATCCCACATGAGTTTTCACTTTCCGCTGATGCCGCGCATGTTCATGGCGCTGCAGATGGAAGATCGTTTTCCGATCATCGACATTCTGGAGCAGACTCCGTCGATTCCCGAGAATTGCCAGTGGGCGATGTTTCTGCGCAACCATGACGAGCTCACGCTCGAAATGGTCACGGATGAAGAGCGCGACTATATGTATCGGGTTTACGCTACCGATCCGCACGCGCGGATTAATCTTGGCATCCGCCGGCGGCTTGCCCCGTTGCTCGCAAACAGCCGCCGCAAGATTGAGCTGCTCAACACGTTGCTGTTCTCAATGCCTGGCACGCCGATCATCTATTATGGAGATGAGATCGGGATGGGTGACAATTTTTACCTGGGCGATCGCAACGGCTGCCGCACGCCGATGCAATGGAGCCCGGACCGCAACGCCGGATTCTCAAGAGCGAATCCACAGCAGCTTTATCTGCCGGTCACGATCGACCCCGAATATCATTACGAAGCCATCAACGTTGAGAACCAGCAGAAAAATCTCTCTTCGTTGCTGTGGTGGTTGCGCCGGGTCATCGCCATGCGGAAAAATTTTAAGGCGTTCTCGCGCGGCTCTCTCGAATTTCTCAACCCGGACAATGCGAAAGTTCTGGCGTTCCTTCGCCGTTGGAAAAACGAGACCATAGTAGTGGTGGCAAATCTTTCGCGCTTCGCGCAGTCGGCGGAGCTGGATCTTTCGCACTTTGCCGGCCACGTGCCGATGGAAGTTTTTAGCCGCAATTTGTTTCGGCCGATCAGGAAATCGCGCTACGTCATCACGCTGGGCCCGCATGCGTATTACTGGTTCGCGCTGCAAGCGCCGACCGACGCTCGCCGTGCGTCGAAGAAACGCGTTGTGCCAACGATCAAAGCGCCAGCTCAGCTGGATGTCCTGCTTGGCAATAGCCAACGAGAACAGTTCGAGCGCGAAATTTTGCCGGGTTACATCCGCAACTCCCGCTGGTTTGGGTCTAAGGCGCGAAACTTTCGCCACCTCAAGGTGACCGAGCAGCTTGCAATTTCGTCCGGCAGCGACGGCGCGCGACTTTTGTTCGTTGAGGTGAACTATCTGGATGCTCCTGCAGAGACGTATGCCATTCCGGTGAAGATCGCCTCCGGCGAAGCGGCGCGCTGGGTTTCCCAGAGCGCCTCGCACGCGATTATCGCGCATTTCGCAGGCGAAGGCGGAGCCATTCTGTTCGACGCGATCTGGGACGCGACGTTTCGCTCACAACTGTTCGAGGCGATTGTGCAATGCCAAGCCATCAAAGGACAGGTCAGCGATCTTGTCGGCCTCGCGTGCGAGAAGCTGGAGCCAGATCAACTCGTTGCTTCCGGCAACTCACAGGTTTTCGGCACGGAACAGAGCAACTCTTCAATGCTCTTTGACAATAAATTCTTCCTGAAACTGTATCGTAAACTCGAAGACGGCGTGAACCCTGATGTTGAATTGAATCGGTTCCTCACGGAGCACACCAAGTTTCCAAATGTGCCGGCTTTCGTCGGGGCACTCGAATATCGCCGGAAAAAGGCTGAACCGACTGTCGTTTGCCTCCTGCAGCGCGCAGTCGCGAGCGAAGGCGATGTTTGGACACTCACCGTGGACGCGATCGGCCGCTACTATGAGCGAGTGCTGGAGCGCAAAGCCGATCTTCAGAATGAAACAGCGCCGCCCGGTGCCCTTCTGGACGAACTGATTGGCGGCGTCTATCCCGACAAGGCAAAGCTGTTAGGACAGCGCACGGGCGAACTGCATCTTGCACTCGCCTCAGGCAGGGACAATCCCGCGTTCGCACCGGAGCCGTTCAACGCCATGGCGCAGCGCTCGGTTTACCAAAATATGCGCGCATCGTTGCGGCGCGCGTTTACGCTTCTGGAAAAGAAGTTGCCAGATCTCTCCCGAGCATTTCGAGATGAAGCGAAGGAAGTGCTCGCTGCGGAACAGGAAATACTCGCGCGCGAAAAACGGCTGCTTGATCGCCGCACCAACGCCGCGAAAATTCGCATTCACGGCGATTATCATCTGGGGCAGTTGCTTTACACCGGCAAAGATTTCGTCATTCTCGACTTTGAAGGCGAACCGGCCCGTGCGCTAAGCGAACGTAAACTGAAACGTTCCGCGCTGCGTGACGTCGCCGGCATGATGCGTTCGTTCCAATACGCCGCTTACAGTGCGCTCTGGCAGCCAGCCATGCGCAAAGAAGACGTGCCCTTCCTCGAGCGCTGGGCCGATCTCTGGTATCGCCAGGCGAGCAGCGTCTTTCTGCAAAGCTATTTGAACACGACCGCCGGCGCGATTTTCATCCCGAAAAACAGCGAAGACCTGCAAATCATGCTCGAAGCCTATTTACTCGATAAAGCCGTTTACGAAGTCGGCTACGAGCTAAATCATCGACCCACCTGGGTCGTCATCGCCATCCGCGGCATCAAACACATTTTGCAATCGACATGAAAATGATCCACAGATTTCGCAGATTGTCACAGATTACAAAAATCGAGGTTGCGTAAGTCTGCATAATCTGCGTCATCTGTGGAAGGTAGAGATCCTATGAACAAATATCTCGACAAGATCGACAATGACATTGCGGAGAAGCATCTCTTGAAACATCCGTTTTATCTCGCGTGGACGCGCGGGGAGCTGAGCAAGGATGCGCTCGCTGATTATGCGCGGCAGTACTATCACCATGTCGCAGCATTTCCGACGTATCTTTCAGCGGTGCACGCCAATTGCGAGGATCAAAACACACGGAAGCAATTGCTGAACAACTTGATCGATGAAGAAGCTGGCTCGCCGAATCATCCCGAGCTGTGGCTGCAATTCGCCGAAGGCCTCGGCGTCTCCGCTTCCGATGTGCGCCGATCGGAAAAGTGGTCGGAAACGAAAAGGTTGATTGATACATTCCGCTTCGTTTGTCGCGACGGATCGACAGCCGAAGCTTTCGCAGCTCTTTACGCATACGAGAGCCAGATTCCGGCAGTCTGTGAGTCGAAAATCGAGGGACTGAGGAAACACTACGGCTTCACCAACCCTGAGCATTATCAGTATTTCACCGTCCACATCGAAGCGGATCGTGAACATTCCGCCACCGAACGCAAACTGCTGAGTAGTTACGTCGATGATCGAAATTTCGGATCCGTAAAAGCATCAGTGAACCGTGTTCTCGACGCGCTTTGGGAAATGCTCTCCGGCGTTTGCCGGCGCCACGCGATTGCGGGCTGACACGCGTCCGCTAGCGGGTTGTAGTCACGGCGCTGTGTCGCCGTGATATTGCAGCACAGGCAGCGCCTCGACACAGCGAGGCGGCTACAGCTTACCGTGGGCGCAGGACTAGAAACGAACGCGCCCGATGACGGCAAACTGATAAGACTTGCGGTTGGCTCGAATCGATTGTGGCAGCGATCTTGTTGTAATCTGAAACTGATGAGACCGGTTGTTGATTGATTTCTTCAATCACATCTCCTTTCTGCAATTCCGCGACCCCGCTATCGGGATCGACGCCGGTGACCAATACGCCCTGCACATTGACAGGTAGATCAAGCTGACGCGCCATCTCCGGCGTCAGCTCTTCCACATGAATCGAAGCAAGTGGACCGCTGGCCGTTTCTTGATCGTTTGGTTGTTGCGGGCTTCGTGGTTGCGGCTGATTTCGCTGGGGTAGCACGCGCGCGGATTGGTAATCCATCGGCTGCTCTTTGATCTGAGCTTTCACCTTCAGTGATTTTCCGTCGCGCATGATTTCAAGCTCGACTTGCTTATTCAACTGGGTCTGGGCCACAAGGCTTCGCAGTGCGTTAAAATTCTTGACGTCGTGCCCGTCAAATTTGCGGACAACGTCGCCTGGTTGAACGCCTGCTTGAGCTGCCGGCGATCCTGCCATTACCTCCGCAACCGTCACGCCTTCGTTGTCCGATCCGTTTTCACCGGGCTGCAACGGTCGCGTCTGGATGCCAAGATACCCGCGAATGATCCGGCCCTGTTTCAACAAACTTTCAAGCGCAGTGCGAACCGTGTTCGAGGGAATCGCAAACCCGATTCCCTGCGAGCCGCCCGTCGTTGAGGCGATCGCGGCGTTAATCCCGATCACTTCGCCGCGCAGGTTGATCAACGGCCCACCGCTGTTCCCTGGATTAATTGCCGCATTCGTTTGCAGCAAATCGCCAAAAAAATCGCTGCGGTTTGGTCGCGCTTTCGAACTGATGATTCCGTCCGTCACCGTTTCCTCGAACCCGAACGGATTGCCGATTGCCAGAACAAAGTCTCCCGGCTGCACCATATCTGAGTCAGCCAGTTTGAGTGGTTTCACGCCGCGATTATCGATCTTAAGCACAGCCAGATCGACCTGCTCATCTGCCCCGATCAGCCTCGCTTTCTTGGTTTGTCCGTCGCTCAACTGCACTTCGATCTCGTCCACCTGAGCGACTACGTGATTGTTGGTAATGATGTGACCTTCATTCGTCACAATCACGCCGGAGCCCAGCGAGTTTTGCACTAGCGCCTCGTCCCGTGGACTGCGAAATCGCCGCTGCTGGTTACCGAAAAAAAACTCGAATGGATCAAGGCCATATTCACGGCGGATACCGATTTTTTTTGATGTTTTCACCGCAACAACAGAGGGAAGCACGCTGCTGACAAGCGCACGCCGCTCCCGATTCAGTGCCTCCAGCGATGCGACTTGCTTTGAGTCCACACTCGGCTGCGAGGCCAGCGTGTATTTTTCCGGTTTTCGGATCGAAGGCAGATTCAGCCCTCCGTGCTTAAGGCGGTAATCGTAGAGGAGGGAAATTCCCGCGCTCACCAGCAGCACAAATAGCAAAAATTTCGCGAGATTTTTCATTTAGCTGACGTTCGAAAAAGTGCGTCCGTGTCTTTCGACAATTAAGCGCCGGAAACGTTGATTCTCAGGCGATTCCAGCTGCGGATCTGCCTGGAAGATCGACATGGCAGCCGAGCGTGCGCGCCGCATCAAATGCGCATCTGTCTTTAAGTTACCGATCTTAAGCGCAGGCAGACCGCTTTGTGCCGTGCCGAGCAAATCGCCCGGGCCACGCAATTCCCAGTCCGCTTCCGCCACTTCAAAGCCGCTAGTTGTCTTTTCCAAAACGGCGAGCTTCGCCGATGCCTCCTTCGCCTGAGCCGAGGTCAGCAGGATGCAATATGACTTATGCTCACCGCGGCCGATCCGTCCTCGAAGTTGATGCAGTTGCGCCAGACCAAATCGCTCCGCGTTTTCGATCAGCATCACGCTGGCGTTGGGAACATCGACGCCGACCTCGAGCACAGTCGTGCTGATCAAAGCGCTCGTGTCGCCGCGCCGAAAGCGTTCCATAATCTCCTGCTTCTCTGGCGCTGGGATTCGGCCGTGAAGCAATTCGCAGTCAAACGGATGCAAGCGTTCCCGCCACAACTCGTACTCCGCTGCCGCCGCTTTCACATCTAATTTTTCACTTTCATCGATTAACGGATAAATCACGTAGAGCTGGCGGCCCCTTTCCAATTGATCTTGCAAAAAGGTCAGAACTTCACTGAGCTTGGACTCATCGCGCACGGCGGTGACGGTTTTTCCCCGGTCTCGTGGCATCTCATCGATGGTTGAAACATCGAGGTCGCCGTAAATCGTCATCGTCAGGGTGCGCGGGATTGGCGTGGCGGTCATTACCAGCACATCGGGCGCTGGTTCGCGCGCAGTCAATCGGGCGCGTTGCGCCACGCCAAACTTGTGTTGTTCATCAATGACCGCGAGCCCGAGATTCGAAAATGAAACCGATTCGTAAAGCAACGCGTGCGTCCCGACGATGATCTGGGAGTCCCCATTCTGAAACAGCGGCAGCGGACCGCTCTCCTCCTGTCGCGCGGCGGTTCGCAATGCGACGCGTACACCCAACGGCGCAAGCCAGCGCCGCAACACATCATAATGCTGCTCGGCCAGAATTTGCGTTGGCGCCATCAATGCGGCCTCATATCCGGCTTCAACCGCAAGGAGCATCGCCGCTATGGCGACGACCGTTTTGCCTGAGCCAACATCGCCTTGCAGCAAACGGTTCATCGGATGCATAGCCGCAAGATCGTGGTGGATTTCTGCGATGACTTTCTCCTGCGCGCGCGTCAGTTCGAACGGAAGCGACTTCAGAAATCTGTCGAGCAATACGCCGGATCCGCAGTGCGCCCGGCCGGTGCGAATGGACGCATCCGCGCGTCGCGATGCAATCAGCATTTGCATTGCAAAAAATTCAGAGAGGGCCAAATGCTCACGCGCAGAATCTCGCTCCTCCCAACTTCCCGGGAAATGAATGGCGCGAATCGCCGCCGCCCGCGTCATGTCGCCGTTCATGAGTGCGCGCGGCAATAATGTTTCGAAACAGTGATCGGCAACTTCATTCAAAAGCCGATAAATCATGCTGCGCAGCACGCGCTGCGAAAGACCTTCCGTGGCAGGATAGATGGGCGTGATCCTGCGAAAATGGATCGATATTTCTTCATCGTTCTCGATGACCTCAAATTCTGGATGGTCCATGCAGATTCGCTTTCCGCGCAGGCGCGGCTTGCCAAAGACAACAATGCGCTGACCGGTCGCGATCATTTTTTGAACGTAATGCAGGTTGAACCACCGGCAGACCAGCGGCTCGCTCAGAGCATTTGCCTGCGATTCTTGGAGCGTGGCTTCAAAGATTTTTTTCCAGCCGCCAAAACGACGCAGCGAAGTTTTAATCACCTCGCCGCAAAGACAGACCGGCACATCACTTTCCTCGCGCGGAAAACGCGGGAACTCAGTGCGATCTTCGTGACGCCGCGGAAAGTGCGTGAGCAGATCTTCTATCATCTCAATCCCTAGGCGCCGCAACGCGAGAATTTTCGGACGCGGGATCCAGTTTAGTTCTTCAAGTTTTTGCGAGACGTCGATCATTGAAAGGCGCTAACGGGGTAAATGTGCGTTTCGTCATAAGCTCCAAGCACCAAGCTCCAACATCCAAAGAAACTCCAAAATTCAATAACAACGGAAAGCCCGCGCTCCTTGCTTCAAATTGGCGATTGATATTTTTCTGGAGGTTGGATGTTGGAATTTGGTGATTCAAATCGGTTCCGCTGCCCGCACCGCTTCGATTTGCACGCCGACCAACGTTTCGCCCTCATATTCATCCGCGCGAATTCGGAATGCGACGTCCCATGGCGCCGGCGGCAATTGATTCGCTGCGCCGTTAAAATAAACGGCACGGCGATGACGATCGCCCTGACGCAAACGAAAGAGCAGATGTTTTTCATTTATCACGCGCGGGGGCGCGACTGGCTCGACTTCACGTGCAAGGAACAGCGGCTGCGGATTCCCATTCCCAAATGGCTGCAACATTTCGTGCCAGTGCAAAAAATCGACATCGATCTCGGTAAACGCCAGCTCGTGGTCGAGTCTCAGATAAGGTTGCAACGCTTCATCAGAAAGAAGCTCGCGCGCGGCGGTACGAAATGTTGTGGCAAAGAGATCGAAATTTCCCTCGCATAATGCCACCCCGGCTGCCATCTCATGTCCACCGAAATTTTCGAGGCTGTCAGCGCAACGACTCAGCGCTTCGACCAGGTTTAATCCTTCGATGCTTCGTCCGCTGCCTTTGCCGATTCCGTTCGTATCGAAACCGATCACAATGGCGGGCCGATGATATTTACGAGCGATCCGTGACGCGACGATACCGAGCACGCCAGGGTGCCAGCCACGCGCGCCCGCCACTATGGCCGCATCACGCGCCGCGTCGAAGTGGCTGTCTATTCTCTCTATCGCTGCATCGAAGATTTGCTGTTCCACCTCCTGGCGTTCGCGATTCTGTTGGTCGAGTTCTTCCGCGAGCACTGCTGCTTCGCTTTCGTCCGGCGTGAGCAATAGCCGCAATGATTTCTCCGCCGTGCTCAAACGCCCCGCGGCATTCAATCGCGGGCCAAGCCGAAAACCAATGTGATCAGGCAAAATCGGCTGCCGGCACCCAGCGACTTCCATCAATTTCCGCAGGCCAATGCGCGACGTACGCGCGAGCTCGAGCGCGCCGCGCTGGACCAGAACACGGTTCTCGCCTTGCAACGATACGATGTCCGCGACTGTCCCGAGTGCCACCAGATCGAGCTTCGATCTCAAATCGAACGCGGGTCGTGGCCGCGTCTTTAACAGCGCATGACAAAGTTTGAAAACGATCCCGACACTACAAAGATATTCGAATCCGCATTCCGTCAGCTTCGGATTCACGATAGCGACGCAGTCAGGCAACTCGGACTTCGGCTCATGGTGATCGAGCACAATGACATCCACACCGCGTTTCTTGAGTTCGGCGACCTCGCGCACTGACGATGTGCCGCAATCGACGGCGATGAGCAACTGCGGTCGATGTTGTTCGAGACAGCGCTCGACACTTTCCCGGCTCAAGCCGTAGCCCTCCTCCAGGCGGAGCGGCAAAAATAATTCGGGCGTGCCGCCATAGGCGCGCAACATTTCACTAAGCAACGCCAGCGAAGTCACGCCATCCACGTCGTAGTCCCCGAAGAGTACAATGCTTTCGTGCCGATCCAGCGCGGCGAGAATACGAGAAACCGCCGCATGCATTTGCGGCAGCAAAAATGGATCACTCAACGAGCTGAGACGCGGCCGGAGAAAATTTTTCACTTCCTCCGCACAGCGAAATCCTTTTCGTGAGAGCAATCGCGCGATGCACTCCGATCCGCAAATTTCGCTCCACGAAATTGCGCCGCTATTCAAATCTTCATGCGGCGCTAAAATCCATCGGTGCTGCACCGATCAGTTTATTCGCGTCAGATTTCCTGACAAGCTGATCGAGTGGAGCGGATCGCGGAAGCGGAATTAGAAAGCTGCTTAGTCCAAATTCGAGCGCCAGGGCCAGTGATGCTGGTACGCAGTGAGATGGCGCTGGTATGAAGCGACTACACTTTGGGTAGCGGCACGTCGGCGCTCGGGGTCTTTGACCGACCTGTTTAGCTCGTCTTTGTTCACTCCCGCAATCGCTTGTTGTTCAAACCGAATCGCTGAATCGAAATCGCCTGTCTCAGCGTATGCGGCTGCCAACGTGTCAATACAGCCCGAACCGCAGGCCCTGCTGGTGCAAGCGGTTTTTGCATCTGCCACCGCCTGTTGGCCATTCCGGAGGGAAGCGTTAGGACACGTCGCCAGAAGCCAGGCTCGAGCGTTAAGCGCCCAGGCGCAAGTCATTGAAAGTGATGAAGCACTAATGCTTACAAGTCTGTTATAATCATCGAGCGCGCGTCCATAATTACCCAGCTCTTGATTTATTCCGCCCCGCATAAGCGCTGCGATAAGATGACCGGGTTTGAGGCGAACGACAGTATTTAAGTCTTCCAGCGCCAAGCTCCACTTTCGCTGATGCATAAAAACAATAGCTCGGTTCATGTATGGCCCCCACGCTGTCGGTTCTTGGGCAATTGCAGTGTCGTAGTACTGACGCGCTCTCTGGTAATCACGCTTATCCAAGAACTGGTTCCCCTGGCCAATGAGCTTAGCGGTTGCCTCGCTGTTGAAAGGCCGGCTCGATGAACGCACCTGAACGCTGCTCACAGCGAGAACGATCACTACGATCAGTGCGTATTTTGTTTTCAACGGGGCCGCCATTGTATTTCTCAGACGCCGAAGCGGCAAGACAAAAGATCACGAAACCGGCAGCGTGAACACTTCGGCCCACCCAGTGGCCCGCGCCCGATAGAGTTCAAGTCGCCTCCGGGCAGTGGGCGGATTCTTCAGTACCGGAAGAAAATCGGACCTGTGCCTTCGCAGTAAACGTTCGAGGTCTCAACCAGTAAGGCGTCGTCAGAATGAAAGCGATGCGAGGATGCATCGCACTCCCAAAGCACTTCCTGCGAAATTGTACACGAGACAGCTTGCTCTGTTCGTCCCGCAGTCGCGGGACTTTTGGAGTGCGAAAGAAGCCTGCCCTGAGCGAAGTCGAACGGGCGTCCTCGCGTCGCTTTTGCGTCATCTTTGTGCTATGCGACCATCAATGAAACTGATCCGCAGGCTTGCGCTCCTTTGCGTTCTTGTTCTCCTGCTCTATGGCGTATCGCCGTACTTTTCGTTCTGGCGGTTCACAGTGGCGCTGCGATCCGGTGATCGCGCGGCAATCAGTTCGCGAGTTGATTTTCCAGCGATTCGAACATCGCTGAAGAAACAACTCGTCGCGCGGTTCGCTCAGGCCGCGTCCGGCCACAAGAGATGGAGTAGACTCGGTCCTACGTTGATCGATGCGATCGTTGATGCTTATGCAACGCCGGACGGTATCGCCGCGATCCTCTCCAATCCAGACGCGCTAAGGAACGTCGAGACACTGCACGAATTCCGGTTCTCTGCGGGCAAAAATGTAAACTGGTTAAAAATAAAATACGCATTTTTCACAGGTCCGCGCTCGTTTGTAGTCAATCGTGAGGGACTTAAGCTCCGGTTCCGCTTCGTTGGCTTGGGCTGGCAGCTGAACGATATCGACCTTGAGTTGGGTGGGACCGCAAGCTACCAGTCCGAAAGCACAATAGCGGATCGATTGCCTACACGAGATCGAGTGCGAGATCACGCTTTTCAAGCAGACGGTGCTTTGCACAAAGGCCTGCGAAAGTTCGCAAACCTTTCTTTTCTTTCTCTCCAAAGCTGAATCGAAGATGTTTGTGATAATAACGAGCACGGAGTTGGGAATTGAATTCTTCTTCGTCCGCGATTAACGAGTCGAGATTCGCAAGGTTTTCATTGCGCAAAGCGCGCAGGCGATTCGCGATGGTTTTCGCATTCGGGACTTCGGGGCGAATCAGCCAGAGTGCATAAACGAATGGAAGGCCGATAAGTTTCATCCATTGCTCGCCGAGATCCCAAAAACGGAATTCCCAGGCGTGCTCTTGGCGAAAGTGAATAGCTTGATCGCCGATGAGAAGCCGCGCTTTTGTGTCCGGCACGCTGCCAGACACGACAGGCTGGCAGCCTGTGCTCCCCAAGACACCTCGAACGAAACGCGGATTCAATCCGAGTTCTTTGAGAAGACACCGCAACAGGTTGACCCCGGTTTGTGAAGCAGGATCGAGTTCGATTTCTTTGATCTCGGAAATGTCGCTGTGGTGCGCGACAACGACGCTGTAAACCGGGCCGTCTGATGAAATGGAAACGCTATCAACGATTCGATAAATCGGGTTGCGCAGAAATTCGAAACTAGAGACAAGCGCAACATCGAGGTCGCCATCCGCCAATCGTTTGCAGAGCGCCGATGGGTGATCGAAGTCCACTTCGCCGGGCCAGCCGCGAATGAGTGGACGCGCGTTTAGATATTTTACGCAGCCGATGCGAAGCGAGCTCAATGTGAGAAGTGATCAGAACCGCAGTCATCCTGAGCGCAGCGAAGCAGAGTCGAAGGATGCCGCGAGACTAGCCGTGGATTTTGCAAGGGAATTCCTCGACTTCGCTCGCAATGACAGCAAGGACTACGCGCAAACCAATTCGCGCTCGTCAGGCCGAGTGGGTCGTCTCGCACCGTTCAAATGCCGATAATAACTGTCGCGCTGCGCGGGCACGCGGCCGGCCTCCCGGATCGCATGTTCGAGCGCAGCCACGGTTTGCTGCTGCGGTGTCGTCGCGCCCGCCATGTGAAAAATCTTTTCCTCCAAAATTGTGCCGTGCAAATCGTCCACGCCGTAGCTAAGCGACACCTGCGCAAGAGGCAATCCCAGGCTGACCCAGTAAGCGGTTAGATGGTCGATGTTATCCAGGTAAATTCGGCTCACCGCGAGATTGCGAAGTTGTTCGAATGCAGAGGCGCGTTTGATGTGAGCGAGCATCCCGTGGGCTGCCGACGGCTCGAACGCAAAGGGAACAAAGCCAGTGAACCCGCGCGTCTCATCTTGTAACTCGCGAAGCTGCCGCAAGTGATCCACACGATGAGCAGGCGTTTCGATGTGACCGTACAGCATGGTGCAGGTGCTGCGGCCGCCCATCTCATGCCACATGCGATGCACATCGAGCCATTCGGCGGCGGTTTCTTTGCCGCGACAAATTTGATCACGCACGACGGGATCGAAAATTTCGGCGCCGCCACCGGTGATCGAGCTGAGACCCGCTTCGCGCAGAGTCTCCAGCGTGTCGCGGATCGGTGTGCGAAAGATTCGTTGAGACAGATGACGAACCTCGATGGCGGTAAATGCCTTGATGTGAAGATCCGGATCAAGTGCGCGCAGACGACGCAAAAGATCGAGATACCACTCCTTTTTTAGCGTGGGATGCAGGCCGCCGACCATGTGGACTTCAGTGATCCCAAGAGGCAGCGCCTCCCGCACAGCGCTGATAATTTCATCAATCGCGTATTCGAAGGCATGCGCATCACGCTTTTTCGCCGCAAATGCGCAGAACTGGCAGGAAAGGATGCAGATGTTGGAGTAATTGATGTAACGATTGTGGATGTAGGTCGCGTAGTTGCCAGTTTTTCGCTCGCGCAAGACGTTGGCGATCATTCCCAGCGCGTTCAGGTCTTTCGAGCGATAGAGCGCGACGGCATCGGCCTCTGAGATTCGCTGGCCTGCCTCAACCTTTTCGGCGATCGGCCTGAGCTCTTTTGGAATGAGCAGATAATTCATCCGGCGGACTACAACAACATGTTGGCCATCAAGAATGCACAGGGCGCTTCCAGCTTGCAACAAAAACCGTGGGGGCCGAATCTGAGAGGAATAGTCAGATTTTCGCAGTGCCGGCCCGATGCTACCGTCTAATTGAGCGATGGCTGCTAGCGATCCAGCAAATCAAGAGAGATCGGAGGAAAACGCTGAAGACGTGCGGCTGATGCGGCTGGTGGGCCGGGGCGATACCAACGCGTTCGAGGAACTGATCGAAAGGCATCAAGCCTTGGTGGCGGGCACGGTGGCGCGGATGCTGGGCAGCAACTCGGACGTAGAGGATATCGCGCAGCAGGTCTTTATCCGGGTCTGGAAAAGCGCGCGCCGATACGTCCCGCGCGCCAAATTCACTACGTGGCTGTTGAAAATCACGCGCAATCTGGTCTTCAACGAGCTGCGCCGTACAAAGCGGCACGCGCATGTTCCGCTTCAGTCAGAACCGGGCACCGAAGATCCGCCTCTCAAGGATGAGATGAATCTCGCGCCGGATGCATCTCTTTTGGAGTTGGAACTTCAGCGAACGATCGAGGAAGCGATTCTGCAGCTACCAGAAACCCAACGGATGGCACTGGTGTTGCGCAGGTATGAGCAGCTTAGCTACGAACAAATCGCCGACGTTCTCGATCTCTCCGTTCCCGCCGTAAAAAGCGTCCTCTTTCGCGCACGCTCAGAACTCCGCTCGCGACTGAGCAAATATCTTGCGTAAACCGGCTTCACGATTGAGACGGATGTCTCGCGTCTCGCCATCCTGGACCTCGCTCAGCGATAGGAAAATGACGAAGCACGAAGGAATGACAAAATCCGAATGCCAAAACAGAAGGATTCATCACATTGATGGATCATTTGATCATTCGAGCTTTGTAATTATTTCGTCATTCGTCATTCCACATTCGTGATTTCCCATGCTCAATCACCCGGCCCCGGACACGCTTGATTTGGCTATGATGCGTGAGCACGTGAACACGTCCGTCGCTGCCGCGAAAAAATGCACTGAGCAACCAACTGACGATCGAAATGATAATCGCGCCGAAAAACGCGCGCCAGAAACCGGGAACTTCAAAACACTGCACTATCT
>WNGA01001685.1_pt2 | contig 37296 bp, 30 predicted proteins | sample 5400061 | NCBI WGS metagenome assembly WNGA01 (sample SAMN13153366, study PRJNA577476) | soil metagenome | isolation source: 100 cm soil or saprolite under grassland replicate 2 | place: USA:California | collected 2016-06-15
AACACCGGGCTTGCACACGTGGCCGGTGGGTTTCCGCCGCGACCACCTGCGCCTGCGCCGCCTCCCCCACCAGCCGCGCTGCCCGCGCCACCCGTCGCGGCGCCCGCGCCCGCGCCACCCGTCGCGCTGCCTGCGGCGCCCGCGCGCCCGCCCACGCCCGCGCCACCCGTCGCGCTGCCCGCGGCGCCCGCACGTCCGCCCACGCCCGCGCCACCCGTCGCGCTGCCCGCGGCGCCCGCGTGTCCGCCCACGCCCACGCCACCCGTCGCGGCGCCCGCGCGTCCGCCCACGCCCGCGCCACCCGTCGCGGCGCCCGCGCGTCCGCCCGCACCCGCGCTCCCACCCGCGCCGGCCGGACCCGTCCCACTGCCCGCCGCGCCCGGGTTTCCACCTGCACCGGTGCCACCGGGAGCGCTGCCACCAGTGCCCGCGCTCCCGCCGGCGCCGCCCTTTCCGGCGTCAGAGTTGCCATCTGCTGCGCCGCCGCTCGAGCCTGGATCGTTACCGCAGGCCGAGCTCAAGACTATTGCCGCAGCAGCAACGGTGACGATCGCGATGTGGTTTCTCAAGACGACACCTCCTCGGGCAAGCAACGGAAGCAGCTCGTCGAGACGCAGCCATTCGGTCACGAAATTCGTCGACGGCGTCGGCTGGTTAGCGGCGACATGTCCACCTCTACCCGCGGGGCCGGGGAAACTTTCCTCGACCCGCCCGCGTACTCCGCAGGTCCCGGATCGCAGCGATCCTGGACTCGATCGTTACCCATTGAGTTGCCGCAAAATCGCGGCATTCAGAAGTAAGGAGAATTGCAGCATACTACCGGTGCGACAATGTAAGCCGTTGAAATCAAATGAAAGATAGCGTCCTCCAAAAATTCTGCCGAGGCCATTTGGTTCACCGGATTATGTGAATCGTGATACGGTTTGCGCGGGGGTAAGCATGAGAACTCTTGCCGCGCCATTCCTCCTCCTTTCTTCTCTCGTCGTCGGGGCCGGGTGTGTCGGCGATGAAGTCGACGACGTCGATCTGGCGGCCGATGCCTTGCGCTCGTGCGACGGCTGGCACAAGTCGAGCGACAAGCACAAAGGACATCATCACAAGCGCCATCACCATCACGGCGGCGGCTCGGGTGGGGCCGGTATGGGCGGAAGCGGCATGGGCGGTATGGGCGGAAGCGGTACGGGCGGCAGGGGCGGAAGCGGCCCCGGCGGTATGGGCGGGACGGTCGATCCGCGATGCAATCCGCTGAGCGGCACGATCAGCTGGTGGCACGCAGACGGAGACTTCGACGATGCGGTCGGTTCCAACGACGGCTCCTCCCCCGGCATCGTGACCTTCACGCCGGGCGTGAATGGGACAGCCTTCAGCCTCGGATCGTCGCCGGGCTCGTTCGTAGAGATTCCGAACGCCGCCGACCTCCAGGTATCGAGCGCCATCACGATCGACGCCTGGATCAACACGCCGTCGACCGGCGGGCGGATCGTCGACAAGATCACGGCGGGCTCCGGCGACGGCTACCTCCTCGACATGGTCGGCGATCGCCTGCGCATGCTCATCGGCTCGCCGGGCGTGTTTTCGCTCAACCCGGTGGCGCCGGGAACGTTCACGCACGTCGCGGGGACCTACGACGGAACGAAGATCGCGCTGTACGTGAACGGTGTGCCGGCGGGGGATGTCGCGATATCGGGCACGATCCCCGTCAACAGTCTGCCGCTGCGAATCGGCGCGGACTCGACCGGCGGCAGCCTGCTCAGCGGCCAGGTCGACGAGCCTCGTATCTTCGGGCGCGCGCTGTCGCCGGCCGAGATCCAGTCCATCTACTGGCAAGGCACGAACTGCGAATGAGGTAGCCGGACACCGTCCGGTTACCTCACCACGCGGACGATGCCGATCTTGCCCCCTGGGGCGGAGATGGGCATCGTCGACGCCATGTCGCACGCGCTGGGCGTTCCGCTCGCCGCCGCGCTGTTCGCTGCGGCGGTTCGCCGGCCAGCGTGCGTTGTGGGGACTGGCGGTCGTGCGCCTGTTGATGGTGGCGCCGGCCGCGTGTTTTCTGTTCGCGGCCCAGATCGAGTCGCGGGTCATGCCGGTGTTGTGGGGCTCGGCGCTCGGCATCGAATGGGTGATCGGGGTGCCCGGCGGCCTGACGCTGCCGCTTCGACAGGCGATGTTCGCGACGCTGCCGGCGGTCGCGACGCTCGTGGCCGGGGTGTTCGCGCTGGCGCTGAGCTGGCGGCAACCGAGGCCGCGCTGGATGATCGCCCCTGCGTGCATCGGCCTGATCGCGGGCGGGATCCTGCTCGGGCGCGCGCGTGCGCAGCATCGCTACCCGGTGTTCGCGGCGTTGTGCGAGCAGCCGCCCGCGTTCGTCATGCACGCCATCAAACGCGCGTACGCCGGCGCGTGGCCGATCTGGCGCGAGCTGGACGACGGCGTCCGGCACCGCATCGCCGTGACCGCGGGCTGGGATGGGGTGGGGCACAACGTGTTCCGCCATCCGTTGCTTGGAAGCGATCTACAGAACCGCGTGTTCTACGTGCCGATTACCGGCGACGGGTCGATCGTCGACTATGAGCGCGGGGACGAGGTGCGACGCCGGGCGGACGCCGAGGCATGGCTCGCGCGGCTGACCGAGCAGCAGATCGATGTGGTCGTGCTGCTCGATCCGCGCCCGCCGGAAGCGCCGTGGATCGAGACCCGTCCGGAAAGGTTCGAGCGGATCGCCGCCGGGATCCCCGGCACCGGACACGCGGCCTACCGGTTTCGCCCGCAGCCGTGATGCGGTTCGGGGCGATCGGGGTTGCCGAGCGCGATGCCGAGACTAGGTTGATTCCCGTGGGGCAGATCGTTCTCGTTGCTGGCGCCTGGATCGGTGGGTGGGCGTTTCAGAACACGGCGCGCGCGCTGCGCGCCCGCGGCCACGACGTCTATCCGGTGACGCTGACCGGGCTCGGCGAGCGATCGCACCTCGCGCGGGCGGAGGTCGATCTCGACACCCACATCGCGGACGTCGTCAACCTGCTCCGGTATGAAGATCTGCGGCGCGCGATGCTGGTGGGCCACAGCTATGCGGGGATCGTGATCACCGGGGTCGCCGATCAGGCCGGCGATCGCTTGTCGGCGCTCGTCTACCTCGACACCGCCCCGTCGCAGAACGGGCAGAGCCACATCGACTTCTACCCGCGCGACGTCGCGGAGGGGATGCGCCGGGTGGTACGCGAACAGGGCGACGGCTGGCGGCTGCCGTTCCCAGGCGTCGAGCGGCTCGGGCCGTCCCCAATGCTGGAGGGCCTGGGCGCGGAAGCGCGGGCGCAACTCGAAGCGCGTGCGGTGGCTCAGCCGTTCGGCAGCTACCTCCAGCCGCTGCGCCTGCACGCGAAGGGCGGCGAATATCGGCGCCTGGTCATCGCCTGCAACGGCTTTCGGGAGGTCGCGGCCGCCCAGCCCCAGATGGCCGGCTTCTTGACGCCCGAATGGCGCCGCTACGACCTTGCGACCGGACACTGGCCGATGCTGAGCGCGCCCGAGCCGCTGGCCGAGCTCCTGGACCAGGCGAGCCGCGATCGGGCAACCCCGATCACCACATCGAGCGGCACCACATCCGGTTTCGATAATTCGAGTCGCGGGTCCCAGCCACACGGCAAATCATAGACTCGGGTTCAGCTTCGGCGTTGTCGCCCCGCCCGAACAGGGGGCGGATTATCCGGCGAACGACGCCGTGCTTCGTGTCGATCGGGTGAGCTACGACGGACCGTGAACCGCCGCCTCATCGCGACCGCCGCGGCGAACATCACCATGATGACCACGGCGACAGCGCCGCCGGTATTGGCGCCCTCTATCGAACATCCGCCGCAACCCGATCCGTCTCCCGCGGCGTGGGTGCCTGGTCCGCCGCCGGGGCCTGTGGCGCTCGCGCCGCCCGTCGTGCCCGCCGCCTCGGTCGCCCCGCCCTGGCCGCCGGCCGCTCCTGGCTGGCCGCCACTTCCGGCGCTGGCGGCACCGCCGCCGAGCCCGGCACGACCGCCGCCACCGCTCGCGGCGCCGGCAATGCCGCTCCCGCCCGAGCCGACACCACCGCCGCCACCGCTCGCGGCGCCGGCAATGCCGCTTCCGCCCGAGCCGGCACCGGCGCCACCGCGCTCCCCGGAGCCGCCGCCCGTGCCCCCACGGGCGCTGCCGGTCGTGCCACCGGCGGCGATCGTCCCCGCACCGCCGCCGATCCCGCCGCGTGCTCCGCGACCCCCGCTGCCAGCGGCCCCGCCTGCGCCTGGGCCACTGCTCCCGGCGGCGCCGCCGTTTCCACCCGCCCCTCCCCTGCCTGTCATCGAGCCCTCGGGGACGAACGTGAAATCGCGGACGATGATCTCGACCGGTTTGCCGTCCGACGGCGGCGCGTCGAAGCACCAAAGGTTCATTCCGAGCGGCAACGCCTGCTGGGGAATGTTCATCGTGGGATTCGGCGGCGCGTACGTCCACGTCTTGATGAGGCCGTCGTCCGTACCCACGGGAATCAGCGGACTCAGGAGCGAGCTCGTGATGCTGGTCTTCGTCCAGACGAACCGCGACGTCGACAGCGTCGTTCCGGCGAGCGAAAACGTGTACGAAAGCTCGCCGATCGTCGTCCCAGACGCCGGGTAGTCCGTCCAGTCACCGTTCGGCCCGCTGGCGCGGCCCCAGCGCGCGTACTCGATGTCGATCTCGTTCGTCCCGTCGCCGCCGATGCCAGCCGCCGGGCCATAGGGAAAAAGGCCGAGCACGACGTTCTTGTCGTAGCTGTCGATGGGGCCGTCGACGTGCCACTGGTAGGTGCCGAACCCCAACTTGTCGGTCGTGAAGATCTCCGAGGCGGTCCACATGCCTTGCGCGTTCGAGATGCGGAAGTGGAGGTAGCCGTTCGAGTCGATCGTGACGTTCGCCGGGTTGGCCTGACAGACGCCCGCCATTGCGCCGGAGCTCACCTGCCAGGTATGGCCCTTCCAGTTGAGGGTTGCCGCCACCACGCGGTTGGGCGCCGCCGCTCCCAGGAGGAGCGCCCCGAGGATCGCCACGACGATCGCGGATACGCCGAAGCTCGGTCGATAGCCGCCCATGTTCGCTTCGAGGGGATGGCGGGCAACTTTTCCGACGAAATCGGAGGACGTCGCCACCAAGGCCGGGACGATTTTTCGTAACGGTGCTTGCGTAATTGGACGTCTCCGTGGCAGGTTGGGCAATCCGCAATCCTGTCGGCCGTGCGCGTGGGGTGCGCGGAGACACCGTAGTCCGCAGTCATAGGAGACGAGCATGCGAACCACCGACCGCATTACGATTCTGGCCTCCGTCATCGCCCTCTCGCTGACCGTGATCGGCGCCGCCGATGCCGCCGAGATCACCCGCTTCAATGCCAATGGCAGCTCCGCGAGCGCCAACGGGTTCGACGGTACGACGTTCGTCGATCTGTTCGTCACCCGAAACGAGTCGACCGGTCAGGGAACGACGACGAACCTGTACTTCAACCGACAGAGCTGCGACGTGAACGGCAGCTGCAGCGGCATCTTGGGCTACGGCACGATCCCGAACGCCGACTTCACACCCGCGGGCGGCTCATCCAAGCTGAACACGAACCTCGCGGCTGTCCCGGGCTATCAATGTTTCTCCTTCAACAGCAACGGGCAGACGCCCATCAGCTGTGGCGTGATCGCGATCGACTGGAAGCAGGTTCCGCGGCAGTCGAGCAGCAGCAACGGGCAATCGACCTTCGTCTCGGGCGCGTTCAGCGTCATGTTCAGTGGCTCGCAGTCGTCGAGCCAGGCGCGCGCGAACGGGAGCATCTTCGCCACCCCGATTCCGACCGACTCCTACGGATTGTTCGGCCAGAACAAGACGTCGCAACTGATCATCAACCGTAACTAGCTTGCGCTTCGCTCCCCGGCGGGCGTGATCGTAATCGAGAGCGACCCGTGATCCGGCGGTTGTTTTGTCGAGCAACGCTTCCGATCGCGGGGCTCGTGGTGGTGATCTCGCCCGCGGCGGGCGCGCCGCAGCCGCTGATAAAGTACTTTCAGCCGATGCCGATCGTCGGCAAGCTGTCGACGACGGTCTGGGGCGCGTCGACCGTCGGCGCCCGCGATCCGGCGAATGGGCTCGAGGACAACGGCACCACTGGCGGCGTCGGCCCTCGCCAGCAGACGAGCTTCTATTGGGACGGGAAGATTGTGAAAGGCGAGGACGGCAAGTACCACCTCTACGCGAGCCGATGGGCGTACAGCAACGGGTTTGGGCCGCCGGTGGGCGCGAGTGGAACCGGTTGGCAAAGCTCGATCCCCATTCAAGCGGTCAGCGACAACATCATGGGGCCGTATGTTTCCCAGGGTGATTGCTACACCCGCAACCAGGAAGGCAACAACAAGGGACACAACACGACCGCCCTCGTGGCACCGACCGGCGCCGCTCCGTACACGCTGTCAGTGGGGGAGATCGTCGCCGGTCAGATGTTCAGCGCGAGCTCCGCCAATGGCCCGTGGACGCTGCTCGGCCTGACGAAGACGAACGCCAATGGTCACAACGGATGCGGCACGCTGTCGTCGAATTTCACGTTCACCGTTGGTCCGGACAATCGGTTCTGGGCGACGTCTCGCAGCGGCTGCATCATGGACAGCGACCTGGTCCTCGGACCTTACAAAGTCGAAACCGACAGCGTTCTGCCCAACCTCGAGAACAACGACAACGTCAATGCCGAGGACGAGGTCATCTGGTACAGCGGCGGCTATTTCCACGTCGTCTACAACTACTGGAACGTGCAGCGCGCTTACCACATCATGTCCAAGAACGGCATCACGAGCTGGACGAGCACGGGCCTCGCTTACCAGGGTACTCAGACGCCGGCCAATGCGAGCTCGAGCTGGCTCCGGTACACGGACGGCACCGTCAACCAGTGGCACAACCTGGAGCGGGTGAGCGTTTATCAAGAGAACGGCCACGTCACCCACTTCACGTTCGCCGTTACCGACGTCGACAAGAATACGAGCGCCGTCAATACCGGCGGCAGCAAGATCCTCGTCGTTCCCTTCAATGGCGTGCAGTTCGATTGCGACAACGGCGACGCCCCGTCCTGCGCCGAAGCGGCCGGCGGCCGCGGGGGAGCGGGCGGAGCGGGCGGAGCCGGAGGAGCGAGTGGCGGCGCGGCCGGCGGCCGGGGCGGAGCGGGCGGCAGCGGAGGAGCGAGCGGCGGCGCGGCCGGCAGCCGGGGCGGAGCGGGCGGCAGCGGAGGGGGCGGCGGCGGAGCGGGCGGCAGCGGAGCAGCCAGCGGAGCGGGTGGCAGCGCAGCGACGGGCGGAGCGGCGGGACGCAGCGAGACGACGGGATTCGCGGGCGCGGCCGGCGGTGGCGCCGGCATCGGAGGACGCGGCGGCCAATCTGGCGCCGGCGGTGAGATCACCGGGGCGGGCGGCGGTAGCCTGGGTGCGGCTGGCGGCGGCGCGGGTCAAGGCTCGGGCGGGACCGGCGGAGCCGGACGCGGTGGCGGCTCGGGCCAGGCCGGCTCTGCCGGCCATGGCACAGGCGACGCTGGCTGCTCGTGTAACGCCGGGCTCGCAACTGAAGGCCCGACAACGGCGGCGCTGCTGTTGCTGGCGGCCACGCTGGCGGCCCGCCGTCGCCGATTCCGACGACCGCAGGGTTAGGACAGGCGTCGCACCGGTTCGGCCGCCGATCCGCCAAGGAGGTTTTCTTGCGCCGCCGCCCACAAAGGCCTACACTGCCTACACGCTGGCTGACGGAATCTGAAGGAGGCACGATGGTGTCTGAAAACGAGCGCGTCAAACAAGGCCGATCGTTCGAACGGCGCTACTGTCGGAGCGGGTGCCTGGCCGACGCGCTGCGGTTGCAGCTGGAAGCCTGCCGCCAGCAGGAAGGGCTCGACGCCATCGTGGTGTCCGACGAGCTCGGGTTCTGCGTGGCCCATTCGGGCGGCGACGGCAGCCACGAGGAGCTCGCCGCGTGGCTGCCGATGCTTGCGGATCCGGCACGACGCCGCTTTCTCGACGATGACGACGAAGGACGTCAACCGATGCACGCGGCCCTGGCGGTCACGACGTTCCCCATCGCGGGCACCAGGCTCCATGCTTGCGCCGTCAAGGAGGGCGACCCTGCCACGCAGACGAGCGCAGATGGCGCCGAGGTCCTCGCCCGCGTGGTCAGCGGCTTCACCCGGTTGCTGGCTCAGTAATTAAGCTCGACGATCGACGAACGTCCGTGGAGTTCGGCGTCGGCGCCCAACGCGCGTGAGCCCACCGCAGGCCGGCGCGTGTGCGGTTGTTGGCTAACCGCAATGGCCCGCCCCGCACACGCCGCCTGCTCGGCGATCACGATCATCGCGGCGCAACGCTTCTGTCACTAGAGCTCTCACAAATAGCCGCAGACTCGCGCTTCGCGCGAGAGCGGCTAGCGTCAATATTGCTCGCAGATGTAACGCTGCAGCCGCGTGCACTGAAAGTCGGTCCAGTACGCCGCGTGCTCGAAGATGGCGCAGTCCGTGGCGCCGCCGCCGCTCGTTGGTGCACCCGCGACCCAATTCGAGTAGAGCCCGCCTTGCGCGGTGCCGTTGGAGCTGCCGAGCCAGAACAGCGCGCCATCGCTCCAGCGCCACTCGCCCACCACCGCGAGATCGTTGCCGCCGATCCACGCCCAGTACACGCTCGAGGTGCTCGTCACGTCCGCAAACGCGATCGTCTGTACCCAGGTATTTTCCGCGACATCGTCGATGCGCACGAGATGCATCCCTTTGGCGCCGCAATCGGCCGCCGCGTCGGCCCAAGTGAGCAGGGCTTCGCAGAAGGCGTAGGTGTGACCGCCATGAGTCGTCGTCAGGCACGACGCACCGCCATCCCCGCTGCCGCTCGTTCCACCGGCGCTGCTGCCGGCCACGCCGCCCGCACCCGCCGCCCCGCCAGCGCCCCCTCGCGCGCCCGCACCGCCACCGGCCGAGCCGCTCGTGCCACCACGGCCACCCGCGCCCGCGCCGCCGACCGCGCCGCTCGTGCCACCAGGCCCACCCGCGCCGCCCATGCCCGCGGCGCCCGTGCCGCTCGTCCCACCCCGGCCGCCCGCGCCGCCGACGCCCGCCGTGCCGCTCGTGCCACCACGCGCGCCCGCGCCACCGCCTACACCCGCGCCACCGCGGCCCCCAGCGCCGCCTGCACCCATGGCGCCGCCTACAGCCATGACGCCGCCTGTGCCCGTCTCGCCGCCTGTGCTTCCGCCACCCCCACCTGCCCCGCTCATCCCGCTACCGCCAGCCGATCCTGCGCTGCCAGCGCCGCCGGCGGTACCGCCCGCGCCTGAGGTGCCCATGCCGGCGGTCCCCGTCACTCCGGCCATGCCGCCAGCGCCCGCCGGAGCCCCGAGTGGCTCGTAGCCGATCCGACCGCACCCGACCGCTACGCCAGCCAGGAATACAGCCGGGACGATGCCTCGCATGGACGAACACAATCATCGGTAACTGTCAGCAATGCCTGGAGTCGGAGCGCGACGCGCTGTCCAAACATGCGCGGAGCGGCGCCACGACCGAAAGGCGCGCGGCTGGCGAGAGCCAACCGGACTCGGGCGCGGGCATCCGTCCATCGCGGAAGCGCACGGGAATCGACCCGCCGAGCCTCGCGTTGGGGATCGCGTCGGCGTGGAAGCGTTTGTTTCGACGTAGCGGATCATGCCGAGCAGCTAAGACCCGTCGCGCAGGTGCAAGAGCAACCCGGGGGAGAGATTCGAGTTAGGATTTGCTGGCCATGCCGCCACCCGCGTTGCCGATTTGGTCGCAGGCGGGGCTACGCGCGGTCGAGCGTGCGGTAGACCGCCGTGGCACGAGCGGCGCGGCCGGCGAGCACAATGGCAACCGCGACTTCGTGGTCGCCGAGGAGCCGCTCGAGATTCGGATCGGGGGCGAGAGTCTCATGGTCACGATGCGCACCCCGGGCGACGATCTGGACTTGGCCGCGGGCCTGCTCTTCACCGAGGGGGTGATCGACGCCTTCGATCAGATCGCCGGGCTCGAGCACGGAGGCAACGGGACCGGGCGCGACCGTGAAAACATCGTGACCGTCATTCCCGCGCCGGGGCGGCCGCTCGACGCCGGCGCTGCGAGACGGGTGCTTCGGGCGACCGCGGCCTGTGGTCTGTGCGGCAAGGACAGCATCGCGGCGGTGCGCCGGCGCATCGCCCGGATTTCGGACAACACCCGGGTGCCGCTGTCGGTCGTTCTCGGCCTGCCGGACGCCATCCGCGCCGCGCAGTTGGTGTTCGCCGCCACCGGAGGCCTTCACGCCGTCGGCCTGTTCCGCCCCGACGGGACGCTGCTGGTGGTTCGCGAAGACGTCGGCCGACACAACGCGGTCGACAAGGTGATCGGCGCACGGCTGCGGGCGGGAGCCACGTCGTTGGCGGAGACGGTGATGTTGCTGTCGGGGCGAGCAGGGTTCGAGCTGGTGCAGAAAGCGGCGATCGCGCGGGTGCCGGTGGTGTGCTCGGTGTCGGCGCCCTCGGCGCTGGCGGTGGACCTAGCGGACGAGGTGGGAATGACGCTGGTCGGCTTCGTTCGGGGCAGCTCGGCGAACGTCTACACACACGCGCATAGGATCGTTTAGCGCGACGTCGCTCAGCATCTCCTCAAGTCACAATCCGTCGCTGGCAATCCCCCAGTGACCTGAGACTGGAACCGAATCCGCTCAAGAGTTCGCAGTAATTCGCCCGCCACGTCTATCTGTGCGCGCCTCCCATGGAAATGGCGAGGCTCAGGCGAGCGGAAGCTCGACCTCGACCACGGTTCCCGATCCCGGCTGCGACCCGAGCCGGAAGCTCCCGCCGCGCGCGCGGACACGTTCGCGCATGCCGACCACACCGAGATGGCCGGCGGCCGCCGCGGCATCGAGCGTGACGCCGCCGTCGAATCCGCGGCCGTCGTCTCGGATGACGAGCGCGACCCGTCGGGCGTCCTGGTCGACGGCGATCTGCAGGCGGCGGGCTGAGGCATGGCGCACGGCGTTCGTGACCGACTCCTGGATGATGCGAAAGCAGGCGATCTCGACGTCGGGCGGCAATCGGTCGCGCGAGGCTTGCTCGGTCGCATCGAGGCTCACCTCGAGCCCGGTCGCCGCCGCCTGGGCGTCGAGAAACACCCGCACCGCGGACACGAGGCCGACCTCGTCGAGCAGCGGTGGCCGCAGCGCGCTCGAAAGCGTGCGCACCCGTCCGATCAGCCGATCGATCAGATCGCCGGGGGACTCGAGCCCCGGCGGCCGGGCGGTCGCATGGGTGGATGCGCCGGTCAGCGTGAGGCGTGCCTTCAGCGTCGTCAGGATCTGGCCGAGCTCGTCGTGCAGCTCGCGCGCAAGGAAACGCCGCTCCTCCTCTTCGGTTCGCTCCAAGCGGACGTGGAGACGGCGGAGTTGCGACAGGGTTCCGGTCACCTCCACCGAGGTCCGCTCGAGCTGGCGGATGACGAAATCGACGATCAGCGCGAGCAGTGACGCGATGAGGGTCGTGGCCACCGCGGCACGGATCCAGTTCTGCGCCTTGAACGGGTCGAGGTAGGCGAGATCGAGGGTCAGAGATCCTTCCCCGACGAGCCGGCCGATCACGAGGTGAGCGAGCGCCGACGTCGCGATCAGGGCAAGCCCGAACCGGCGACCCAGGCAGATGACGCCGATGACGGGCGTTGCCACCAGAACGACACCCACCCCCGCGACGAACCCGATCCGCGCCAGGAAGTACACTCCCGCGGCGAGCCCGATCGTGATGGCGACCGACGCCCGCGCGCGAATCGAGGGCCAGCGGGCGAGCCAAAGCACCGGCGGCAACGCACCGGCGAACATCAGGACCAACACGTCCACGGCCGTGAGCGGTGCCGACCTCACGAGCAGACCCAACGCGGAGAACAGAGGAGCCACGCCCCCCACCACGGTCAACATTCCTCGCATGACCGCTTCGCGCCAGGGCAGGCGCGTTGGTGGCTCCGCCGCACGATCGGCGCACCCTGAAGGTTCGATCTCGCGCTCTAGCTCGAGCGCTCCCCGTGTCTTGGCCTGGGCGACGCCCTCGAGATCGCGGACGCGCTCGCGAAGCTCCGCTTCCCGCTGCTTCTGCGCGGAGATGTCGTCCAGCATGGCGAGTGCGCCGGCATACGCGCCCGAGCGGTCGTACACGGGGTTGGTCGCCAGCAGCAGCCAGATCGGCGTTCCGTCCTTGCGCAGGAACTTGAACTCGTGTTGTTCCTCGATGCCACCGCGGCGGCGCTCCAGGTTTGCCTCGCAGATCTTCTTGCCCTCCTCGTCCATGAACGCAAAGAGGTGCGCTCCCAGCATCTCGTCGACCGTGTAGCCCAGCAGATGGGCCGTGTGCGTGTTGACGAAGGTCGTTCGAGACTCGGCGTCGATCAGCCAGATTCCTTCGCTCGTTGTCTCGAGGACGAGGTCGGCAACGGCCCGCCGAAGGTCCCGACCGAGTCGGCTGGGCGTGGGATCCGGGCCCGCCGGGGTGAGCGACAGCGATTCTCTCTGCCTGTCCGACATCCCAGGGTTATTGCACGGTTAGGCCGGCCACGGGCTGATCATTGCCATATTCGACCGTCTTCCAGCTAACTTGTCTGACTGAAGGTGTCAACCTGGGCCAGCCTAATGATGGCCCACCCCTCGAATCAGAACGGGTCGGGCGTTTGCGCGAGCTGCCATAGCTCGAGGAACTTCGCTCTCACCCAAGGATGCAGATCCTCCGCAATACTGACGGGCAGGGAGGCGCTCTTGATGAGCTCCTGGACATCGACCAAGTCCTTGCCGCGGTGAGCGGCGACCATGCCCGACGCGAGCTTCAGCTCGATGAAGCGAGGCATCGGCAGCAGAGCAAAACGCTCGCCGCGTAGCGCGACGGTCGCAGGATCAGGGAAAGCGATGGGTTTGGGCTTGTCGTCGCCGGGAAACCGACCGGTGGAAAGAACGTCGATGTTCACGCCGTGCTCGGTGTCCAGGAGCTTTGCCGGTCCCCGGCACCCTCTCGACGTAACCCCGGCCCAGGTGATTGCGCTTGAACGCCTGCAGGTCGTCGTCGCGCATCACAAGATCCACGTCCACAGTGACACGCCGGTGGCCGTACTCGTTCAGCGCGAACGCCCCGATAATCGCATAGGGGAGCCCATCGGCCTCCAAGATGGCAGTCAACTTGTAGAGCGCGAGTTGGGCATCGGCCTGTCCCATGAAGAATCTCCCGCAATAATCCGCACCCTCCACGAATCGAGCTTCCGCGTCCTCGGCGAGTCGACCGCCTCCCCACGGAGTCGCTCGTCGAGACCGAGAGGGCGGCACCATCACCCAACGGTAGCCGATGGCCGGCCCACCGTCGACCGGCGCAGCTGCGCACAACGACTTCGACGAGCTCATCCGCGGCTACCGCACGGTCGAGGACACCAAGACGGGCCAGCGCACGAGGTCGACCTCGGCGACGTCGACAAAATCGTCGACAAGCTGAACGAGCGCGATCCCGACCGCTACAAGCGGATTCCCCTCCGCGACGAGGCGGAAGGGAAGTAGATCCTTCGCGGTTTTCGCGGATGTTTCGGATCCCCGAGCAGACAGGTGGCATCGACGGAGAACAAAGCGACGGCCGACCGTTCTCCTGTGGTGACTTCTTCCGCTGCCGCTCGCGCCCTTCTCGTGCTCTCCGGCCTGGCCACTCTGGTCGGGCTGGTCGTGCTCGGGCGGTTGACGGTGTTCATGGCCGACGATGCGCGGCCGAGCTTCTCGGCGTTTCCCTCCAGCAATTGGGAGCTGCAGCACTCCTGCGTGTCCGCCTACTTCGTCGCCGCCGATGCGGCGCGCGAAGGCCGCAGCGTCTATCGCGACGAGCTCTACACCGCGCCCAATGATGATGGCCGGGGGGTGCGCAAACCCCGGATGCTCGGCCGGTTCGGCATCGACGTCTACGAGTACCCGCCTACGTTCCTGCTGCTCCCCGCCGCGCTCGGCCAGGTGGCAACCGGCTTCCCCGCGTTCCGCCTACTTTGGTTCGTCCTCAACGCCGTCGTGGTGGCGTTTGCGATGCTGCGCGTGGCCCGCGCGCTGCCGCCTCCCGCCGCCCGACGCGCGCTGCTGCTGGCACCACTGGCCTGGGTCTCGTTGCCGACGCTGAGCGCGCTACAGAAAGGCAACGTTCAGCTCATGATCATCGCGCTGGCGATGCTGGCGATGTTGCTGTTCGAGCGGCGCCAATTCGCCGCGGGCGGCGCCTTGCTGGCGTTCGCGATCGTCAGCAAGTTGTTCCCAGGCCTGCTTCTCGTCTACCTGATTGTGAGGCGCCAGTGGCGCGCGGTGGCCTGGACGGCGGCGATGGGGGTGCTGCTGGTGGTGCTCTCGCTCGCTGTCGTGGGCGCCCGCCAGTACGTCGCCTTCGCCGACCATCTGCCCGGCCTCGTGGGCGGCGAGGCCTTCCCCGCCTTCCGCAACCCAAGCGCGATGGCCATCAATTTTTCCATCCCCGGCCTGGTGTTCAAGCTCAAGCTGCTCGGCCTCGGCGGGCTGTCGTTCGGGGCGTCCAAGATCGTCGGCTGGTTGTACACGGTCGTTCTGCTGGTCGTGGTCGTGACCGTCAGCCGCCGCCCCTCTGCCGACGACGACAAGCCCGCGCTGTGGCTCGCGATCCTGATCCTGGCCACGTTGCGCAGCCCGTTCCTGCCTCAGGCCTATGCCTCGTTTCCTGCTCTGTGGCTGCTGACGCTGCTGGCGGCGCGGCAGCCTCCCACGGCGAAGACGCTGATCTCGACCATCGCCGCCTGGTTGGCCCTCAACGTCTACTGGCCGATCGACTGGCCCCTCGATCCGCGGGTGCTGGCGCTGGTCACCCTGGTGCCGCAAGCGGTGACCGTGACCGTCGCTGCCCTTGCGCTCCGGCCGCGCGCGCCCAGCACCGGATAGATGTCGGAATCGGGGCGAAGCACGCACCGCCCTCCGCAGGTGGTCAAAGCAAGAAGATCTCGTCGATGTCGATGGCGTCGCCGGGGCCGGCCTCCGATCCGGTCAGCTCCAAGGCGACGCGGGTTGTGCCGGTGGGCGCGGTGACGTCGCCGGCGATCGACTGCCAGGCGTCGCTCGGTCGCGCGCGCAGCGTATCGGTTTGCAGCTCGTCGCCGGCGTCGTTGCGCCAGCGGATCGCGACCTCGAGATCGAGCGCGCTGCCGGACGCGATGCGCGCCCAGAGATCGAAGTGATGGTCTCCGGGTGCCGCCGAAAAGCCGGGCCAATTGTCCAATTCCACGCCCCAGCCGTTGGGCGCGGTGACGACGATGTGCAGGCTCGCGTGGCCGCGGTGGGGGTCGTCGGTGGTGCGCACGACCTCGGTCGAGAACCACGCGTGCCAGTGGCCGATGCCGCCCTCGATACTTTGGGTGTCGGCGTCGAGAAGGTTCCCCGCCGGCGTGTGGTCGACGACGGCGGAACCGCAGGCGGGCACCGCCGCCAGCGCGACCGCGGCAACGACGGCGGCGGCCGCGGTGGCGAACGCCGGGAACGGGGGGCGCCGCGCGGTCGCGATCATGGTGCCTCGGAGCGCGCGGGGCACGCGAGCGTGTGCCGCGCGCGTGCGACCTCGTTCCGATAGCGGCCATCGGGAAAGTAACGATCGTGCCAAGCCCATTGCGCGCACGCTCGTCGGGAATCGCGAATCTGGTGCGTGAGCAACGAGCCGAGCTCGAAGCTCAGCAGCTCGCGCATCGGCTTCGACGCGCCGGGGAGCGCCCGGCGCAGCGCGCGCGCCGCCTGCTCGAACCGGCCCCGGCTGCGGAGCTCCTCGACGTGATCGAGCAGCGCCTCGTCCGCGGCGGGTCGTGTGCCGGCAGAGGCGGCTGACGTCGGTGTCCGCCACGGCGCCGGCTCGGTGGGGGACGAAGGCGCGAGCGGCGACCCTGACGGCGGAGGCGGCGAAGGCAGCGGCGACGGCAGCGGCGGTGCAAACGCGGGCGGCAGCGGCCACCCCAGCGCCTCGCCCGGACGCAGGCTGACGACCACGCCGTCCGCGGCCTGAAATCGGATGTTCCCCTCGCGCAGTGTCACCCGCCCCCCCGTCTCATCCTGAACCACCGTGAACGCGGTTCCCATAACCTCGATGGCGCCGTGTGAAACCAGGATGGTTGCCGTTGCGGCCGCCGGCGGCCGGTGCGCGACGGTGACGTCGATTCGCCCGCGCACGAGACGCACACCGCGGGTTTCCCGGCGCAACGACACCGGGCCGACGGTATCGATCGTCACCCCACTCGGCCGATCGACCAGCGTGGCGGCGCCGCGATCGATCACGAGCAGCCCGGCATCGGCGTGCGCCACCAGATCCCCCGACCGTCGTGCCACATCCAGATCCCCGAGCTCGGCCGCAGGGCGCAGAATCGCCACCGCGACGCCGATCGCGGCCATGGCCGCCGCCCCCGCGATCGCGCCCGCGCGCCATCGCCGCCTCGGGGCGGAAGTGTGGCGCCCGTTCATCGTCGACTCGAGACGCGCCCAGATGGAACGCCGGACGTCAGGTGCGATCCCCCCGGCCTGGCGAGCCGCTTCTTCGGCGCGAAGCTCGGTATCGAAATCGCGTCCGGTCATCGGCCGCCTATCTCCGTCACCCATCGGCGCTGCCCACTTTCCACCCTCTCGCGCCGAGGCGAGCCGTCGCGCGCGCCACCAGTTTGGAGACATAGCCCTCCGACAGCGAAAGCAGCCCGGCGATCTCGCGCTGCGAAAGCCCATCGAGGATCTTGAGCGCGACAACGACGCGCTCGGCGCCCGGCAGCTCCTGCAGGGCCGCGGTGGCGGTGGCCGCGGTCTGCCGCCGGTCGAGCGCCTCCTCCGGCGTGGCAGGCGCCTCGCCATGCCACGCGAGGTGGACCGCTTGCCGCAGCCGCCCGGTGATCGTGCCTTCGCGGCGGAGCAGGGTGAAGGCGCGGTTCTGGGTGACGCGAAACAGCCACCGCTTCACGTCGCCCGCGCGCAGCTCGTCGCGATGCAACCAGGCGCGCACGAAAACATCGTGGGTGACGTCCTCCGCCCACCCGGTCCGACCGCCCGCATAGCGCCGCGCCCACGCAAACACCTGCCCGGCGAACTCTCGATAGAGATCGTCGAAGCTTGCCAGGGGAACCGCAGGCTCGGTTGTGAGGGGACGCGCCATCGCCGTGCATGAGCACGCCCGTTAATACTCGCGAGCGGCTCCGATCTTTCATCTCATCATCTCATCTCCTTCGCCGGACGCGTCACAACGTCCAAGCGAGGATCAGCATCGATTCGAGCCGCAGCGATCCCCGCGACCACAACGTCGCCCCCTCGCTGGTGTGGTCGAGGGCCCGCGCCACGCCGAGCGCGGCGCGCCCGGCCACGACCAGGCGTCCAGCGGCCCAGCGCGCGTGGAGGGGGAGCCACAATCCCGGCGCCGCCTGCGTGCCGGCCCGATCGCTCGCCCACGGGCTGGCCAAGCTGAAGTGTTGCACCACGACGCCGGCCGCCAGCCCGACGTCGACGCTGGCGGGGCCATCGATCACCGCCGCGCTCACCCCGGCCATGCCCTGCCCTTCCGAGACGTCGATCCCGCTTCCCGCAGATCGCGAGCCGAGCACATCGATGTGCAGCCGGAGCCGGCCGCGCGCGTGAGTGGCGAGAACGCCGGCCAGCAGGTCCGCGCCGCCCGCGCGCCAAAGCGCGCCGGCGCCGAGACCAACCTCCCATCTCGGCCGACCGGCCGGGAATGGTTTTACTACCTCTGTTTCCGCGGTCACCGTCGCGGCCGTCGCCGGCGCCGCTGCCCCGCTCCGGCCGGCGGGTGTCGCCGTCGGCGCCCGCGTCGCCACCCGGCTCGCGGCGAGGACGCGCGCCATCTCCGACACTTTGTGCGCGACCTCGAGATGCCATTCGGCGGCTGGGCCGTTGGCCGCGGCGATGGTGCTGCGCAGCGGCGGCGCGTCGCGGTCGTCGCGGACGGCGGCAGACAGCAGCAGGCCCCCGCCGTCCGTCACCGACGCGCGCACCTCCACGTCGGCCCCCGATCCGGGGGCAACCACGGCAAACCCCTCCTGCACCAGACGCAGCGCGACCTTGCGCTCCAGCGCCAGACCATCGATCGCGTGGTATGCGGCCGCCGACAACCCCCGCAAATCAAACGCGACCGACGCTGACTCCGGGCCCCGGTCGGTGCCGGTCAGTAACGCCAACCCCAGCACGCACGCAGGCAGCAAAACCTCCGTGTTTTAACGCGCGCCTCGGGCCGAGGAAAGTTTCGCCGGCCCCGCGGGTAGAGATGGGCATGTCGTCGCAACCCGGGACGCGGTTGGGGATGAGCTCGCACTTGTTTCTCCGGGCCGCGTCATTGGCGGCGGCGCTGGCCGGTCCGTTCGCCGCCTGCCAGGGCGTGATCTTGCCGCACCAGGCGGGCACCGGTTCGGGTAGCGCGGGCGGCACGCCATCCGGTGGCGGCGGCGCGACCGGGGGGACAGGTCCCGTCCATCCGCCGGGCGCGACCATCGCAGCGGCGCCTCCGCGGTTTTCGTGTGACGCCGCCGCGACGCCCGACGAGCTACCGTTGCCGCGACTTTCGCGCAACCAGCTCGCCAGCACGCTTCGCTTCGCCATCGCGCGCGCGATACCGGCCGACGCGGATGTGATCTGGAACGCGGTGGCCGTCAGCTTCGCGCAGTACCCCATCGACCAGCGCACGCCAGCACCGGCCGATCTCAAAGGCGGATACAGCCGGGCCGATCAATCCATCCAACAGTCGCAGGTGGACGCGATCTACAACGTCGCGCTCGCCGTGGCGCGCGAGCTCACGGCGACCGAGACGCGCCTCGGGACGCTGCTCGGCGCGTGTGCGGGTGATGCATCGACCGCCAATGACCGGACCTGCCTCGAGACGTTCATCCGCGGCTGGGGCTCGCGCGTCTTGCGCTATCCGATGCCGGTCGCCGACGTCGGCTATTTCGCCGACATCGCCGGGGCGACGCCGGTCGACCGTGCGGCGGTGGCGGACGTCATCGCGACCATCGTCGCTTCACCGCGGTTTCTCTACCGCGTCGAGCACGGCACGATGGACGTCGGTGCGGCGCCGAGCCCGCTGTCGGGCTACGAGCTGGCGGCGCGCCTCGCGTATCAGTTCTGGCAGGCTCCCCCCGACGACACCCTTTGGGACGCCGCCGCCAACGGCTCGCTGGTCACTGTCGATGGGCTCGACGCCGCCCTCGAGCACGTGATCACCAGCCCCCGCCTGGCCGACGCGATTGACGAGTTCGTGACCGAATGGCTGCGGCTCGACGAGCTGCCGTCGCTGGAGGCGCTGGACACCGACCCCATTTACCGCGCGTTCGCGGGGACGCCGTTGCCCACCGACGTCACGCGCGCCGCAATGATCGACGACCTTCACGCGTCGCTGAGGAAGACCGTGTGGTCAGGCGGATCCGCCGCCGATTTCTTGGCGGATAGACACTCGTACACCGCCGACGGGGCGCTGGCCCGCATCTACGGTGTCGCGCCCTGGACAGACGGCGGCAGCGGCGCACCTCCGCCCCCGACGTTCGGGTCGCCGGCCCGGGCGGGGCTGTTGGGGCGGGCGGCGCTGCTCGCCACCGGCACCGCCAGCACCCGCCCCATTCACCGCGGCTACCTGATTCGAAACGCGCTGCTTTGCGAGCAGGTGGGCGCGCCACCGCCCAACGCGTCCACCATGCCGCCCGCGCCCACCGGCACCGCGACCACGCGAGAGGCGGTCACGCAGCTCACCTCGGGCGGCAGTTGCGGCGCCTGCCACAACGACGCCATCAACCCGCAGGGCTTCGTGCTCGAAGGTTTCGATGCCCTCGGCCGCGAGCGGAGCGAGGAACGGCTGTTCGACGCGGCCGGGAACGTGACCGCCTCGCGTCCCATCGACACCGCCGCGGTCGTCCACATCGGCGGGCAGGACTGGAGCGTCAGCTCCCCCGCCGAGCTGGCGCGGCTGATCGGCGACAGCCAGCTGTTTGCGTCGTGCCTGGCGCGGCACTACTTCCGGTTCTCGCACGCGCGTGTCGAATCACCCGCCGGCGACGGTTGCCTGCTGGCGACGATGGAATCGGCGGCCCGCAGCGGACGTCCGCTGGCGGAGATGCTGAAACTGGTCGCCCGGGATCCGACGTTCACGACCAGGAGGTTCCAGTGAGCAAGACAGGCGTCCCGCCGTACGTCGTGAAGGTCGAACGGCGCCTGTTCCTCCGCGGCGTCGGCGGGACCTTGCTGGCGCTTCCCATGCTGCCGTCTCTGCTCACGCCCAAGCAGGCGCGGGCGGCGGCCGCGGCGCCGGCCAAGTGTTTCGTCCACTTCCGGACGCCCCACGGTGCCATCTTCGGATCGAACATGTGGCCCTCCGACGGCGCGCTCACCGACCGGATGTCCTACGCCGACCACGACATCCGCCGGGGCAATCTCAGCGCCAGCGCCGACGGCGGGAACGCGGTTGTGAGCCGCGTGCTGACCGCCAAGTCGAGCGCGCTTCAGCCGGCGATCCTGGCGAAGATGAACATCCTGCGCGGCCTCGACTACCCGATGTACATGGGCCACAACTTCGGCGCCGCGCTCGGCTACTACGACTTCGACAAGCAACGACCCGGATCGCCCCGCGCGACGGTCGACCAAATCATGGCGTATTCCCCGGCGTTTTATCCCAGCGTGTCGTCGGTGAAGAAACGCAGCGTGGCCATCGCCAGCTCGGGCACGGCCAGCGGCAGCTGGGGATACACCACGCCTGGCATGCGCGGCTCGGGCGTGGCGCAAAACCCCGTCGGTCCCATCGAAAGCTCGCTGGCGCTGTTCGACGCGCTGATTGCCGGCACCCCCAGCACCGGCCCCATCGCGCGCACGCCGGTGGTGGATCGCGTCCTCGACAGTTACCGTCGGCTGCGCGACGGCAGCGGACGACTGTCCGCCGAGGACAAGGCCCGCCTCGACCAGCACATCCAGGCGGTCGCCGAGCTGCAACGCCGCCTCGGCACGGCGGCGCCCGGTGGCGCGTGCCAGATCCCGCCCCGCCCTGGCACCGACAACCTGAGCGTGAAGCGCTCGGGGGGCTTCGCGGGCGATCCCGCCAAGAACGTTCAGTACTTCACGCTCGTCAACGAGGTCTTGGCCGTGGCGTTGAGCTGCGGCACCTGCCGCATCGCCACCATCAGCATCGACGAGAACAATCAGAACCTCACCTTCACCACCCGCCCGCCGCAGGGCGAAGACTGGCACAACAACGTCGTTCACCCGGCGACGGTGGCGGGCACCAATCAGGATTTGGTCGTCGAGTTCAATCGCGTCTTTTTTTCCAGCGTCTACATGGACCTGGTCACGCGCCTCGAGGCGATCGCCGACGGCGCGGGCGGCACGTTGCTCGACCGCACACTCGTGGCATGGGGGCAGGAGAACGGCAACACGCCGCATTTTTCATTCTCGGTTCCGGTCGTCACGGCGGGAAGCGCCGCGGGCGCCATCAAGACGGGCAGCTATTGCGACTACCGAAACACGTCGCGCAAGGTGAGCGGCGACTCCAGCACCGGGAGCGAAGGGAGCAATCTCTGGGCGGGCCTGCTCTACAACCAATGGCTCGGCACGATGTTGCAAGCCATGGGCGTTCCCCGCGACGAATGGAACGAGGCGGACCACCCCGGCTACGGATGGAAGTCGTCGTACCAGTCCACCTACGAGTACTTCTTCACCAACAAAGGCTTCAGCTCGTCGCAGGCCTACCCGCCCGCGATGTGGCAAAAGACCGGCGAGATCTTGCCGTTCCTGGCCTGACAGCACGCCGGCTCTGAGCGAGATCGATTTCGACGGCGGCCGAGCGCCGCGAGGCATGCCACCACGCAGCCCGCGAGCTCGAGCCCGCCGCTCGCGGGTGGCGTGGTCGCGCACCCGCACCCGCCGCTGCCCGACGATCCACCCGTGGCCGCGTCCCGCCCCGCGCCCCCCGTCACCCCCGAATCCCGGCCGCCGTTGCCACCTGCACCGCCCGCACCACCGCCGGTACCGGGCGCGGCATCCGTCCCGCCACCACCGCCACCGCCGGTGTCGACGGCGCCCCCGTCCTTCCCGCCGGCGCCGTCGCTCGACGGGGCCGCGTCCTTCCCGCCCGCACCGTCGCCGCTGGCGTCGGCGCCAGCGCCCACATCGCCGCCGGCCGCATCCGGCGGTTTGACGTCGGCGGGCCGATCCCCCGCGGCATCGCCCGCTCCCGAATCCCCCGACGTTGTGTCCTCGCGCCCGCCGTCGCTGCCCGCGTCTGGCGGACCGACGCAGACGCCCGCGGCGCACATCCCCGCCGCCCCGCACGCGGTCGCTTCGGCGATGGCCGCGCAGGTCCCGTTCTGCGCCGCCCCCGCGATCAGGCTGCAGGCCTGGCAGTCGGCGCCGCCGCCGGCACAGGTCGACTGACAGCAGGAGCGGCCGCCGACGGGAACCGCGGCCGGCGCCACGTACTTGAGCTTCACCCGATCGATGGCGTAGGGCGTGGTCGTGTCGAGCGTCCGATAGCCGGCGAGGGTACGGCCATTGCCGCTCGCGATCGCGATCGGGTCGAGCAGGGAGTCGCGGGTGGCCAGTGGGGCGAGCGTGCCGATGCTGCCCGGGACGCCTCCCGGTGTCACCGTCGTGTACTTGTGCGCCTCGGCTTTGACCTGGGAGCTCGAGTCGTAGAGCGAGTTGCGCCAGGCGACGACGAAGGCCGTGCCGTTGAAGGCGACGACCGGGTTGGTCTCGACGTCGAGCGCGGTCTGGGCGGTGAGCTTGAGGACCGTCTCATCGACGCGGCTGCCGTCGGGGTTCACGCGCACGCCCCCGACCTCGTTGAGGGCGAGATCGTTCCAGACCACCAGGTAGACCCCGCCGCCGAAGGCGACGCTGGCGGCGCTGAGCGGCTCGGCCCCGGCGGGGAACAGATCGAGCGGGCTCGCGTCCAGCAGCTGGCCATCGGTGCCGACGCGCACCGCCGGGACCGCCGTGGTCGACGGGCGGAACACGATCAGAAAGCGAGTGCCGTCGCTGGCGACCATCGGGTTGCTCTGGCCGGTGGCGAGCAGGAACGGCGCGCTGTCGAGGACGTGGCCGCTCGCATCGATGCGCAGCGCGAGCGACTGGGTGGAGGGACTAAAGGTGTCCCCGACGACCAGGTACACGCCGCCGCCGAACGCGATCGACTTGGGCGAGAACGCCGCCGTCCCGACCGCGATCTCCGCGCCCACCGGAGCGCCCGTGGCGTCGTAGCGTCGCGCGCGGGTCGCCGTCGGCGTCGTGGTACCGGCGCTCCACACCGCGAGCGCGCTCGTGCCGTCGGTGCCGAGCACCGCGTTCCAGGCGTAGTCGGGCCCCTGCGAGATCGGGAACGCGGTCGCGCGCAGCGGCGCCGCGTCCTCATCCAGCACCATCCCGTACACCTGCTGAGGGGCGTCGCGGGTGTCGAGCCAGAGCGCCGAGAACCCGGTCCCGTTCCAGACCAGGGCGGGCTTCGTCTGCTTGTTGAGCGACAATGAGGTGCGGGTGGCGGGACCGAGCGCGGTGCCGCCCGGGGTCAGCACCTTCTCGTAGAGGCCGCCGACGTCCACCCAAGCCACCAGCGTGCGTCCCGGGGTGGCGGCGAGCGCCGGGCTGTACTGGGAGCCGGCGCCGGCGGCGAACGGCTGCACGGCGCCCACCGGCGCGCCGGCGGCGTCGAGGCGGGCGAGGAACACGTCGCTGTCGGTCGCGGTCCGCGCCCAGGTGAGCCAAAAGCCGGTGCCGTCGAAGGCGGAGGCGATCGCGTACACGGTCCCGGTCTTCGCCGGCTCGACCGTGACCACGGCGGAGGTGGCGGTGGCGTCGGCGGCGAAGCGCTGCGCCTTGATCGCGGGGCCGCCCTGAGCGGCGTCGTTCTCGGTCCAGGCGACGAGGAAGCCGCTGCCGTCGCTGGCGAGCGCCGGGCTGCCGACCGCGCCTGCGGGGGTGCCGCCTACTGAGATAGGGGGCGCGTCGCGCAAGCTGAGATCGGACGCGACGCGCGAGGCGAGCACCCGCGCCGTCCCCTCCGTCCAGGCCAACACCAGATCGGTTCCGTCGTGGACGACGTGCGCGTCGCGCAGCGACGTGCTGGTCGTGGAGGTGACCAGGCGTTTGGGCGTCGTGTCCACGACGACGCCCGCGGCGGTCACCCGCACGCCGTTCACATAACTCGAGGTCGACGTCGCCTGCTGCGCCCAGGCGACGACGAACGCCGTGCCGTCGAACGCCACGGAGGGCGGCTGGGCGTCGTAGCTGCTGCCGGTCGGGCTCACCGCCAGCGGCGCGGCGTCGAGGACGTTGCCGTTGCGATCGAATCGGACCGCCTGGATGACCACCGTGCTGAACGGAATCGCCTTGAAGGCGACCAGGCAGGCGGCGTCGCTGCACGCGACCGACCCCTGCCACTCGGAACCCGAAGGCTGCGGCGCCAGTAGGTTCACCCGATCGACGAGCGCGCCGTCCGGCTCGATGCGCGCGGCGGCGATCCGATCGCTGGTCGTGCGCACGTCGTTCCATGCCAGCAAGAAGCGCTGGCCGTTCCAGGCCGCCGCGGGCAGAGAGGGTCCAGGCGCAGCGCCGAGCACCGGCGTGTCGATGCCGTCCACGGTGGGGACGAGGGTGAGGTTCGCCGCGCGCGCGATTTCGCGTTCGGCGGTGGCGCGATCACCGGGCGCGCACGCGGTGAGGCCCATCGCCAGTAGAGCCGCTCGCGACCCAACAACCAGCGCGCGCTTGCCGGACCCCATCGACGCGATGGTCCCACGGCTCCCGGCAGCGAGGTAGTCGAAACCCCGGGTTCAGGCTCGAACGCGCCCGCCCGCGTGGAAGCGCAGGGCGCAGGTTCGATCCGCCGGACGCACACTTGTTCGCCGCGGCGCGAGGCTTAACTTGAAATCATGCGACACAAACTCTGGCCCCCGATTGGGATAGGCGCGGCTGGGCTGGTAGCGAGCGGAATCGTTCTTGGGCGGCGGCGGGCCAAGCTTCGCGCGTCCCGGGTCGATCCATTCGCGGACTACGTGAGGCGCTTCCGCTTGTCGCACGAGGCGCTGCGCCGCAACTTGCGGCGGTTCATCGACATCGCCGAGGGGACAGAGCCATTCGATGGCCGCGCGTTTGGAGACTTCCTTCGTCTCTACAGCCGATTTCTAATCGTTCACCACGAGAGTGAAGACCGGGTCATCTTTCCGACCCTGCGCCGATACGGGCGCCTCCGAAGTACGGACGCCGCGCACCTCGAGCGCTGGAGCACCGAACATCGCGACGTGAACACCGCCGCCGAGGCACTAAGGCGCGTCGGCGAGCACGTGTATGACGGAGGCCGGACGGCTCGGCTCGAGGTGGTGCAAAGTAGCAAGGAGCTCGAGACGCTGCTCGCGCCGCACCTCGCCTCGGAGGAAGAGCTGTTCAAGCCCGCACATCTCGCCGAGATCGTGCCGGCGAAGGCCATTGTCGACATCGAGCGGCAATCGCGGCGCCTGTTCGGCGCGGACCGCGACATCCCCCTCTTCTTCGCCCACTCGCTCGACGCGAAGGAGCAGAAACAGGTGTTCGCGTCGGCGCCATGGATCTTCCGCCGGGTCATTTTCCCGCTCATGGATCGGCGCGCCTTCCCGCGCTTCAGGCCATTCGCGATCTCGCCCGTGATCGACGCCTGACGCTGCCGCCGGTCGTTCGCAACGACACGCCGTGCTCACGCGCGCTGTTCAGGATCAGTGCCCGCACGATGCGACAACCGCGTCTTCCCGATCGAGAGACGCAGCGAGCGCCGCGGTCGCCTGGTGCAGGCTGAAGGGCTTCAACAACACGGGCCGCGGGCCGATCTTGCTCACCTCCGTCAGCGAACCCGTCATGAAGACGAACGGGATGTTCGCGAGCGTCGGGATCGCCTGGAATTTCCTCTCCAGCTCGAGCCCGTTTCCGCCCGGGAGCAGCAAATCGGCGAGGACGACGTCGACACCACGCGAGCGGGCGATCTGAAGCGCCTCGGCGCCCGAGCCAGCCCCTAGGGCCAGCCAGCCTTCGTCCGCCAACGCGTCGGTCAAGACCTGAAGCAGCTCTGAATCATCCTCTACGACGAGCACAACCGGCATTACGGTCCGGAAATTACCAGGCCCCAAGCCAACCGTTCGTAACTTCTTGGTGAACCTGCCGTAGCCTGTCGGAACATGACATCGAACCCAACCGTCCTCATCGCTATCATGGCCGCCGCGCTCTGCGGCGCGTGCAGTAACGCGCGCGCGGCCGACGACAAGACAACTGCGACAGCTTCCGTGGGGGCAACCGCCAACAAGGAGACCAAACCGGGACGCAGGAAGGTGAAGATCGCGGTGACCGGCAAGGGTTTCGAGCCCGATACCATCACGGTCAGGAAGGGCCAACCCGTCGAGCTCGTCTTCACGCGCAAGACGGATGAGGCGTGCATCAAAGAGGTCGTGCTCGAGACCGCTGACACCGAGAAGATTCAGAAACCGCTGCCGCTGAACAAGCCCGTCACCATCAAGGCGACGTTCATCAAGGCCCGCGACTACAAGTTCACGTGCAACATGGAGACGTTCTCGGGAACCGTGATCGTTCAGTGAATCAGACCGTGTGGCTCCGACGAAAGCGAGCCGCATAGCGGACGTGCAGGAACGCCGAGACCAGGGAGATACCGGACCCCATCGCCACGACCGGGGCCAAGCCCATGCCCAAAAGCGCGCCCATGTCGCTTGCCAGGGCGCCGACCAGGACCGAGTTCAACGCGGCGACCACGCCGGAGGTCGTGGTCAGGCTGTTGATGACGTTGCGGAGCCGCTGGCGCGAGCCATGGCTCAGCGACTGTCGATCCGCCTCGGGATCGTGGCCGGTCACGAAGAAGGGCTGTAGCTCCGGGACGATCTGCAAATAAGCGTGCCGCAGCAGGTTCATTCCCGCGAGCCAGCGGGCGTCCTCGTAGTTGATCGCCACGCTGCGAGCGAACGTGGCAACCCCGATGAGAAGCGTGACGGAAATCAAAGCCAGCGCGAGCGCCAAGGTCTCGGGCCCGAACTGGGTCGCCTGAGCCAGCAGCGCCAGCGCGACCACAGTGCCCGACAGAATCGCGACGAAGATCGTCGTCCGGCCGAACATCTCTTGGTAGCCGAGGGTTCGGGTCGACAGCAGACTCCAGTGTTCGGTGGTCAGGATCTGCAGCGCCCGCGGATCGCGGAGCCCGGTGTCCCGCCGATCGCCGTTCACCGTCTCGCCAATCTCATGTTCGGTGTTCATGTCGCACCCCCGTTACCGGACGCGTTTCGGCCGGCGGATGGCCCTCACCTTGCCTGGCTTTGCTCCGCCGCAGAAGAACTGATCGCGGCCGTCGGACTCGAGGCCCCCTCAGAAAACCGAGCCGTTCGACCGCCCCGACCCAGGGTTGTCGGGCGTGCGAGCGGCACGATTTCTGCTTGCGAGAGGGCGTTCATGACTCGACGATTGCTGGTCATGCGAACGTGGGTGGGGATTGGGATTGCAACGGCGCTCGCGGCGGCCTCCGCTTGCAACGGCTCGGGGGCCGGAACACGGGATGGCGGCGCGGGAACCACCGGTACCGCCGGCACGACCGGGGCGGCGGGGACGACCGGGGCGGCGGGGACGACCGGCGCCGCTGGGACGGTCGGCGCGGCGGGGACCACGGGCACCGCCGGAACGACGGGTGGCGCTGGGCGTGGTGGTGCGGCGGCAGGCGGCGGGTCGGCTGGCGGTGCCGGACGCGGTGGATCGGGTGGCGTGGGTGGAGCCACGATCACCGCGTGCCCGAGCTCGCCGCCACAGGCCGGCGGATCCTGCAGCGGTCAGGACTGCTTCTACGAGGACTGCAGCGGCGTCGGGCGAACCGCGGCGGTCTGTAGGAACGGCGTGTGGGTCGTCGACCGAGCGGCGTGCGGCACGACGCCTTGTGACGGCATCGGTGCCGGCAACGTCACCTGCGCGACGGGACAGATTTGTACGCAACGTGCGGGCGGCGCGATCGAGCCCGTCATGTGTGTCCAGAACGGCTGCGGCACCGGCCCGATCTCATGCGACTGCTTGCAGGGCTGTCCGGGGACGTGCACCGTGACCGGCAATGCGGTCAGCGGCGTCCACGTCTTCTGCAACACCTGCCCGCAACTCGCCTGCCCGTGAATCCACGGGTGACGGAGTCCATCCCCCACATTCACTCGTGTCGGCGTGAGGAACCTCCGGCCTTCGCTTCTGGTTGGGCTGACCGTCACGTTCGTGGTGGCCGCCGCCGTTTGGACGGCGGCATCGGCGTCCGCGCTCTCGGTGACGTTCGACGAGCCCCACCACCTGGCGACCGGGATCGAATGGTGGCAATTCGGAACCTACCGCTGGTGGACGGAAAACCCTCCCCTGCCGAAGCTGCTGACCGCGCTCGGCCCGTACCTCACCGGCTTGCGCCTGCCCGGCCACCCGACCACGCTGCCGCGGCCCTGGGCTGCGGGGCTGCAGCTCCTCGACGACGGGCCGGCGCGCACGCTGATGCTGGCGCGCCTCGGGACGATTCCGTTCTTGCTGCTCGCGCTCGGCTCGACCTTCGCGCTCGCGGGTGGCCGCCGGAACATCCGGCCCGCGTTCGTCGCGACCGCGCTGGTCGCGACGTATCCGCCGCTGCTCGGCCACGCCGGCTTTGCCACCACCGACGTCGCGGCCGTGGCCACCGTGCTCGGGTTTCTACTGGCGTTCGATCGCTGGACCGACCGCCCGTCGCGCCCGCGCGCCGTGGTGGTCGGATCGGTGTTCGCGCTGGCGTCGCTGTGCAAGCTAACGGCGCCGGTGCTGTGCGCGCTGCTCGCGCTCGCGTGGTGGTGTGCGCGGCGCGCGGCGCGCGGCCGCTGGCTGGGGGAAGCCGGTGGCACGCGCGGGCGCGAGCTGGTCGTGCAGTCGGCGCTCGCCGCGCTCGCGGCCGTCGTCGTCGTGTGGGCCGGTTACCGCTTCTCCGTCGGCCGCCTCGACGACTTGCCGCCGATGGCCTTCATGGGGACGCCGGTCTTGCCCCCGGCCGGCCAGCGTTCCGCGCTGATGGCACGCCTCTGCCGGCTACCCTTGCTCGCCCCCGAATTCTGGCACGGGTTCCTGTTCCTTCGCGCCCACGACGCCCACGGCCACCTGGCGTTCCTATTCGGCCAGACCAGCGAGCACGGCTTCCGCAGCTTCTATCTGGTCGGCCTGGCGCTGAAGTCGCCGCTGCCGTTTCTGGCGCTGGTCGCGGCCGCGATCGTGACCACGGCGGCCGCGTTCCGCCGGGGCGGGCGCGCCGCGCTGGGCGCGATCGACGTACGCGGCCTCGGCGCCGGCCTGGCGGCCGCGACGGCGTTGCTGTTCTCGGCCATCATCACCGTGAACATCGGTCTGCGGCACATGCTCGTCGTCGTCCCGCTGCTGGCGATCTTCACCGCGCGCACCCTCGTCCCGTGGATCGAGTCACTCGCGCCGCGCCCGCGCGCGATCGCCGCGACCGTGCTCGGCCTGCTGATCGCGATCCAGGTCGCGATCGTCGAGCGCGTCCGCCCCGAGCTCATGGCGTACTTCAATCCTGTCGCCGGACGCGAGCCGGGCCACGCCCTCATCGACTCCGACCTCGATTGGGGTCAGGACCTGCTGCTCCTCAAACGCGAGCTCGCCGCCCGCCACATCTCCGAGGTGCACTACGGTCTGTTCGGCGTCGTCAACGCTTGCGACCCCGAGATGCCGAAGCTGCTCCCGCTGCGGCCACGCCAACCGGTAACCGGGTGGATCGTCCTCAGCGAGCAGTTCTACCGATCGGGGCTGCATTTCAGCCTCCGCCGCGAATCGTGCGCCCCCCACGGCCGCTACGAATTCCACGTCGAGCCCCCAGACGCCTTCGATTGGCTAAAGCGGCTCGAGCCGGTGACACGGGTGGGCGCATCGGTACGGATCTATTACGTGGGGGAGCGGTGATGTCGACCGGTCGGGCCGGTCCGCGGTTTCGCGTCTCCGCGGCTAGCGGTTGGCTTCGTAGTCGCGGATTAGCCTCTGGATGGTTTGCGCGTTCTCGGTGTCGCCGCCGGCGTGGCCCTGAAACTTTCCGACCCCCCACTATTGGTGCCACTACTAAACGAAACGCAAGGCCTGCCGGTCTGGTTTCGCGGGCCTATGTTGGGGTCATGGTGTGCAGTCGAATATTCGGGGCGGGTGCGACCCTCCGGTGCGGCATCGTCGTCGGTGCGGTATTTGCCGTGCCCGGCCTTCCGCGCGCTCACGCGCAGAGCGACAGCGCGGCCTCACCGGCTTTGAACACCGCGCCTTCGACGACCTCCGGTCCGACGGATTCGACCCCGTCCGCGGACCACGTCAGAAAGCCAACCGAGCCGCCCGCCTTCGATCCGAACAGCTCGGCGGCGCGCGCCGCCCGCTCGAATGCGGCGACCGCTCCCACTCCGGCTCCCGCGCCGGCGCGAACCGATGCGGCGCGGCCCAAGCCAGCGGCGCGTTCGGTCCAATCGGCGCCGCAAACGACGCCTGCCCATCCCGCGGCCCCGACCCAGGCCCGCCCCGCGGCGCCGACCGAGGTCAGATCGGCGGCACCGACGCCGGCCCGGCCCGAGGCCCCGCCGCCGGTCAGATCCGCGGCCCCGACGCCGCCACCTGCCCGCGCGCCGCAACCTCGACCGGCCGCGACCGCGGTTGATCCGTGGGCAGAGCCGGCGACAGCGGCGACGGCAACGGCGGCGCCAGCGCCGGTACGGCGCCCAACGACGCGCCCGCGCGCAGAGCCGGTCAAGACCATCGGCATCGACTCGCTCGGACGCTCGAGCGAGGAACTGCCCCCCGAGTCGTCGCCGCCGGCGCGCCCGCAGCGGGGCGCCAGCCCGAGACCGGAAGCGGCGCCCGACGAGGCCGCCGACGAGCCGCTACCGCCGACCGTCCGCTGACGGGCCGGTGACGTATCGTCCGGGCATGCGCTCGTAAGGCGGGAAATCACGTCCCGGCTGGACTGGCGCGCTCGGGCGACCGAACCCAGGTTGAATTCATGACCAGGTCCAATCTGGCGCTCGCGGCGCGGGACGATCGTGCCTACCGCCGTGCATGAGCGGTCCGCTGCCATGATCACGATCGACGTCGGTCAGGAGTCGCAGACCGCGATCGTCTCTGACTCGAGAGCAACGCAATGAACACGTCCATTCCCCAAACGATGAAGGCGGCGGCGATTGATCGCTTCGGCGGTCCCGAGGTTCTCAAGCTCGAATCGCTGCCCGTGCCGCGGCCCCAGAAGACGCAGGTGCTGATCCGGATCGATACCGCGGGGATCGGCGTGTGGGACCCGGAGGTTCGCGAAGGAGAGGTCGAGCTGGGGCGCAAGCGGAAGTTTCCGCGCGTCATCGGCAACGACGGTGCCGGCACGGTCGTCGCCGTCGGGAGCGCGGTGCGACGATTCCAGGTCGGGGATCGCGTGTACGCCTTCGCGTACGATGGCGGCTTCTACGCGGAGTACGTCGCGGTCTCGGCAAACGACGTCGCGCGGATTCCGCCCGGCCTGAGCCCGCGGCAAGCGGGCGCGCTCGGCGCGGACGGGATCACCGCGCTCCGCGGTCTCGACGACACGCTTCACCTCGAGCTTGGAGAGACGCTGATGATCTTCGGCGCGAGCGGCGGCATCGGTCACATCGCCGTCCAGCTCGCGAAACGGATCGGCGCCAAGGTGCTTGCCGTCGCCTCGCGGCCCGACGGCGTCGCGCTGGTTCGCGGGCTCGGCGCGGATGTGGCGGTCGACGGGCGCAAGGATGACGTCGCCGGGGCGGTGCGCGCGTTTGCGCCCGACGGGCTCGACGCGGCGCTCGTGTTGTCGAGCGCGCGCGGGCTCGAGGACGCGTTGCGGGCGGTCAGGAGAGGTGGCCGTGTCGCGCATCCGAACGGCGTCGATCCGAAGCCCCGCGCGCGCAAGGGCATTCGCGTGCGTGGGTACGACGGAACGCCCGCTCGCGAGGCGTTCGACCGCCTCAACCGGCTGATCGGAGATCAGCCCTTCCACGTGGAGCTCGGGCGGGTGTTCAACCTCGAGGACGCCGCCGCTGCCCATCGCCAGATCGAGAAACACCACATCGGAAAGCTCGCGTTCGAGATCCGACGTTCCTGATCTCGACCGCGTCGTCCGCCGGAACCAGAGCGGGCGAAGCGCGGTTCTCGCGGCGCCGCAATGAAATTGGCGTGCACTCCGCGTGTTCCATCGCACGGTTTTGTTCGGCCGCGTGGTCACAGCGCGTCTGTGCGTGATTTTTTTGAGCTCATTTTGGGGTTTTTGCGGACTGATCCCTGAGAAGCTCACCGTTTGGAGGTCCGCATGCGTCCTTGGTCGAAGCGGTCGTTCTTGGGCGTGGTTTGTGGTTTCGCCCTCGCCGCGGGCTGCGGATTCCGGGCGCAGACGGGCGCTCTCCCGCGTGCTGGCACTGGCGGCGCGAGCGGGGCGGGCGGCATGGCGGGAACCGCGGCCGCCGGCCGCGACGGCGGTGTGGAACGCATCGTCATCACCGGCGAGGGCGGCACGATCGCGGTGACCGGCGCGGGTGGAAGCAGCGCGGGCGGCACCAACGGGGGCACGTCGACGATCGACGCGAACTGCGGCGCCCGCGACAAGTCGGCGATGAAGCTGCTCCCGGACATCCTGATCGTGCTGGATCGTTCGAATTCCATGAACGACGACACCAAAAATCAGACCTGCACCGGAGACGGCGGCTTCGGCGGGCGCAATTGTGGTCTCAACTCCAAATGGGCGAAGGTCACGCCCGCGATCACGGAGGTGGTGAGCGAGACCGAGATGGACGTGAACTGGGGCCTCAAGTTCTTCCCCGACAACAGCAGCAGCCAGGACACCTGCATCGTGAGCGACACGGCGGCTGTCCCCATCGGTCCGGCGAACGGCGCCGCGGTCGCCAGTGCGATCAAGGGCGCCACCGACACCATGGGTGGCGTCCTCGGTTACAACACCACCCCGACACGGTCGGGGATGAACGGCGCGGTGACCTACCTCAAAACGCTGACCACTATGAACCCGAAGTACGTCCTGCTCGCCACCGATGGGCTGCCCAACTGCACCGCGAGCGGGGGGGTGGGCACGATGACGGACGACTCGCCCGGCGCGACCACCGCGGTCGCCAGCGCGCTCACCGCCGGCTACAAGACCTTCGTCGTGGGCATCGCCACCGCAGGCATCAACGCCGACATGACCCTCAGCAACTTGGCCAACGCCGGCGGCCTTCCCCGGTCGGGATCACCCACGTACTACCCCGTGACCTCGGCCGCCGAGCTCGCGGACGCGATCCGGAAGCTGATCACCCAGGTCAACACGTGCACGTTCCAGGTCGGACCGACGCCGACCAGCGACGGGACCACCAGCCTGGGCTTGATCAACGTGTTCGGCGACGGCGTCGAGATCATGCGCGACACCACGCACACCGACGGCTACGACTACGCCGACCCGTCGATGAATTCGATCCAGATCTACGGACCGACCTGCCAGCAGGTCATGTCCGCTACGATCAAGAACGTCACCGTCACGTTCCGCTGCATCGTCAGCTGATCCTTGGGCGCAGCGCCCTCGGCCGGGTGAGCCGACGGTCGGCCGTCGCCGAAGCCGGCTACGGCACCGCGGCCAGCGGCACCATGCGCTTGATCGCCTTGGGGTCGCCCTTGACGTCGCCTTCGAGGACGTTCACCGGTACGGGCGGCGTCAACTTGAAGCGGTAGCCTTTGAAGTCGCTCTCGAGCGCGACTTCCTGGCCCTTGTAGCTCAGCTTGCGCACGTAGTCCTCGGGCACCAGACCGTCGCGCACGTGCTCATGGTGTTTAACGAGGAAGGCCGCCAGCCGCAGGGCCTCGAAGTTGTGCAGCCGGTGGCAGCCGTTGCTCTCGCCGCGCTTGACCGCTCGGTAGCCGGGCGTGCCGTGCGACCGAATGCGGAGGTCCATGAGCTGCGGCTCGCCCTTTTCGTTTCGCTCCATGATCTGGAGGTGCGTGAGCGCCACCAGCCCGTAGGCGGCGCGGTAACCGGGGCCGATGATCTCGGTCTTGGGCTCGAACGTGTCGCCGCGTTTGATGACCAGCCTCTTGGTGGGCATGCCCGGCGCCGGGTGCCAGGTCGGAGTTGCGAGAACTTCCGGCCAGACGGCTTCGCCCGTGACCGAGTCCTTGTACTTGAGCGCCATGGTGCCGTCCTTCTTCTCGAATGTCTTCCAGCCGCCGATGGTGGTCGGCCAGCGGACGAGGGCGACCTCGTGATCGGCCGCCTTGGCGTACAGCGTGAGCGTCGGGCGGTCGGCGACCGGCGGTTTCCACTTCTTGTGTCCGTCCTTGTCGAACTTGGGCCGCTCGAGGACCACCTCGCCGCGGTCGATTTCCGCGCGGAGCTCCATCTTGGGCCCATGGTACGGCGGCAGCGGCGGCAGCTTGATCGCGACGGCTGGCGGCAGCGGTTGCAGGCCCTTGGCCTTCGCAACCTTGCGCGCGCCCTTCTTCGAGGCCGCCGGCGCCGCGACCAGCGTGCTCGCGAGCACGGCGTCGGGCGCCTTCCAGCCCAGCGCCTCGGCAGCCGCGTGGGTTGCCGGCGCGATCAAATCGGGCGCGGGTCGGATCTTGCCCGACGCGTCGGCGGCAGGCGCGGGCGCCGCGCCGGGCGCGGCGGGCGCTGGCGCCACGCCGGGCGCGGTGGGCGCACCGGTCGGCGCCTTGTCGGCGGACACGGCGAGGGGCTGGAACTCGGGGCTGTCCAGCACGCGGCCCTCGACCTGACCCTGGACGCCCAGCGCAGAGCCGTCCTCGAGCAGACCGGTCGCGTCGACGACCCGCTCGCGCAGCACGCGCAGCAAGAGCCGGAAGTCGTGCTCGCGGCTGTCCCCGAGCAGCACCGCGCGGGTGTCGGCATCGATCTTCGAGCTATCCGCGAGTTGGTGCAGGTGCTGGTAGACCTTGAGGCCCTCGGCGGTCCAGCGATCCATCCGGCCCGGGGTCGCCTTGCCGCGTAGCATGTCCTCGCAGCGCAGGTGGGCCTGCATCGCGATCACGGCCCGCTTCTCCTGCTCGGTCAAGGGTCGCGGCGAGATGGTTCGCCCGGTCGTCACCATGGGAGTTTCGGCGCGCGTCTCGGGGTTGGGGTTCGGGACTTTCTCGAGCTCCTCGGGCGGGATCACATTCTTCGGCGCCAACTCCTCGAGCACGGCGTCCTTCACCTTGTCGTGGCAGGCGTGGCGCTTCTTGTCGGCCAACCGCCGCCGCACCAGATTCGGGCTCGGAAAAATCCCGAACACCTCGAAGAAACGATCCTCGCGCGGACGCGCGTACTGCTTGCCTTTGCCCGTCCGCCCGTTGGCCAGATCGAGCAGGAACGGCCGCAACGGTTGCGGTTTCTCGGGTGTCTCCGAAAACACGTACGGCAGCCAGTCGTCCGAGAGATCGACGACGGTCAGGCCTTCCTTGCGCGCAGCTTCGGGGGTCTTCTGGCCCACGACGCGGCCTCCCTCGAGCACCGCGATCGGCTCGTTGGCCGCTGCCTCGGCGGCCGCCGCCGCTTTGGCGGCCGACTCCTTGGCCGCCGCCATCACTTTGGCCGCCGCGGCCGCTTTGGCCGCCGCCGCTTCCTTGTCGGGGGGAGGCGCTGCTTGGGTCGTCAGTCCACCGCCGGCGACGAGGCCCGCCAGCACAAGAGCGGTCGCTTTTCGTGTGTACATTTGCAGCACCTGGCAAGAGCCTAGGGTCTTGGCCGTCGCGATTCAACGCGGGAGTTTGCTGCAGCGCTCCGGCTCCGGGTCGGATCTTGGAGCTTCGAGATGAACGGGGTCGAGACTGCGGTGGCGTTGGCGTTCGCGGCGCTGGCCGCTCGCACGGCGACGGCTCGCTGACGGGTCAGGGGAGGGTCGTTGCGAGCACGCACTGCGGTTGCGAGACCCCCGACGTGGCGAACGCCGAGCGCATGGCGAGGGTTCCGTCCGCGTCGTTGATTCCGAACACGACCACGTTGCCGCTGCCCTGATTCGCGACCAGCAGGAGCTGGCCCGAAGGATCGAGCGTGAAGTCGCGCGGGGTGGAGATCATCGTCGTTTGGTGCGCGCTCACCGTGGCCCGGCCGGTCGCCGCGTCGAGGGTCAGCGTCACGATCTCGTTGCTCCGGCGCAGCGAAGCGAACGCGAAGCGTCCGTTTGGATGCACCACGATGTGCGCGGCGGAGTTCTCGTTGTTCGTGGTCGGGATCTCGGCGGGGCTCGAAAGCAGCCCCGTCGTGCCGTCGTAGGCGTAGGTGACGACATGCCCATTCAACTCGCCGAGCACGTACGCCCACTTGCCGCTCGGATGGAAGGCCATGTGGCGGGGTCCGGTGCCGCTGGTGGGAGCCGTGACGCGCGCGGGGTTGTTCGCGGTCAAGGTCCCGGTCGCCTCGTCGATCCGGTACTGGGCGATCGTGTTCGGGGTCCGGCAAGGAACGAACAGGAACTTCGCTGTGGGATCGACCATGGCCTGGTGCGCCTCGGCGGTCGCGGTCTTGTCGTTGTAGACGGGCGCCCCTACCCCACCGTTGGCGAGGATCGGGTGCACGGTGGTGTGTCCGCTGCCGTAGTGCGCGGCGAAAATCCACTTGCCGCTCGGGTGAACGGACAGGTGCGGCGGACCCTGTCCGGGCGCGGTCGCGGCTTCCCCGTTGGTCGGCAGCTTCGTGAGCGCGCCCGCCGGGCCAACTGCAAACGCGAGGATCTTGCTGTTCGCGCCCGATTCGTTGACCGCGTAGAGGAAGGTCTTGTTTGGATGCAGCGCCAGATAAGTGGGGTTGCTCCCGCCGTCGGCGGTCATGGAGGCCGACTCCAACATACCCGACGCCGCGACCAACCGGAGCACGCGGATCGTGGACGAGCTACCGCTGACGTAGACGACCGTGCTCGATCCCGACGCCGCATCGCTGCCGGTGGCGTCGCTCTGGCCGGCGTCCGGGACGCTGCCGCCCGCGCCACCGCGTGTGCCCCCGGACGCCGAACCACCGGCAGCACTGCCGTCGGCACCGCTGGTTCCGCCCCGGCCACCCGCGGCGCCCGCGCTGCCACCGCCTCTTCCGCCGCCGCTGCTGGTTCCACCGATGCCCGTTCCCGCGACGCCGGTTCCGCCCGTGCCCGTTCCCGCGGCGCCGGTTCCGCCCGTGCCCGTTCCCGCGACGCCCGTTCCCGCGACACCGGTTCCCCCGACGCCCGTCGTCACGGTTCCGCCGTTGCCGCCCGAGCCGCCGCCCGACATCGAGGAGCTACAAGCCGCGCTGGCCAGC
>WNGA01001387.1_pt1 | contig 37294 bp, 39 predicted proteins | sample 5400061 | NCBI WGS metagenome assembly WNGA01 (sample SAMN13153366, study PRJNA577476) | soil metagenome | isolation source: 100 cm soil or saprolite under grassland replicate 2 | place: USA:California | collected 2016-06-15
TTGCGCTCCTTGTCGCGCAGGCTCGCGGCCTTCTCGAACTCCTGCGCCTCGATCGCGGCTTCCTTGTCGGTGCGCACCTTCTCGATCTCGTCCTCGAGCTCGCGGTAGCGCGGGGGCGCGGACATCGAGCGGATGCGCAGGCGCGACGCCGCTTCGTCGATCAGGTCGATCGCCTTGTCGGGCAGGTGCCGGTCCTGGATGTAGCGGTCGGCAAGCCCTGCGGCCGCGGTGAGTGCGTCGTCGGAGATCTTGCAGCGGTGGTGCGCCTCGTAGCGATCGCGCAGGCCGCGCAGGATCTGCACGGTGTCGTCGACCGACGGCTCCTCGACGCGGATCTGCTGGAAGCGCCGCTCGAGCGCTGCGTCGCGCTCGAGGTACTTTCGGTACTCGTCGAGCGTCGTCGCGCCGATCGTCTGCAGCTCGCCGCGCGCGAGCGCCGGCTTGAGGATCGAAGCTGCGTCGATCGCTCCCTCGGCGGCACCCGCACCGACGAGATTGTGGAGCTCGTCGATGAACAGGATGATGTCGCCCCGCTGCATGATCTCCTTCATGACCTTCTTGAGGCGCTCCTCGAACTCGCCGCGGTACTTCGAGCCGGCGACGAGCGCCGCCAGGTCGAGCGAGTAGATCTGCTTGCCCTTCAGCAGCTCGGGCACCTGCCCCGCCGAGATGCGCTGCGCGAGTCCCTCGACGACGGCCGTCTTGCCGACGCCGGGCTCGCCGATCAGCACCGGGTTGTTCTTCTGGCGGCGCGAGAGGATCTGCATGATCCGCTCGATCTCGGTCTGGCGGCCGACGACCGGGTCGAGCTTGCCCTCCGCGGCCTGCTTCGTGAAGTTGCGGCCGAACTGGTCGAGCAGCTTCGAGCTCTTCGCCTTCTCGCCCTGCGGGCCGCCGCCGCCGCCACCCTGCCGCCGGCCGGGGCCGGAGAGCATGCGGATGATCTCGTTGCGGATCTTCTCCGCGTCGGCGTCGAAGTCGAGCAGGATGCGCGCCGCGACGCCTTCGTTCTCGCGGACGAGGCCGAGCAGGATGTGCTCCGTGCCGATGTAGTTGTGGCCGAGCGACAGCGCCTCGCGCAGCGCGAGCTCCAAGACCTTCTTCGCGCGCGGCGTGAACGGAATCTGGCCGGTCGTGACCTCGTCGCCCTGGCCGACGATCCGCGCGACCTGCGCCCGCACCTCCTCGACGGTGATGTCGAGGCTCTCGAGCACCCGCGCCGCGAGCCCTTCCTCCTCGCGCAGCAGGCCGAGCAGGATGTGCTCGGTGCCGATGTAGTTGTGCTTCAGCGCGCGCGCTTCGTCCTGCGCGAGAACGACGACTTGACGGGCTCGTTCAGTGAATCGCTCGAACAATTCTTGTTGCCACTCCCCGGGTCGAATTCAGGAGGCCAGTGTACCCCAGGGGTACCACGTACCCGAGTCGCCGTAACGGGTGGCGGCCGATCTCCGTTGTCCCGGTGTGCGCCGACTCACGCCCATGTTGCTCTATGTCTTCGGCTACTGGATTCTCGCCCTGTTCGACGCGAATCTGGCGTTCCTGCCGGCGGTTGCGAGCTTTTCCGCTGCAAACGCGCTGCTCGTCCGCCGGTAGGCGGCGGGCGCCGGTCGCTGGGCTAGGCTTCGACGGTGCCGGGAAAGGCCTTGATCACTGGCGGGGCGGGCTTCATCGGGTCGCACCTGGCCGAGCTGCTGCTGGCCTCCGGCTGGGAGGTCTTCGCGCTGGACGACCTCTCCACGGGCAGCGAGGACAACGTCGCGCACCTTCGTGACGATCCGCGCTTCCACCTGATCGTCGACACCGTCCTCTCGCCGACCGTGGTGAACGAGCTCGTCTACAAGACGGACGTCGTGTACCACCTGGCGGCGGCGGTCGGGCCGCGGCTGATCGTGGAGCAGCCGGTGCACACGATCGTCACGAACCTCGACGGCACCGAGAACGTCCTCGACCACTGCGCCCGCTTCGGGAAGCGCGTGCTGCTCGCGTCCACGTCGGAGATCTACGGCGACCACCGGACCGAGGAGCCGCTGCGCGAAGACGCGCGCCGCGTCTACGGGCCGACGACGCAGAAGCGCTGGCTGTACGCGGACTCGAAGGCCATGGACGAGTATCTCGCGCTCGCCTACCGGCAGGAGCGCGGGCTCGAGTTCACGATCGCGCGGCTGTTCAACACCGTCGGCCCCCGGCAGAGCGGCCAGTACGGGATGGTCGTCGCACGGTTCGTGCGCGCGGCAGTCGCGGGCGCGCCGCTCGAGATCCACGGCGACGGCACGCAGACCCGCACGTTCTGTCACGTGCAGGACACGATCGGCGCGCTGAAGGGACTGATGGAGAGCGCCGCGACAACGGGCGAGATCTTCAACGTCGGCTCGCGCAACTGGATCTCGATCATCGAGCTCGCGCAGCGCGTGCTCGCGCTGACCGGGTCGAAGTCGGAGCTCGTCTACATCCCGTACGACCAGGTCTACGGGCTCGGCATCGACGACATGCTCCACCGCGTGCCGGCGATCGAGAAGATCAAGGGCGCGATCGGCTGGGAGCCGGAGCACGACCTCGACCGAACCCTCGCCGACGTGATCGACTACGCGCGTCGCGCGTCCGTCGAAGTCGCGTAGTCCGTCGTGAGAGTGCTGGTCACCGGCGGCGCCGGATTCATCGGCTCGCACGTCGCCGACGCGTTCCTCGAGCGCGGCGACGAGGTGCTGATCGTCGACGACCTCTCCACTGGCAGCGAGCAGAACATCCCCGACCACGCGGTGTTCGCACGCGCAGACATCACGGACGCGGTCGCGCTCGACCAGGCGGTCGACCCGTTCGCGCCGGCGCTCGTCTGCCACCTCGCCGCGCAGGCGAGCGTCACCGCCTCGGTGGACGACCCGCAGCGCGATTGTCGCGTCAACGTCCTCGGCACGCTGAACGTCTGCGAAGCCGCGCGCCGGCACGGCGCTCCCCTGATCTACGCCGCAACCGGAGGCGCGCTGTACGGCGACGACGCGCCGCGCCCGACGCCGGAGGACTTCCTGCCGCGCCCGCAGTCCCCGTACGGCGCATCGAAGTTCGCCGGCGAGGCGTACGTGACCGCGTGGGCGCGTCTGTACTCGCTGGCGAACGTCGTGCTCCGGCTCGCGAACATCTACGGGCCGCGGCAGAGCTCGCACGGCGAAGCGGGAGTCGTCGCGATCTTCAGCGAACACCTCGCGCGCGGTGAGGCACCGCCGCTGCGCGGCGACGGCACGCAGACGCGCGACTACCTTCACGTCTCCGACGCAGCGGCGGCGTTCGTGACCGCCGCGGAGGCGAAACGCGCGGGCCTCTTCAACGTCGCCACCGGCATCGCCACGTCGACCGCCCGCGTGCTCGAGTTGCTTCGCGAAGCCGCCGGCGCGTCGGTCGAGCCGCAGCACGCGCCGCTGAAGCCGGGCGAGATGGAGGCGAGCGTGCTCGATCCGTCGCGGATCCGCGCGGAGCTCGGCTGGTCGCCGCGCGTCGCGGTCGCCGAGGGGCTGCGCGAGACCTACGCCTGGTACGCGACGCTTTAGAGCAGGTCGCCGAACGTCTCGTCGATCAGCGCGTCGAACGACGACGGCAGGGCGCCTTCCGGCCCTGCGTGCTCGCGCAGGAAGTGGACGTAGTAGCGCCACTCCTCGACGCGGTCCGGGTGCTCGTTCCCGTGTTCCTCGACGAGCCGTTCGAGCGCCTGGATCGTCCAGCCGCCGGGCTCGACGGGCGCCGGCGCCGCAGGTGCGGGCTCGGGCGCGGGCGGCTCGAGCGCGGGCGCGCGGTCGATCTCCGCGGCCTGCTCTTCGACCTCGCGCTCGCGCTGGGCGAGCGCTCGCTCGCGCGCGTCGAGTGCCTCCTCGCGCGCGTCGAGCTCCTGCGAGCGCGAGTCGAGCGCGACGGCCCGGCCGTCGACCTCCTCCTTCCCGGCTGTCGTGGCTGCGCGTGTCTCCTCGAGCACGCGCTCGAGATCGCGCTGCCGCTGCGCGAGGCCCGCTTCCCGCGCGGCGAGCACGCGCTCGCGCTCCTCGGCCGCCGCGATGCGTGCGGTGTCGGCCTCGTCCGCCTCGGCCCGCCGCCGCGGCGCGCGCGCCGCCTGCGGCAGGAGCAGAGCAAGCGCGGCGAGGACCACGGCTGCAACGGTCGCGACGGGAATCACGACCGCCGGCTTCGGCCAGGCGGCGGACGCCGGCGCGGTTGCGGCGCTCAGCGCCTCGACGGTCGGATCGGGCCGTCCCTGCAGCGCCTTCAGGTTGAGCACGCGCCGCTGCGCCTCCGGGCTCGAGAGCGCCTCGAGCTTCGACAGCGCCGCGCCGACCTGCGCCTGGAAACGCGCGGTCCGCTGGCTGATCCCCTCCTGCATCGCGCCGTTCGCGATCTCGGCGGCGACGTTGCGGTTCGAGCTCTTGCCGACGACGAGCAGCACGTTTGCGCCCGTGAGCGGATGCACGTCGAGATCGTCCTCCACCTCCGAAGCCGAGAGGCCGAGGCGCGTCGCCGTCGTCTGCACGACGTCCGGGGTCTCGAAATAGCTCGCCGCGGTCTCGAGCGCGCGCGCGTCGTCGCCGGTGTCGCGGAGCACGTCGACGCCGGTGAGCGTGTCGTCTCCCTGCGGCAACGGGTGGACGACGACGCGCGCCGTCGCCTCGTAGCGCTTCGGCGCGAGGAACGAGTACGCGACCGCGGCTCCCGCCACGGCAGCGACGAAGAGCACGGCGAGGACGACCCGCGTGCGGCTCACGCACCGATTGTCACAGAGGCGTCGGCTCGCGAGGTGGGCTCAGCGCTCGCGCAACGCGGGAAAGAGGATCACGTCGCGGATCGCGTCGCTGCCGGTGAGGACCATCGCGAGTCGGTCGATGCCGATGCCGATGCCACCGGTCGGCGGCATCCCGTACGACAGCGCCTCGACGAAGTCGGGATCGCCCGGCTCGGCCTCGGCGTCGCCGGCCTCGCGCTCTGCCTCCTGCATCGCGAAGCGCTGGGCCTGCTCCTCGCTGTCGTTGAGCTCGCTGAACGCGTTCGCGAACTCCATGCCCGAGACGACGACCTCGAAGCGCTCGACGATCGTGTCGTCGTCGTCGGTCGTGCGCGCGAACGGCGACAGCTCGATCGGCCAGTCGTGGACGATCGTCGGCTGGATCAACGACGGCTCGACGAAATGCGAGTACGCGTGGTCGGCGAGTTGCGACCACGTCTGGTCCTGCTTCGTGTCGACGCCCGCCGCGTCGAGCTTCGCGCGCAGCTCGTCCGCGTCGCGCGACCACACGCCGTGCTCCTCGAGCGCGTCGACGAACTTGACCCGTTTCCACGGCTTCGCGAGGTCGACGTCGTGCCCGCGGAACCTCACTTGCGTCGTCGTGATCGTCGCGATCGCGGCGCGCTCGACGAGCGTCTCGCAGCGCTCCATCGTGTCGCGGTAGTCGGCGTACGCCTCGTACCACTCGAGCTGCGTGAACTCCGGCGAGTGCTTGTACGAAATGCTCTCGTTGCGGAAGTCCTTCGAGAGCTCGTACACCTTCTCGAGCCCGCCGACGATCAGCCGCTTCAGGTAGAGCTCGTCGGCGATGCGCAGGTAGAGCTCCTGGTCGAGCTCGTTCGAGTGCGTGACGAACGGCTCCGCGAAGCCGCCGCCGTAGCGCGGCTGCAGGATCGGCGTCTCGACCTCGACAAAGCCCTCGCCGTCGAGGTAGGCGCGAACGTCGGAGACGAGCTTCGAGCGGATCAGCGCGACGCGCCGCGATTCCTCGTTCATCAGCAGGTCGAGGTAGCGGCGCCGGTAGCGCTGCTCGACGTCGGTGACGCCGTGGTACGTGTCGGGCAGCGGCGCGCGAATCTTCGCGAGCAGCTCGAGGCTGCGCACGGCGAGCGACGGCTCGCCGCGGCGCGACTTCGTCGGCACGCCGGCCACACCGACGACGTCGCCGAGATCGACGTCGACGTCGCCGACCTCGTCGCGGCGGACGAGCAACTGGATGCGTCCGCTCAGGTCGACGAGGTCGAGGAACATGAGCTTGCCCATGTCGCGGCGCGCCATCACGCGCCCGGCGAGGCGATGCTGGGTCGTTCCCTCCGCATCCGGCTCGAGCCGCTCCGCCTCGGCACGGACCGCAGCGACCGGCGCGCGGTCGGGAAACCGCTTCGGCAGCGACATGCAGGCGAGTCTATTCGGGCGGCTGGCGCTCGTCGTCCGGTGTGGGCGTCTCGAGCGGGATCACCGGCGCCGACCCCTCGGTGGGCGGCGCGACCGGCACGACCGGCTGGCCCTGCGACGGTTTCCGTTCCGTGTACGGCGCCGGACGCTTCTCGAACAGCCTGCGGAGGAAGTCGAGCATGCGAGTCCTATCCCCAGATCAGCCAGCCGACGAACACGCCCACTGCAGCCGCGACGCCGAACACCGCCCAGCCCGCAAGAATCGCCTCGAGCGGCCAGCGGTGCCGCATCCTGCGCAGCCGGACGCGCGTCGTCGCCGGCGCCGGAACGACTGTGCCGGGCGTCCCGCTGAGCATCCCGATCACCTCGCTGCGAATGCGCTCGGCGTCTACGCCGAGGTCGAGCAGCAGACGCGCGGCGACACCGTCGTTCTCGCGCGCGAGGCCGAGCAGGATGTGCTCCGTGCCGATGTAGTCGTGACCGAGCGCGAGCGCCTCTCGCATTGCGAGCTCCAGCACCTTCTTCGCACGCGGCGTGAATGGGATTTGGCCGGGCGTGACCTCGTCGCCCGTTCCGACGATCCGCGCGACCTGCGTGCGGACCTCCTCGACGGTGATTCCGAGGCTCTCGAGTGCGCGCGCCGCGAGCCCCTCGTCCTCGCGGAGCAGGCCGAGGAGCAGGTGCTCGGTGCCGATGTAGTTGTGTCTGAGCGCGCGCGCCTCGTCCTGCGCGAGAACCACGACCTGGCGGGCGCGCTCGGTGAAGCGCTCGAACATCGCCGTCGAGGATACGTCCGAAACCTCCAGGTTGTGGTGTCAGACACCAAACCGGTCGAGTAACGACTATGTGACGAGACGTAGCGTTTCCGCTCGTGGAGCGAGGCCAAGCCGACCGTTTCGGCCGTGTCCTGGTGTCAGACACCAGGGCCTGGCCGTTCGGGCTAGGCCGCTTTGATCTCGAGGATCTTGTACTTCAGCGAGCCGCGCGGGGTCGCGACCTCGACGGTCTCGCCCTTCTTGTGGCCCATGATCGCCTTGCCGACCGGCGACTCGTTCGAGAGCTTCTGCTCGGCCGGATTCGCCTCCGCGGACCCGACGATGTGGTACTCGACCGTCTGCTTCGCGTCGACGTCGCGGAGGCGCACGACGGCGCCGACCGACACGACGTCCTTCGAGATCTCACGCTTCTCGATCACCCGCGCACCGGCAAGCCGTTCCTCGAGCTTCGCGATCCGCGCCTCGAGCATCGCCTGCTCGTTCTTCGCGTCGTCGTACTCGGCGTTCTCCGTGATGTCGCCGAACTCGCGGGCGTGCTTGATCCGCTCCGCGACCTCCCGGCGGCGCTCCGTCGACAGGTACTCGATCTCGTTCCTGAGCTTCTGGTAGCCCTCTTTGGTGAGGATGACGTCCTTCACGAATCCCTCCGAAAAAACGAAAAATCGCGGCCGAGACGGCCGCTGGCGGCCGGGAATGGTAGCGCCGGGCCACGGGCTCGTCAACAGAGGCCGCGGTACCCTGTCCGGACCGTGATCGATCTCCGCGAAAGCTGGCGGATCGGCCCCGTCGAGGTGCCGACCCGCGTCGTCCTGGCGCCGATGGCGGGCGTCAGCGTCCAGGCCTTCCGGCGGCAGGGCCGCCGCTTCGGGGCCGGCCTCGTCTGCTCGGAGATGGTTTCCTGCGCGGGGATCGAGCACCGCAACGAGCGGACGCTCGGCTATCTGCGGGTTGGCTCGGACGAGCATCCGCTCGCGATCCAGATCTTCGGCTCCGAGCCGGGCGTGATGGCCGAGGCGGCGCGGCTCGTCGAGGCGGCGGGCGCCGACCTCGTCGACGTCAACTTCGGCTGCCCCGTGCGCAAGGTCACGAAGACCGGCGCCGGCGCGACGCTGCTCGAAGACGGCGACCTCGCGGTGCGGATCGTCGCCGCGGTCGCCGAGGCGGTCGGCGTGCCCGTGTCGGTGAAGATGCGGCGCGGGCTCGAGAACGGGTCGCGGCGCTGCCTCGAGCTCGGCCCAAAGCTCGTGGAGGCCGGCGCGCAGACGCTGACGCTGCATCCGCGCAGCGCGCGGCAGATGTACACCGGCGAGGCGGACCACTCGCTGACCGCGGAGCTCGTCTCGCTCGTCGACGTCCCCGTGATCGCCTCGGGAGACATCACGTCGCGCGCGAAGGCGCAGACCGTGCTTGCGACGACCGGGGCGGCGGCCGTGATGGTCGGACGCGCCGCGCAGGGCAATCCGTGGGCGTTGAAGGAGATCCTCGAAGGAGACGGCGCTGCGCCGACGCGCGAGGAGGTCGTCGCGGAGCTGATCCTCTTCATGCGCGAGACGGTGCGCGAGCTCGGCGAGCGACGCGCGGCCGGATTCCTGAAGAAGTTCTACGGCTGGTACCTCGGGCACGGCAGGTTCCCGCGCCCGTTCAAGCAGGAGCTCGTCGTCCTCGACGACATCGCGGCCGTCGAGACGCGACTGCTCGACGAGGTTCCGGGCGCGCGGTTCGTTCTCGCGCGGATCGAGCAGGAACAGCCCGTCGTGGACGACGTCCTGCTCGACGACATGCCGATCTCGATCTACGGCGGCGGATAATCGCGTGAAAGTCCTTCGAACTTTCACGCGGAGACACCGCTGGCGCCATTTGAAAGCGCTCTACTTCGTCGAACACGAACCGGCGGCGCGGCCGAGCCGCGCCTAGGGCAAAGCGAAATGAGTGAAGACCAGTCGCTTCAGGGTCGTCTCTTGGTCGCCTCTCCGGCACTCGTGGATCCCAACTTCCGGCGCAGCGTCGTGCTCGTCGTCGCGCACGACGACGAGGGCGCGGTCGGCCTCGTGCTCAACCGCGAGTCGGAGACCGCCGTCGTCGACGCCGTTCCCGAGCTCGCGGAGCTGGTCGAGCCCGACGCGCTCGTCTCGGTCGGCGGGCCGGTGCAGCCGGAGGCGGTCGTCGTGCTCGCGGAGTGGGACGACGCCGAGGAGGCCGGCTCGCTCGTGTTCGGCGACGTCGGGTTGATGGGCGGCGAGGCGGAGCTCGACGAGGTCGTCGCTGCGACGCGGCGCGTGCGTGTCTTCGCCGGCTACGCGGGCTGGTCGGGCGGCCAGCTGGAGCTCGAGCTCGGCGAGCCGTCGTGGATCGTCGCCGACCCCGAGCACGAGGACGTCTTCGATGTGGACGGCGACCTCTGGGCCACCGTGCTCCGTCGCCTCGGCGGCGCGTTCGGCCTGCTCGCGACGATGCCGGAAAATCCGAACTTGAACTAGTTCAAGTCCCACACGAGGCGGAGGCCCTCGAGCGTCAGCCAGGGATCGACGTGCGCGATCGTCCGCGAGTGCGGCGCGATCAGGTCGGCGAGGCCGCCCGTCGCAATCGCGGTCGCGTCGCTGCCGAGCTCGCCGCGGATCCGCGTCACGATCTCGTCGACCTGACCGGCGAAGCCGTAGACGAGCCCCGACTGGAGCGACTCGCCGGTGTTCTTGCCGATCGCCGTCGGCGGCGCGACGAACTCGACGCGGAAGAGCCGCGCCGCGCGCTCGAACAGCGCGTCCATGGAGATCTCGATGCCCGGCGCGAGCACGCCGCCGACGTACTCCCCCTCTGCAGAAACGACGTCGAAGTTCGTCGACGTGCCGAAGTCCACGACGATCGCGGGCGTGCCGTAGCGGTCCTTGGCCGCGACGGCGTTCGCGATCCGATCGGGGCCGACCTGCCGCGGGTCCTCGTAGCGGATCGGGATCCCCGTCTTGACGCCGACCTCGAGCACGAGGAGCCGCGCGTCCGTCCAGCGCTCCGCGAACTCCTGGTACGAGCGGACGAGTGCCGGGACGGTGGACGAGAGGCAGATGCCGTCGACCGCGTCGAGGTCGGGTACCAGCCCGTCCCACAGCACGAAGAGCTCGTCGCCGGAGCGATGCGACTCCGTGGCGATCCGCCAGTGGTCGCGGAGCTCGGCCCCCTCGTACAGGCCTGCGACGGTCTGCGTGTTGCCGACGTCGATCGCGAGCAGCACGGCGCGAGCGTACCCCGCAGCTGCGGTCGGACGTTCTACCTGGGCGATGTTCGCGTACTACCCGCAGTCCCAGTACCAGCCGTGTCCCGACTGTGGCGCTCCCGTGGCGCAGGACGAAGAGGTCGCGCACCGCTGCGAGCGGCGGCGCTTCGTGGAGTACCAGATGCTGCTGCTCCGTCCGGAGATCGTGGCGTTCGAGGACGAGCTGGGAATGTGGCTGCGGACGCCGCAGGGCCGCTTCGCGCAGTACTACGCGGAGCGCGAGCGCGACCGGCTCGGGATCGCGGCCTAGAAGTCGTCGTCCGTGTGCGACTCGGAGATGCGCTCGGCGAGCGCCTCGGCCGTCAGCTTCGGCTCGTCTCCCTCGCCGCGCAGCTCCTCGACCGTCACGTCGCTCGACGTGTAGATCTCGGCGCGCGGGATCATCCGCGTCGGCCGGTTCTTGTCCCAGACCCAGACGTCCTCCATCTTCACGTGGAAGAACGGGTAGGACGCCTGCGGGACGTACTTCAGGTCGAGCGTGTTGCACAGGTAGGTCGCGTCCTGCGTCAGCACGCAGTAGCGGAACAGGCCGAAGACCGCCGAGTACTCCTTGCGAAGCTGCAGCTCGAGATCGGCCTCGTATTCGTCGAGCTCGTCGAGGTGGCTCATCCGCCCCAGTGTAGCCCCACCCAGCCGAGCTCCCGGAGCGGCTCCAGGACGAAAGGCCGCTCCTGGAGCCGGGGGTGCGGGACGGTCAGGCCGGGCTCGTCGAGCCGCTCGTCGCCGTAGAGGAGCAGGTCGAGGTCGAGCGTCCTCGGGCCGCCCGGCGGGCCCTCGCGGGTCCGGCCGTGGCCGGCCTCGATCCTCAGCAGGAGGTCGAGCAGCTCGCGCGGCTCGAGCGTGGTGTCGACCGCGACGGCGCCGTTCAGGAAGCGCGGCTGCTCCGTGACCGGCCCGACCGGGTCCGTTTCCGCGAGACTCGAGACGGCCACGACCTCGACACCAGGCTCGGCGGCGAGCGCGGCGACGGCGCTTCGGATCGTCGCCTCCCGGTCGCCGAGGTTCGACCCGAGACCGATGTACGCGCGCACCATGTCCTTAATCCTCGTTCATGAACCGCAGCTAGCGTGGCGGGCCGTGCGTCGCCTGCTCGTCGTCTTCGCCGTCGCCCTCGCGGCCGCGCCGCCGGCCGCGACTGCGCGCTTCAGCCTCGTCGCGGCGCGTCCCGCCGCGCGGCCGCTCCTGACCCTGAGCGGCGGGCGCGAGCTGGCGCCGGAGCTCGGCCTGTGGCGCGTCCCGACGGCGCTCGTGCCGCAGCTCCGCACTGCGGGTCTCGTCCGCTACGCACAGCCCGACCGGCTGCTGCGACCGGCGGCGGCGACGCGCTCGCTCGTCGACCCGTTCGTCGCGCAGGAGTGGTGGCTGCCGGACATCGGCGCGACCCAGGCGACGCCGCCCGGGCCCGGCGTTCCGATCACCGTCATCGACACCGGCGTCGACGTCGCCCATCCCGAGTTCGCCGGACGCACGAACACCGTCCTCCTCAACACCCAGTCCACGACCGACACGAACGAAGACTTCCACGGCACCGCCGTGTCGTCGGTCGCGGCGGCCCCGGAGAACGGCGTCGGCATCGTCGGCGTCTATCCGCAGGCGGTGCTGCGCGAGTACGACGCCGATCTCTCCGGCCGGCTCAGCGACAGCGACTTGATCGCGGCGATCGAGACCGCGCTCAGCACCGGACCGAGCGTGATCAACCTGAGTCTCGGCGGGACGGTGTTCGACCAGGCGCTCCAGGACGTCATCTACTCGGCGATCCGCCGCGGCTCGCTCGTCGTCGCCGCCTCCGGCAACTCGCGCGAGGAGGGAAACCCGGCGAACTTCCCGGCCGACATGTCACACGTGCTGACCGTCGCCGCCACCGACCAGAACGACAGGTCGGCGTTCTTCTCGAGCTCCTCCTTCGGCGTCGACCTCGCCGCGCCGGGTGTCGGGATCCTCGCGGCGGTGCCGGTCCGCTACGCGGCGTCGGGCTTCGCGACCGTGGACGGGACGAGCTTCTCGACGCCGATCGTCGCCGCGGCCGCCGCCTGGGTGTGGACCGTGCGTCCGACGCTCGACCAGACGCAGCTCTTCGACGTGATGCGCCTCTCGGCGCGCGACGTCGAGGGGACGGGCTTCGACGCGGAGACCGGCTTCGGGATCCTGGACATCCCGCACGCGCTGACGATCGCGGAACCCGCGAAGGACCCGCAGGAGCCGAACGACGACGTCGATCTCGTAAAGCCGGGTCGTCTCTTCGCGACGGGCACCGCGCCGTTGACGACGCCGACGAAGCGGACCGCAACCGTGCACGCGCGTCTCGACTTCACCGAGGATCCCGACGACGTCTATCGCGTCTGGGTGCCGGCCGGGCAGACGGTGACGGTTACGGTCTCGGCCCGCGCGAAGCTCGCGTTGCAGCTCTGGCGGCCGACGACGCGGACCGTGCAGGAGCAGGGCGCCGCGAAGCGGCGCGACCTCGCGGCGACGGTGACGCGGACGGCGACGAAAGCGACGCTCGGCGTGACCAACACGACGAAGAAGGGCGGCTTCTACTACGCCGACGTCTTCGCGCAGACGGGCAACCCGAGCTACGACCTCACGGTGAAGACGTCGAAGCCCGCGAAGCGGTAGCGGCCGTCCACTCCGCCCACGGGATTCCGGGCTTGCGTACACGAACGGTGACCGACTCGACCGGGAAGCGCGCGGCGATCGCGTCCGCGACCGCGATTGCGAGCGACTCCAGGAGCACGTACGCATGCGCGTCGGAGATCTCGCGGACGCAGTCGCGCAGCATGCGGTAGTCGACCGTCGCGTCGAGCGAGTCCGACGCAGGCTCGGGGAGCTCGACGTCGACGTCGAACAGGAACGTCTGCCCGTCCCGGCGCTCGTCCTCGTTCGCGCCGTGGAAGCCGGGCAGCTCGACGCCGTGCAGCTCGACCTTCATGCGATCGCGCTCGCCACGGTCAGCGCCTCGACGTGCTCCTTCACGTCGTGCGCGCGGAGGATCGTCGCGCCGCGCTCGTAGGCCGCGACGGCGGCGGCGAGCGACGCGGACAGCGGGCCCGTGCGCGCGTCGGGGTCGCCGAGGACCCGGCCGAGCGAGCTCTTGCGCGAGAAGCCGACGAGCACCGGCCGGCCGAGCGCGACGAGCACGTCGAGCCGCGCGACCAGCTCGAAGTTCTGCTCGACCGTCTTGCCGAAGCCGATCCCGGGATCGAGGCAGACGTGCTCTTCCGGGATGCCGGCGTCGACCGCGAAGCGAAGGCGCTCCTCGAGGAACGCGGCGACCTCGGACGCGACGTCGTCGTAGCTCGGCGCGAGCTGCATCGTGCGCGGCTCCCCCTGCATGTGCATGAGGCAGACGTAGGCGCCGGAGTCGGCGACGACGCCGGCCAGCTCCGCATCGCCGCGCAGTGCCGTGACGTCGTTCACGAGCTCGGCGCCGAGCGCGAGCGCGCGCCGCGCGACCTCGGCCTTCGCAGTGTCGATCGACACCGGCACGCCGCCGTCGAGGCGCTCGAGCACCGGCACGACGCGGCGCAGCTCCTCCTCCAGCGTCACGCCCTCCGCTCCCGGCCGGGTCGACTCGCCGCCGACGTCGACGATCGCCGCGCCCTCGGCGAGCATCCGCCGCGCAGCGTCCGCCGCAGCGTCCGGATCGAAGTTGAGGCCGCCGTCGGAGAACGAGTCGGGCGTCACGTTGACGACGCCCATCACCGACGGCCGCGGGAAGCGCTGCTCGATCGGAACGACCACGTGAATACTGTCGCAGGTGGGCGGCGAGTGGCGCTATCTCGGCTCGACGATCCGCGAGCAGACCGACGGCGTGGTCGGCGCCGTGCTCTCCGGCCTCTCGTGGCAGGGCGCGGCGATCGTCGCGCCGCTCGTCGTGCGGCACGGGATCGACGAGGGAGTGCGCGCGCACGACCGGACGCAGCTGATCCTTTCTGCGCTCGCGCTCGTCGGCCTCGGACTTGCGGAGTCGGTCGGAGGCGCGCTGCGTCACTACTTCGCGATCCGCAACCGCGGCCGCGGCCAGGCGTCGGTGCGCGACCGCATCTTCCGGCACGCGCTCTCGCTCGACGCCGGCTACCACGACCGCGTCGGCGCGGGCGAGCTGATGTCGCGCGCGTCGAGTGACGCGGAGCTCGTAGCCCGCCTGCTCGACGCGATGGGACACACGATCGGCTACGTGCTGACGATCTTCGGCGCGAGCGTCGTCCTGTTCTTACTCGATCCCGTGCTCGCGCTCGTCGTGCTCGCGCCGCTGCCGGTGATCGCCGTCGGCTTCTGGCGTTACTCGGCGCGCTACGCGGAGCGCACGCGCCGGCTGCAGGAGGAGCTCGCGGCGGCGACGACCCTCGTCGAGGAGACGGTCGCGGGCGTCCGCGTCGTGAAGGGCCTCGGTGCCGGTCCGGCGCTTTCGGCGCGCTTTCGCCGGCAGAGCGACGCGGTCGTCGGGCGCGCGCTCGACGTCGCGAACGTCGACGCCGTCTTCCTGCCGCTGCTCGAGGTGCTGCCCCTGCTCGCGATCCTCGCCGTGCTCTGGCTCGGGTCGAAGCGGACGCTCGAGGGGCAGATCAGCCTCGGGACGCTCGTCGCGTTCACGCAGTACGTCCTCATGCTCGTTTGGCCGATGCGCGTGCTCGGCCAGCGCGTCGGGACGCTGCAGCAGGCCGCGGCGGCGGCGCGGCGCGTCGTCGAGGTGCTGCGGGCGCGCCCGGCGATCGTCGAGCGTTCCGACGCGCGGACGGTCGAGCTCCGCGGCCACGTGCGCTTCGACGGCGTGGCCTTCCGCTACGGCGACGGATCGCTCGTGCTCGACGGTCTCACGTTCGAGATCGAGCCGGGCACGTCGCTCGCGCTCGTCGGCGGCACGGGATCAGGCAAGAGCACGGTCGCCGCGCTGCTCGCGCGCTTCTACGACGTCGACTCCGGGTCGGTCTCGATCGACGGCGTGGACGTCCGCGACCTGAGGCTCGACGAGCTCCGGCGCGCCGTCGGGCTCGTCTTTTCGGAGACGTTCCTGTTCACCGACACCGTGCACGCGAACATCGCCTTCGCGCGACCGGACGCGACCGCCGCCGAGGTCGAGCGCGCGGCGAGGCTCGCGGGCGCGCACGAGTTCGTCGAACGGCTCCCGAACGGCTACGACACGCTGCTCGGCGAGCGCGGTTACTCGCTTTCCGGCGGCCAGCGGCAGCGGCTCGCGATCGCACGCGCGATCGTCGGCGATCCCGCCGTGCTCGTGCTCGACGATGCCACGTCCGCGGTCGACGCGACGAAAGAGCACGAGATTCGCGCGTCCCTGGCCGAGGTGATGCGCGGCCGCACGACGCTCGTCATCGCGCACCGCGCCGCGACGATCGCGCTCGCCGACCGCGTGGCGGTGCTCGAGGACGGCCGCGTCGTGGAGGAGGGAACGCACGCCGAGCTGATACGTCGCTCCGTGCGCTACCGGCGGCTGCTCGCACTCGAGGCGGCGGCGTGAGCGCCGTCCGTCAGCGCGTCGGCGCGCTCCTCCGTCCCTACCGGCGGCTGGTGCTCCTCGCCGGCCTCGGAATCGTCGGCTCGACCGCCGTCACGGTCGCGGCGCCACTCCTGCTCCGGTACGCGATCAACGACGGCGTCCAGAAGCACGATCTCGGTCCGGTCAACCGCGCCGCGCTCGCCTACCTCGGCTTCGCCCTCGTGCGCCCGCTGATCGAGCGGCTCGTCGTGCTGACGTCGGCGCGCGCCGGCGAGCGCTTCCTCGGCGATCTCCGTGTCGCGGCATTCGACCGGCTGCAGGCGCTCTCGATGCCGTTCTTCGAAGGCGAGCGCGCGGGCGTGCTCGTCTCACGCCTGACGGCGGACGTGCAGTCGTTGACGACGTTCGTGCGGCAGGTGCTCGTCGAGATCGTCGGGAACGTGCTGCTGCTCGTCGTGACGCTGTCGATCCTCGTCTTCCTCTCGCCGCTCCTGACCTTGACCGTCTTCGCGTCGTTGCCGATCCTCGTCGCCTCGTGGGCGTCGTACCGGAAGCTCTCGCGGCCGACCTTCCTCGCGTTGCGCGACCGCATCGCGGACGTCCTCACCGCGCTGCAGGAAGGACTGACGGGGATGCGTGTCGTGCAGTCGTTCGCGCGCGAGCGCGAGCAGGAGACGTCGTACCGCCTTCGCAGCCGCTCGCTCGTGCTCGCGTGGCGGCGCGCCTCGCTCGTCAACATCCGCTTCTTCCCGGCGATCGCGTTCGCGCAGGCCGTCTCGATGTCGGCAGTGCTCGCGGCCGGCGGCTTCCTCTATTGGCACGGTCGGGTCACGCTCGGCACGCTCGCCGCATTTGTCGTCTACCTCGGCTCGCTGTTCGAGCCGGTCGCGCGGCTCGGCGACTGGTACAGCGAGCTGCAGTCCGGCCGCGCGGCGCTGACGAAGATCGTCGACCTGCTCGAGACGCCGGTCACGGTGATACCGGGCACGCGCGAGCTGCCGGAACACGGCGACCTCGTCGTGGACTCGCTGCGCTTCTCGTACGACGGCGCGCGGCCGGCGCTCGACAACGTCTCGCTCACGTTCGACTGGGGCGAGCACGTCGCGCTCGTCGGTGCGACCGGCGCGGGCAAGTCGACGCTCGCGAAGCTCGTCACGCGCCAGTACGACCCGAACGAAGGACGGGTGACGTTCGGCGGCGTCGACCTCCGGGAGGCGTCGGCGCGGTCGCTGCGCGAGCGGATCGTCTTCCTGCCGCAGGAGGGCCATCTCTTCGCGGGCTCGATCGCCGACAACGTACGGCTCGCGCGGCCGGATGCGCGTGACGACGAGGTCGAGGCGGCGCTCGCGCGCATCGGCGCGCTCGAGCGCTTCGCCCGCCTGCCCGGCGGGATCCACACCGACGTCCAGACCCGCGGCGTGCGGCTCTCCTCCGGCGAGCGGCAGCTGATCGCGCTCGCGCGGGCGGCGCTCGTCGAGCCAGCGGTGATCGTCCTCGACGAGGCGACGTCGTCGCTCGACCCCGGCACCGAGCGCGCTGTCGAGCGCGCGATCGCAGCGGTGTCCCGCGGGCGAACGGTGATCACGATCGCACACCGCCTGTCCACCGCGGAACGCGCCGACCGCGTCGCGCTGCTCGACCAGGCGCGGCTCGTCGAGCTCGCGACGCACGACGCGCTCGTCGCGCAGGGCGCGCGCTACGCGGCGCTGTGGGCGTCGTGGCAGGCCGGGCTCGAGGTCGTGCGCCCGTCGCTGAGCGTCGAGCCTCGGGAGGAAGAAGGCGAGGAAGAGCCCGCGCGCAGAGCGGCGCGTCCGCAAGACGAGCCGCGCGGCGAGCGCGTCTAGTCACGCATTTGAGCTGCCTCTGAAGGCCCGCTTCGGCGGGCCTTCTCTTTAGCCGGTCGGCTCGGGGGGCGGCGGCGGCTGCAGGGCGCGGCCGGGCGACGGGAACGGCCGCGGCTTCGGCTGCGGCGCGCGACGGCGGTCCTCCTCCGGCGCGGGCGGGGCTTCGGCCTCCGGGATCTCCTCGGGGAAGACCGTCTCCTCCGGCTCGCCGGCGATGAGCCGCTCGAACTGGTCCTTGTCGATCGTCTCGCGCTCGATGAGGATCGCCGAGATCCGGTGCAGCTCCTCCATGTGCTCCTGGAGGACGCGCGTGGCGCGGTCGTGCGCCTCCTCGATCACGCGGCGGATCTCTTCGTCGATCTCGCGCGCGACCTCGTCCGAGTAGTCGGGCTCGTGCCCCATCTCGCGGCCGAGGAACGGCATGTCCTGGTTGCGGCCGAGCACGCGCGGGCCGAGCTTCTCGCTCATGCCGTAGCGCATGACCATCGCCTTCGCCGTCGACGTCACCTTCTCGAGGTCGTTCGCGGCGCCGGTCGTGATCTCGTGGAACACGAGCTCCTCCGCCGCACGGCCGCCGAGCGTCGCCGCGAGATCGTCCATCAGCGCGCTGCGCGTCTGCAGGTAGCGATCCTCGGTCGGCAGCGAGATCGTCAGGCCGAGCGCCTGGCCGCGCGACACGATCGTGATCTTGTGGACCGGGTTCGTGTTCTCGAGGAAGTGGCCGACGAGCGCGTGGCCCATCTCGTGGTACGCCGTGATCTTCCGCTCCTGCTCGGAGAGGAGGCGCGCCTTCTTCTCCGGCCCGGCGAGGACGCGCATGATCCCTTCCTCGAGCTCGTCCTGGCCGACGGTCTTCCGGCCGCGGCGCGCCGACAGCAGTGCCGCCTCGTTGATCAGGTTCGCGAGGTCGGCGCCCGTGAAGCCGGGCGTTCCCGCTGCGAGCGAGTCGAGGTCGATCTCGGGCGCGAGCGGCTTGCCCTTCGAGTGCACCTCGAGGATCTTGCGGCGGCCGTTGCGGTCGGGACGGTCGACGACGATCTGCCGGTCGAAGCGTCCCGGGCGGAGCAGCGCCGGGTCGAGGATGTCGGGCCGGTTCGTCGCGGCGATCAGGATGATGTTGTCCTTCATCTCGAAGCCGTCCATCTCGACGAGCAGCTGGTTGAGCGTCTGCTCGCGCTCGTCGTGGCCACCGCCGAGGCCCGCGCCGCGATGACGACCGACGGCATCGATCTCGTCCATGAACACGATGCACGGCGCCGCCTGCTTCGCCTGCTCGAACAGGTCGCGAACACGCGACGCGCCGACGCCGACGAACATCTCGACGAAGTCGGAGCCGGAGATGGAGAAGAACGGCACGCCCGCCTCGCCCGCGACCGCGCGTGCGAGCAGCGTCTTACCGGTTCCAGGCGGCCCGTACAGCAGCACGCCCTTCGGGATGCGCGCGCCGAGCGCCTGGAACTTCTTCGGGTTCTCGAGGAACTCCTTGATCTCCTGCAGCTCCTCGACCGCCTCGTCGACGCCCGCGACGTCCTTGAAGCCGATCTTCGGCGAGTCCGGCGTCATCCGCTTCGCGCGCGACTTGCCGAAGCTCATCACCTTCGAGCCGCCGCCCTGCACCTGGTTCATCAGGAAGATCCAGAAGCCGAACAGGAGGACGAACGGGAGCAGCGAGGTGAGGATCGACCACCACGCGCTCGTGCCGATGCCCTTCGAGTCGAACTTGACGGGCGGGTTCGCCTTCTCGAGCTGCTTCTGCAGGTCGGCCTGCGACTGGTCGCTCGCGTAGTAGACGTTGTACTTCGTGCTGTTCGTCAGCTCCACCTGCGCCTGGTGCTTGTTCGGGTTGAAGACGACGTCCTTGATCGCGCCCGGGTCGGTCTGGACCTGCGCGTAGAGATCGGAGGTGGTCCTCTTCTCCACAGTCTTTCGATGACCCATGAGGGTCTGGGTCCCGAGCCAGACGATCAGCGTGATGACGACGACCGGGAAGAGCGCGCTGCGGAGGAAACGATTCAAGGAAACTCCTGGACGCAGGGTACCAGCGACCTCGTTTTTCCCAAGGAGGCCGCCCTGAAGCGGCTTACGGCAAGGCCGCTGGGTCGAGTACGGCGACGTACGGCAGATTCCTGTACCGCTCGCCGAAATCGAGGCCGTACCCGATCACGAACTCGTTTGGAATCTCGAAGCCTGTATAGCGGACGGGGACGTCGATCTCGCGCCGCTCCGGCTTCGTCAGCAGCGCGCAGACCTCGAGGGAGGCGGGGTCGCGGGACTCGAGGTTGCGGATCAGGTACGAGAGCGTGAGGCCGGAGTCGATGATGTCCTCGACCACGAGCACGTCGCGCCCTTCGATGTTGATGTCGAGGTCCTTGAGGATCCGCACGACCCCGGACGAGTCGGTCGAGGCGCCGTAGCTCGAGATCGCCATGAAGTCGACCTCGCACGAGATCGAGAGGTTGCGCATCAGGTCGGCCATGAAGAAGACGGCGCCCTTCAGCACGCCGACGAGCAGCAGGTCCTTGTCGCGGTAATCGTCGGAGATGTCGGAGCCGAGCTCTGCGACGCGCCGGCGCAGCGTTTCCTCGTCGATGAGGACCTTGCTGACGCCGCGCTCGTAGTCAGTCGCCGACACGCTCGGCCTCCACTCCCTCCGCGTCGACGATTCCGGGGACGGCCACGACCTCGTCGCCTCTGACGACTAGGGGCCATTGGTCACGTTCAGAGCGCGGGATCTTCGCGTCCACGAATACGTCCTGGATCTTCTTCGTGCGGCCCGCGAGCCGGTCGCCCGGGCGCCACGTTCGTACCTTAAGGCCTGGCAGCTTCGAGGCGATCCGCCAAGGGCCCCAGCGCACCTCGCCCTCGAGCGCGACGGGCGAGCTCTCCAGCCAGAGGCGGTCGTACTCGCGCACGGCCTGGACGCCGCCGCCCAGGTCGACGCGTTTCGAGCCGACCGGCGAGGCGAGCAGCTCGGCGAGCGCGGGCGGCAGTGTCTCGCGCTCCTCGAGCGCACGCAGCAGGTTCTCGTCGGCCGCCGGGTGGATCCGGCGCAGCAGCGGCAGGATCTCGTCGCGAATCAACCCCCTGGTCGTGTCGGGGTTGGTCGTGTCGGTCCGGAAGTCGAGTCCCTCCGCCTCGCAGTACGCGAGCGTCTCGTCGCGCCACGCGCAGAGCAGCGGACGCACGACGCCGTCCTCGCGCCGCAGCTTGATCCCTCGCGCGTGGCCGCGCGAGACGAGGTTGAAGAGGACGGTCTCGACCTGGTCCGATTTGGTCTGACCGGTTGCTCTGGTCCGACCAGTCACGGTCAGTTCGTAACGAATCTGTCGCAGCTCTGCCTCCGTCGTGCCGCCGCGGCCGTCGACGACGCGCGCGCCGAGCACCTCCGCGCAGAAGCGGGCGTCCTCGTTCGACTCCGCGCCGCGGAGGCCGTGGTCGACGTGGACCGCCGAGACGCGATAGCCGAGCCGGTCGAGCACGTGCCAGAGGCAGGTCGAATCCGGACCGCCCGAGACGAGCGCCGTCACCTCGCCGCCCGGCGGGAGGAGCTCGTGCTCGCGGATGAAGCGCTCGACGCGTTCGCGGAAAACGGCTGGATCCATGAGGCTCAGGTCTACACCTACATCACGTCTCGAAGGCGCGCCTTGCACGCTCCGAGGGCCCCGGCATCCAGCCCGGCCGGCGTTCCGAGTCGAGCGGCGGCGGCCCTGGGGGAAGCCGGTTGGCCGTGTGCGCTGCGACCTCGCGCGCCGCCCAGCGCAGCAGCCACAGCGCCGCCGCGAGCTTCACCAGGTTGGCGACGCGCACCATGACTCCAGCAGCTCGACGACGCGCACGACCTGGGCGCGGGCGAACCGATACGGCGTCGCGTACTCGACGAGCGGCACGCGCGCCCCCGGGGGCTCGCCCTCGCGGGCGGCGAGCGCGTACGCGATCGGCAGCGAGTGCGCGACGACGAGGACCGCCTGCTCGTCGCGGTCGAGCAACGCCCGGAACGCGCGTGCGTAACGGGACACGATTGCAAGCCGCGTCTCGCCGCCGTCGGGCGCCTCGTGCGAAGCGTGCGAGGCGGCCCACTGCCGGTAGGTCTCGAGCGCGCCGCCCTCGTAGCACCCGTAGTTCGGATCGCCGAGCTCCTCGAGCACAAGCCGCGGCACCTGGCGGTCTGCGAGCGCGACGTCTGCCGTCTGGCGCACGCGCTCGAACGCGCTCGTCACGCAGAGGTCGAGCCGCATGTCGGCGAGCCGCTCGCCGAGCAGCCGCGCCTGCTCCACGCCCTCGGGCGTCAGCCCGCACGCGATCGCGACGTCGCCGTTGACGAGCCCCCGCGCGCTGTACTCGCTCTCGCCGTGTCGCGCGAAGATCAGCGTCTCCACGCCACCTGCTCCCGCCCGATGTCCGACACCGACGCACACCCGAGCAGGCGCAGGCCGAGCTCGACCTCGGACCGCAACAGCTCGAGCGCGTGCCCCACTCCCGCCTCGCCGTCCACGGCGAGCGCGTAGACGACCGGACGCCCGACGAGCACCGCCCGCGCGCCGAGGGCGAGCGCCCGCAAGACGTCCGTGCCGCGCCGCACGCCGCTGTCGAGGAGCACCTCGACGCGCCCCTCGACGGCGTCGACGACCTCCTCGAGCGCCTCGATCGACGCCGGCACGCCGTCGAGCTGCCTGCCGCCGTGGTTCGAGACGACGACCGCAGCGGCGCCGTGCTCGACCGCGAGCCGCGCGTCGGCGGCGGTGACGATTCCCTTCAGGACGACTGGCAGCCCGTGTCCGGCCAGCCACTCGAGATCGCGCCAGCTGACGCTCGGGTCGAGGTCTCCGAAGATGTCTCCGGCCACCTCGACCTCGTCCGGGATCTCGAAGCCGACCCGGACTGCGCCCTCGCGTCGGCCGAGCACCGGCGCGTCGACGGTGAGGACGAGCGCCGAATAGTCCGCGGCGCACGCCTCGTCTACGAGCGCCTGCGTGACGCCGCGGTCGTTGAACACGTACACCTGGAACCAGCGTGGCGCGCCGGGCGCAGCGTGTGCGACCTCGGCCGGTCGCATGGTCGCCGACGTCGAGAGCACCATGATCGTCCCGGCGGCCGCAGCGGCGCGAGCGGTCGCAGCCTCGCCGTCGGGATGCGCGAGCTTCTGCAACGCGACGGGCGCGACGAGCACGGGCAGCGCGAGCTCGGTGCCGAGCACCGTCGTCCGCGTGTCCACCGCTGCGACGTCGACGAGGACGCGCGGTCGCAGCGTCAACCGCTCGAACGCGGCGCGGTTCTCGCGCAGGGTCACCTCGTCGCCCGCGCCGCCGCGGAAGTACTCCCACGCGTTGCGGTCGAGACGTTCCCGCGCGGCGGCCTCGTAGTCGTGGAGGTTCAGGAACTCCATGCGAACAACTCCGTCAGCTCGTGCCGGTCGACGTCGAGCTGGAGCGCGGCGAACACGGGCTCGAGCTGCGCCGGTGTCCGCGGTCCGACGACGACGGCGTCGACCTGCGGATTCGCGAACAGCCAGGCGAGCGCAAGCGTTGCGGGGTCGCCGCGCTCGGCGAGCCCGTCGATCGCGTCGTACACGTCGTCGTTTCGAAACGCCTCGTAGGGATCGGGCCGCAGCGTCATCCGCGAACCGGCCGGGAAGCGCTCGCCGCGCCGGTACTTCCCCGTCAGCCAGCCGCCGGCGAGCGGGCTGAACGCCTGGAAGCGGATGCCGTGCTCCGCGCAGAGCGGCAGCACGTCGCGCTCCGCGGCGCGGGCAAGCAGCGAGTACTCGTTCTGCACGACCGCGATCGTGCCGACCGCGTTTGCCGCCGCGAGCAGCGAGCCGTCGACGTTCGAGAGTCCGTACTCCGCCACGAGACCCTCCGCGACGAGCTCGTCGAACGTGCCGAGCGTCTCGGCGATCGGCGTCGCCGGGTCGGCTTCGTGCGTCAGCAGGAGGTCGAGCCGCTCGACGCCGAGTCGCTCGAGCGTTTCGCGCAGGACGCGGTGCACGCGCGCGGGCGCAAGGCCGGAATCGTCGTCCGGATCGATCGGATGGAAGATCTTGCTCGTCAGCGCGAGACCGTCGGGTCGGCGCGACGCGATCCAGCGGCCGATGATGCGCTCGCTCTCGCCGCCGCCGTACGACGACGCGGTGTCGAAGGCGCGAATGCCGCGCTCCCACGCCGCGTCCATCAGCGCGAACGCATCGTCCTGGGAGTCGCCGGCGCCGACGAGCGAGAGATCGGAGCCGACGCCTCCGAAGCTGCCGCACCCGAGAACCAAACGCGCGACGGACGTCAAAAGATGATGCTCCGGTACGTGAGCAGGCGCTGCATGCCGATCGCCTCGTAGACGTGCAGCGCCGGCGCGTTCTCCGGCCGCACGAAGAGACAGACCGACGGCACCTGCTCGAGCAGCAGGCGGCAGAGATCGCGCATGCCCCGCTGCGCGTAACCGCGACCGCGCACCGAGGGATCCACCCACACCTGCTGGACCTGCACCGCCGACGGCGTCCACGCCGACGCCTCCGCCTTGAAGAGGATGACGCCGTCCTCACGCCAGATCCACGACCGTCCCTCGTCGATCTGGGCCCGCGTGCGCCAGTGAAAGCCCTCCTCGTCGTCCTCGAGCGGGTCGATTCCGATCTCCTCCTCGTGCGCGGCGGCGCAGGCCGGCAGGAGGAGCTCGAAGTCGTCCGGCGTCGCCGCGCGCAGCTGGGTATCGCCGGGCTCGGGAGGCTCGGCGATCGCGTAGACCGGCTGGCCGGGACGGTCGTCACGCGGTTCCGGCATCCGCTCCTCGATCGCGTCCCACAGCTCGTCGACCGCGTCGTCGGCGCCGATGATCATCCGCGCCCGGCCGCGCACCGCGTGCTGGGCGAACGCGCCGCAGCCCTCTCCCGCCGGCGCGATGTTGGCGCCGACGTGGCAGAGCGCGCGCAGGCGACGTCCCTCCGCGAGTGCCGCGAAGCGGCCGAGGCCGCGACGCGCGACGTCTTCGAGGAAGACGCGCTCGACCGGAGCTTCGGCGCAGAACGACAGGACCTGGTCCAACCGTGGAGCAACCAGCACAGCAGTCAATCCTGATGCAAAGTGGCCGGCCGAACCACTAGCATCGCCCGGATGCCGATTCACATTCGTGCGGAGCCCGGCGACTACGCCGAGGCGTGCCTGCTACCCGGCGATCCGCTGCGCGCCCGGTACATCGCGGAGACGTACTTCGCCGAGCCCGTCCAGAGCAACGCGGAGCGCGGGATGCTCGGCTACACCGGGACCTGGAACGGCAAGCCGATCTCCGTGCAGGCAACGGGCATGGGCTGTCCGTCGGCTGCGATCGTCGTCGAGGAGCTCGTGCAGCTCGGCGTCAAGCGGCTGATCCGCGTCGGGACGTGCGGCGGCCTGCAGCCGGACCTCGAGCTCGGCGACCTGATCGTCGCGCTGAGCGCGGTTGCCGCCGACCGCACAGTCGAGACGTACGTCGAGCACGAACCGCATTGCCCGACCGCGAGCTGGGAGCTGATCCACGGCGCCGTGCACTCGGCGAAGGAGATCGGCCAGCACATCCGCGTCGGGCCGATCGTCTCGAGCGACGTCTTCTACAACCCGGACGGCGGGCAGTACGAGCGCTGGTCGAAGCGCGGGGTGCTCGGGGTCGAGATGGAGGCGGCGGTGCTCTTCACGCTTGGCGCGCTCCGCGGCGTGCACGCCGCGGCGCTGCTGACGGTGAGCGACGTCGTCGTCGAGGGCGAGTTCAAGCGGATCAGCGACGACGAGCTCCGCGCGGCCGTCGACCGCATGACGCGCGTGGCGCTCGCGACCGCGACCGCCGACGGCGATTAGCACCGTCCTCCTCGTCAACCCGGCGTCGGACAACGGCGCGACGGGCAAGCGCTGGCCGGAGCTGGCGCACCGCGCCGCGCATCTCGGCCTCACCGGCGAGACGCTGTTCTCCGAGCGGCCCGGCCACCTGATCGAGCTCGCGGAGCAGGCCGTGCGCGGGGGAGCGACGCTCGTCGTCTCGGTCGGCGGCGACGGGACTCTCAACGAGACGGTGAACGGCGTGCTGCGCGCAGGCGGCGGCGTGGACGTCGCGACGCTGCCGATCGGAACGGGCCTCGACTTCGTGCGGACGTACGGCATCCCGACGCGCTTCGACGACGCCGTGCGCGTCGCCGCAGACGGCGCCGCGCGGACGATCGACGTCGGTCGTGTCAGCTACCGGACATGGTCGGGGGCGCCGGGCGAGCGCTACTTCCACAACGTCTCGAGCGTCGGGATGAGCGGCGCCGTCGCACAGCGCGCGAACGCGATGTCGAAGGCCTTCGGCGGGCGCGCGACGTTCTTCTACGCGCTCGTCCGGGTCTTCCTCGAGTGGGAGAACACCGAGGTCGTCGTGACGCTCGACGGGGACGAGCAGCGGACGGGACGGATGCACGACGTGATCGTCGCGAACGGGATCTGGCACGGCGGCGCGATGAAGCTCGCGCCGGACGCCGCGCCCGACGACGGGCTCTTCGACGTCGTGCTGATCGGCGACATCACGAGGGTCGACTTCATGCGCACGTCGCCGAAGCTCTACACGGGTACGTATCTCGCCCATCCGAAGATCGACGCGTACCGCTCCGCCACCGTCTCGGTGGACGCACCGGAGCCGCTGCCGATCGAGCTCGACGGCGAGCAGGTCGGGACGACGCCGGCACGCTGGGAGATCGTGCCGCGCGCGCTGCGAATTCGCGTCCCGCGCTAGCCGGGCGACGCGGGGCCGGTCTTCGCGCTCGAGCTCTTCGCAGAGCTGCTCGCGCGCTTCGCGGTACCGGTTGCCTTGCGCTGCGTGCCGGATCCACCGGTGCCGGAGAGCGCGGCGACCTGCTGCTCGAGCTTCGTGACGCGCTTCTCGAGCGCGTCAACCCCACGCACGCGCTTCGTCAGCTCGTCGAGCCGGTCGCGCGTCGAGTTCGCGAAGTTGACCATCCGATCCATCCCCGGCTGGTCGCCGAGCCGCTTGAGGGCGTCCTCGCCCGCGTCCGCGAGCCTCGTCAGAAGATCCTTTCCCTGGGCCATGCGGGGACTCTAACGAACGCGCCCAACCGTGAACGTGACCGCGTAGCAGCCCTTCTTGTTGACGGCCGGGCAGGTCGAGCCGGCGAGGCTCGCGTTCACCGTGTGCGTGCCGAGCGCGGCCGCGGCGGAGCGGAAGACGGCGAGCGCAGCGCCGGGCACGTCGTCGCCGCCGCGCGCGCCGGCGCCCGCCTGCTTCGGGCAGGGGAAGAGCGCGCCGCCGCCGCCGAGCTTCAGCGCCCCCCAGTCGCATTCGCGCGGCCACACGAAGACGCGCAGCGCCTTCCCGCGCGGTAGCCAGACGTCGAAGCTGCGGCGCGGCCGGACCGTCTGCCCGTCCCGCACGTTCCAGACGTACGGTTTCCACAGCGACCACACGCCGGCGACGTCGGAATAGAAGTTCCACTCCCCCGTCGGTCCCCGCGTCACCTGGTCGTCGCGCGTCGTCTCTGCCGTGCCGCAGCCCGGCGGCGCGGTCGGGATGCAGCCGGGATCCATCGCGCGCCGGATCAGCACCCTGTCGAACGTTACGCGAAGGTGGTCGACACGAGCAGGCTGCGCGGCGCGCACGAAGATCTCCTTTGCGACGACGTGCCGCTTGCCGTCCTCCGGAATCGTCAAGAGGAGGTTCCGGCCGATGCGGCGGAACGCCGGCGCGTCGACGCTGCCCCTGTCGACGACGCGCAGTCGGCCGTTCGTCGGCAGCAGGAACTTGTAGGTGCTGTTCATCTTCACGTAGCGCGAAGCAGTCGTCACGCAGGCCTTGAACGCAGGCTGGTCGTGCTTCGTCTTGTGCGCGCAGTCCGCGTGCACGCCGGCCGGGGTCGGATCCGTGGTCAGGAAGAGATCCGCTTCGGACTCGCCCGTGCGGCTGCGGGGCGACACGGCGCGCTGCACCCAGAGCGCCGTCCACGGGTGCAGCTCCGTCTCCTCGCCCGTCAGCTCGCCCTTCGTCGTGAAATGGTCGCAGTCCCAGGTCCAGTAACCGCGCAACAGGACACGATCCCCTGGCTCGGGCCAGACGAAGGTCGGCGTCTCCTGCGCCTCGCGCTCGACGTGGATGCCGCCGCTCGTGTTCGTCTTCGCGACGAGGTCGGCGTCCGCCGCATCGACGTTCACGTCGAAGTTGAGGTCGTAGCCCGCGTGGCTGACGGGGTTGTCGCCGCCGGAAACGTGGACGTCGCCGGCCGAGCGCTGGACGGTGCCCGAGACGAACTGGAGCGGCGGCGGCGGACCGCTCGCGGGCGCGTCCTTGTCGTTCACGTAGACCCAGTTCGGCGACTCGAGCGTGTGGAGCGTCGTGTCGTTCCGCTCGCAGCCGTCCGCCGTCGCCTGCAGCAGCGGGTCGGGCGCGGTGAGCGTGCGCGCAAGCACGCCCGCGGCAACGACGAGCGCGAACGCGGCGACGACGACCACAGCCCGTCTCACCGGCAGATCATCCCAATTTCCAACTTGCGCCGGCCGTAGACGTCACTACTGTGAGATGGAGATGAATCGGCAACAGGACCGGGCTGATCACCGGCACACCGCCGTCGTCACGCACGCCCTGCGGCAGCGCGCGGGTGTTCCCTACGAGGTCGAACGGCGGGTCTGCTCCGCCTGCCGGCGCGTGCTGGACGAGCGCCCCGTCAAGCGGGCCGCGGCCTAGCGTCGCGCTCCCCCTTCCGGGGCCAGAACGAGAGCGCCCGCTCCGCCTGAGCGGCGATCGTCAACGACGGGTTGACGCCGAGGTTGGCGCCGACGGCCGAGCCGTCGACGACGTGCAGCCCGGGCTCTGACAGGACGCGGTGGTAGTCGTCGAGGACGGTGCCGACGCAGGCGCCGCCGAGGATGTGCGCCGTCGTCGGCACGTCGAGCAGCACCTCGTTCAGCGAGCTCCCGGGGATGCCGCCGATCAGCGTCGCCGCCTCGCGCGCGGCCTCGTTCGCGACCGGGATGTAGGTCGGGATCGGCTGGTCTGTCTTCTCCGTCGTCAGCCGGCCGCGCCGGAGGCGCGCGCGAAGCGCGCTCGACCGCGACTGCATCGCGAGCACGATGATCGTCCGCTCCGACCAGCGCCGGACGGAGAGGCTGCGCAGGAACGCGAGCGGGTGGCGTGTGATCGTCGCGAGGTAGCGCAGCTGACGCGGCACGCGGCCGCCGCCGTCCACGAGGAGCGTCCCGAGCAGGCCCATGAAGTTCGAGCCGCGGGGGTAGCGCACGGGCTCCAGATACGTGTCGCCGATGCGGATCGACGAGCCGATCGCAATGCCCTCGGAGTAGTCGACGTCGGTGCGGAGCGCGCTCGCGCCGACGAGCGCCTCGGAGTTCGTGCGCACGCGCTCGCCGACGCGCGGGCCGCCGACGCCTGAGGCGAGCAGCAACTTCACGGTTCCCAGGACGCCGGCGGCGAGCACGACCTCGTGCGCGTGGAACGTCTCGGGCTGTTTGCGGAGCCAGGCGCCGGGCCGAACGGTGTCGACGTCCCAGCCGTCGTGCGTGCGGCGCAGACGAACTGCCTCACGCTCGGCGACGATCTCCGCGCCCAGCCGCTCCGCGAAGTAGAGGTAGTTCCGGTCGAGCGTGTTCTTTGCTCCGTAGCGGCAGCCGACCATGCAGCCGCCGCAGCGCGTGCAGCCGTACCGCAGCGGCCCGGCGCCGTCGAAGTAGGGATCGACGCCGTCCTCGCCGAACCAGACGCCGACCGGCGTGGACTCGAACGTGTCGCCGGCGCCGAGCCGCACGCCGACCTCGCGCACCACCTCGTCCGCCGGTGTCAGGAACGGCGTCGTCGTCGCGCCGAGCATCCGGCGCGCCGTCTCGTAGTGCGGTGCGAGCTCCGCGCCCCAGCGCGGGTCGTCCCACACGTCGGCGGGCGGTTCGTAGAGGACGTTCGCGTAGACGAGCGAGCCGCCGCCGACGCCCGCGCCGGAGAGCACGAGGACGTCGCGCAGCAACGTCAGCCGCTGGATGCCGCGGCAGCCGAGCCGCGGCGCCCAGAGATAGTTGCGGACGTCCCAGTTCGTGCGCGGGAAGTCCTCCGCGCGCCAGCGCCTGCCCGCCTCGAGCACGCCGACCGCGTAGCCCTTCTCCGCGAGCCGCAACGCCGCGACCGAGCCGCCGAAGCCGGAGCCCACGACCAAAACGTCGTAGTCCGTCACGGCCGTGTCCTAGGGACAGTCCCTCGGCCACGGCCGGAACGGTCACAGCGCTTCGACGACAGCGCGCAACACCTCCCCCGCCTTGCCCTCGATCTTCAGCGTCGCGTGCCGGTCGAACGCCGTCGGCCCCAGATTCACGATCGCCACGTCGCCTCCCGACTCGACGGTCTCCCACGGCAGTCCCGCGACCGGGTGGACCTCGAGCGTCGAGCCGACGACGAGCAGGAGCTTCGCCGCACGCGCGAGCTCGGAGGCTCGTTCCATTGCGCCCTCCGGCAGCAGCTCGCCGAACATCACCACGCCCGGCTTGAGCACCGCGCCGCAGGCGCAGCGCGGAGCCCCGTCGCCGACGACGTCGGCGGACGCGTAGCGCGCGCCGCAGGCGAGACAGACGCACTCGCGGATCGAGCCGTGCACCTCGATCAGGTTCCGCGATCCAGCGCGGTCGTGCAAGAGGTCGATGTTCTGCGTGATGACCGCCTCGACGAGGCCGCGCCGCTCGAGCTCGGCGAGTGCCGTATGCGCGTCGTTCGGCCGCGCGTCGGCGAGCGCGCGGAAGCGCATCCCGTAGAAGCTCCACACCTTGTCCGGATCGGCGCGAAACGCGTCGATCGTCGCGTACTCCATCGGGTCGTACTGCGCCCAGATCCCGGTCGGCGAGCGGAAGTCGGGGATGCCGCTCTCCGTCGAAACGCCGGCGCCCGTCAGCGCGACGCACGGCTGCGCCGTGCGGATCAGCTCCGCGAGCGCGGCCGCGCTCACGGCACGCGGGCGAGCAGCTCGCCGAGCGGCACGTCTGCGAGCGAGTCGACCCGCAGGTCGGCGTGCGAGAGATCGAGCCGCGCGGTCACCTCGTTCGGAACGGCAACGCAGAAGATCCCGGCGGCGCGCGCGGCGGTGACGCCGTTCGGCGAGTCCTCGAACGCGATCGCCTCGTGCGGCTCGACGCCGAGCGTCGCGAGCGCGTCGAGGTAGAGCGCGGGCGCCGGCTTCGCCCGTCCGGGGTCGCCGTTCGCGCAGACGATGCACGCCCAGCCGTCGGCGACCCCGAGGCGCAGGAGCCCGTCGGCGATCCAGCGCTCGCTGCTCGTGGAGACGATCGCGACGGAGAGACCGAGCCGCCGCGCGTCCTCGAGATACGCCTCGACGCCCGGCCGCAGCGGCTCGAGCGCGAGCAACTCGAGCTCGCGCGCGCGGCGGGCCGCCGTCACCGCGTCGCGGTCGCACGGCTGCGCGAGCAGCGCATTGAGCTCGTCGAGCTCGTCCGGCCCGGACAGCGTCCCGATCCGGAGCGCGAAGCGGTCGACGGGCAGCTCGACGCCGTGTCCCTCGAAGACCTCGCGCCACGAACGCAGGTCGACGGACTCCGTGTCGACGAGCGTCCCGTCGAAGTCGAACAGCAGGGCCTTGATCATCGCTCCCATCGTAGAGTGACCGCGTGGAGGGTTTCCGCTTCTCGACCGAGGTGCGCGTGCGCTTTGCGGAGACGGACGCGCAGGGGATCGCGCACCACGCGAACTACCTCGTCTGGTTCGAGGTCGCGCGCGTCGAGTACTTCGACCGCTACGCGGGCAGCTACCGGCGTTTTCAGGAGGACGGGCTCGAGGCAACCGTCGTCGGGGCGAACGTCCGCTATCTCGTGCCGGCCCGCTTCGACGACCGCATCCGCATCTGGGCGCGCTGCTCGGAGATGCGCGGCGCGCGGATGAAGTACGAGTACGTCCTCGAGCGCGTCGCGGACGGCGCGCGCGTCGCGGACGGCTGGACCTCGCATGCCTGCGTCGACGCGAAGACGCTGCGCCCCACGCGGCTGCCGCCGTGGCTCGTGGACGCGGTTACGGCTGCGGAAGGGGCGACGCCGTGACAGCGCCGGCGTCGGCCGGCTTCGGCTTCGGCTTCGTCCCGATACGGACGAGCTTCGGCAACGAGCGGTAGCTCGAGTACCACGTGTCGTCGTAGAGCACGTTCCCGTCCGCGTCGTAGACGATCCGGCGCGCGTGCGTCGACTGCGACGGCTCGCCCTCGTCGTCGACGACCTTCTCGCCCTTCTTCAGCGTCGGGTCCTTCGTCTTCTTCAGCGGCGCCGGGCCCGTCACGACGAGCGGCGAGGCCTCGCTGACGACCTTGCGATGCGGATTCGTCCCGTACAGCGTCACCGTCAGCGAAGACGAGCCGACGAACGTCCGCAGCAACAGCCAGTGATCCGTGTCGTTGACGAAGCGGAGGTCGGTGTCGGGATAGTTGACCGTCGCGTCGCGGCCGAGTGGATAGTGGGAGATGTAGAGCGCGTGGTTCGTGCGCGCCGTGATCTTCAGGCCGGCCTCGTACGCAGCGTTGAACACCGTCGTCGAGACCTGGCAGACGCCGCCGCCGAGTCCAGTCTGCAGCTCGCCGTTGACGATCACCGGCGCCTCGAGGAATCCCTTTGCCGCGTTGCGCTCGCCGGTCGTCCTGTTGAACGAGAACTCGTCGCCCGGCTTGACGAAGTGCTCGTCGATGAGGTGCGCGACGAGCTGCACGTTGTGGATGCGGTTCGGCACGCCTCCGTACTCGGTCGTGTACGTGCCGACGACCTCCTTGATCCCCATCGCCTGCGCGTCCGCCGTCGTGAGCTTCGGCGGCGCCGTCTCGACCGTCAGCCGTGCGAGGCGCCTGTACGGCGAGACTGCGGCCGCGAGGATCGACTGCGCCGACTCCGGGACGTTCACCGCGCGACCGTCCCGCGAGGGAACGATCCGGATGCCGCCGTTCGACGTCACCGCGAAGCGGGCGTCGCGCGGGTGCCGGTCGAGCTCCTTGCCAAGGCGGCGGAAGAAGACGTCGGCGCGCGGCCCGCCGATCCGGAGCGACGTGCGTCCGTGACGCGGCAGGTCGAGCAGCTGCGCCATCCGATAACGGGGCAACCGCAGACGTGTCGGGCCGATCGCGAGGCGGACCGGCGCCGAGAGCGCCGTGCGCGCCTGGGCGAGCGCCGGCTGGAGCGTTGCGGCCGTGACGCGCGGCGCGTCCGCGCGCACGGGCAGCTCGACGGTGAGCGGCCGCGTGAGCGAGCCGAGCGCCTGCACGAGCGCCCGGGCGGCTTCGGGGCGGTCGAGCGTCCGGCCGACCTGCGGCGGCACGACGACGGGCGTCAGGCCGGAGAGCTTCAGGGACGCTTCGACGTGCGCGCGGTCGACCGCCGCGGCGATCTCCCCGAGCTCTTGCTCGAGCGCGGTGTCGTTCGCCTGCGACGGCGGCGTGATGTCGGCGCCGAAGAGCCGCACTCCGAGCCGGCGCAGGCCGCGCACCGGCGCCGGGCCCTCGCCCTGGCGCAGCGCAGCGGCGACGGCCGCGCTCCAGTCGACCTTGACCCCGAGCTCGTGCGCGGTCACCTGCCAGGTGCGGCCGTCGGCGCGCACCGCGACCGGCGAGCGGGCGACGACCTTTGAGCGGGCCTCGAGCTGCCGGCGCGCCTGGGAGGCCTTTAGCCCGCCGACGTCGACGCCGGCGACGCGGACGCCATCCGGCACCGTCTGCGGCGAGCCGGCAAAGGCGAGCGCGACCGCCGCCGTGAGGAGGGCGATCGAGACGATCGCGATCGTGACGCGATCCCAGAGCGGCCGCCTGCGGCGCAGCCGCGCGGGCGCGCGCGAAGCTGAAGCCCGCCGAGCCAAGCCGCGATTGTAGCCGTGCTTTCTGTCGTTACCCGGCCGCGGCTGCGGCTCCCTCCCCGCCTAGAACACGAACAGCTCGACGCCTCCGGAGACGTTGAGCGCAACACCCGTGATGTAGGCAGCTAGGTCGCTGCAGAGGAAGGCGATCGCGTTCGCGACGTCCTCCGGCTCGCCGGGGCGCTTGAACACCGTGCGGTCGACGATCCGCTGGTTCATCTCCGGATTCGCGAAGTTGAACGCCTCGGTGCCGATCACCCCGGGAACGATCGCGTTGCAGGTGATCCCGTGCCGCCCGCCCTCCATCGCGAGCGTCCGGGTCAGGCCGAGGATGCCCGCCTTCGTCGTCGAGTACGACGCCTGCCCGAAGCCGCCCAGCGTCCCCGCGACCGACGCCATGTTCACGATCCGGCCCCAGCCGCGTTCCTTCATGTGCGGCCACACGGCCTGCGCGCAGTTGAAGCCGCCGGTCAGGTTGACGCGCAGGTCGCGTTCCCAGAGATCCGGATTCTGGTTGTGGAACTGGCCGACGTGGTCGAGCGTGCCGGCGTTGTTGATCAGGATGTCGACGGAGCCGAGCTCGTCGACCGCGCGAGCGACCACGGCGTCGACCTGCGCTCGGTCGGTGACGTCGCACTTGAGGGCGAGCGCACGCCGTCCCATGCCGCGGATCTCGTCCGCGGTCGACTCCGTGTAGACCATCCCCTGCGCCCGCGCCGCCTGAGCGAGCACGCCGTAACGCTCGGCGTCCTCGCCCGAGTCCGACTCGACCTGGATGTCCGCAATGACGACGTCGGCACCTGCGCGGGCGAGCGTCAGCGCGTCGGCGCGCCCGAGCCCGCGCGACCCTCCCGTGACAAGGGCGACGCGCCCGCCGAGGTCGATCTCGATTGCCACGCGCCGACTCTAACCGCGCGGGAGAAAGATCTCTTTCGCGATCACGAGCCGCTGGATCTGCGAGGTGCCCTCGTAGATCTGGAACAGCTTCGCGTCGCGCATGAGCTTCTCGACCGGGTACTCCTTGATGTAGCCGTAGCCGCCGAAGATCTGCACCGCGTCCGTCGTCACCTTCATCGCCGTGTCGGCGCTGAAGCGCTTCGCGAACGACGAGTAGAGCGTCGCGCGCTGTCCCTGGTCGATCATCCACGCCGCCTGCCACGTCAGCAGCCGCGCCGCCTCGACTTCCGTCGCCATGTCGGCGATCAGGAAGTTGACGCCCTGGTGCATCGCGATCGGGACGTCGAACGTGACGCGCTCCTTCGCGTAGTCGACCGCGTACTCGTAGGCGGCCTGCGCGACTCCGACCGCACCTGCGGCCGTGCCCGGGCGCGTGAAGTCGAGCGTCTGCATCGCGATCTTGAAGCCGTCGCCTTCCTCGCCCAGCCGGTTCGTCGCGGGAACGACGACGTCGGTGAGCGCGAACGCGGACGTGTCGGTCGAGCGCTGGCCCATCTTGTCCAGGTGCTTCTCGATCTCGACGCCCGGCGCGTCCATCGGGACGACAAAGGCCGAGATGCCGCGGTGACCCTTCGACGGGTCGGTCTTCGCGAACACGACCGTCCACGCTGCGTGGCCGGCGTTCGTGATGAACGTCTTCGAGCCGTTGAGGACGTACTCGTCGCCGCTGCGGACCGCGGTCGTCTTCATCGCGGCGACGTCGGAGCCGGCGCCCGGCTCGGTGAGGCCGAAGGAGCAGAGGATCGGCTCGTCGAGGAGCGGCGGCAGCCAGGTGCGCTTCTGCTCGTCGCTGCCGGCGACGAGGACTGGCCCCGCGCCGAGGCCGTTCGCGGCGATCGACGTGCCGATGCCCGCGCAGCCCCAGTAGAGCTCCTCGCCGATCAGCATCCCGTCGAAGCAGGGCAGCCCGAGGCCGCCGTACTCCTCGGGGACGTGGACGTTCATCAGGCCGAGGTCGTGGGCCTTTTCCACGATGTCGGCCGGATGCGTCTGGTGCTCGTCGTACTCGGCCGCCTTGGGCCGGATCTCGTTCGTCGCGAAGTCGCGCGCCAGCTCGCGCAGCGCCTTCTGCTCGTCGGTCAGCGCGAAGGAGATGCCTCCCGCCACCGCCTGCTCGATCGTCGCCATGCTCGTCCCCTTCAGCGTTGACTGACTAGTCAGTCAATGGTAGCGCAGGCCGTCGCGGACGGCTAGAAAATCTGCCCGGACGCGCCCGCCACGCCCGCGCTGCCGAGGCTCGGGCCACCCGCGCCGCCGCTGCCGAAGACGATCGAGACGGACGTGAGCGTCGCGCTCGAGCCAGAGGCCCGGTAGACGCCGTAGCTGGCGCCGCCGGCGCCGCCGCCGCCGTGGCCTCCGCGGCCGCCGTCGCCGCCGCTGCCGCCACGCCCGCCCGCGCCGACCTCGCCCGTGCAGGCGGAGCCCCCGGAGCCGCCGGGACCGCCCAGGCCGCCGGCGGGGCCGACGCCGCCTGCGCCGCCGTTGCCGCCGTCGCCGGTGGTGATCGTCGACGAGGTGATCGAGATCGTCGAGTTGACGAGGAAGATTCCGAACGAGCCCCCACCGCCGCCGCCACCGCCGCCGCCGTCGCCACCGCCGCCGCCGGAGCCGCCCCCGCCGCCGCCGTTGCCGCCGCCGTCGTTCACCGCGCAACCGCCCTGGCCGCCGCCGCCTCCGCCGCCGCCGCCGCCGTTCCCGGGCGACCCGCTGCTGCCGCCGCCGCCGCCGTCGGAGAGCCACATTCCGCCGGAGACGAGGCCGCCGGCGCCCGCGGAGCCGTTCGTCCCGGCGGGACCGGCCGTGCCGTTGCCGCCGTTGCCGCCCGGGCCGCCCGTCGCGCCGCCGAAGCAGCCGGAGTCAGCGCCGAAGCCGCCGGCGCCGCCCGGGGTGCCGATCTGGCCCTGCGCTCCGGCCTGCCCGTTGTTCGCGCCTTCGGGACCGCCGTCGCCGCCGCGACCGCCGGCCCGCCCGAACGGGCTCGCGGCGCCGGCGCCGCCGCCGCCGTTCGCCCCGTCGCAGCTCCCGTTGTGGCCCCCCTCGCCGGTCGCGCCCGACGCGCCCGGGATCCCGTCGGAGCCCGCGGCTCCGGCGCGGCCGTTGCCCGCGCTGATGGTCACGTCCACGAGCGCCAGGTCCGTCGAGCCGATCGCGCGGACGCCGTAGGCGCACGAGCCCGGGGCAGCCGCCGCCGCCGCGACGAGCGCGAGGTCGGTCAGCGTCACGCCGTCGGCGTCGTTCGCGAGCACCGCCTGCGGCGAGCCGCTGACCGTCGTCGTCCCGCTGTGGGGCGCCCAGGTCGACGGGTCATACCCGCCGGTGACGTCGACGCCGGCGACGAGGTGGATGCCGTCGCCCGAGGCGTACGTCCCGCGCGCGACGAGCACGTCGGTGCTGCCGGCCGCGAGCGCCGCGGCGATGCCCGCGTCGATCGTCAGCTTCGGCAGCGCCGGAGTCCCGGGATTGCCGTCGTTGCCGAGCGTGGAGACGTGGATCGCGCCGTCCGGCGGTGGCGGCGGCGGCGGCGCGGTCGAGCACGTCAGCGTCGCGAGCCCGGCCGCGTCGTAGGCGATCGAGATCGTCCCGGAGAGGCCGTTCGCGGTGCACGAGAGCCCCGCCAGTGCATCGAACGAGACGAGGCCTGAGCCCGCTGGACCGGCCGGGCCCTGCGGCCCCTCGGGTCCCTGCGGCCCTTCCGCTCCGTCCGCGCCGTCCGCGCCTGCGGGCCCCGGCGGTCCAGGCGGCCCCTGCGGACCCGGAGGCCCGGCGGGTCCGGCCCCGCCCGTCGCGCTCCACGAGACCGCGCGCTCGCTCGTCCGGCAGTCGGCCGCGGCGTCGACGAGCCGCAAAAGTCCGTTCGTCTTGTTCGCGCAGGCGACGATCGTCGTCGTCGCGGTCGAGCCGCCGACGAGCGCGTACGAGATTCCCGTCGCACCCGCGAGTGCGGCGGTCGAGATCAGAGCGAGGCGGCCCCCACGGCGACCGACACGCGACAGGAGCGCGCCCACATCCATTCCGCCCTCTGAA
>WNGA01001389.1_pt1 | contig 37284 bp, 44 predicted proteins | sample 5400061 | NCBI WGS metagenome assembly WNGA01 (sample SAMN13153366, study PRJNA577476) | soil metagenome | isolation source: 100 cm soil or saprolite under grassland replicate 2 | place: USA:California | collected 2016-06-15
CCCGCTTGAGCACCTTCCAGACCGTCGAGTGAGAGAAGCCTGTGACGGCCGCGACCAGCCGCGGTCCCCAGCCCGTCTCCCGCCGGCAAGCGCAGATCCGCTCCTGCAGCTCGGGCGCGAGCTCGCGCGGGCTGCGGCCGGGTCGGCTCGAGCGATCAAGCAGACACGCAAGGCTCGAGCGCGCCTGCTCGCCCGCCTCCCGCCAGCGATGCCACCAGCGGTGCGCGGTCGCCGGCGAGACACTGAAGGCCGCCGCGGCGGCCTTCATGCTCATTCCCCCTTCGATTGCATGGACGAGCGCGAGCCGGCCCGCCAGTCCGAGCTTGGCGTTACGGTGAAACACCATCCGGGTCCCTCCTTAAGGCGTGAGTCCTCGCAGACCCACAGCCTCAAAGGAGGCCCGGATGTCCTCTCAGCCGTTCACAACGTGTGTAGGCGTGACAACTAGGAGGGATTGGCGGAACGTCGCTCGTCGCCGGGGTGCGATGGTCGTTCCGAGGCAAGGACGCACGGAGCGCCGATAGCAGTTCACTATCGGCGCGACGGAGGACGCCGCCTCGGGGCGAGCAGCGCGGCCCGGCGGCACAGCGCTGCGTTTCGCCAATCCCTCCTGACACTCCCGCGCTAACCTGGCTCGTATGACGAGCTTCAGCCTGCGTTCCGTGAAGCTCCGTCCGGGCGAGGAGTACAGGGACGAGAAGGAGGTCGCGCTCGAGCCGCTCCGGCTGGGCGGCCAGCGTTACCTGCCCGTTCCGGAGAAGGTGCAGGCCGAGCTCGTCGTCAGTCGAGTCTCGAGCGGCACCGTCTTCGAGCTCCGTTACCAGAGCCGTCTCCACGGGCCGTGCTACCGCTGCCTCGCGGACGCCGTCGTCGACGCCGTCGTCACGGCGCGGGAGTACCAGGCGTCGAGCCCGGACTCGGAGGAGCTGCGCACGCCATATCTCGAGAACGACCAGCTCGACCTCTCGGGCTGGGCGCGCGACGCGCTCGTCCTCGAGCTTCCGGAAAAGATCCTCTGCCGGCCCGACTGCGCCGGGCTGTGCCCCGTCTGCGGCCGCGATCTGAACAACGCGCCCCATGCGCACGACGACGAGGAGCTCGATTCGCGCTGGGCCGCGCTCTCGGAGCTGAAGGACCGGCTCTAACTCAGGGGACATGTCAGGTGCCTGGCACCTGACATGTCCGAAAGGAGGCCGCTGGCTATACTCCGCGGCCGGTCATGGCAGTCCCGAAGCGCAGGCAGTCGAAGTCGCGCCGCGACAAGCGGCGCGCGCAGCACCGCCTCAAGGCGCCGCGCGTCAACGAGTGCCCTGTGTGCCACCAGCCGAAGCAGCCGCACCGCGTCTGCCCGAACTGCAAGACGTACCGTGGCCGCGAAGTCGAGCCACTCCGGGCCCCCGCCCCGTAACATCTTGGGCCCCACCGTTCGTGTGGCGGTCGATGCCATGGGCGGCGACCGGGCGCCGGACGAGATTGTCGCCGGCGCGCTCGAGGCCGCCTCGGACACCGTGAGGCCGGTCCTCTACGGCTCGCCGGGCCTCGATTCCCAGGGGCTCGAGCTCGTCGAGACGGACGGGACGATCGGCATGCACGAGAAACCGGTTGAGGCGGTCCGCGCAAAGCCGGAGAGCTCGCTCGTCGCCGCCTGCCGCGCGGTGGGCGACGGCGACGCCGAGGCCGTCGTCTCGGCCGGGAACACCGGGGCGGTTCTCGCCGCCTGCCTCTTCCACGTGCGCCGCCTGACGGAGGTAGACCGTCCGGCGATCGCGGTCGTCATCCCGGCCCGCGCCGGGCCCTCCGTGCTCGTCGACGCGGGTGCGAACGCCGACGCCCGCCCGGAGCACCTGCTCCAGTTCGCGCAGATGGGCGCGATTTTCGCGCAGGAAATGCTCGAGATCGCGGAGCCTGAGGTGCGACTCCTCTCGATCGGGGAGGAGCCCGAGAAGGGAAACCAGCTCACCCTCGAGGCGCATGCCCTGCTGGCGGCGAGCGATCTTCGCTTCGCCGGCAACGTCGAGAGCCGCTACCTCCTGCGACCCGCTGCCGACGTCGTCGTGTGCGACGGCTTCACCGGCAACGTCTGCCTGAAGCTGCTCGAGGGGACGATCAAGACGCTCCTCGAGGGAATGCGCGACGAGATCCGCTCCTCGACGCGCGGGAAGGTGGGCGGGCTTCTGATCCGGCCGGCCGCCCGTCACCTCCGCGAGCGCCTCGACCCCGACACGTACGGCGGGGCGTACCTGCTGGGCCTGCGGGGCCTGGCCGTCATCGCTCACGGCAACTCGTCGCGCCAGGCGATCGCGAATGCCATTCGGCTCGCCGCCCGGGGAGTCGAGCATCGCCTCGTCGACCGGCTCGCAGAGAGGCTTCGCACGACCGTGTTAGCATCGGCGCGCCCCGAGACCCCCAGCCCCCAAGCGAGGTGACATGGCAGCGTCGCGTGAGGAAGTTTTCGAGCGTGTGAAAGAGGTCTTGAGCGAGCAGCTCGGTGTCGAAGACAGCGAGATCGCCGAGGAGGCGTCGTTCCAGGAGGATCTCGAGGCGGACTCGCTCGACCTCGTCGAGCTGATCATGGAGCTGGAGGATCAATTCGGGATCAAGATCTCGGACGAGGACGCCCAGAAGATCCAGACCGTAGGTCAGGCTGTCGACTACGTCACCTCGCACCAGTAAGACACAGCTCGCGGACTCTGGGCGCGCCGCGGCCGCTCCTCTCGAGCGTCTGATCGACGAGCTTCCGGCCGAGCGCCAGGAGCACGTCTTCACCCACACCTCCTGGGCGCCCGACCGGGCTTCGTCGTACGAGCGCCTCGAGTTCCTCGGCGACAGCGTCCTCGAGCTCGCCGTCGCCCGCGAGCTCTTCGAGCGCTATCCCGATTTCACGGAAGGACAGCTCGCGAAGATCCGCTCGCACGTCGTCTCGCGTGCGAGCTGCGCCGTCGTCGCGCGGGAGCTCGGCCTGGGGAGGCACATGGTCGAGCGCGGCGCTACCGCCCCGTCGGACGAGCTCGAGCGGCTTTCGGACAACCAGAACGTCCTCGCTGCCTTGCTCGAGGCTGCTCTCGGCGCGGTCTTCCTCGAGTACGGCTTCGAGCGGATCGAGGAGTCGATCGTCGCTGCCTTCGCGGGTCGGATCGAGTATGCGCTGACGACCTACGTCGACCACAAGACGGAGCTTCAGGAAGCCCTTGCGCGGCTCGGCCAGGCGGTGACCTACTCCGTGCTCGACGTCGATGGCCCGCCGCACAGCCGCACGTTCACCTGCACCGCGACGATCAACGGCGAGCAGGCCGGGGTGGGGAAGGGGCCTTCGAAGAAGGCCGCCGAGCAGGAGGCCGCGCGGGAGGCGCTGGAGAAGCTGGCGGCGTCCTAGTCCGGCGTCAGACTTTGTCGCCGCGTGCACCTGCGAGCGATCAAGCTGCGCGGCTTCAAGTCGTTCCCGGACCCGGTCGAGGTGCGGCTCGAGCCCGGCGTCGCCGTCGTCGTCGGCCCGAACGGCTCCGGGAAGTCGAACGTCTCCGACGCGCTCCTCTGGGCGGCCGGCACTCTCGCTCCCAGCGACCTGCGCGCCGAGAAACCCGACGACGTCCTCTTCGCCGGTGGCGGAGATCGGCCCCGGGCCGACTTCTGTGAGGTCGAGCTCCTGTTCGACAACGAGGGCGGCGGCGCGCTCGCCGAGCTTCCTTTCGCCGAGGTCTCGTTCATGCGCCGGCTTCACCGCGGCGGTGAGGGCCAATACCTCGTCAACCGCTCGCCCGTCCGGCGCACCGACCTCGTCGAGTTGCTCGCCGACATCGGTCTCGGTGCGCAGATGGGCTCGATCGTCAGCCAGGGACGGGTGGAGGAGATCCTCTCGAGCAAGCCGGAGGAGCGCCGCGTGCTCGTCGAGGAAGCCGCGGGGCTGGGCCGCTTCAAGAGCCGTCGCCACCGAGCGGAGCTGAAGCTCGCGCGCGTCGCGGCCGACGTCGAGCGCGCCCGCGACCTCGAGGCCGAGGTGAAGAAGCGCCTTCGCCCGCTTGCCCTCCAGGCGACCGCGGCCGAGCGGGCGGAGCGCCTCCGCGGCGAGACCGGCGCGATCAGAGCCCGGATCGCCCAGCTCGGGCTCGCCGAGGTGGAGGCGCGCCGCGCTGAGGCGGAGGAGCGGCGCAACGCGGCGGGGCTCGCCCGCAACCGGACGGGCTCGGAGCTCGAGGGGCTGCTGCGGGAGCGGGACCGCGTCGAAGGGGAGCTCGTCGGCGCAGCCGGCAGCCGCGAGGAGGCGACGGGTGCCCTTTACCGTCTAGGCAGCGCGAGGGAGCGGCTCGAGCTTCGGCGGGAGAGCGCCGAAGCGCTCGCCGAGCGGCTGCGGGCCGACCCGCCTCCACGCTACGCGTCCAATGATGACGCGCGGGTGCGCGAAGAGGCCAATCTGGCGAGGGACCGGCTGGCGGCGCTCGAGCGAACCCTCGCCGAGCTGGAAGGCCTGCCTCCCGCCGCCCGCGCGCTCGCCGAGCAGGGTGAGCGGCTCGTATTGTCGACGTTGGAGGTGTCGCCCGGAGACGAGCGCGCGGTCGCGGCTGCGCTCGCCTGGCGGGCGGCGGCCGTCGTCGCGCCCGATGGGCCCGCGGCGTTGAAGCTCCTCGAGCAGGCGCGGGCCGGCGGTCTCGGCAACCTCGGGGTCGTCGTCGGCGAGGCCCGCTCGGATGCCCCGATCGTCGAGAAGAAGCGGCTGCTCGAGGCGACCGAGCTCTCCGTGACCCGGGAGGGCTTCGCCTACGACCCGGCCCGAGGCGAGCTCTGGTACGCGGGCGAGGCAGCGGAGGCTGTGCTGCTCGAGCTCGAGGCGCGGCGGCGGGCGCTCGAGAGCGAGATCCGCGAGCTCGACCAGCGTGCCGAGCAGGCGGTGGCCGAGCCGGTCCTGTCCGACACGCGCCTCGCCGAGGCCGCTGAGCGTCTGGCGAAGGCGCTGACAGCCGCGGCGCAGCACGCCTCACGCTTCGAGGCTCCTCTTCGCGGACGCGCCGACGCGCGGGGCGAGCGGGCACGCGAGCTCGGAGAGGAACTGCGGGAGCTCGGGGGGCGCGAGGCAGAGTTGCGGCGCGCGGCAGCCGAGGCGGCCGAGCGGGCGGCGGCCGTCGACGTCGAGCTGGCGACCCTGGCAGCCGAGGCGAAGGAGCTCGAGCGGCGGATCGAGGACGCGGGCGCCGAGCCCGCCGAGGGCGCTGACCCGGACGAGCTCGCCGCGAAGCTCGAGCGGCTCGAGCGCCGCCGGGAGTCGCTTGGCAGCGTCAATCCGCTGGCGAAGGAGGAGTACGAGCGCGAGAAGGAGCGGCTGGCCGAGCTCCGTGAGCAGCGGGGTGATCTCGAGCGAAGCCTCGCGGAGCTGCAAACGCTGCGCGACGAGCTGGCCGAGACGGTCGAGCAGCGGTTCGAGGAGACCTTCGCCGCCGTCCGCGACCACTTCGAGGAGGTCGCGGCGACCCTGTTCCCGGGCGGCGAGGGGCGCCTTCGGCTCACCGAGCCCGAGGTGGACGGCGACGACGAGGACGTCGACCCGGGCATCGAGATCGAGCTGCGCCCTGCGGGGAAGCGGGTCACGCGCCTCTCGCTCCTCTCAGGAGGCGAGAAGGCCCTCGGTGCGATCTCGTTCCTCTTCGCCCTCTTTCTTGCGCGGCCGTGCCCCTTCTACCTGCTCGACGAGGTCGAGGCCGCGCTAGACGACACGAACATCGGCCGCTTCGTCGAGCTGCTGCGGAGGTTCGCGGACCGGGCGCAGTTCATCGTCATCACCCACCAGAAGAGGACGATGGAGGCCGCGGATATCCTCTACGGCGTGACGATGGGCTCCGACGGGGTCTCGCAAATCGTGTCGCGACGGCTGCCCCGCGAGGCCGTCGCCGCTTGACTCGCGCTCCTGGGGCGCCGCTGGCGGTGCGGGGCCGGAGAGCACAGTGCGCCGTAGCACGGGCCCGGAGAGCATCGTGCCGCCAGCGGCGCCAGGCGGCGGCGGAGCCGGGCTTCGCCCGGTGGGAGCCGCCGCCGGCCAGGAGTGCGAGGTGACCACGTGGGCGCGGCTTCTCGGAGACGAGGAGCCGGCTGAGGAGCGACAGGCCGAGGCCGGGTTCTTCGCTCGCCTGCGCGATTCTCTCGGCAAGAGCCGCCGGGCGCTCACCGACCAGCTCGCAGCTGCAGCTTTCGACCCGGCCGACAACGAGGCCTGGGAGCGGCTCGAGGAGGCGCTGATCGCCGCCGACGTCGGCGTCCCCGCGACAGCCGAGCTCGTCCGGCGCCTCGAGGCGCGGGCGGAGGTGGGCGACCTGACGGAGGCGCTCGTCGACGAGGCGGCGGGCCTCCTCGGCGAGCCTGGGACGCTGGACGTGCGCGAGCGGCCGAGCGTCGTCCTCGTCGTCGGCGTCAACGGAACGGGGAAGACGACGACGATCGGGAAGCTCGCCTTCCACCTGCATGATCACGGCCGCTCGGTCATCGTCGCCGCGGCGGACACGTTCCGCGCCGCGGCTGAGGAGCAGCTCGAGATCTGGGCCGGGCGCGCTGAGGCCGACTTCGTCGGCTCCGAGCGCGGCGGCGACCCGGCGGCCGTCGCCTACGACGCGATCGAGGCGGCCTCCGCGCGCGGGCGAGACGTCGTCGTCGTCGACACGGCCGGCCGCCTGCACACCCAGACGAACCTGATGGAGGAGCTGGCGAAGATCCGACGTGTGATCGAGGGAAAGCTCGCGGGCGCGCCGCACGAGACCCTGCTCGTCATCGACGCGACGACCGGCCAGAACGGCGTGCGCCAGGCGCAGCTCTTCGGCCAGGCCGTGCAGGTGACGGGAGTCGCGCTGACCAAGCTCGACGGTTCCGCGAAGGGCGGCGTCGCACTGGCGATCGCCCACGAGCTGGGGCTGCCGGTGAAGCTGGTCGGAGTTGGCGAGGGCGTCGAGGACCTGCACCCGTTCGCGCCGCGCGACTTCGCGCGCGCCCTGATCTCCGGTTAGTCACAGCCGTCACCGGCCTTCTCAGCGTCGGGACGCCAGAGCCGGTGTCAGGTCTTGCAGAGCCCGTGCAGAGCCCGTGAGAGCCCGTGTCAGGTCTTGCATTCGGGCATATCGCTTGGGCCCCGAGTTCGCTCAGGCACTGCCGCAAATGGAAGACCTGACACCGGACCTGTACTTGCATCTGCGCAAATGCAAGACCTGACACCGGACCTAATGCAAGACCTGACACCGGACCTCCTTCGGACAGCCCGTGTCAGGTCTTGCATTCGGGCATATCGCTTCGGCCCCGAGTTCGCTCAGGCACTGCCGCAAATGGAAGACCTGACACCGGACCTGTACTTGCATCTGCGCAAATGCAAGATCTGACACCGGACCTAATGCAAGACCTGACACCGGATCCGGACCTAGATGTGGTCGTTCTCCACGACCGCGCGCGTTAGATCGCCGTCTCGCGCGGGACATACGGCGTGAACTCCGGCTCGAGCGGGGAGCGCTCGGCGGCAGGCACGCCGCAGCCGAGAACGGCAAGCGCACCCTCTGCGGAGCCGTCGAGGCCCAGCCGCTCCTCGATCTGACCCCCGTTGATCAGCGTCGTCAGGAAGGCTCCGAGGCCGAGCTGGGCGCAGACGAGGTAGAACGTCTGGCTCAGATGACCGGCGTCCATGAGCAGCGTCGCGTACGCGGTCGGGCTGCGCCGGTACTTCCAGAAGCTGCGCGCGAAGCGGGCCGTGAGCACGACCGCGACGGCTGTTGACGCGAAGTACGTCTGGCCGGCGGTGAAGGCGACGACCTCCGCACGCGCTTCCCCGTCCTCCAGTGAGCTCAGCCGCTCGAGTGAGTGGTCGCGGACGGCGTAGTGGTAGAGGCCCGGCTCCAGCCCGTCGACGCTGCGGATGAGCGGATACGCCTCGATCGGGTGCAGCCCACCGGCCGAAGGGCTCGACTTGCGCAGGGCAACGACCTCCGGGTGCAGCTCGAGGTACCCGCGGCAGCCGAAGGTCTCGTGGAGGAGAACTGCGAGCTCTTCACGCGCAACGGGACGCTCCGCGAACCCGCGAGTCGTCCGCCGCCGCCCGAGCGCATCGTAGAGGCCGCCCTTCCCGGAGACGAGAGGGAGCTCGACCCGCGCGCCCTCGACTGAATGGAAGGGCTCGGGAGCGGGCCCGTAGCGCTCGACGAAGCGCTCGACGGCCACGTCGGCCCGGGTTGCGATCTCCGCCGCGTCCTCCGGCAGCCGCAGGTCTCCTCCCCGCAGCTTTGTCGAGAAGTGGTACGCGGCTGCTGCCGGCAGCCATTGGTCGGCCGCCAGCTGCTCCTCGCGGCGTTGCAGCTTCGAATCGCCTTCGCGAAGAAGCAGCCCGCGTCCGCACAACTCGTCGACAATGCCGCTCGGCTCTGCCTCGGACCACTCTCCTTGCGGCACCGAGAAGAGCGCTTCCAGCGCGTCGCGCTCGATGGGTGTCGTCTCCCCGGTCAGGGCGGAGGTGACGAGCGGCGGATCCCCTTCGCCGTGGACGAAGAGGAACGCCGCTCTGCGAACCCGCTGCAGCGCTAGCCCGACCGAGGCTCGACGAACTGCGCCATGTGCGGCGGCGGCGGCACCGTCGGATCGGGCGGCTCAGGCTTCGGCTTGTCTTCGTCCAGAATCAGGAACTGCACCGAGTGCGGCGGCCTGTCGGGCCCATCATCGTCGGGCGGTGGCTCGGGCTGCGGCGGTGGCTCGGGCTGCGGCGGCGGCTTGGGCTCATCCTGCGCGCGGCTAACCATAGGTGCCTCCTTCCGAAAACCCCGGGATCGGGGGCGCGAACCTAACCTGTGTCACCCGTAGGCGTCAAGGCGGTGCGGAGCTTCGCGAGCCACGTCTGGGCGCGGCCCCGAAGAACGATGTTGCCCTTCCGCTCGTAGAGATCGACAGCCTTCTCGGCAGGCGGGACGGCCTCCTCCGGCCGGCCGGCGAAGCGCAGAACTTCGGCAAGGTTCATGAGGGCGTGCGCCTGGAGCCCGACGGAGTCGGTCTCGAGGGAGCGCTCCGCCGCCTCGCGCGCCATCCGCTCCGCCTCCTCGAATTGCGTGCGCCGCGCCAGGACCTTCGCCCTCGTCCCCGCGAGATACACGTGCGACGTGACGTCCTCGCGGGGAGCCGCGGCCTCGCTGATCTCGGTGAACCGCTCGGCCTCGTCGTGGCGCCCCTGGCTGTAGATCGACTCGGCGAGGAAGGCCGCGAGCGTGGAGAGACCTGCCTTCTCGCCCATCCGCTCGAGCGTTTCGTAGCCCGAGCGCAGCTCGGCCTCCGCTGCGCTCGGATCGCCTGCGAGACGCTCGATCTCTCCTCCCGCGGAGGTCTGCACAGCGAGCCCGAGCCGGAGCCCGAGGTCCTCGAGGATCTCCTTGCTCCGCGCGTAGAGGCGGCGGGCCTCGTCGAACTCCCCGAGCATCGCGTGGAGCTCGCCGAGATCGTCCAGGACCCTGGCCTCGACCATTCGGTCGCCCGGTGTCTCCTCGAGGATCTGCTGGATGCGTCCGATTGCTTCCGGCACCGGTGTGGACCCGTAGAGGAGCGAGATCGGAAGCGATGCCAGGATGAACGATTGGTCGCGGGCGCTTCCCGCCCGCCGCGCGTGGACCAGCGCCTTCTCGAAGGCCTCGGCCCGCGCTCCCCACTGCGCCGCCATCCAGTGCACGTCGGCGAGCCGGCACCACGCCTTTGCGAGGCCGAGCTCGTCGCCGAGCTGGTCGAACACCGAAATCGCCTCTTCGGCCGTCCTGCGGAGAGCCTCGGTGCCGAGACCGGGGTTCAGCCGGCCTTGGATCGTGGCGTGCTCGAGCCTCGCCCGAAGCTCGAGCCTGCGGTCGCCGGCCGCGGCCGCGCCCTCGATCGCCCGGGAAAGAATCGCGTCGGCCCTCACCAGCTCGCCGAGGTCGAAGAGCGCGCTCCCGAGCTCCGGCGCCAACTCGAGCCGCGCCCTCTCCTCGTCGCGCAGGAGGAGCGTCGCGCGCGTCAGCAGTCCCGCCGCGGCCGGCGCGTCGCCTCGGGCAAGCGCTCGGCGTCCCGCCGATGCGAGCAGGTCGGCCGCCTTCGTCGCGAGCGCGCCCAAGCGCCCGTCCGCAGGGCCCAGCTCGCTTCGGTAGCGGTGCGCCTGCTCGAGGTGGTAACCGAGGATCTCCTCGTACTCGCGCAGCCGGCCTCGCCGCGCGTCTTCGAGCCATGCCGCGAAGCGCTCGTGAAGCCCGGCGCGGCTCTCCTTGGGGAGGACCTGGTAAGCGGCGTCCCGGACGAGGATGTGGCGGAAGCGGAAGGCTTCGTCGCCGGCGCGATCGGGACGGATCAGATCCTTGCGGACGAGCGACGCGAGCAGCTCGTCGAGGGGCGCTCCTTCAGACAGCAGTGCAGCGACGTTTTCTCTGGAGAAGAGCTTGCCGATCACGGCGGCACGCTCGAGGACGCCGCGCTCACCGAGGGTCAGCTGATCGAGGCGGGCGGCGAGGAGAGCCTGGATCGTCGGCGGGGCCTCCACGTCGGCAAGCTCGCCCACGGCGCGCCAGCTCCCGTCTTCCCGCTGAAGGCGACCACGGTCGACGAGCATGGCGAGCATCTCCTCGACGAAGAGCGGGTTGCCCTCGCCAGAGGCCACGAGCTTCGCGATGATCTCGGGGGGCGCCTCGCCGAGCAGGTGCCCGATCAGCCGCTCGACCTCGTTGTCCCGGAGCGGCTCGAGCAGGATCGAAGTCGCGTTGACCTTCCCACCGCCCCATGTGGGGCGCTCGTCGAGGAGCTCGGGCCGCGCGAGGCAGACAAGCAGGACCGGCGCGTTGCGCGTCCAGTCGGCGAGGTGCTCGACGAGGTCGAGGAACGTAGGCTCGGCCCACTGCACGTCGTCGAACGCCACTACGACCGGTCGCTCCTGCGCCAGCGCCTCGATCAGCTTCCGCACCGCCCAGAACGCCTCCTCGTTCGTGGCGTCGCCCTCCCCGAGGCCGGTGGCGGCTGCGAGCCGGTCGACGACGACCTCGGCCTCGGGCTCGCTTGCGAGGAGCGAGGCCAGTTGCGCGCGAGCGTGCTCCGCCGAGTCGCGTGGGCTGATCGAGGCGGCCTGGCGGACGAGCTCCGTGAGCGGCCAGAAGGTGATGCCCTCGCCGTAGGGCACGCAGCGGCCCATCAGGACGCGCGCCTCCTCGCCGAGCTTCGAGAAGAGCTCGGTCACGAGCCGCGACTTCCCGACGCCCGCCGTGCCGAGGACCGTGAAGAGATGGCAGGCGTGCTCGTCGACGGCCCGCCGGAAAGCTTGCTCAAAGAGGGTGAGCTCTCGCTCTCGGCCGACGAGCGGCGAGTCGAGCCGCCGAGCGAACGCGGGCGCGCCGGTGACGACTCCGAGCAGGCGCCACGCGTCGACCGGCTGCGCCTTTCCCTTCAGGGTCAGCGGCTCGACCGGCTCGGCGAGTACGGCATCCCGTACGAGTCCGTGCGTCGCGTCGCCGATCAGGATCTCGCCGGGGCTCGCCGACGACTCGAGCCGCTGCGCCAGGGTGACCGCGTCCCCGGTGGCAAAGGCCTGCCCCTCGGCCGGATCGCCGGCGACGACCTCGCCGGTGTTGATTCCCGTGCGGACGGCGAGCTCGATCCCGTACTCGCCGCGCAGCTCTTCGTTCAGGCTCCCGAGCGCCTCGCGCAGCTCCGTGGCCGCCCGGACTGCGCGCAGAGCGTCGTCTTCGTGCACGATCGGGATCCCGAAGACGGCCATCACGGCGTCGCCGATGAACTTCTCGACGGTGCCACCGTGGCGCTCGAGCACGAGGCTCACCTCGATGAAGTAGCGCGAGATGACGCGGCGGTAGGTCTCGGCGTCGAGCTGCTCGCCGAGCGGGGTCGAGTCGATGACGTCCGAGAAGATGACCGTCACGGTCTTCCTCATCTCGCGCGGGGCGGCGGCCTCCTCCAGGGGCGCGCCACAGGCGCTGCAGAATCGCGCGCGAGAGGGGTTCGCCTCGCCACAGCGGGGACAGGCGGCCATGTCCTCTCCGAGTGTAGGACCTGAGGCGCCCCCTGGCGAGCGCCGGGAAGGACGGCCGTGCCGGCTCTGCCGGCGTCGCCGACCGGCGAAGGGGGCTGAGTACACTTGCTGGCCGTGTTCGAAGCCCTCTCCGACAGGCTCCAGGCCGCCCTGCACGACGTGCGGGGGCGCGGCAGGCTCGACGACGATTCGGTCTCCCGCGCGATGCGCGAGATCCGGCTCGCCCTGCTCGAGGCGGACGTCAACTTCAAGGTCGTGAAGGACTTCGTCGCCCGCGTGCGCGCCCGCGCGCTCGGAGCCGACGTGACGAGGAGCCTCACGCCCGGCCAGGAGGTCGTGAAGATCGTCCACGAGGAGTTGACCGCGCTCATGGGCAGCGGCGACTCGAAGCTCGCGTTCGCCAGCAGGCCGCCGACGGTGATCCTCCTTGCCGGGCTCCAGGGCTCGGGCAAGACGACCGCCGCCGCGAAGCTCGCCCTGCTTCTCCGCAAGGAAGGTCACTCGCCCGCCCTCGTCGCGGCGGATCTCCAGCGGCCGGCGGCCGTCGAGCAGCTCGAGCAGCTCGGGCGCCAGGTTCAGATTCCGGTCCACACGGGCGCCGACCCCGTCGCAGCGGCCACCGGGGGAATCGAGCAGGCCCGGAGCCAGGGCCGCGACGTGGTCATCCTCGACACGGCCGGCCGCCTGCACGTTGACGAGCCTTTGATGGAGGAGCTGGCCGCCGTTCGGCGCGCGGCGAAGCCGACGAACGTCCTCCTCGTGCTCGACGCGATGACCGGCCAGGAGGCCGTCTCGGTCGCCCAGGCCTTCCTCGAGCGGGTCGCCTTCGACGGCGTCGTCCTGACGAAGCTCGACGGCGACGCGCGCGGAGGCGCCGCCCTCTCGGTGAAGGCCGTCACGGGCAAGCCCGTGAAGTTCGCCTCGGTCGGCGAGAAGCTCGACCAGCTCGAGTACTTCCACCCCGACCGGATCGCCTCGCGCATCCTCGGCATGGGCGACGTCCTGACGCTGATCGAGCGGGCCGAGGAAGCGGTCGCGGAGGACGACCAGGCTCGGTTGGAGCGCCAGATGATGGCCGGCGAGTTCACGTTCGACGACTTCCTCGCGAGCTACAAGATGCTGCGGCGCATGGGCCCCGTGAAGGGCGTGCTCTCGATGATCCCGGGCCTCGGCAATCAGCTCCAGGGGCTTGACGTGAACGAGAAGGACATGTCCCGCGTGGAAGCGATCGTCCTCTCGATGACGCCCAAGGAGCGCAAGATGCCGCACCTGATTGACGGCTCACGGCGCAAGCGGATTGCGGCGGGCAGCGGAACCACGATTCAGCAGGTGAACCAGCTGCTCTCCGCCCGCAAGCAGATGCAGAAGATGATGAAGCAGATCAAGAAAGGCAAAATGCCGGGGCTCCCTCCGGAGCTTCTTAGGCAAGCTCAACAGCAGGGCCGTCGCTGACTTTGCAACAGTCTGTTGCTAAGTCTCTCGGCTCGAGGAGGTGAAATGGCAGTACGGATGAGATTGACCCGAGTGGGGTCGAAGAAGAACCCGATCTACCGGGTCGTCGTCGCCGACTCGCGCTCGCCGCGGGACGGCAAGTTCATCGAGATCGTCGGGCGCTACAACCCGCAGACTGACCCTTCGACGATCGTCTTCGACGAGGAGAAGGTCAAGGAATGGCTGGCCAAGGGCGCGACGCCGTCCAACACCGTGGCGCGTCTGCTGAAGGCGGCGAACGTCGGTGGCTGAGCTTCTCGCCCACCTGGCCCGGGGGCTCGTCGACGATCCCGATGCGGTCGAGGTCGAGCAGATCGAGCGGGAGGACGCGACCGTGCTCCAACTCCGCGTCGCGAAGGACGACGTCGGCAAGGTGATCGGACGGCAGGGCCGGATCGCCCGTGCGCTTCGGGCGGTCGTGCGGGCAAGCGGGACGCGCTCCCACCGTCGCGTCGTGCTCGAGATCCTCGAGTAGTTGCGAGTCGCCGCGCTCTACGACGTCCACGGCAACCTGCCGGCGCTCGAGGCCGTCCTCGAGGAGCTCGGCGAGGACTCCGACCTGATCGTCGTGGGCGGGGATTTCCTCGCCGGCCCGCAACCGGCCGAGACCCTCGAGGGCCTTCGCGAGCTGGGCAACCGCGCGCGCTTCATCCGCGGCAACGTCGAACGGGAGCTGGTCGAGCCGAGCCCGCCCAGGCCGGCCGGTCCGCCGCCGGGTGTGATCGACGAGCTGAAGGCGAAGCTGACCCAGGAGCAGATCGAATTCGCATTCGGGTTACCTCAGCAGGAAGTGCTCGAGATCGACGGGCTCGGGACAACGCTCTTCTGCCACGCTACGCCACGCAACGACGAAGAGATCGTTACGCCGGCGTCTTCCGAACACCGCCTTCGCGAGGTCCTGGCCGGCGTGGACGCGGACGTCGTCGTCGTGGGGCACACGCACATGCAAGACGACCGCCTCGTCGGCGGGATCCGGTTCGTCAACGCGGGCAGCGTTGGCATGCCCTACGAAGATGCGCCGGGCGCGTACTGGGCGCTGCTCGGCCCCGACGTGGAGTTTCGGAGAACCGAGTACGAGGCGGTCGAGTACGAGGATTTCGAGTTCCCTCAGGCCACGCGCGCCGAGGCGACCGAGTACTTCGAGAGCCTCGCCGAGTGAGTGAGCGCGTGCGGGTCGGCCGTGTCGGGCGGCCGCACGGTCTGGAGGGAGCGTTCGTCGTCGAGAACGCGAGCGAGGAGGCGGAGAGATTCGCGGTCGGCGCAACGGTCCTGGTCGGGGATGCGGCCGTACGCATTGTGGAGTCGAAGCGAGCCGGCGGGCGACCGGTGATCCGGGTCGACGCTGCCGTCGAGCGTGGGGCGGCCATCGAGGTCGACCGAGCCGATCTTGCCGAGCTCGAGGACGGCTCCTACTACGCCTTCCAGCTCGTCGGCCTCGAGGTCGAGGAGGAGGGCGGCGGCGCGCTTGGCCGCGTCGTCGAGATCTCTTCCGCCCCGGCGAACGACGTCATCGAGCTCGACAGCGGCCTCGCGCTGCCGCTCGTCGACGCGTGCGTCCGGGAGGTCGATCTCGAATCGGGTCGAATCGTTGTTAAGCCCGGGTTCACGGGCCGCCCGTAACCTACGGCCTTTGCGCATCGATGTCTTCACGCTCGTTCCCCACGCGTTCGCCTGGCTCACGGAGCAGCGACCGCTTGCGGCTGTTCTCGGCACCGAGCTCGAGCTTCGCCTGCTCAGCTACCGCGACACGACGCCGCTCAGAGCCGGCCAGGTCGACGACGAGCCCTACGGCGGCGGGGCGGGCATGCTCCTTCGCGTCGACGTCGTCGCCGCCGCGCTTGACGCGGTCTACGGCGGGCCTCCCGACCATCGGGTGGTCGCGCTGACGCCGCAGGGTCGGCAGCTCGACCAGGAGGTCGTCGAGGAGCTCGCGGGCGAAGAGACGCTGACCCTCCTCTCGGCCCGTTTCGAAGGGTTCGACGAGCGGGTCGTCGAGCATCTCGCGACGGACGCAATCTCGATCGGGCCCTATGTCCTCTCCGGGGGCGAGTTGCCGGCGATGGTGCTCGTCGACGCGATCGTCCGGCGGCTCCCAGGAGCGCTCGGCAGCGAAGCGTCCGGGCTCGAGGAGAGCTTCTCTGCCGAGCTCGAAGGGGGCCTCGAGTACCCGCATTACACGCGGCCGGCGGAGTTCCGGGACTGGCGAGTGCCCGAGGTGCTCCTCTCGGGCGACCATGCGCGGATCGACGAGTGGCGGCGCGAGCAGAGCAGGGCGCGGAGCATGAGGTGAGGAACCCGATCGACCATCTGACCCACGGCCTCCCGCGGCAGTGGCGGGTCGCGATCGACTGGGCGGTGACGATCCTCGGCGCGGTCGCGATCGTGCTCGCGATCAAGGCCTACGTCGTCAACCCCTACCGCATCCCATCCTCGTCGATGGAGCCGACGCTCCACTGCGCGAGACCCGGTTCGGGCTGCGAGTCGCGCTATTCGGACCGGGTCCTCGCGAACCGCTTCATCTATCACTTCCGCGAGCCGCGTCGCGGTGAGATCGTCGTCTTCAAGACGCCGCCGAGGGCGCAGGTCCTCTGCGGCGCGGGGGGCACGTTCGTCAAGCGGCTGATTGGCCTGCCCGGCGACCGCTGGAGCGAGCAGGACGGCTATATCTACATCAACGGCAAGAGGCTCGACGAGCCGTACGTCAGGCCCGACCGTCGGGACTCGGACACGATCCCCGAGCGCCCGCCCATCGCCAAGGACGAGTACCTGATGCTGGGCGACAACCGCTCGTCCTCCTGCGACTCACGCCGCTGGGGAACCGTCCCCCGCAAGAACCTGATCGGGCCGGTCTTCGCGGTCTACTGGCCGCCGAAGCGCATCGGCCTTCGCTAGCCGTGCGCCGCCTGACGCGATTCCTGCTCGTCATGCTGGCGATCGGGGGCGGCCTCTTCGTACTGATCGCGGTCACGTCGAACACGTACAGGATCCGAACCGCAGCGATGGAACCGACGCTCCGCTGCCCGAGCGGCCTCGTGCCGGGCTGCACGGGTGACGGGGCGGACCGGATCCTGGTGTCACGCCTCATCTACAAGCTTCGGGATCCGCATCGAGGCGACGTCGTCGTCTACAGGGCTCCGATTGTGGGCGCCAGGCGCTGCGGCCTGGGGAGCGAGGACACGTTCGTGCACCGGATCGTGGCCGAGCCCGGCGAGCGCTGGTCGGGACGGCAGGTGCCCGCTCGGCACTACGTCGTGCTCGGGGACAACGAGCGGCGGTCCTGTGACTCCCGAGTGTGGGGCTACCTGAGCCGCGACCGGATCGTGGGGCCCGTGATCGCTGCCTACTGGCCCCTGGATCGGATTTCCATTCGCTAGCATTGCCGTCCGGCCTGCCCGGCCTCCTCGCCATGACGAACCCGATCGAGCTACTCGAGCAGCGCCAGCTGCGGTCCGACCTGCCGGCGTTCAAGGCCGGCGACACCGTGCGTGTCCACTTTCAGGTGATCGAGGGACAACGCCGCCGCGTCCAGGTATTCGAGGGCATCGTCATCAAGCGGCAGGGGGCCGGCGTGCGCGAGACGTTCACCGTCCGCAAGCAGTCTTTCGGCGTCGGCGTCGAGCGGACCTTCCCGCTCCACTCGCCCAAGATCGAGAAGATCGAGGTGCAGGCGATCGGCGACGTCAACCGCGCGAAGCTGTACTACCTGCGCGCGAAAGTGGGGAAGAAGGCGCGCGTCCGCGAGGCACAGCAGGCGCCCGCGGTATCCTCGCCGCGTGCCGACGACGAAGTCGAGCCCGCTGCCGAAGAAGCTGTCGGGGATGAGCCCGCGGCAGAAGAGCCGGCTGCAGTCGGCGAAGACGGGTCAGAGGCTGCTGAGGTTCGACCGAAGGCTCGGCGCTCGCTTCGTCGCAGGGGCTGACGAGGCCGGCCGAGGCTCGCTCGCCGGGCCGCTCGTCGTCGCAGGCGTCCTGCTCGACTACGACGCTCTGCGCGATCATCGTGTGCGCCCGCTTGCGCAGTTGAACGATTCGAAGCAGGTCAGCGCCGAGGGTAGAGAGGAGCTCTTCCGCGCGGTCGTCGGCTGTGCGGCCCGAATCTCGGTCCAGGTGATCTCTCCCGCCGAGATCGACCGCGAAGGCCTGCACAGATCGAACCTCGGCGGTCTGCGCCGTGCGCTCCATGCCCTGACGCCGCCCGCGGAGGCCTGCCTCGTAGACGGCTTCCGGCTCGGGCCGAGCGCGCCCGAGCATGTCGCGGTCGTCGACGGTGACGAGCGAAGCGCAGCGATTGCCGCCGCCTCGATCGTCGCCAAGGTCGTCCGCGACCGCACCATGCGCCGTCTGGACTCGCTCTTCCCCGGCTACGGCTTCTCGTCGCACGTCGGCTACATCACGCCGGGGCATTCCCGGATCGTGCGTGAGCGTGGGCCATGCGAGATCCATCGCCGCTCGTTTCAGGCGCTGTGTTACCTCAGTGAAGAGGAAGCCGCAGCTCGGCTCACCGCCGTCCAGGCCTAGTACCCGCGCGATCGGGTCGCGCGCGGAGCGCCGCGCCCTGTGGCACTACCGGCTGCGCGGCTACCGGATCCTGGCCGCGAACGCCTGGGTCGGCGGCTACGAGCTCGACCTCGTCGTCCGCCGCGGCCGCACGATCGTCTTCTGCGATCTGAAGGCATGATTTTCGGCCAGGACGGGGAGCGGGGCCTCGCCAGGCTCCAGGACGGGGTAGTCGCGGCCCGCGACCGACACGACGGCGGCGGTGGCGAGGTCGCGGCGGGGGACGATCTGCAGGACGGTCAGGCCCTCGCCGGTGGCGATGCCGCGGGCCACGCCCGTGACCGTGTCGCCCTCCACGTTCTCGGCCGAGAAGATCGCGTTCGTCACGGCCTGCGGGCGGGAGGCGTCAGCGATGATCACTGACTCGGCGATCCGCGACAGCGCGGCGCGGACTGCGGCCACCGCGTCGGCGGCGTCCTGCCCCTCGGCGCGGCGAAGATCGCGCATGGTGCGGCGGAGGTCGTCGAGGTAGCGGAGCGTCGTGCGCTGCGCGTCAACCAACGACCCCTCCGCCTCCAGCTCCGCGACGCGGGCGCGGAGCCGCCCTACCTCCTGCGCTGCCGTCTCTCGCTCGACGCCCAGCTTCGCGGCAAGCGCGGAGTAGTCGGCGGCGGGAAGGGAGCCGTCCAGGTAGTCGCGCTCGACCTTGTTGAGGTGCGCCTGACGACGCATTTCCTCGCGTTCGGCCTCCCGCAGCGAGGCCCGCGCGTCCCGAACCACGGCGTGCGCGGCCAGCTCTACCTCGCGGCGCGTGGCGCGCAGGTCAATGTGCCCGCGCTCCAGCCAGCCGAAGAGCGCCTCGTCCACGGCGGCCGCGTCGACGCGGGGCCGCGGGCATGCGTGGGTCCCCTTTCGGTCGCGCATGCGGCAGACGTAGCGCGGGTTGAGGGTCCCGTCCTTGCGCGGTTTCCCCGACACGCGGGCCATCGGCCCGCCGCAGTCGCCGCAGGTCGCCTCGATGGGCGAGTCCAGGAGGAAGGGGTACGCGGGGTCACGGCCGCGTCGCTCGCCGCCGCCTGTCCGCGACGCGAGTAGCGCGTGGAGTTCGTCCCACGTATCACGGTCGAGGATCGGCTCGATGTCCGGGTCTGGGACCTCCTCGCCGTTAGGTGCCACAACGCGCCCCACGAGGTCGGGGCGGCGAAGCATCTTTCCAATGGAGGCCGCGTGCCAAACGGGTGGCCCAGACGGTCCGGGAACACCGTCCGCCTCCAGGTCGCGTGCAATCCGCAGCTCGGATTGGCCGCGCAGGATGGGGGCGACGATCCGTTGGCGGATCACCTCCGCCTCGCGTGCCACGATGCCGTAGTCGGAGTCTCGGCCGTACTTCCGTCGCCCGCCCCCATAGGGTTTGCGGCGGCGCTTGACGCGAGGGACCGCGGCCGCGCGGACCCGCTCGCGGTTGTGCTCGCGCTCCAGCTCGGCGAACACGCTCGCGATCTCGATCATCGCCCGACCCATCGCCGTCGAACCGTCGAAGGGCTCGGTCAGCGAGACGAGACCGACCTTCGCCTCAGTCATGCGGTCGAGGATCTCGGCGATGTGGCCCGGACCCGCCCGCGAGAGTCGGTCGAGCTTCCAGACGACGACGTAGTCGAACTGGTCTAGGCGGGCGAGAAGCCTTTGAAGAGCAGGCCTGTCCCTCCGTGAGCCTGACCACGCTGCATCGGGGAAGTCCTCCCATTCCCAGCCCTCGCGCTCACAACGCTCCCGGCACAGACGCAGCTGCTCCTCCATGGAGACGCCTTTGTCCGCCTGCCGAGGGGTGCTGACCCGGCGGACGATCGCAGCACGCGGCGCATTTTTGTGTAGATCCATTAGGCGGGCGGTGAGCCTGTCGAGCTCGACACCATCGCTGTCAGCGCCTCCGTCAGCGCTTCGCGGCTACCGCTAAGAGCCTGGGGTCGGCAACGAAGGGCCCTCGCAAGCTGGGTGCGACGCTTGCGCGAAACGGGTGCTCGCCCAGACTCAATGTTGCTCATCGTTCCTGCGCTGACGCCGCACGCGGCGGCGAGGTCGGCCTGCGCGAGACCCCGCGCAACCCGCAGGAGCCGGATAGCTGAGCCGCCCTTCTTCTCGTTTAGCATCGCGCCTCCACCCCCTCGACCAGATGTCATGCGCCTGGTCGGATCAGCGCCTATCGAGGGGATTCGGCGCTGTCGGGGCGGGGTGGCGGATGCACTGGCCGTCCACTTGAGCCCCGGCGTTGATGAAACTTTACCGGCATGGCCTCAGAGTATCCAGTGGCATTTTCGTATGGCCGCGCTGGCTCGGACGCGGGGAACGCACCTCCGGGGCCGACCGATGCTGCACGCCCGAAATCGTTCAACGCCCGAAGTACCGCGCTCTCAGAGCCGCCTCGCGCGACCGCGCCTGGCCGAGCTCGATCTGCACAGCGGTCAGATAGGCAGATTCGGCGCTCTTCACCTCTCGCCGGCGGCTCTCGTAGGTCACAAGGTGCATCCCCTTGGGCCTCGGCGGGAATGCGTGTACGAGGCCGGGCTGCCCTCCAAGCGCCTCGCGGATACGCTGCGCCTTTCTCACCTGCCGGACATGCTTGCTCTGGGTCTGGCTCTCGTACCGAACGCCCGCGCATCGGCGGCAGACGAGGTAAGCGCCGTCCAGGTAGAGACTCACGGCTCTCCGGCCGCAGCTGGGCGCAGGGCAGTGGAGCCACGGTCGCTGGCCGCCGTAGTTGCACGCCGTCCACGAGACTGGGACCGTGTACGCGACCGTCTCGACCTCGTATCCGGCTCGCGCGTAGGTCAAGCAACAGGCAAGCGAGTGGTCGGTGCTCCTCACCTGGAGGCGAACCTCGTCCCGTAGACCGATCAGCCATCTGAACGGAGTCTCTTCCCCCCATTCGAGCCCGCCCTCGCGCCGCAGCTCGTTGACGTCGAGGCGAGGCAGCTCGTCCGTCGTGCGTCGGTAGAGTCGCCGCGGCCGCCCCGAGCCTAGCCCGCCCACTGCACCCGACCCGGACGAGGTTTTTCCGAAATCGTTAGGGAAAACTGCGACGGCGTCTGCATCGTGGCCTGCTGCACAGTGCCCGCCGCAGCCAGCGGGTCTTTAGGTCCTACAGACCACGCTTGAACTCGTTGATGATCGTCCGACCCGGGCTCTTGAAGAGCGCGAACAGGTTGTCTATGTTCGCGTGCGCCTCCACGTCTATCCGGGTACTCGTATCCCCCTCAGGTCGAAGGGTCACCTGAATGTCTCCCCAGGTGGTGAGCTTCTTGTAGTTGGCCGTGACCTGGAAAAGCGCCTCGGAGACTGCGACCCTCGTGAACCGCTGCGTTTCGAGAGCCTCCTTGCACCTCCCCAGCCACTCGTCTCGTTGGCCCGCCACGACGAAGGTTTCCTGCGAGCTCTTGCGGATTGCCATCAGCTATCCGAGCGCCATGTGCAGTTCTCCGCATCGCAGCTCGCGCTCACGGGCACGTCGAAGTTCGTCAGGCCGCCCACGCCGTCCGTTCCGGTGACGGCGGCGACGCAGTCGTACTCGCCGTCGCCCTTGTCGACGCAGGTCACCTCGTTCACGAACACGGCCTCGCCCGTGTTGCGCCGCACGGACTCGGGGAGCTGGCTGCGGATCATCGCCTCGACCTCCTCGCGGCCGTCGCTCCCCTGACCTCCCCCGCACCCGGCGAGCGTTGCTGCCACGAGAAGGAGGCCAACCCGGCTCACGTACCGCCACTCTCATCGAGCACTCCGTTAACCCGCTCGGCGAGAGCACCCGCCCGCTCGCTCAGTCCCGCCTCCGAGCAGTTGCGGAGCTGGTCGCGCGAGTCGCGGAGCAGCTTCCGCATCGTGACGGTCTTAGCCTCGCCGCTCGGCTTCGGCAGGCTCGGGTTAGCAAGCTGTGGATCGAGCTTGAAGGTCGCGTCGCCCGCTTCTCGGTATTCCTCGACGAGAACGTCCACCTGCCCTTCGAGTTGCGCGTCAAGATCGGCGGTAGGGGCGAGGCAGCCCAGAGAGATGCCCAGGTAAGCGCGGCCTATCCGCGCAAGGTCAGTCTTGTCGGGCGTTTCACCATTCGACCCAGAGCCGCCCCCACATCCCGATAACGCGAGCGCGCCGACGATCGCGCCCGTGACGATGGCTGTGAGGATCACCCTCAGGGAGGAGACGTTTTCGAAGATCTGGACGGCGCGGTTCAGGTCGGAAACCTCCTATTCGAGCCGAGGGTAGCGCGATAACACTCATAGTGTGTAGCCAGAGGAGCGCGCCCTTGCCACGTTCCTCGGGTGGCGAGCGAGTTCATCGGCGAGCGGCGCGCCTTCGGCCGCGCGGTGAGAGAGGTCCGCGAGGAGCGGGGCCTCTCGCAGATGGCGCTCGGGGAACTCGCCGGACTGCATTTCAACTACATCGGCGGGATCGAGCGGGCGGAGCGAAACCCGACCTTCACGACGCTCGTGAAGCTCGCCTCTGCGCTGGGAATGCGGCCTTCGGAGCTGATCGCGCGCTCCGAGACTCCCCAGGACGAGTAAGCGGCGAGGGGCGCGCCCGCGCGCCTCACCTGGTCAGTGTTGCGGGGTACCCGGCGCGACGAGGAGGAGTCGGCGGCGGCGCGCCTGTCCCTGAGCCCTCGCGTCGGCCCCCGGATTCAGCTAACACACTGTGCTGTGGATCGCCGAACGAGTCGCCTCTGCCCCCGCTGCGGCGAGCCAATGGGAGCTGGCCCGGGCGCGAACTCCCGCCAGGACGATGCGACGGAGGTCTGCAGCGCGTGCGGCGTCGAGGAGGCGCTGCGCGACTTCCGGGGCCTGGGGCGGATTCCACCGGAGGAGTGGCCGATCGCTCGACCCGCGCAGAAGTCGGGCGCAGAAGCGTCGTTCGACACCATCCGCCAGGAGTACCTACATGTCATCGAACGTGTCGGGCGGACGCTCGCCCCCGGCGAGGACTGGATGCCGGTGCTGTTCATCGAGGGCCGGGAGGGTCGAACGGTCGTCGGCCTCGGGGACCTCCTCTCATCGGACGAGATGAAGGCGTTCACGGCGAGCGCGCTGCTCCCGGCTCTGCTGCGCCAGGAGCAGGCGCGGATGTTCGGGCTCGTCACGACAGCCTGGGTCGTTGCCGGCGACCTCGAAGAGGAGCTCCCACTCGACCTGTCGGAGGACCCCCGACGGATCGAGGCGGTCGCGCTGAACGTCGGCGACGCGCAGCGGCACGAGGTATGGATTGCTTCGATCGAGCGCCGAACCGGCCTGCCGCCGCAGCTGGCGCACTGGAAACGGTTGCGCCCGGCAACTGGCCAGTTCGTCGAGCCGCTCAGACGAGCTGTTCGCGCGAAGGGATAGAAGCTGCCCGAGGCGGCCCCGTTCGCTACTCAGTCACCGCATCGCTTGCCGCCTTGCCATCGGCGAGAGCACAATTCGAGTCGAGGATGATCTTCTACGGACTCGCCGACAGCCGCCTCGTTGGTACCGAGCTCGGCGAGGTGATCGAGATGTTCGCCTCGCGCGAACAGGCCGAAGACGCGTTGCGTCAGGTTCTCGCTGACGAGCCGAGCTTTCAGGGAGTGCTCGGCGTCGTCGAGGTCGACCTCTCAGGGGCCGACTCCAGACCGCCGTTGGACTAGGACACTTTGCGAGGCATCTCGGCGGCGCGCCCTACGCTCGCCAGGACCAAGTAGTCCTCACCGACCTCCTCGACCTCAAGCGCTTCCTCGGACTCGATCTCGATTTAGGGCGGGTCGACCGGAGCGCCGTGTGCCCCGTGACGCCGGAATGGGGAGGGTGGCTCCACGTCTCGCAGGGGTCGCCGGGCGGCGCACACGCGTCGTCACGTGCCCTCACTGGCGGATTCCTTTCGTATCTCCGACCACCCCGGAGCGGAACACCGCGATGGCCGCGCCGTGAACGGCCTCAACCGCTCGTACTCGTGCCGGGTCGAGACCGGCGGCCGCGCCATCCGGACCGCCTCCGAAGAGTTCCTCCGCTACGCGCAGGCAAGCAATCCAGCGTCGCTCGTCCGCCGCCGTTCGCACGAAAAAAGGTAAACCGCTCCGCACTGCCTTCAGCGTAGATCGGGGCGAGCCGGACCGACGCGGGAAGAAGAGGAGTCGGCGAGCTTCCTTCGGAGCGAGAGACGATGGGAATACGATCTGTCCCGTGGCGGAGCAGTTCCGCGCGAAGGCGGCGTACCTGGGCGGGCATCCGCAAGCGACGCGAGCGCGCATCGGCCACCTCTCTCTCGAGGGAACCGTGCTGAGATGGACGCCGAAGGGCAAGCCCGGCGCTGACCTCAAGATCGAGCGAAGCGGTCTCCTCCCGTCGGTGAGGTGGGCCAAGCGAGAGGACGAGCCATTCACGATCGACGTGGCGACGGTCAACTCCGTCGAGTTCAAGGGCGACGCCGATCTCAAGAAGGCTCCCTCGGGCTACGTCAAGAGCCTGCCGTTCGTAGCGCACGGGTATGGAGGGTCACAGGCGAAGCACCCGATGGGTAGCGGCCGCCTAAAGAAGATGCTCATCATCAAGTACATGGACGGGGGTCACGAGTACGAGGTCTTCTTCGCCAACGAGCCGGGAGCGTTCGGCTTCGGACCACTTGCGCAGGACGCTTCGGACCGAGGCGGATACGAACTCGCGTCAAAGATTATCGCCGCCCGGGCGACTGCAGGTCCGAAGTCCGGGGGCGAACCTCCTCGGGAAGCCACGACCGACGCGGCGGGAAGGCTCCGAACCCTCAAGCAGCTTCACGACGACGGCCTTGTCACGGATGACGAGTACGCCGCTAAGAGGTCGGAACTTCTCGACCATCTGTAGCTCGGAATCAGGATGGAAAGCTCTCCCTACTACCAGCCACCACACGGCCGGATCGCTGATGTAGCTGAGGCGACGGGGTGGTGCGCCGTTGACGACGATGGGACCCATACGCCCCTTCTCGCCTGGGCGCTAGTTCGCTCTCGCGACGATAGGTCCAAGCTCGTCCCCTTCGTAAGCCCCTACGATGGGCACCAGGAGGATGACGGCACTTACCTCGGCACGTTCGAGCCCGCGTTCAACGACTTGCTCCTGATGTGCGGCTCTCGTTGCGAGCAGTACCGCGCGGGTCCCTACTTCGCCAATCCGCCAGTGAACCCATCAGGCCTTGGGGATTGGGACTGCATCAGGATCATCCCGGCGCAGGGCTGGTGCGCGGTCTACGAAGAGAACCGCGACCTCGCGCACTTCCCGCTCGCGGTGTGGGCTCTAGTCGAGGAGCGAACGGGTAGGAGCAAGGGCCGCTGGCACGACGTGGTCGGGGTTCATCCGGACGGAGACCTAGCAGGCCCGGACGTGGCGTCGGATTTCGTGCGTTACAGCCGGTGCGGGACGACGGCGGACTTGGAACACTTGGAATGGACCGCGCCTAAACGACGCCCTGAGCCATCGAACGCTTGACCCAGGTCGCCTAGCGTGTGAGAAACCTCTCTCATGGCTGGCACGAGCGTCGAATTTGAGGAGAAAGAGTTCGAAGGGGACGCGAACCGTGAACTCGCACTGACCTATAACGCTAGTGCCGACGTCTGGTCGCCGGGGCAGAAGATCGAAGAGCTGCTCGGTTTCGATGCCGCAGCCAGTCCGCACAATGCGCCCCTCTTCGCACGATGGAACGCACCGCTGCCCTACGGAGTGAGGCTATCTCCCTCCTTCTGGGAGCGGTTGCCCCGGCAGCCACCCGCTTCGCGGCTACCGACTCAGCTCTTCAGCCTCTTTCTTCAGTACAAGCGGCCTGCTTATCACGACAACCCGCTCGACGACATGTGGGCTACTTGGCGGGAGCCGTACTACCGCATCACGTACAAGCCGCCGAAGAACCAGCTGCATGTGCTGGCCGAGTTCGAGCGGGCCGTCCAGCCGGAAGCCCTTGTCCTGTACGTCGCTCCCGCTTTCCGATCCAGCTACGAGCTGGAACACCATCGGCTTGCTGGATCCGTACTCCAGAACAGCAACGTTCACCCTCCCTCGCGTGGAGTAGGCCACGCAGCCTGGACGTATGTGCGTCCCGGCGGTTTCGGCGTCTCTAACGAGGCAGGGGAACTCTTCGAAGGCCTCCCTATCGAGACCCTCATTCAGGAGCGGATCGAGGCCTCACGTGAGTTTCGCGGTGAGCCGTTTGAGGTTCAAGCAGCTCACCTCGCCAGCTTGGCAGGAGGAGTTCGCGAGGTTCTCGGACCCGAGCTACCCCAACTTCGATGCGATAAGGCCGGCGTTTCCCGAGATGCCGGATGCGGTCGAAAGGGCACTGTCCGATCTCGTCTTCGTAGCGCGAGCCCTAGGCGCTACGGAGACGAGCTGGTTGTTATTCCAGGCGAAGCCAAGAGCCGAGACGAACTAGCCCAATGGCCTCACGGCTGATCGTCGTAACTGGAGCGGGCGCGTCCTTCGACTGCGCAGGACCCGACGTCGCGCGGGACGCTGAGCTGCGGCCACCTCTCGTAGCCGACCTCTTCGACCGGAAGTTCGCAGACATCCTGAACGAATACCCGCTCGCCGAGCAGGTCGCTCCGAACATCCGAGCCTCGGTGGGAACCGGCGCGATCGCCCTGGAGCGCTACCTCAGAGAGGAGCTTCTCGGGTCGTCCTTCCCGCACCTTCGACGCCGTTACCAGGCGATACCTCTCTACCTGCAACACCTCTTCTGGAAGATCAGCGAGGGCTACACCCAGCATCCCGATAACTACGACCGTCTGATCACAGAGGCCCTCCGACTTGATCGCGTTACGTTCGTGACGCTCAACTACGACACGATCCTCGATCAGCGGCTTGCGATCGATTCGTCTCTAGACGACATCGCTGACTATGTGAGCTCCACACGGACGTGGTCACTCGTGAAGCTCCATGGGTCGGTGAACTGGGGGCGAAGGCTGGTCGATGGGCCAGATGTTCGCCGCAAGATGATCACCCCCGGCTTGATGGTGAAGACGTATGCAGCCGACTTCGCCACCCTTGGAGAAGACCCGACTGTGGCGGATGAGATCGAACTCCGGACGGGGTCGCTGGAAGACTTTCGAACCGACGCGTCAGCTATCCACAGAGGGAGCCTCTTCTACCCGGTCGTCGCCGTGCCTCTCGGCTCGCAAGACGAGATCGTTTGCCCTGCGTCCCATGTCGAGCATCTTCGTGAGCACATGCGCGACTCGGCAGAGGGGCTGAACCTTCTCGTCATCGGGTACAGCGGGCTCGATCAGGAAGTACTCGGCCTATTGGGCTGGAGCGAGCGCCCGGTGCGTGCCCTGCGTGTGATCAACGGGTCATACGAGCGCTCCATGGAGACCGTCCAGACGCTGGCACAGCGCCTCCGGTTCCCGCCGACCGAGGAAATGGCCTTCGCCGGAGGGTTCAGCGATTTCATCAACACTGACCTCGAACGGTTCATCCGCAGTCTCGGCTAGGTCTGCGGACCGGTTATGCGCTCCAGTGCTTCGCGGCTGCTCGCGCTAGCTGGTTAAGCCGGGTATCGATCGTGGCGGTGTCCCAGTCCTTGAAGCTGAGCGCGGCAACGGTAAAGGGCGTCTGAGAGTCCTTCACCTTCTTGATCGCCTCGCGCTTATCGGGCCATTCCAGGTTTCCAAGTCCGCTGTTGAAGGGCTGCGCGAGAAGCAGCAGGTTGCCCAGCCGACTCCTATACGCCTCGCGCTCGTCAGGACTGAAGTGCGTCCAAGTTCCCTTCGCCGGACGTTTCGGAAGAACGTGTTCGAGGGTCAGATCATCCTTCAGGTCCATGGCCGCGCTGGCTCCGAGACGGGCTCGTTCGAGTTCATGGAGGACGCTCTTCGCCTGTACATCATCGAACCGCTGGCGTTCAAACGCGTCCGTGAAGAGGGTGTTATTGACGATGAAGAGGTTCTTCTCGTTGAACTTCGCCCTTACCTCGCTCACGGTCTTCACGTCACCGTCCCGAAACGCACGCGCCGTAGCTACATAGAGGTTCTGCGCCACCTGGCCGCCGGTTCGCCCATCCACGAGGCCGCGTATCGACCAAGCGGCGATCTTGATGATGAGTTCCTCTCGTCGACTTCGCTTCGACTTCGCGGACTTCGCCTCGTCGGCGTAGTCGCGGAGGACCGCGAGGAGCAGGTACCGCAGCTGCCGTAGCTTGATGCCGTTCACGAACTGCAACGCGTACTTTGCGTCGTCGCTGTACTCCTTCGTCGCCGCGGCGCGGAACGGGTCGATGAGGGCCGCGTACAGACGCGCGCTCGCGCGGAGCTCTCCAAGGACGGTCAGGGCGTCTTTGTCCTTGACGTGCTCGGTAAAGATGCGGAAGAGATTGAGCTTGCTCGCCTTCTCGTAGCGCGAGCCGCAGTAGTGGTACAGGAAGTCGTCGAGGTTGTCCTCATAGTCTCCCGCCTCGTCGGTCAGGGCTTTGAGGATCTGGTCCCACTGGTTTAGACCCGGGTCCACGTTCGTGCCGCAGCGTGCGAGCAGGTAGCTCTTGAAGAGGTCGCCGTTCGTGAGCTGGACACCGCGCGTGTTCAACGTCTCGAAGATCTTGTGTGCCGCTTGGGGTGGGACCTCAAGTTCGATTACGTATGCCTGATCCCCTAGAAACTCGGCCCACTGCAGGATTCGCGCGAGCTGGCCGGTGGCCGAACGGTGGTCGAGATCCTCTGAGAGCTTCGTCTGCAGGCACCTTCGAGCGGCCTGCAGCCGCCGTGTCGACTCGGGGACGTCAGCGGTGATTCCGACCCTGTTGAGGAGAGCCTCCTGATCCTCGGCCGAATTCACCTCCAAGACGGGGTTCTTGGGCGCGTTCAAGGGCGAGACGATGGCCGTGAGGTTGTCGGATACACCCTCGTCGTACTCCTCGTCTGACTTAGTGATGTCCTTCGCCCGAGCCCACAGTTCCTGGTAGAGGATCAGCGTTGTGGCGAGCCGCTGCTGGCCGTCCTGTATGCGCTTGGCTTCGTCGATGACAACCAGGCCCATGAAGTAGTCGATCGGGCCTCCATCAGCATCGAGCGCAGCCTTCAGGTCGTCCCAGTACTCGACAACCTCCTTCTCCTCCCAGGCATACGAGCGCTGGAACGGAGGGGTGGCGAGGGGGTGCTTCGGCCGAAGAAGCTGGCTGATTCCCCGCGCTGCTGGCTCGCCCACGACTTTAGGCACCAGCGGATCTTATGACGGTCTCCGGCTCGACCGAAGCAGCTTGCCGTCATAGGGTTTCGTAGTGGCCATCGCGCTTGACCGAACCAAAATGACCGTCGTACTGGAGCGCGCGTACCAGCTCGCTCGCTCTGACAAGCCGCTATCGCCCGTGTGGGACCAGCGGGTCGCACGAATTGAGGACGCGCCGAAGACCTATGTCGCCGCGCTCGGCGCAGCTCTTCTGGCGAAGGCGACCGACCCGCGTGTCGACTCGCTCGCGCATAAGCCTGAAGCGAGTGAGCGGGGCTACGCCCTTCGGGGGCCTGCCGAGTTCCTCGCCACAAAGCAAGGCGAACTCGGGTTCCACCTTGGCGCGACCGGCCGCTGGCCGTTGAACAACGCCCCGTTCAACCGGAACCACGAGCGAATCGACCGCTTTCACAGCATTAGCCCGCGTGCCCAGCCTTTCTACCAGGACTTCGTCCGCTATCTCGTTGAACTCGACCGAGCTACTGCGGATGAGGCCACTGAGGCGCTGGCGGTGTTCCTACGGCATCGCATGGCGTTCTCCGAAGCTGACCTCCAACGACGGAAGGCCCTCATGGCCTCTGGCGCGCCCTTCGCCGAGGTCCTGGAGGCTGCGAGCCTCTTCGTGACCGAGGACCCTGAGGGCGGAAGCCGTGGTCAGGCATTCGTCGCGGCGGCACTGGACTGCACATATACCGACGTGCGTCTTAGGTCGGTCAACGACCCGGGCCACATAGACGTCAGCGCCTGGGTCGCGGACAGGATGGTTGTGGCCACTGAGGTCAAGCAGCTGCCCGTCGACGAGAGCGTCGCGCTCGATCTTGCGGGTGACGCCGCGGAGGCTGGGTGCGACCGCGCTCTGCTCGTAGCCCTTGATCGCGGCCAGCCTGTCCTCGATCGCACCCGAATACGCCACGAATCGCTATTACAGTCCGGTGTCCTGACCGAGGTGGCTACCTCAGTCCCTGACCTTCTTGGCCAGGTCCTTCTGAATTCCCGGCTACCTCTTGCCGAGGTCGCCAGCAAGCTACAGGAGCACTACGACGCGAGGATGGCGGAGATCGGGTTGTCTGAGGCTACGCGCGTGCGCTGGAACCTCCTGTGCCGCGGCTACGCCTAAGCGGCGTCGCAGAGTCGGACTTGATCAAGGTGCGACGCCTCAGCCCCGAGGAGGTCGGCTAGGGCGACGGCGACCGCGTGAGCGAGTAGCGGGGGAACGGAATTGCCGATCTGACGGAACTGTGTGCCTCGCGCTCCACACCACTTCACACCCACCGGGAAGCCTTGCAGCTGAGCTGCTTCCTCCACGGTGATCCTTCGGAGAGCGGCTGGCGCGGCACTCTCGGGGTCGCCGCCCGCAAGAAGGCGGCGGTGGTATGAGACAACCCACGAATCCTGACCCGTGTCCAGCTCCACCTGGTCGATGATCGGGGTGGCGTTTCCGCCCATGGCCGCCGGCAGCGTCGGAGCTGGAAGGTCAAGCTTCAGCGGCCGACCGTTGCCGTTGAAGAGGAGGCTGCCGCGGTAAGGCGATGGCCTAAGCACGGGCCGCTTCGCGGGGGTGATCACCGCTGTGCAGCACGAGTCGTTTCCAGCGCTGCCGAAGGTGGGTAGAGCCGCGAGCGCTGTCTTCACTGAAACGGGCTCCTTGGTAGTCGCCGGAACGGCCTCAGGAGGATCTCCGTTCTGGACGCCGATGAAGAACATTCGCTCCCGGCGCTGAGCGACGCCGAAGTCAGCCGCGTGAAGCACAAGGATGGTCGCACGAAAGCCAAGCGTTATCGCTCTGGCGGTGAGGCTGTCTCTGACGGACTCCCATCGGGTGCTCAGGGCAAGCGCTTTGACGTTCTCCATGACGAAAGCCTCAGGCTTAACGCGCTCGACGAGGTCCATGAATCTCACGACGTGACCGCTTCGAGGATCTTCTGGGTCCATCTTCCCCGCGACTGAGAAGCCCTGGCAGGGCGGGCCTCCGATCACGAGTTCGGCCGCGCCTGGAGCGGGAAGCTCGACCTCCTCAATGCCGCCTGTGACGGCGTGGTCGCCTCCGAGGAGCTCGGAGTATGTCTCGATGGCCGGCTTGCTTACGTCGTTCGACCAGACGGGTTCGAAACCGGCCATCCTGAAGCCGAGGTCGAGCCCGCCGCACCCCGAGTAAGCAGAGACGAACCGAACTCCGTTTAAGGGCGCGGCGAGCGCGTCCTCGACCGTGTAGGACAGGTCCATCAGGCCCAGATCCTGGCAACCGCGCCTGACGTTTCACGCGCCTGTCGTCCACGGACGAGCTTCTCGATACGGGCCGCTGCCTCATTGGGATCGTCGTGTTCCCAGACTCGGACGACTTCCCACCCCCGGGCTTCGAGTGCCGCGCTGTTGCGCGCGTCGCGCTCCTTGTTCCGTGTGAGCTTGGCCTGCCAGTACGTGGAGTTCGTAACGGGCTCGTTCCCGTGCGTCGGGCAGCCGTGCCAGAAGCAGCCGTCCACGAAGACGGCTACCTCTTCTCGCGGGAAGGCGACATCGGGCCGGGGGGCAGATCGGCCTTCTCCGATCCGTCGATCCACTCGAAAGCGGAGTCCGCGTCGATGCAGCGCTGATCGCAGCATTCGTTCCGGGGTCGTGTCACGACGACGGTTTCCCTGCATAACGGATCGCACCCCAGCAGTGCTCGCAGGGGGCGCAACGGGCAAGACGCTCACGGCCGCACCGTAGCGGGCGGGGTTACAGGAGTGAGCCCCCCGAGACCGATCTGCGGCGGCGCGCTTCGAGTGCAGACCGGACCGTCGCGGGATGCCATTGGCGGCCGCCATGCGCCGTGGGAACCTCGTCGGCGTTCAGCTTTCCTGCGATCTCGGCGTAGGACCGGCCACGCCGACGTGCGGCGCGCATTCGTCGGATCGTGTTCTCCGGCAACGATCGCGGACGTCCGATCTTGACGCCCTCTCGCCTCTTGATGTCGAGGCCCTCGCGCGTCCGCTGGCCGATCAGCCTCCTCTCCCACTGAGCGAACACGGCCAGCATCCCGGCCATCGCCTCGCCGTTGGGAGTCGTCGTATCCACTGCTAGGTCCAGGACGACAATCTCCCAGCCACGCTTGCGGCTGCGCTCGACGAGAGTTGCGAAGTCGATCAGCGATCGCGAGAGGCGGTCGAGTTTCGCAACGACCAGCGCCGACGCCTCATCGTCCTCGACGGCTTCCAGGGCGCGCTGAAGCCCCGGTCGCTTTCGCATCGATTTCGCGCTCTGAACATCTTCTTCGACTCGGACGAGCGCCCAACCACGGCGCTCGCATTCCTCGGCGATCGCCTGGCGCTGACTCTTAAGACTTGAGCCGTTCGACCCCTGCTCATCCGTAGAAACCCTGACGTAGCCGACGACGCTGTCTCCGTTGCTCATGCTGGCAACATAGCGAAACCGGTCGTTTCCTTTATGGGCCGACCTTCTCATGTGCCTTTTTGACCCTTGTTCCGCGCGCTCCACTACCTTTCGGGCTCGTTAGCTTGTGTTGGCGAACTGGCCTGCTGCCTCGCGGTCTCCAGCAGTCGTCGGCCTTTCTTGGTGATCGCCCAGAGCAAGAGTCTTCCGCCTATATGGCGTACTAGGTAGCCGTGATGCGTGACGAGACCCCTCCTGCGCATGGGAGCGAGGACGAGATGCGCGTTGATCACCCCAGCCTCTTGACCGGCCCTCGCGCCAGTGATCGGCTCTTCAGCCTTGGCGAGCACGATCAGGAGCCGAGTGCGGTCATCGCGAATCCGAGTTCGTGCATCGGTCGAATGGCCGCGCCCCGGCTCAAGTTCCTTAATCAAGGGGACTTTCAGATGAGAGCTCATCGAGCCTCCAGCGGTCTAGCGCCGCCCAGCCGCTGGCTAACCGCTTGAGCCTCGTTGAAGGCGGCGACCCGCGATATGAGGCAGCGGTCGAGCCGGGCCTCGCATCCGGTTTCGGCCGGGACGCGGTGTTCCAGACGGGTGCCGGGGCCGCCCAATTCCGACAGGCCGGCTAGTTCGCACGGCCAACCGCCGCTAAACGCTACGGGGAGCCGCTCAGGTCCTTCGCTTGCCATGTGCGTTCCTTTCGGTCGTTGCGGGAGGCCCTCCCGCCGGGGGTTCTCCTCCGTCGACCGAAGGTCGGAATGCACACACCGTGAGGGTTGCAAATTCAGGCGCGAGGCACAAGGCGAACAACTGGGGCGGAAATCAGAGGACGCGTCAGAGCCGACCGCTACGGTCCGAAGCGTGTCGCTGCTCGTCGTCTACGTTGTCCCCGAGGGACTGCTCTTCGCGGCGGACCGCAATCTGAGCCGCGCGGGTCGGACCTCGGGCGAGACGACCGCGAAGGTGCTCGACATCGACGGCGTGCTCGTCGGGTACGTCGGACGGGCGCACGTCGTCGGCGAGGCGATCGACGCCTGGCTCCGCGGATTCTTCGATCGCCACGCTGGGTCCCCGCTTCGGGAACTCGGGCCCGCGCTCGGGGAGGAGTTGGAGGCGGCGTGGTCGGGGAGACCGGAGGCCGAGCGTGGCACGATCATCCATCTGGGCGGCTTCGAGGAGGGTTCGGACGGGAGTCCCCTCCCGGTCGTCTGGTACGTCCGCGACTTCGAGATCCAAGACGACGGCCGCTACGCGTTCATCGGCGGTTTCGAGGCCCGCGACGAGCTGAAGCAGGAGGGCGACCCGCCGTACTTCCGAGACGCGACGGGCAACGAGGTCCAGACGTGCCTTCGGACGCAGGCCGATCCCCTGCCCTGGGCAGGCTTCCGCCAGAGCTTCGACCTTGGAGTGTTCTCGACGCTTGACGGCCTGCTCTGGCCGTTCCTCAACGCGCTTGTCGCCGGACTCGCACGCGAGCGCACGCATGACCCGCCAAGCACGCTCGACGAGTGGGAGCCGTTCGTAAAGTTCTCGGTCTACTGCTACGCGGCGTATTTCCAGGCGTTCTACCCGCCTGACCAGCAGCTCGTCGGCGGTGGGGTCGACCTCGTCTCGCTCCCTTGGCCTGGCGAGTCGAGATCGCCGAACCGCATGTAGCCCTCGGCTCTCATTAGACAGCCGAAGCTGTCCCGCATACCGCAGGAGCCATCTGAGGTCAACCGTACACTTGTTCGTGTGAGTGCGAACACGCTCCTGCAGCTCTTCTTTCGGTGGCGAGACAGTCCCCAGCCCCTCCTGGCCATTCGGTTTCTCCCCGGCCAGGCAGCTAGCGAGGGCGAGATCCGCTTCACGACTGAGCTCACGAACGACGGGACGAAGATCGCCCCGCGAGGCAACCGTCCGCGGCCTTCTGGACGGGGAGGTGGTCTACGAGGCGGCCCCAATCGATGTCCAGCGTGAGTCGCCGCCCGAGAAGGTCTACATCGTCCTCCGCCGACCGGAGCAGGTCGACCTGTTCAAGGCGCTCAACGACCGTCCGGCGTTCTTCGGCAAGACGTTCACCGCCGAGGCCACTCTCGACGGCGTCGCCGTCGCGGCCGACGAGTGGGACCATGAGGGCGAGCCGCCGCCGATGAGCGACGAGCAGTGGCTGCGCACGCGCGCGCTGAACGACCGCATCGCCCGCCTGGGGAGCGCCGGGGCGGACGACCTGATCGACCCGTAGCCTATGCCGCTCGCCCTGCTCGACTTCCTGAACAGCCGCGAGGATGCCGCCGTCCTATGGCTGACCGCCGCCCTCGTATTCGTGGTCGCCTCCAGCGAGGAGGAGATCCTCCCGATGTTCGGGCAGGTCCTCCGGACCCTCGTCCCGAAGCTGCTGCTCGTCTTCGGCGGCGGGGCGCTGTACGCCGCGGGCGTCGTCTACCTCGCAGCGCGAGTCGGGCTCTGGCACCGCGGGGCGCTGAAGGAGACGCTCTACTGGTTCGCCGCGAGCGGCCTTGCGATGGTCGCGCACGCTATCGAGCGGTCGCCGAGAGGGTTCGGGTACGTCCGCGACTTCCTGCGCCGCGCCGTCCGCCTGACGATCGTCGCCGAGTTCGTCGTGAACCTCTACGTCCTCCCGCTCTTCTTCGAACTGATGCTCTTCCCCGTCTTCGTGACGCTGACCTACGGCCTGGTGGCGGACGACCTCAAACCGGCCCAGCGCGATGCGGTCCGGAAGACGACGACGTGGCTCGGCGTCGTGCTCCTCAGCTACGTGGCGCTCCGTGCGGTCTTCGACCTTGGCGGTCTACTGAGCCGGGAGACGCTGGAGCACTTCCTCGTCGCGCCCGCGATGACGGTTGCGTTCATCCCGTACCTCTATGTCGTCGGCTGGGTCGTGCGGCGCGAGCAGCAGAGCCTTCGCACGCGGTTCGCCGAGCAACGGGAGCGGGCTCGGCGGGCTCGGGAGGAGTCGGAAGAGGCAGGCCCGAAAAGGCGTCTAGCCGAAAGCGACCGCGCCGCCTAGTCTCCGGGCCGGGGCCGGGTCGTGGGAAGCGCCGCGGCGTTCGGCTCGCCGCTCGGCCCCTCATCCTGAACAGCCTCGGCAGCAAGCTCCGCCACGACGCCCCTGAACCGATCGTCGTCGAACGCGTCGTAGGGCCATCGCCGCCGGTACTCCTCGTCTGCCGTGTTGAGTAGCCGCCGCGACAGTGGGAGGCCCCGCCGCGCAATGCAATCGGAGTGATTGCGCCGCCAGCCGGGATCGCTCCACCCCGTCGGGATCGGAGCCGGGTCGTATTCGAGGAGCCGAATCCGCTCCGGCACGAGAACTGTGTCGTGATGTCGGGCCTCCCCGAGTTCGAAGAACAGGTCGAGCCCAGACACATCGATTTCAACAACCACGTCCCCGACGCCTACGCCAGCAGCGATCTCAGCCGTTTCCGCTAGACAGATGTGCTTGCAGTTGCCGTTCGCGCTGGCCGGATCGAGGCCTTGTTCCAGCACGTATTCCGGGTGGCGGGTCGCGTGATAAGCGACTGAGCCTGACGGTTGAGGCTGCGCGTGCGCCGCTGACCACGCTGCCTCCAGCTCGCATGTGTTGACGACCACGAGCTGGTGGGGGCCTCTGACCTCGGTGATCACGAAGAGTTCTCCGGGAGCATGGTTGAGGCCACACTTTCCGCAGGTCCCTCGTTCCTTCGCCACGGATTGGAGTACAGCAGCTCGGGCGGCCGCGACAGCGACACCCCGGCCTAGGACACCCACGGAGCAACCCATCGGCTCGCCTCGAAGCTCACCCTCGCAGCTGATCGTGTCGGCTCCGTAGCAAGGTCGACGCCGATCGTTCTCCGGCGAAATGCCTGCGGTGCGGCCTACGCGCGGACCTTGCCATCGAGGTAGCTGAGCAAGCTGCGGCCGACGTTGATCACGAGCTGCGCTTCTTCCTTGCCGAGCAGGTCCTGGTTCGGGTGCGCGACGCTCGCGTTGTTCCGCACGGGGTTCAGGGCATCGAGGATGCTGCCGCTCGCCTTCAGAACCGTCTCGATGTCGTTCGTGCGCGGCCCCAGGTTCCCGAGCTTCGGGTGCCCTTGCCGAAGCTTCTTCAGCAGCGCCACCATCGTCTCCTCGCGGGCGTAGGGAATCTGGGCCTCGTCGCAGAGATAGCGGAGGTGCCCGTGAAGCGCGGTGTGGACGCGGTCGACCGCGCTGGTCGGCCCGCCGCTCTGCACTAGCGCCTCCACGTCGTCGATCGCTCGGATCACAACGTCGCTGGTGAGCGCGGGCGCGGCGGCTGCGACCATCCCTCCGCGCTCCAGCCTCTCCGCCATCGCCAGAAGCTCGTCCCGCGCGGCCTCGGTCCGTAGCTCGGAGCTGCCCACCGGGTACTTCTCGATCACGCCGCGGACGATCTTTGCCTGGACGTGCGGCGGACTCTGCTTGAAGACGGCGATGAACCGCTCTCGGGTCGTGCCCTCTTCCAGGTAGTCGAACGGATCAAGGTCGAGGTCGCAGTACTCGGGGTAGAACTCCGAGTGCGTGCGGTAGCTGAAGTCGCCCAGGTAGCCGCTCTCGACACCGATGTAGCGGTTGACGATTCGGATGATCTCGCGGCTCGAAAGTCCCGCCGCGGTCTGCATTCCCGCCTTAGAGCCTATTCCGCTAGGCGTCCCCAGTTGGCTGCGCGCCAGGTGATCAGCCCGCAGGCGAGGTGGAGCATGGCGAGGTAGGTGTCGGCCCGTTTCTCCCAGCGGACGAGGATGCGGCGGAAGCGGTTGAGCCAG
>WNGA01001392.1_pt1 | contig 37264 bp, 33 predicted proteins | sample 5400061 | NCBI WGS metagenome assembly WNGA01 (sample SAMN13153366, study PRJNA577476) | soil metagenome | isolation source: 100 cm soil or saprolite under grassland replicate 2 | place: USA:California | collected 2016-06-15
GGCATGGGACCCCGCCGTTACGGTGCGTAATAGCTTGGCAGAAAATACGCGCGCCCCGATTCCAGTTGCGGAATAAGCTGCTTCGGAAGCTGGAGTTCAATCTTTGCGTCAGATTCTCCAAATATTCGCAGGAAACGGCTTAGACTAAAAGGCGGACCGTACTTCACCACTTTGGCATCCGGCGCGTTGCCTAATTCTTTTGCCTTGTGGAAGGCGTCGTCCAACTCGCCAAGGCCATCGATCAGTTTGTGTTCGAATGCTTCCTTGCCGGATAAAATCCGGCCATCGGCAATCGTATTGCGCAGCAGATCCGCGGGCAGATTCCTCTCCTTCGCGACGATGCCGAGAAACTTGTCATAAGTTTTCATAATGAAGTTCTGCACAAGGTCGCGTTCTTCGGGCGTGATTGGTCGGGCGCCATTGAGCATGTCCTTAAATTTGCCGCTCTTAAATATAACGGACGCAAGGCCCACCTTGTTGAACAGCTGCTCATAATTCAACGTTTGAATGATGACGCCGATGCTGCCGGTGATCGTCGTCTCATTGGCCATCAAAAATTTACCGCCACAGGAGACGTAATAGCCTCCGGATGCTGCCAGTGAATCCATATACACGACCACCGGTTTCCTCGCGCGCGTCTTGACCAGCGCGCTGTAGATTGCATCCGAGGCAGTCACTTCCCCCCCGGGCGAATCAATCTCCAGCACGATGGCTTTTACCCGACTATCGTCGCGGGCCTGTTGCAGCGCCGCCCGCATGTCATCGACCATTGAATCGCTTACGTTGCCGGGGATCGAAGAGCTGATCAGGCCGCGCATGGTGATGACAGCGATTTTGTCCAGGCTGGCGCGCACGCCTCTTTGGAGCAGGATCTCGCGGAAACGCGGGATCGGTTCTGCTTCCCGGATGCCTCCCAGGCGCTGAAACGCTGCAATCATCAGGACAAAGTTGACGAACAGACTGACGCAAAGCGCGACAAACAAGAAAATGCTGAGACAACCGAGCCTGCGATTTCCGGCCATGACAGGACGAAACTGGCGGAGAACCGCCGCGCGCACAAGAGGTTTTGTAGCCGCGGGCGCCGACCGCGGACGCGTTGTAAGCAAGAATCTTCCCGCGAATCACGCAGATCGACACGAAAAAACAATTAATAGCGATCCATTCGCGTTAATTCGCGTGCAATCTTAACTAAAAATCTCTACTGGTTGCTGCTGACCAGCTGCGGCGCAGCTTTGTTCATCTCGACTTGATCAATCACTCTCTGGATTTTTGATTCCTGCTCTTCGAGCCGAGTGACGACCGCCTCCATCTCTTTCTTTAGCTGCGCGATCGTGGCTTCTTGTTCTTGAATCTCGGTTTCCTGGTTCGCCAATTTGCGGTTTTGTTCCTCAACTTTCTTGTGCTCTTTGAGGAATTCATTGAGCAACATCGCTTGGATGTTGAAGAAGCGCAGAGTGGCAGGTCTTCCTTCAGGATCGTTTACCACCAGATCGGGGTTCACCGTTGCTACGTCCTCGGCGATCAACCCATATTGCAGGGTGTGCGCTGGATCCTTGTCCCGCTTGTAAAGGAAGGTAACCGGCTGGAGAGCGAAAAGCGTTTCGCTGGCTTTATCCATCGGTTTGATGTCCTCTTTGTAGCGTCGTGACGAGGAGATGTAGCCAAGCTGCACGTTACCACCATTTCCAGTAAGGGCCGGGAAGACAACAGGCACACCGGTGTCCAGCGCAGAATTGGGGTTGCCGATGTTGCGGATGCGGGTGATGTGATTGTCAGCGGGGCCACCGTGGACGCCTTCGCCAATGCACACGTTGCCATCACCGCTGATACCCAGTCCTGCTGTATCGCCGATGGCAGTGTTGTAGCTGCCACTTACGTTGGCGCCGAGCGCGCCAAACCCGAATGCGTTATTGAAGACTCCGTCGACATTGTCTAAAAGAGCTCGCCAACCGAATGCGTTATTGGAATCGCCGCCTACGTTGTCCCTGAGCGCTTCAACGCCAAAGGCATTGTTGTAAAGTGAATCGTTGTTGAAGAGCGCTGAAGTGCCTAAGGCACAGTTGTCCTTGCCAATTACGTTGGAAAAGAGCGCGCTATCACCAACTGCCGTGTTCCGGCTTCCGTTGGGCGGAGCACCGTTATTATTCCGGAGCGCGTCATCGCCGACGGCGGTATTTCGTTCGCCGGTACCGTTGGCAAGAAGCGCATTAGCACCAACCGCCGTGTTCCCGGCACCGCTGGTGTTTCTTTCGAGCGCAAAAGCACCAACGGCGGTGAGGCCGTTCGCCTGGTTCGAAGCGAGCGCCCCAGTGCCGACAGCGGTGTTTGCAGCGCCATCAGTGTTACTGCCAAGCGCCGTTTCGCCAACTGCCGTATTGAAGTTGGCAAGACCGGCTCCGGTTATGTCATTATTCAAGAGCGCGGCAAGACCAATGGCAGTGTTCGCGAAGCCGTGAACATTTTCAAGAAGCGCGGAACGGCCAAAAGCGCTGTTGTTATCTCCGTCGGCATTGTTAAAGAGCGCAAATGAGCCAACAGCAGTGTTGTCGTCGCCGTTGTCGTTAAAGAGGAGGGCGTCGGTTCCAACGGCCGTGTTGTTGCTGCCCATGGTGTTGAGCAACATCGCTGCAGTGCCAACGGCGGTATTGGAATCCGCCCCGGTACTGGTGAGGGCCAGCGCTCCAGCGCCAACACCGGTGTTGAAGCTGGCGTCACCGGCTAAAAAGAGCGAATACCAACCAATTGCTGTGTTTCCAATACCACCGCCGAGGAGAGCAAGAGCATTGCATCCTTCTGCCGTCGTGAACGCGGGATAGCACCCGTCCGGGTTTCCCGGTATCTCTGGAGGTAATTGCGCTTGCATTTTTGGCAAAAACGCAAAACAGGCCAGGACGAGTGCGATCAGAGACAGTGATGGCGTTGCTCTTTTGATCTGTTTTTTCAGAGTCATGATTCTTCCTTTCCTTCCCCGCTATATCATTTTTGGGGTGGCGGGTCCGGAAGGAGACGAAGAACCTAGCGGGGAAAGTCCTCCGCCTAATTCAGATCCGTTTAGCGCCGCCGAGTGTGGAAAAACTTGGCAAGATTGGCAAGATAAAAACTCGCGTGCGCACAAGCCGTTTCGCTGGGAGTGCCGTTCTGTGACGTAACGCCAACTATGGAGAAAAACTCCGACTCTCGCAGTTCGGGCGCAGCGTTGTAGAGGCGTTTGTGTCAAACGCGTAATGAAAAGATGGGGTCGGTGCTTGTTACAAGCAGCGCTACAAGTCTTCCGATTATTAATCGCTCGCGACGAGCTGCGGTGCAGCTTTGTTCATCTCGACTTGATCGCTCACTCTCTGGATTCTTGAGTCCTGTTCTTTGAGACGAGTGACGACCGTCTCCATCTCTTTCTTCAATTGCGCGATCGTGGCTTCCTGTTCCTGGATCCTACGCTCTTGATTCTGCACTTTGTGGTGCTCTTTGAGGAATTCATTCAGCAGCATCGCGTTGATGTGCTCGTAGCGGACGCTGTAGGGTTTTCCTTCTTTGTCCACCGCTATCAAGTCAGGATTCACCTTTGCCACTTCTTCAGCAACTAAGCCAAATTGGGGCGTGTTGGTCTTGTCGTTCTTGTAATGGAAGGTCACTGGTTTAAGCGAGAAGATCACTTCACTGCTCTTGCCCATGGGGTCAATGTCCTTCTTGAACCGCTTGGAGGAGATACAACCACCAACACCAAGCTGGCCAGTGACCGGGTCAATCGTTACGGAGCACGAGAAAGGGCCGCTACCGACTATGCCGGCGATGAAAGTGCTTATGTGAAACATGTCGCCGATGCGGATGGTGTCAGACTCGCCGGCAACACCGTGGTTGCCGATATCGATATTGTGATCGCCCGTGGTGAGATTTTGACCGGCAGATCCGCCCACCGCGATATTGTTGCTGCCGATTGTATTTTGCGAGAGCGCACCGGTACCGATGGCTGTGTTGCGGCCGCCGGAGTCGTTTAAAACGAGCGCATCACCTCCCACGGCCGTGTTGCCGCCGCCGGTTGTGTTAAAAAAGAGCGCACTAAGACCGTTGGCCGTGTTGAGGTTGCCTTCGGTGTTGCTAAAGAGCGCGAAAGCACCGTTGGCCGTGTTGTTCGTGCCAGTCGTGTTGTTAAAGAGGGCGAAGGCACCGACTGCGTTATTGTCCGAGCCGCTGTCATTATAGAGAAGCGCGTCGGTTCCAATGGCCACGTTCTCAAAGCCGCTGGTATTGAGCAACATCGCTCCAGTGCCAACTGCGGTATTGGAATCCGCCCCCGTACTGGTGAGGGCCAGCGCTCCAGCACCAACACCGGTGTTGAAGTTGGCGTTACCGGCTAAAAAGAGCGAATACCAACCAACTCCTGTGTTTCCTAAGCCGCTCCCGAGGAGAGCAAGGGCATTGCACCCTTCCGCTGTCGTGAACGCGGGATAGCACCCGTCTGGATTCCCGGGTATCTCTGGGGGTAATGCTTGCATTTGCGGCAAGAAAACAAAGCAGGCAAACACGAGCATAATGAGAAATGATGGAGCTGTCGGTTTGAATCGATTCATGATTCTTCCTTTCCTTCCCCGCTATATAGATTTTGAGGTGGCGGGTCCGGAAAGAGACGAAGAACCTAGCGGGAAAAGTCCTCCGCCCGAATCAGATCCGTTTAGTGACGCCGAGTGTGGCGAAGATTATGGCAGCCAGTCAAGATTATTTGTAGGGTTATATCCTACATAATCATTAGGCCATGTCCTACGCGCGTGATAACTCGACGCTTAAATAGGCAAAATTGAGCACAAGCAAGTGCACGAGTAAGAGTAGGACAAATGCCCTAAAGCGTTTTCAAATACTCGAGCAATTTATCCTTGTCTTTCACTAAGCCCAAAGTTTTAAACCGTTCGCCCCGGGGAAATTTGCGATTGTCAAGCATCTTTAGGAGGTCCATCAACCCGAAGCTGTCCTGCGCGGCGTGATTCCAGAAATTCTGGTTACCAGCGCTCCAAAGATTCCAGTATTGCGACCCATGATTTCCTCTGGCGAAAGCTCGATGCCGCCGTCCATCGGCTTGAAAATGTCGGCTGTAATCTGCGGAAAATCGGCGGTTGTTTTTCCGGCTGCCTTCGCTTCATCTATGGGCTCGTTCTTCCAGCAGCCGGTGAAAGCAAACAATGCGCATCCGATGACGCAAGATCCGATTCGGGCGAGACGGAGAACCCCGGCCCTGACTGGCAGCAGTACCGTCACTGAGCCATTATTGATATGTTGGTCGGTGGCTCTCTGGCAAGAGAACTCTAGACGCAGAGGTGGAGCCGCGTTTTTTCGTTCACTAGAATAGGTCGAACAAACGCTGGCCGACGGCGAGGAGACCGAGGGCGGCCCCGGGGAAAAGGGCTGCGCGAATAAAGGGCTGCTCAGTCAAAGGCGCGAACGCGCCCATCTTGAGGTCGCGAATTTCGGTGATCAGCTCATCAAATGTCTCCCGTTTCGCTTCGCTTTCCTGTCCCAACAGGCGAAAGCGCCGCAAATCATTGAGCGCAGTTTCACGCAATTGTTCTGCAGCGCGTCTGAGCAAAATGGCGCTGCCGAGTACCCACGCTGCAGTGATGGCAGCGATCAAGACCAGACTCGCAGGCCAAGTCCAATTATCAAAAAAAGACAGCCGAGCGACAATCATCAAGGTCAGAACGATAAGCGGGTACCATATTAGCGGTGCGACCACCTGCGTCCGCTGTGCGACGAAAAAGATTTCGTGATAGGCAGAAAGTTCCTTTTCCGTCAGCGGCGGTTTGCGGTGAGATTGCTCGACGACCTCGCTGCTCCATTTAGTTACCTCCCGGCCAAACATGCGAATGAAATTGCTGTTCAACTGGATGGCGTCGACCACGTAAAACGAGAGGAGCATCAGACCGACTGCAGCCACAAAAAAAACAGCCTTGTCGATCCAAAAAGCGATCTCGCCTCGAGCGGAGGCGGGTGGCGGCGGAAAAAGCTTGTAGATGATGAAGGAGAACGAAAAAAACAGAGCAAAAAGAACTCCGATGCGAATAAAGCGCGGCCAAAATTTGTTTCGGCAAAGATAGGCCTGCCATGCTTCTTCGGCTGAAAAACGGGAAGTTCGCGCAGGCTCCTTCATCCGCCAGTGTTCGAACCCAATGCCAAGATCCCGCCATCGAAATCGCGTCGATCGTAATGGGGCAAAAGAAAATTCTGTCTCGATCTTCTTCGCATTAGCACGAAGATCGAAACTCGCCTTAAACATGAAAAAGATCGCAAGCATGAATGCTACCATGCGCAGCATTTCAGTTGGCCAAACGCTGATTCCAGAGAAAAAGGCCAACGGTTCCTGGGCTACGACTCCAATCTCAAGGAGGTTCGTCAGATAATCGCTCGCTACCGGACTGCTAAGTTTGTAATGCGCGATTTCAGCAACCCTATATTGCGCCATCATCGCGATTAAAAAAACGATCAGCGGCCCCCCGCAGACCAACCAAAAGGTCGTACTCACGAGCGCGCGTTTTAGACGCTGAATGGCGGTACCCCCTCCAGGCAACGTGCGTCTGGCGATGGTAACACTGATCCAGGCAGCGATGGCCAGCATTAGCAGAGCGATGCCGATAAGTTTCCAGAGGACGCCAGGTGCAAACAGCCAATCCCGAAACCAAGTCTTCTTTGACGCGGAAAGATTTTTGCCCTCGAGGTACCACGGCTCACTTAGTTCATAGGCGCCCCGCCGGCTGATCTCAAAAATCCGGGGTTGCCACGAAAGATAAGCCGCTTCCTCTTCTTTCATTCGTCCGGTTGCGACGAGCGTGCCGACGTACATGGAAGTCTGATTGTTATCGCGAAACGGTGCGATGTGTTGCTGGCTGTAGATTTCTGGCAGTGCGCTGCCAAACGGCGAGGCGATAACCAGATTGTGCGTAACGTCCCAGTCGTCGCGGCGCTCAAAATGCGCGTCGTAGTTGTTGGTAAAAAAGAGAGCATCGGGAAACTGCGGACGCAGCGCGCGCAGAATCATGAGTTTGTCGTAAACGTCCGAACCGAGCAGACCGATGGCCCTAATTCCGTAACCGTCCTTACGTTTCCAACGCGCGTTATCTTCTTTCATCTGCCGGGCGAAACGACGGAGATAATCCGACTGATTCAATCCCTCCGTTGCCTCGCTCGCGACTGAGTCCTGGCCGAGTCGGTTCTTTTGTCCTTGCTCGCGTTGAGTGTCCTTGCTCAGATCCCCCGGCAACTGACCGTCGATCCCACGAAGGTAACGATAAGAGTGAATCCAGCGTGGTTGCTTCTCCGGATTCTGAATGATATCATTGGCACTCTGCCAGGAGGCCTCAGCCGCGAATGTCGTGCTCAAGGAGCGTCCGTAGGGAGTATCCCATTCGCTTAGAACCACCACGTGGTCAGCTCTTGAGACCGCCTGACCATCCGCCGTCACTTTTGATACGATGGGGACACGGCGGCGCGCGAGCTCGGCAATCATTTCACGCAAAACCCAGTCGTCTGGTGCTATCGTACGAACAAACTGCAGACCGCCCCGCGGAGTAGCATTCGGGAAGGCATTATTTTCGAGCAGTTCCTTCACTGATTTCTCGTCGGAAGAAACGGACGAAAGAAGCGCAAGATCCGAAGCCGTCGCCCGAGGCGAAATAATCGAGACCCCATCGAGTGCTAATTGCCTCGTCACGCTTAACGGGTCCCAGTGCCAGCACACCTCGCGGACCATGTTCTGCAAACCGGTGGAATTCGCCGGGCCGATTAACTTGACGGCGATCTTGTCGCGGGTCCCCGCCGGGGCGAGCTGGTCGATCAACGCAGCGAAGTAGCGCAACGGATAAGGGTTGAAATTTACAGCGGGCAACCAGAGTATAACAACTCGCTTGGTGCCTCTTGGACGGACCCTTTCTGGATCGTCTATTGCTTCACATTCCTCCCACGGAAGCAGCAAGGCACCTTCGCTGGCAAGCGGCGGATCCGGCGGCCACTCTCGCGTCACGAAACCGATGTGTTCGCCATCGATTGGCACAAATCCGCTCTCGCTTAATCCTGCTAATACAGCTTGCCGCGCGCGCAACCGCGACTCGGCTTGTTCGCTGTACGGCCCGGCATCGAGCATCACAGCTAGTAACAAAACATTCCCAGGAAAAGTCTTGGCGTCCTGATGAAGTAGCGAGGCCAACGCGCTGATGTTGTGCGATTCGGCGACACTCTCTTTTTCTCCGCCCTTCCCGGATTGTGCGTCCAGCAACGCCTTTTGTTTTTGCGCGACGCCAATCGGATCTTGCCACAGGCGTGCGTCGACGTCCTGCGCAGCAATCACTGGAGCACTCTTTTCGCTCGGAACCGACGGGCGTTCGCTTACGAGTGGCTTGTACTGCGCGACAACGCCAGCGAGCACCGCCAGAAGCGGCAACAGGGTCCCCCACGGTAAATCAAACTTTCGTTTATCGTTGTCTGCCATGGTCGGTTTCGCCCGCAATGATCTGCGGAAAATCGGCAGTCGCCAGGCCCGCTTTTTGCGCTTGATCGACTGATTCCTTCATTGGGCACCTGGCCAAAGCCAGTAACGCACATTCAAGAAGCCAACTTCCGACTCTCGCGAGAAGGAGAAGATCGCCTCTGCCTGGCAGCAACGCCTTCACCCAGCGATCATTCATAGATCCTTCGTCAGCCCGGTGGCAAGAAAATTTGAAAGCCAGGAAATGACGGTTTCCCCGCCGTACAGGAAACACGACGGTTGCCCAAGCCGTCGCTCCTTGAGTCACTCTACAAATTCCAGTTCGATTGGACCGTCGATGTAGCCTTTGGCGCGTGCGTCAGTGAGAAATTTGCGGATAGCTGCGCGTCCGGTCTCACCGTAGTCGCGGGTAAATTCATTCACATACATGCCGATGAATTTACTGGCGAGCTTCGTGCTCATGCCGCGCGCGTAGGCAAGCGAATGGCGCACCGCCTCCTCTCGATGCGCCAGGCCGTAATCGATGCTTTCGCGAATAATTTCGCTGAGGTCGTGCCGGATTGCTGGTGGGATATCTTTACGAATCACATTGCCACCCAGAGGCAACGGCAAGTCCGTTTCGCGCTTCCACCACTCTCCAAGATCGACAACCTTCTCAAAACCGGATTGGGCGTAGGTGAGTTGTCCTTCGTGAATGATTAGACCGGCATCCGCTCGCCCTGCTTTTACCGCATCGAAAATTCGATCGAACGGCACGACGACGTAACTAAATTTTCCGAGGAAAAGCTGAAGCGCGAGGAACGCGCTTGTCATCTCGCCCGGCACAGCGACCACGCGCTCGTGCAACAAGTCCGCATTGGGCGTTGAGAGTTGAGAGTTAAGCGTTGAGCGTTTTTGCACAACGACTGGCCCGTATCCATCGCCCATGCTCGCCCCGCACGGCAGCAGCGCGTAATTGCTGGCCACGTATGCGTACGCGTGAATCGAGATGGCGGAGATATGCAGCTCGCCGCGCCGCGCCCGCTCATTCAGCATCTGAATATCTTCCAGCCGATGGTCGAAGCGATAACCACGGAGATCGATCTTGTTTTCCGCCATTGCATAGAACATGAACGCATCATCCGGATCGGGGGAATGACCAAGGGTAAAGTGGTCGGGGATGTGCTTCGTCATTTGTTCTGACCTCTAATCATTTGCCTGTCAGGTTCCGTTAACAATAGACGCCTCGACGATGAAAGCGATGCGAAGACGCGTCGCAGTCCCAAAGCACTGCGTGCGAAAATCGTGGGGACCACATGTTCTGTTTTCGCGAAGCTTTGGAGTGCATACGCGTCCTCGCGTCGCTTTTGCGCGATCGCGCGCTTACCAAACCGCCCCCTCGATTTTGATTAGGAGATCGCTCTGTCGAAGACGAGAACAACGCTTCCTTCATAAAACAAAACAGCCGCCGCGCGGTTCCGCGCGACGGCTGTTTGTTACAACTGTGTCGAGGAAGGCGCTGACTTCTCTACAGCGCTCCCTCCACAGTCTTATCGATTCTCTACTACTTGGGGCGCCGGCTTGATCATTTCAATCTGGGCGCTCACCTTTTGGATTTGTGCGGCCTGCTCCCTCAGGCTTGCAGTCAGGGCTTTAATTTGTCCCTCCTGTAAGGCGATGGTAGCCTGCTGTTTTTCAGTCGTGGCCTTCAACTGTTGCACGGTCTGATGCTCTTTGAGGAATTCGTTGAGCAACATCGCGTTGATCTGGTTGTAGCGGATTGCTGCAGCGCCAACTGCGGTATTGGAATCCGACCCGGCACCGCTCGTGAGGGCCAGCGCTCCAGCACCGACACCGGTGTTGAAGCTGCCGTTACCGACTATAAAGAGCCAATACCAACCAAGTCCTGTGTCTCCTATGCCGCCTGTAACGCTAAACAGAGCGTTGCACCCTTCCGCCGTGTTAAACGCGGGATAGCACCCGTCCGGATTCCCAGGTATCTCCGGAGGTAATCCTGCCCGCATTTGTGGTAAAAACGCAAAGCACACCATCATGAGCGGGATGAGAAGGAACCCGCGCCCTAAAGGCAGCGGGCGAGCCGGATCTCGTCCGCATGAAACTAACGTTTTAAGTTGAATCAGTGAATACATTGAATGTGTTCTTTCTCTTTCCCGGTCGTGTTTGTTTTGTTTTTTTTGGGTTACTGGGTTCCAAAAAGAAAGAACCTACAGGGTAAGAGTCCCCTGTCTGTTTTGGAACCATCGGCGTCGATACTGAATTTCAGCTTTTAGTGTCAATACTTTTTGAAATTCTTTTTGAGGAGTAGAGGCAGCGCCCTGCTAAGCGTCGAATGCTCGGCTCGGATTGCTGTTTGCCTTAATAAAGCTGTTCCGTTAGCCTCAGGACCGATGGCTCGCTCCGGTTTGGGTAAAGGTCTTGGCGCGCTGATTGGTCCGCCTTCAGCCGCCACGGGCACAGAGGTCACTGAATCGGGCGAGAGAGTGCACCAGATCGGTTTGGCCAGCATTGTCCCGAGCGCGTTACAGCCGCGCAAGGATTTTGGGCGCGAAGCGTTGCAGGAACTGATCAATTCGATTCAGCAGCACGGCATCATTCAACCCCTCATCGTCCGCCTCGCCACGGCGAGTCCGTCCAGTGTCGGACAGATGGGTGCGCGATTTGAGCTTATCGCAGGCGAACGCCGCTGGCGAGCGGCACAGGAAATCGGCCTTGCGACCGTGCCCGCGATCGTTCGCACCGCAAATGATCTGGAGGTGCTCGAGTTATCGTTGATTGAAAATCTACAGCGCGCGGACCTAAACCCAATCGAAGAAGCTCAGGGCTACGCGAGGTTAGCTAATGAATTTGGAATGCGACAGGAGGACATCGCGGTCAAGGTCGGACGTAGCCGGGCGGCAGTGGCGAACGCGCTGCGGCTTTTGGATCTGCACCCACAGGTGCAAGTCTGGCTAGCTCAGAACTTGCTTTCGGTTGGTCACGCAAAAGTGCTGCTGGCATTAAAAGCTCCAGAGGAACAACTATTGGCTGCGGAAACAGTTTTGCGGCGCAATGCCACTGTGCGTTCCACGGAGCGCCTGGTCGCACGCCAGCTCGGGATCGGACGGTCACGGCGAAGGTCTCGACGGATGGCGGCCGAATTGCCCGCCGCGGGGACGGCAGTGGAAGACTTACAGAACCGGCTGCAACAACATCTGGCGACGCACGTCACCATCCACCACGGAGACAAACGCGGGCGGATTGAAATTGAGTACTACGGAACGGACGATCTCCAACGGATCGTTACTGCCCTGGGACTGCCGCCCAGCGAGACCTGACCTTGCTGCACTGCGGCAGGGGGGGACAGTTGGATCGTTGAAGCATTGAAACGATGAACTGTGCGATTGCATACGCGAGATTGGTTCCGTTTTTGCTGTTTGCGATATTACTGGCAAAGACAGAGACCCCGAAGATCTGGGAGGAATTCTCCGGCGAGAAAGCTTTTGGTCATGTTCAACGGCTCGTTGATTTCGGGCCGCGCCCAGCTGGATCTACGGCTATCGAAAAATCCAGAGATTACATTGAGGACCAACTTCGTCGCTCTGGCTGGCAGGTAACGCGTCAAGCATTCAGTGACGACACCCCGCGGGGCACGATCCAGTTCGTAAATTTGGTTGCCCAATTTTCCGGCCAGGGGAAGGCGGCGTCCCCCTCGTTTTTGTTGTGCTCGCATTACGACACAAAAATGTTTGACGCCATTCGGTTTGTCGGAGCTAACGACGGCGGCTCTAGCACAGGCCTGCTCCTGGAATTAGCCCGGGTAATCGGGCAGCAGCCAAGTTTGGCCAGGAAAATCGAACTGGTGTTTTTTGATGGCGAAGAAGCTTTTGAACAGTTTTCTCAGACGGATGGTTTGTACGGAAGCCGCTATTTTGCCAGGCGACTTCAAAGCGGCGGCGCGAAACAATTTCGCGGCGGGCTGTTGTTCGACATGGTTGGAGACCGATCTCTCGGCATAACGCTTCCCGCAGATTCCCCTGCCGAAATTGCGCGAGGTATTTTTGCCGCGGCAGAAGCGCTTAAGTTGCGAAACTATTTCACCTACCTGGGCCGGGAGCTCATCGACGATCACGTACCGCTGAACGCGATCGGTATTGCGACGGCGGACATTATTGATTTTGAATATCCCTGGTGGCACACAGCCGATGACACAATCGACAAAGTCAGCGCGCAGAGTCTCCAGACCGTCGGGTCCGCCGCCTTGTATTACCTGTCTGAGTTCGCGCTAAGGTGAATGAGTAGCGCGGCACAAGATGCGCATCGTCGCACCGCTCTGGCCGTCAATTGCAAATTTCCAGATTGCCTGTTGCCATCTTTCCCGGCAGTCTGATTGTGAATTGCCGTCTCAACGGAGCCCTTCGTATCTATGTCCCGTCTAACGCAAAAGAACATTGGGGTGATTGGCCTGGGGATCATCGGTCGGTCAGTAGCCGGGAATCTCCGCCGCAGAGGGTTTCCGGTTTTCGTTTGGAACCGATCGCCGCGGTCGGTGCCAAATTTTGTCGGTTCGCTTGGAGAACTGGCAGAGGTTTGCAATTACATCCAGATCTTTGTCTCGGATGACGAAGCGCTGTTGCAGACTGTAGAGCAGCTAAGCGAAAGCCTCACGCCGCGGCACCTCGTCCTTGCCCATTCAACGGTCGCTCCGGATTCAATGCGTGCCGCTGCGGAAATCGTCGAGCGCCGGCGGGCGCGCTTTGTCGAAGCGTCATTTACCGGGAGCAAGGTTGCAGCCGAAAAAGGTGAACTGGTTTATTACGTCGGCGGAACCGACACAGCGTTGCGAGAAGCGCGTCCCATTCTTGAGGCTAGCAGCAAAGAGATCATCTACGTCGGAGCTGTCGGCGAGGCAAGTGCCATCAAGCTCGCCACGAACATGATCACTGCCGCAACCGTCCAAGCCGCGGCGGAAGCTCTCGCCCTGATTCAAGCATTAGGCTTGCCGCTGGAAAAATTTGTCGAAGCGATGCATGCCAATGCCAGTTATTCTGGCACTCTAGCGTTGAAACTCCCGAAAATGCTCGACCGGGATTTTGAACCGCACTTTTCCGTTAAGCACATGCTGAAAGACATGCAGATCGTCAGTCAGGTTGCTTTGTCGCGTTATTTGGACTTGGGAGTGACCGCCGCGGTCCACGACCAGTTGCTTGAGCAAATGCAGTGGGGTCACGGAGACGATGATTATTCGTCCGTTGTGCGCAAATATTTGCACGACCGTGGTGCAGCGCTTTACGAAGAGCCGCAAGCGGAAGAGCAAGGGGAAGAAGCAAGCGCCTCCGAACTGATCATTGGCTCAGCAGAATCCGAGGTGGAAAAGCTTGGACCAGAAGATACGGGCGCCGCCGATTCGCAGGAACCTTTACTAGCTTTGGGCGGGGGAGGCAGCGCAGCAGCACCTGAGACAACAACACCAGTGCGTCGCGGCTTTCTCAAGCAGTTGCTCAGCCGGTTCTCGTCTGGACAAGAATGACGCAGCCGTCCGAAGCCGGGCGACCGAGCTTTCTTGATCTCTCAGCGCGCGCGAAGTTTCGCATTACCGGGACGGATCGGCTTCGATTCCTCAACGGCCAAATCACAAATGATTTGCGCAAGGCCACTGAAACAGTGGCGATGGAGGCGTGCGTGCTCAATGCGAAGGGAAAAATGAACGCCCACATTTTCGTTTGTGCCTTAGCCGAGTCGTTTTTGATAGATGCCGAGCCGACTCTTCGCGAGAAACTTGGCGCGAGGTTGGAGCGCTATGTCATTGCGGACGACGTTCAGATTGAAGACGTCACGGACCAATTCTCGCTGTTTCATGTTCTGGCAAGAAAATCACCGACGCCAGAGTATGGCCGGATCGTTTCCGCGCGCCGGTTTGCCGAGCCAGGTTGGGACATATGGAGCGACTCGACAAGGCACGATGCTGAAAAATTATGCACGGCATTTTCGCTTCTCGATTCTGCCGCTGCAGAGGTGATGCGAATCGAGCAAGGTATTCCTCGATGGGGCTCCGACTTAACCGAGGAGATCATTCCAATTGAAGCTAATCTGGAACAACGCACGATCGATTACCAAAAGGGCTGCTATATTGGCCAGGAAGTGATCTCGCGAATTAAGATGTCAGGCCAAACAAACAAACGCTTATGCGGGTTGATTTCGCTCGAAGACGTTCCGCTCCAGCCAACAATTAAACTTGCAGCTCCGTCGACAGAAGGGAAAGAAATCGGCTGGATCACTAGCGCAACGCATAGCGAGCGAATGGGAAAAGAGATCGCCCTCGGATATGTGAAACGCGGCTTCAACAGCGTCGGCAAGAAATTAGATGCGCTCGTGGCGGCAGATTTCGCAACGCAAAAACCCAACACAATTTCAGTCGAAGTGGTTCCGCTTCCGTTTGTCTGAAGCCTCACGACAACGAAAAAGTCAGAGAGCGTGTCATTCCAGGCGTTGCTCTGCGGATTCAAAGACAACCTCGCCGGCGATCATGGTCATCACGCAGCGGCTCTTTAGGATCTCCGGCTCCGGGATTTTCAGGATGTCCAGCGAGAGAACGGTGAAATCGGCGAGTTTTCCGACTTCGATCGAGCCCTTGTCGTTTTCTTCAAAGACGCCGTATGCGGGCCAGATCGTGAACATTTTCAATGCCTGCTCGCGAGAGACCGCTTGCTCCGGATGCCAACCTTCAGCTGATTCGCCTCTGATGCTTTTGCGCGCGACTGCTGCATAAAATTCAATCATCGGTTCGCCGCGTTCGACTGGCGCATCGGAGCCGCCGCAAATGATCGAGCCGGATTTCAGAAACGATTGCCACGCATACGCTGCGGCGAGCCGATCAATTCCGAGACGACCCGGCGCGAAAAATAGATCGCTTATTGCGTGCGACGGCTGCATCGAAGGGATCACACCAAGTTTCGCGAAGCGCGGAATGTCCACCGGATCGACAATCTGCGCGTGCTCAACACGCCAGCGCGGCTCGCGAATTTTTCGCGCGTTCGGCGGCACAGCTTTGAACGCCTGTTCGTAAAGGTCGAGGATCAGCCGGTTCGCACGGTCGCCGATTGCATGTGTCTCGACTTGAATGCCGCTGCGAAGCGCTTCTTCAAACATCGGCTTCAATTCTTCCGGCTTCTCGGTCAGATAACCGGAAGTATCAGGCGCATCGCTGTACGGTTTGAGCAAGGCAGCGCCGCGCGAACCGAGCGCGCCGTCGAAGATCACTTTGATCGTACGCTGCGTTAAATGATGGTCGAACGCGTTAATGGTTGCTCCTTCACGTAAGAAATTCTGCGCATCTTTACCTGGGCCGTACACTGCGTTTATGAACCGGATTTTGATCTTGCCGGCTTCAAAATCTTTTCGGAGAAGGTCGATATCCTCACTGTCGCTGCCAGCGTTTTGAATTTCGCACCAGCCCAGCCCAATCTCGCGATTAATTCCGCGCAGCAACGCTTCCTCGCGTTCTGCTTCTGTCGGCTTCGGGATATTTCTTGAGACCAGTTCCTGCGCGTTATCGAGCAGCATTCCATTTGGCTCGCCACTGCTTTTCAGAATTTGTCCACCAAACGGGTCTGGCGTGTTCCTGTCGATTTTCGCGATCCTCAGCGCGGCAGAATTTGCGACTGACGCGTGACCGTCCGCGCGCGTGAGAAAAACGGGATTATCCGGCGCGATTTTATCGAGGTCTTGTCGGGTGGGAAACTTTGACGGTTTCCAAAATGTTTCGATCCAGCCGCGCCCGGTGATCCATTTGCCGGTCGAAGTTTGGGCGACGCGCGCTTTCACTTTGTTTAGAAAATCGCCAAGTGTGTTCGTGCCCTCGAGGTTCAGGCGCATCTCGCGTTCGCCGATCCCAAAGATGTGGCAATGTGAATCGGTCAATCCCGGCACGAGCGTACGCCCACGAAGATCGATGACTTTCGGGGCGTGAAATTTCTTCGCGTCTTCATTCGAGCCAACGAAAACTATGCGGTCGCCTTTTACCGCAATTGCTTCAGCTTTCGGCTGTTTGTCGTGTACCGTGTAGATGTTTCCATTGGCAAGCACGAGATCGACATCCTGGGCGCGAATCATTGCAGTCACAGAAAATGCGGCGAGACAGGAAAATAACCATTGCGCCGCTCGAGGTGTTTTCACCATCTCTGAATTTTATTTGTACGGGAGGCTAACAGCTTGCCCTACAGGGTTTGGTACACAATCGGCAGGGTCAAAGTCGATCTTACGGACTTGACGCTTTGCCGAAGTTCTGACGTGATCAGGTGTCGCGGAAGTTTTTGGATCGATATGAACAGCGAAATTTATTTTGCCCTCTCGCAGCGCATTTATAGAATCCATTACTCCTCGGACAAGCGATTAACCTTAACCCTTTGCAGCGTCTGAACCAGATAGTTCCTGAGCTCAGTTTCGTTTTATTGGCAGCGCGGCGATCCACGTCCGCCAGCTCGGCTGGCGATTACTGACCATGGCAAATTTCTTTCCACGCTGGACGAATTGGGTGCCGATCAAGCTCGTGGTCTGCGGCATCGTGCTCGTGTGTGGATTGACCGGCGCTACTTGGTATTACGTCACGCCGAAATATACCAAGGTCCGATATCAGCCGATCCAGCCGGTGCCGTTTCCACACGACATTCACGTGACGCAACTCGGAATGGATTGCCGGTACTGTCACAGCTTCGTTGAGACGGCGGCGCACTCGAACGTCCCGAACACGGCCACCTGCATGAATTGCCATAGCCAGGTGCAAAAGGACAATCCGAAGCTCGAACCGGTGCGACAAAGCTGGAACAGCGGGCAACCGATCGACTGGGTGTGGATTTACCGCACCGTCGATTACGTTTATTACAATCACTCGGCGCATGTGAATCGCGGCATCAGCTGTTTCAGTTGTCACGGCCCCGTCAATCACATGTCGACGGTGTACCTGGCCAAGCCCCACAGCATGGCGTGGTGTTTGGACTGCCATCGGCACCCGGAAAATTTTCTCCGGCCGCAAGAACAAGTTTTCAATCTTGATTGGAAACCCGACGACGTTCAGCCGGCAGCATTCGTGGCCGAGTACGGGGAACCCAGCAATGCGCGTGAAGATTTTTCGAAGAAGAAAAAGCTCTCGCAGACGGAAATCGGCAAGACGTTGAAGGAACGGTGGAACGTCAACCCGCCAACGAATTGTCAGGGGTGTCACCGATGAAGAACCAACGCGTACTTCAACATCCAACTAAAGCGCCAACAGAAAAGCGTTACTGGCGCGGTCTCGGCGAGTTGAATGACACGCCTGAATTTCGTCAGTGGTTGGAACGCGAATTTCCGCCGGGTGCAGCGGAGTTGAATGGCGACGAATGGTCGCGGCGCGATTTCCTCAAATTGATGGGTGCGTCTATGGCGCTGGCCGGGGTTGGCCTGACGAGTTGTCGTCGCCCGGAGTTGCATCTTGTGCCGTTCACCAAAAACGTGGAGTGGACGATCCCCGGAAAATTTCTCTACTACGCGACGGCGATGCCTCGACGCACGGGGGCGATTCCTCTAATCGCTACGACCGTGGATGGGCGGCCGATAAAATTGGAAGGCAACCCGTTGCATCCGGCGAGCGGAGGCACGACTGACACTTTTGTTCAGGCGTCAATTCTCGACCTGTACGATCCCTCGCGATCGCGCCGCTTCGTTCACAAGGGTAAAACGAGTAATCGCGCGGACTTTGATAAGTATCTCGGAACGCTTCGCGACGCGCTCAGCAATCAACGTGGCGACGGTCTGGCCTTCCTCGTTCAAGAAGATCTTTCGCCTACCCGCGAACGATTGCGCGCGGAACTGGAAAAGAAATTTCCGCGCATGCGCTGGTGCGTTTACGAACCGCTCGCTGGCCAGGAGCAAACGCTCGCTGCACAAACTGCATTCGGACCTGGCGCTCGGCTGATCCCGAAATTCGACCGCGCAGACGTCGTTCTTGCGTTGGACAGCGATTTTCTCGATTGCGGGCAAGGCGATCTCGAATCGGTGCGCGGGTTTACTTTGCGACGGCGAGTGAAGTCTGCGGCTGACAGTATGAATCGACTGTACGTCGTTGAGAACCGCTTCACGCTCACAGGTGCAATGGCCGACCATCGCCTCAGGTGCCCGGCCAGCCAAATTGCCGCGTTCGCGCACACGCTTGCAGGAAAAATCCTTGCCGGTACGAATGATGCCGGCTTGGGTGGCGTGCTGGGAAATCTGCAAGCGCCCGCAGGCGGAGCAAAATTTGACGAGCAATGGCTGAGCGAGGCTGCGAACGATCTCCTCGCGAAACCGGGCGCCAGTTTGGTGCTGGTTGGTTCGTACCAGCCGCTCGCCGTGCAAATGCTTGCGTATGCGATCAACGGTGCGCTGAAAAATATTGGGCAAACGCTGGTTGTCCGGCAGGCCCCGCAGAACCCGCGAACGATCGACATCTCACAACTCGCGTCCGACATGAACGATGGACGAATCAAGCAGCTGGTCATTCTGGGCGGCGATCCGGTTTACAACGCAAACCGCGGTTTGGTGCAGAACCGCGAGACCAAGCTGCCGCTTGATTGGGATGCTCTGCAAAAAAAGGTGCCCGAGATTGTCCGTCTCGGTTATCACGAGGATGCCACGTCAGCGCTGAGCCACTGGCACATTCCGCTTGCGCATTATCTCGAATCGTGGAGCGATGCGCTCACGTCCGGGGGCGACTACTTGTCGATCCAACCGATGATTCTGCCGCTCTTTGGCGGACTTTCGGAAATCGACTTTCTAAACGCGCTACTCGGCGGTCCAAAACCAGAAGGACCCGAGCTCGTTCAGGAAACTTTTCGTCGCACGAATCCGCCGGGGGATTTTCAAACGGCGTGGTCTCGTTTTCTCCACGACGGCTTTGCTTTGCACGTTCAGCCGCGTGACCAGAGTGTTGCATTCAACGCGAACGCATTTGCTCCGCAGATCCAAGCTTTGTCGGCGTTCCCGGCAGCGCCGACTCCGGATTCACCGGAGATTGTGCTAGCGGCCAGTTATTCAATGGACGACGGCCGCTATGCCAATAACGGCTGGCTGCAGGAGTTGCCCGACACGATCACAAAACTGACTTGGGATAACGCGGCGGTCATTAGTCCTGCGTATGCGAGCAACCTTGGTGTCGCGACGGGCGATCTGCTGGAAATCACAATCAACGAAAAGAGCGCGGGCGGCGAGCCGATTAAACGCCAGCTTGTCATCGCGGCACTCGTATCGCCGGGTCACGCGGACAATTCGATCACCATTCCGCTGGGCTATGGGCGAAAAATGCCGCAGTTCTACGAGCTGCCATACGCCGGCGGCGATTTGAAGGAACGACCCGGTATCGAGCCGCAGTGCGGGTTCAACGGCTATTTTCTGCGAACAGTGGCAAACCCGTATGTCGCTGTCGCTGGCGGGAACGGAATTGAGAGCGTGCAGGTGACAAAAGTCGGGCGAAAGTATCCGTTTTCAGTCACACAGGAACACTTCAGCATTGAAGGCCGTGGTCTTGTGCGTGAAGCGACGCTGGAGGGTTATCGCGCAAACAACGAGTTCGCGAAGCACATTCCCGGTGAAGAAGAACTGCCGCATCCACCGCCGAGCCTGTACTCGCATCCGCCGCTGGACGCGCCCCAGCAGTGGGGGATGAGCATCGATTTGAATGTGTGCACCGGCTGCCAAGCGTGCGTTATCGCCTGTCAGGCGGAGAACAACGTTCCTGTCGTCGGAAAACTGCAAGTCTCGCACGGCCGCATCATGCACTGGCTTCGCATCGATCGCTATTACGCCAGTCGCAAACCGTACAATCAGGACCGGGGCGAATGGCCGGATCATCCCGAGATCGTGTTTCAGCCGATGCCGTGCCAGCATTGCGAGAACGCGCCGTGCGAAACGGTTTGCCCCGTCAACGCGACTTTGCACAGCGAGGACGGCCTCAATGTTATGGCTTACAACCGTTGCGTCGGCACGCGATTTTGCTCGAACAACTGCCCGTACAAAGTGCGCCGATTTAATTATTTCGATTATAACCAGCGGCCGGTCGGCAAAAGAAAGGTCGCGGGCGCATTCAACATCTACGAAGAATATTTCGCACCGCTCACCACCAAGGGCGCGCCCGACACGATCAAGATGCAGAAAAATCCAAACGTGACTGTACGGATGCGCGGCGTGATGGAGAAATGCACTTTTTGCGTGCAGCGCATCGAGGAAGCAAAGATCGCCGCGCTCGCGCGTGCAGGCGCATCTGCGGATACGCGTATTCCACGCGATTCGTTTACGACCGCGTGCGCACAAGCGTGCCCCAACGACGCGATTGTTTTTGGCGACATCAAGGATCCAGAAAGCCGCGTTTCAAAAATGAAAGAACAGGACCGCGACTACAGGATCCTCGAGTCTTTGAACACTGTCCCGCGAGTCAGTTACCTCGCGCGCATTCGTAATCCAAACCCGAAAATGCCGGACGCGGAGAATATCGGCGTCGCGAGTCTCGAAGAGAAAGCATCAGCATGAATTTTCGAGTTTCGATTTTGGCAATCTAAGTCATGGACGGCGCACCAGCAGCAGCACCCGAAGAGATCAAAGAGGCGGAGCGGCGAATCGCGCATGTTCCGCTGGTCTTGAACCGGCGCAATTTCAATTGGCTGACGGAAAGAATTTCCGGAGTCGTAGAGCAGCCGGCGCCGCGCTGGTGGTGGGTTGCATTTACGATTACCTCCAGCGCCGCGACGTTTGGACTTTTTTGCATCGGGTACCTGATTTCCACCGGCGTTGGCACATGGGGCAATCAGATCCCGGTTGGCTGGGCATGGGACATTACGAATTTCGTTTTCTGGATCGGTATCGGACATGCCGGCACACTGATCTCGGCGATCTTGTTTTTGCTCCACCAAAAATGGCGTACTTCGATTAACCGCTCCGCCGAAGCGATGACGCTTTTCGCTGTGATTTGCGCCGCGATTTTCCCAGGCATCCACGTGGGCCGGTTCTGGATGGCGTGGTACCTCGCGCCGGTGCCTAACAACTGGGCGATTTGGCAAAATTTCCGCAGCGCATTGATGTGGGACGTGTTTGCCGTTTCGACCTATTTCACGGTCTCGGTTTTGTTTTGGTACACCGGCTTGGTTCCGGATTTGGCAACTTTGCGCGATCGCGCAACCACGAAGATCAGGAAATTCCTTTTTGGAATTTTCGCCCTTGGCTGGCGGGGTGCGAACCGGCACTGGCGTCATTACGAAATGGCCTATCTGCTGTTGGCCGGTCTTTCGACGCCGCTGGTTCTCTCAGTTCACAGCGTGGTGTCGTTCGACTTCGCCAGCACGGTCGTGCCGACGTGGCACAGCACAATCTTCCCGCCCTACTTCGTTGCAGGCGCAATCTTCGGGGGCTTTGCCATGGTGCTGACGCTGCTGTTGCCGGCGCGCGCGATCTTCAAGCTGCAAGATGTCATCACGCCGCAGCACATCGACAAGATGGCGAAGATCATTTTGCTGACCGGCTCATTCGTCGGTTACGCCTACACGATGGAATTCTTCATCGCATGGTATAGCGGCAATACTTATGAGCGATTCGCATTTTGGAACCGGATCTTTGGTCCCTACTGGTGGTACTGGTGGTTCGGCATGCTCTTTTGCAACGTGCTTTCGCCGCAACTGTTTTGGTTCCGCTGGTGCCGGCACAACGTGCTGGTCGTGTTTTTCGTCGCCATGTGCGTGAACGCCGGTATGTGGTTTGAGCGCTTCATCATCATCGCCGGCGGCCTCGCCCGCGATTTCCTACCATCCTCCTGGCGAGTGTATCATCCGACCTGGGTGGACATCTGGACGTATATCGGCACGCTCGGCATTTTCACTTCGCTGTTTCTGCTATTCATCCGGTTCTTGCCGATGATCGCAATGTCGGAAGTGAAGACCGCGACACCGGAGGCGGATCCACATTATGATCTGCCTCCTCATTCAGTACCCTCCGCCGGAAAGGAGCGCACGCGATGATTAAGACCCCTTACGGTCACAGGGTTTATGCAATGGCGGCGGAGTATCCCAGTGCTGCTGCGCTTTATGAAGCGGCCAAGCGTGTCCGCGATGCTGGCTTTCGGCGTTGGGACGTTTATTCCCCGTTTCCGATCCATGGAATGGATGAAGCGATGGGTCTCGGAAAATCCTGGTTGAGCGGCTGGGTTTTGTTTGGCGGAATTTCGGGATTGCTGACCGCTGCCGTCGTCGAGTTCGGCCCGTCATCGATTCTTTACCCGGTCGATGTGCACGGCAAACCGACGAACTTCTTCACCGTCCCCGCCTTTTTCCCGATCATGTTTGAACTGACCGTGCTGTTCGCGGCATTCGCAGCGTTTTTTGCTTGGCAGGGCATGAACCGTTTGCCGCGGTGGAATCACCCGATGTTTAACTGGGAACGCTTCAGCCGCGTGACCAACGACGGGTTTTTCCTGGCGATTGAAGCGCGCGACCCACGATTTACCGAGACTGGCGTGCGCCAATTGTTGGAAGAAACCGGCGGACAACACATCACAATCGTGCACGAGGACTAAACATGTTGCGCGGATTTCTCGTAATTTTTCTTCTGTCCACCATCGCAATCATCGCGGTGTTCGGTTTTCGCGGACAGGTAAGCACCGCGCCACCGTTGGAGGTTTTCCCGGACATGGTGCGCCAGATGAAAGTGCGCGCGCAAGCGCCGCTGGATTTGTTCGCGGACGGGCGGGGACCACGCTTGCCGGTTCCTGGCACAGTTCCGATTGGGTACGAAATGCCGAAGCCCCAGAGCGCTAAAACGCAGGCCATCGAAGTCGGTCCATGGTCACATCCGCACAGCAGTTTCAGTGTTGGCACCGATTACTACAACACCGGCAAAATGGCCGACCAGTGGGGGAAAGGTATTCCGCTGGAAGTGACGCGCGAGTTAATGGAACGCGGACAACAGCGTTTCAACATCACTTGCGCGATGTGCCACGGTGCTGCGGCTGCGGGTAATGGAATCACCAAACAATATGGCCTTGCCACTGTGGTCACGCTCCAGGACGAACGCATTCGCAAAATGTCGGACGGCGAAATTTTCAACACGATCACCAACGGTAAAAACACGATGATGGCTTACGGCCCAAACATCATCGTGCCGGATCGCTGGGCGATCATTGCTTATCTGCGCGCTTTGCAGCGTAGTCAAAACGCGAACGTTGCCGATGTGCCGCCAGAGCATCGCGCCGAACTGGACAAGCCGGCCGAGAGCAAACCGCCGGAAGCGAAACCCGCAGGGAAGCAGGAGGCGCCAAAAAAATGAGCGAACGCTTACAGACCGTCCCGACTCCTGAAGGCGAATATTTCGACAGCGGCCGATTCGCTGGGCTTTCGTTCCTGCTTGGACTGGTTGCAGTAGTCGCGCTCGTCCTCTGTGTTGTCGGCGCAGTCCTAAATCCACATCAGTTCAGTTATTCCTGGCTCTTTGCGTTTGCCTTTTTCTTTACGCTGTGCGCCGGCTGCTTTTTTTGGACAATCGTGCATCATGCGACCGACGCCGAATGGAGCGTCGTGGTACGCCGGCAGCTGGAAAACATTGCCGTGTTGCTAGGAGTTTTGGCTCTGCTTTTTGTGCCGATTCTTCTGCTGCGTCACCACCTCTACGCGTGGATGGATATTCCGCCCGGAGCCGAAGCTTCGCTCGATTCCAAGCGCGCCTACCTCAATTGGGATTTCTTTCTCGTGCGCGCCGTGGTATTCCTCGGGTTTTTCCTTTTGGCGGCGCTCGCGTTGCGCAGACTTTCTGTCCGCCAGGATAGCGACGGTAATCCGAGGTTTACCATCGGAATGCGCAAAGTGTCGTTCATCAGTCTGCCAATGTTTGCGCTTTGTCTGACCTTCGGTGCGTTCGATTGGCTGATGAGCCTGAACTACCGCTGGTTCTCAACCATGTTCGGCGTTTACATCTTCGCGGGCGCAGCCGGCAGTTCCATGTCGCTCCTCGTGCTGGTGATCACGGCTTTGCGTCAAGCCGGTTACCTGAAAGGCGTGGTCACCGTCGAGCATTATCACATCATGGGAAAATGGATGCTGGCCTTCTGTGTTTTCTGGGCCTACATCGGCTTCGGCCAGTACATGCTTATCTGGTATGCAAACATCCCCGAAGAGACGCAGTTTTTCATTACGCGAAACACGCAATCCTGGTGGGCGTTGAGCATGCTGTTGGTGATCGGGCGCTTCTTCATTGCCTTTCCAATTCTGCTCATGCGTTCCATCAAGAAGCATCCGCACCAGCTTTCCATCGTGGCTGGATGGATTGTGTGCATGCAGATGCTCGATATCTACCTCATTGTCCTGCCCTCGTTACACGGCACCGGGTTTCATCCCAGCATTTGGGACTTGCTTTCGCTCATCGCTATCGGCGCGACGCTCGGGTTCGTCTATCTGCGTCTCGTGCCCAGGACTTCGCTGTTTCCTGTTCGCGATCCGCGGCTGATCGAATCTCTGCAAACTGTAAACTGAAATGGCAAACGCTGAATCTATTCGTCAGATTGCACGTTCGCGCGCTCCGTTGCCCACGTGGTTGGCGGTCGTGCTTCTCTTTGCGTTGTTTGGCGTAATCGTGCTCGCGATCATTGGCCCAATGCCGCGGGGAAGTGACTACGAAGAGACGCGTGCCAAAAAGCGCATTGAAAAACTTAAAACTGTCCGAGAAGACGCAGAGAAAGCGCTGAACACGTACGCTTGGATCGATAAAAATAAAGGCGTCGTTCAAATCCCGATCGGTCGCGCGATGGAGCTGACGACTGCTCAGCTTGCACAGCAAAAACCAGCGCCAGCAGGTCCAATTGCTACGCCACAGGGACAGGCGCCAGCCGCGCCCAGTTCACCTGCGCCCGCCGGTTCTCCGAAACCTGGCGCTACTCAGCCCGCCACGTCACCTACCGCACAAACGTCCGCATCCGCGTCACCACCGACTCAAACTGCTGCGTCGCCTTCACCACAAGCGGCAACCTCGCCGTCACCGGTCGCGCAGTCACCAGCGCCTGCGACTTCTGCGCCAGCAGCAGCAGCAGCTTCACCCAGCCCCTCCAAGAGCCCATGAACGCTCTGCGATTTAACGATTCAACGTTTCAACGTTTCGACGGAGGATGAACGCCACTGGAATTCCACTGAAAGAACCATCCGTTTCTGCCGCCGCAGGAGCCACAGAGCAGTTGGAGCGCGCGTACATCGACGCGTCAACGCGTGTCCCAGTGCTGATGTTCTACACATCGGCAATGGCGTGGCTGATCCTTGGCACGGTGCTGGCCGGTTTCGTTTCGTTTAAGCTTCACGAGCCTGACCTGCTCTCGAATATCAGTTTTCTTACATGGGGACGCGTGCGGCCCGCGCACATGAACGTGATGGTTTACGGCTGGGCCTCCATGGCCGGAATGGGCACAGCTATCTGGCTCATGGCGCGATTGTGCCGGACCGTTTTGCGATATCCGCTGTTGCTCCTTGCGGGCGCTTGTTTTTGGAACTTGGGCGTGCTCCTGGGCGTCTGCGGAATTCTTCTCGGCGACAGCACCGGTTATCAATGGCTCGAATTTCCGGGCTACGCAGCGATCATTCTTTTTGTTGCGTACACGCTCGTTGTTTCGTGGGCGGTGCTCATGTTTCGCTATCGGCGGGGCGAACAAATTTACATTACGCAATGGTATTTGCTCGGCGCGTTTCTCTGGTTCCCATGGCTATACGCGGCCGGGCAACTGATGCTTTTCGTTGTGCCGGTGCAGGGAGTCTTGCAGTCGGCCGTCGGCTGGTGGTACGCGAACAATCTGCTCTTTCTCTGGTTCGGCGCCATCGCTCTCGGCACGGCGTATTACATGATTCCCAAAGTGATCGGTCGCCCGGTGTACAGTTATCATCTGGCGACAATTGGCTTTTGGACCTACGCGCTTTTCTCAAGCTGGACCGGAATGCAGCGGCTGGTCGATGGGCCGTTTCCAGCGTGGATGATCACGGCCAGCATCGCCGCGATGATTCTGGCGATGATTCCCGTCGCAACAGTCGGCCTTAACCATCACATGACGATGCAGGGTTATTTTCCGCTGATGCGCTACAGCCCGACGCTGCGGTTCACCGTGTTCGGCGCGATGTCTTACACCGTCTTTAGCGTAGTTGGCCTGTTGATTTCACTTCGCTCGGTCGCGGGATACGTCAACTTCACCCAGACGAGCATCGCTTACTCGCATCTCGGTCTTTACGCGTTTTTCACAATGGTGATTTTTGGTGCCATGTACTACATCGTGCCGCGGTTAGTCGGCCGCGAATGGCGGTACGCATCGCTGATCAAACTGCATTTCTGGGCATCGGCTTATGGCATCGGTTTAATGACCCTCATGCTGCTCGCTGGCGGCTTTCTCCAAGGCGCAGACATGGAGAACCCTACGCTCTCATTCAGTGAGACCGTGGAAACGGTGCTGCCGTATCTGCGAGGACGCAGTCTCGCTGGTATTTTGCTCACCGCGGCACATTTCATTTTCGCGTATCACTTCGGGTTGATGCTCTTGGGCCTGGGGCGCACATCGACTGTCCCCACATTCCTCAACCCGGTCGAAGCGGAGGAAACTTCAGGAGGACACTGATGAAAGGTCTCGCTCCTCTCTTCCTTGGAATCTTCGGTACGTTCGCTTTCTCATGGGTGGGATTGACCGTCCTCCCGAATTGGCAGATCGGCCATTTGAATCCGCAATCCGACGAGGAAGGCACTGACATTTATCCGCAGCCGCAATCAGGAATGTTCGAGCGCGGCGCTCGCGTTTATGCAGCGAACGGCTGCATTTATTGTCACAGCCAGCAAGTGCGCCCCGCTTACGCCGCGGCCGACATCGAGCGCAAATGGGGTGACCGCCGGAGCGCACCGCGCGATTACATCTTCGAACGGCCAGTCTTCCTCGGAAAAATGCGGATGGGCCAGGACCTCGCCAACATCGGCGCCCGCGCGCCTGCGGAACAGGCGAGCCCGGCGCCAACCGGAGCGGCGCCTCCTGGAGGTTCGCCGAGTGGAGGAACAAGTCCCGCGGCTTCGCCTGCGCCACAAGGAGGAGCACCAGCGGCTGCTTCACCAGCGGCGAAACAAAGTCCGAATCCTTCCCCTGCAACACAAGGTGCCTCACCCGGGCTAGCAGGTTCGCCCGCAACTGCGAGTTCGTCTGCAGCCGCAGCGGTTGCTTCATCCCCCGCCGCACCGCAAGGATCATCATCGCCGCCCGCGGGAGCGCCACCGCCCGGCCCTAAGAAAGGTCTCGCCTCGCCGTCCCCTGCAGCAGCAACGAATGCGACGCCGGGAGGCACGACCGCTCCGTCATCCGGCGCGCAAACCGCAGGCCCGCCCTGGCCAATTCAAACAATTGGCGAACCACCGATGTATTCCGCGGCCTGGCATCATGTGCACCTTTATTCGCCACGCAGCATCAACCTCGATTCGAACATGCCTGCTTATCGTTTCCTTTACAAAAAGCGCCGCATCAGTGACGCACGTTCCGTGGATGCTCTGCAGCTCACCGGTTCCGACGCGCCGCCTGAAGGCTGGGAAGTTGTTCCAACTTACGACGCGAAATGCCTTGTCGCTTACATGATGGCGCTCAATCAATCGCATCCGCTAAACGAAGCTAAATCTGCTGGAGGTGCACCGCCGGCCGCAGCATCACCAGCCGTATCACCTGGTCCCGCAGCCGCCGGGTCCCCCGCGCCAGCAAGATGAAAACGCAATGAACGAAGAACCGAAAGAGCCGGCGCGCGTGGGACAGGGAATGGATTACGGCGAACAAGCCGACGTCCAACAGGTGCACGCTGCTGTTCAACGTGAAAAACGCGAACCGCGCGTTGGTGCCGAACCGCTCTCGATTTGGTTGATCGCGATCTACGGGATGGCGATTTTTTTTGGTGGCGCGTATCTCGGCCGTTACTCGGGTAACTTCAGCAGTGGCGGGCTTGATCCGATGGGTGCGCCGCCTCCGGCAAAGAAAGCAGTGGCGGGTCCTGGTGGCGGTGAGCAGGCCGCGGAATTATCACCGCGCGATCGCGGCAAAAAGATTTTCGCAGCGAATTGTCAGACCTGTCACCAAGCCAACGGCCAAGGTGTGCCCGGCCAGTATCCTCCGCTTGCTGGTTCCGAATTCACAACCGGCGGGTCGCTTCGGCCGGCAATGATTGTTCTCAAAGGGTTGCAAGGCCCTGTCAAAGTTAAAGGCCAACAATACGGCACCGCTGTAATGCAGCCTTGGGACAAGACATTGACCGACCAAAAAATTGCCGACGTTCTCACCTACGAGCGAAGCGAGTGGGGGAATAATGCCAGTCCGGTTACAGCCGAACAAATTTCTGCATTGCGCAAAGAGCTTGCGAACCATCCGAATTCATTCACTGAGCCGGAAATTCTTGCGGCGCCTGAACAGGATCTTCCCGGCGGGGCACCGGCAGGCGGTGCGCCAGCAAAACCGGGGGAAGCCTCAAAGCCGGGCGAACCTCCGAAGCCGCAAAGCTAGCGTCTGGCGACTAGGTAGCGAACAAAGCCGGACGAGAGACCAAAACCGAAACATTAAACGCTGTGAGCTACAAACCGTCCACGGTGAAGTTGCCAGTGCCCTTTGAGAAAATCGACGGACAGACGGTGACGTTTAGACCGATGCGAGACGGAATAAATTCGGAAGTGTCAGGTGTGATCCAAGTCATCGAAGAAGCGGACGGATTTAGCGTTAATGCCTCGTACATCGTCGGCCAGGATCCGCCGAGTTCTCACGTGTATTGGTTCGATCAATCCGAGATCGATGCGATCACCAGGTCGCTGGCCAAAGAAAGGCGCCGTATTCTTGTTGTTGACGATGATCCAGATAGCACGCACCTGGTCAAAATCCTTCTCGAAAAGACCGGCAACTATGTCGTGCTCGAAGAGAATGACCCTGATGAAGCTCATCAAAGCGCTAGGAATTTTCGGCCGGATGCGATCTTGCTGGACATTATGATGCCAAAGACAGATGGAGGCGAAGTAGCAGCACAAATCGACACCGATCCAGAATTACGTAGCACGCCGATAATTTTTCTCACTGCGTTAATCACAGAACCTGAGACAAAAGCTGGTCTCCGCATCGAAGGGCATCGATCTCTCGCGAAGCCGATCAATATTCCTGAGTTGATCGACCAGATTGAAGAAAGCCTGCGCGCGCTTGGGCCGGGGACGTAAAGGTCGCTGAGACACCGCGATCTTTCGATGCCGTCGCGCTTCTGACAGAATCGAGAGTAATTACTGCACGGCGGGTTTGGATGCGATCACCTAAGTTTTTAGTCATCATCGGTGCCGGTCTCGGGTCGGCTGCGTTCTCGTATTTGGGCACCGGCCTTCAGCCAATTTGGTGGATGCTGTGGTTGGCGCCTGTTCCCGTACTCGCGATCGCGCCGCGAATCCGTAATAGCACAGCTTTTCTGCTCGGTCCGGTCGCGTGGCTCATTAGCGAAATGAACCAATGGAACTACGTCAGGCATGAGATCGAACTGCCATGGCAAATCATGATCCTTTACTTTGTAGTTCCTGCTGCGGTTTTCGGTTTGGGCGTTCTATTCGTGCGTAGCTTTCTTTGCGGTGGATTGCTCTTTCTCGCGGCGCTTGCTTTCCCAGCTTATTGGGTGGCATACGAATATCTCACCGCGATCGCGTCGCCTCATAGCACCTGGGGCAATCTCGCTTACACACAAATGAATTGCCTCCCCGTGATCCAGATCGCTTCGATCGCTGGTCTTTGGGGGATTAGCTTCATCGTGTTTCTGTTTGCCGGCACAATCGCAGCTCTGTTGAGCGGCATCGGAAATCCGCGGCAACGTGGTGCGCTTGCCGTCACTATCGGCATCGTTGTTTGCGCGCTCTTTCTTTTTGGCGAATGGCGGTTGCGGTCAAATCCTTCGGCTGAATCTGTAGCGGTGACACTTATCGCTAAGGACGTGCCGATGAGCGTCTACCTCGGTACGGAAGAGCAAGCGCTAGCACTGTTGCGCGAGTATGCCGACGAGGTCCGGCGTGTTACTCCAACTGGAACGCAGGCTGTTGTTCTCCCGGAAAAAATCGGGCGCGTTAGCGAGAACGTGTTAGCGGAGGTGGATGCACTCTTTTCTGCAACTGCTGCTGACACACGCGCCGCGATTGTCCTTGGCCTTGTTCGGCGAACGCCATTCGGCGCCCTTAATTGTTCTCGCTTTTATTCGTCGGACGGAAAATTCGAGGCGAACTACGATAAGCATCATCTGGTACCGGGCGTTGAGCCCGAAAAACCCGGCGACAAACGAGTGCTTCTCGACCAAGTGTCGGGACGTTGGGGATTGCAAATTTGCAAGGACATGGATTTCCCGAAGCTCAGCCGCAAATATGCCGCCGAAGGCGCCACCCTGCTGCTGGTGCCTGCATGGGACTTCAATCTCGATCGCTGGCTGCACGCGCGGATGGCCGTGCTACGTGCGGTTGAGAACGGTTTTGCGCTTGCTCGTTCCGGCCGCAACGGACTCTTAACCCTTAGCGATAATCGTGGTCGGATCGTCGCTGAGGCCGCAACCGTCCCCGGCCGTTTCGTGTCGATTACAGGAAAAGTAAACGTTGGGTCTGCACAAACGTTTTACACGCGAGCTGGCGATTGGTTCGGCTGGGTTTGCGTCGCCATTTTCGTCAGTCTGGTCGCATTTCGGCTCCTTGCGCCATCGCGAATCGGATAGAAGAAGGCGCACGCGGAGTCGTCGGCACGCGAGCTAAGACGCCGTCGCACTCGCCGGAATGAAAGTTTCCGGTTCATCGAATCGAAGTCGCTTCCGTAACTCGTGCCGAAGCAGCAGGAGATTGACGCACATTTGTAAAACGATCGACCCAACAGATAGATACCACAGCTCCCGGATCTCAAACCCGGGCATCCGCGAGATCACCATCGCGGGCAGGGCGAACAAGATCAGCCGCGTCAACGAGCTAAACAGCGGCGGCAATGTATTCCCAATTCCCTGGAAAATGCTGGAAGTGACAAAAACAATTCCAGCCGAGATGAAATTCAAAGAAACGATCCGAACGTACTCGCTCCCGAAAGCGATGACTCGAGGGTCGCGCGAGAAAATGCGAATCAACGTCCCGGGCACGAGGAACGCGATTAACGTGAGCACCAGCATCATCAGTGACGCGATGCCAATAGCCGAATAGACGGAACGCCGGACTCGATCGGCACGACGTCCGCCGAAGTTCTGTCCCACTACAGGTGAAACAGCAAAGCTGAGCGCGACCACCGGCAGAAAAAGAGCCTGCATCACGCGTGCGCCGATTCCAAAGCCAGCCTGTGCCGCAGGTCCAAAGCCTCGAATGATCGCGTAAACGATCATGATGTACACAAAGAGCAGCAAAAACTCTGCGCCTGCTGGCACACCAATCCTTAGCATTCCTCCCCAAATTTTGGTTTGTGGGCGAAACAGCGAAAAGCGAAAACGCAGATAGTGATATTTCTTTTCGAAATAAATCACGATCAACACGTCGGCGGCGAGAATGGAAATGAATGTGGCGAGCGCTGCGCCGGTCACTCCAAGTTTTGGCCACGGACCGATTCCGAAAATCAACAAAGGGGCGAGCACAATATTGAGCAACACGCTGAGCACTTGGAATCCTACGGCCGGTTTGATGATGCCGGTCGCGCGCAACGCGGAGCTCAGCGCTACCAGCGGAAACTGAAGTAATAATCCGGGAAGAAACCAGAGCAGATAAGCTTTTGCCAGGATCGCCGTCGCCGCGTCCGCGCTCAACCATTCGCAATAGGCAGGACGCACAAGGAACCCGACACCACCCAAAATGATGGCAAGTAAGATAGACATGACGAAAGATTGATTGAACACAAGCTCGGCGCGCGGTTGGTCCTTTCTTCCGGCGGCGTGCGCGATCAACGTAGTGGTTCCAACACCCAGCATCTGGGTCAGCGCCAGCACAATCATGGTGACGTTGCCCACGACACCGACTGCAGCGATCGCTTCCTTCCCCAGGTGTCCCACCCAGTAAAGATCGGCCAGTAGATAAAGCGTTTGAACCACCATGCTCACAGCCAAAAACGCAGACATATGCAGCAAATGCCTGGTTACTGAACCCCTCGTCAGATCCTTCATAAATCAATGCTTCTACAATACGCACCGCGTACCGAGCCTTGAGTAAGATCTTTCATTCGGCCCGAAGATTCGCTCAACGTTTCAGTTGCTCAAAATTCGAACTACGAGGGTGGCGAGCCGACGATCATCACGGCTCATGTTTTCCTCGCGCAACTTTTGCTGCTGGGGAAGATTCAAATCTGTATGAAGGCGTACACGAAAGTTCTCTTTTCCGTTTCCGCAGCGATCATATGCGCGACTGCACTCGCAGCAGATCAGCCCGCGTGTAAAGAGACCGGCAAAAATTGCCCGATGAATAACGGTAAGGCGTGCAATTGCGGCAAGAGCTGCGATTGCTAAGCGAATAATGTAGCGGCAGGCGTCTTGCCTGCGATCATTACTGTAGCGGCGGTCTGCTCGCCGTGCCGAAGCTTGTCACACAGAGGTCAGCTGCGTTGTAGCCTGCCCGCTCGCGAAAGACTTCGGAGCTGTCGGTGACGGCTTATTCCAATCTCGAGACCCTGACGCAGATCAAATCTTCGAAGGCGAAGCTTTCGCCTCTTCAAAGCGCGTTGTTTTGCGCGGCAGTTCGCGGAGTGAAGCTGGCGATGGCGTATCGTTCCATTCCATCAACATCTTTTCCATTTTCGGGCCGTTGTCCTTTAACCAGGCACTCATTTGGTCGCCTACTTTCTCGCCGTAAATGCGATGTGAATACACAATCGAGCATCCGACGCCGTCCACCAATTTAAAGCGAGCAAACGCCACCTCGATAAAGTTTGACCGGCCAAACACCACCGCGATGAAATGCTCCACGGGCCGATCCGGCGTCCGACGAACTGAATTGGTTCTGAGCACCCTGCCGTTATGGCTTTTATAATTTTCCAAGACCGCTTTCGCTTTTGCTGCCAGCGCGTCACCATCATGAGCATTCGAGTAAACATTCATCGTGATCATGTCCGACCATTTCTCGAGGTCCTCTTGACCCTCAGGCGTAAATTCATGCTGATCATTCGACCAGCGGTGGAAATAACTGACGCCTCCGAAAACGAACGCGGGCTTCGCTGCTGTAGCGGCCGCGTGCGTCTCTTGCGCATAGAGTGCGATGCTCGCTGCAGACTGCACGAGAACAAGCTGAAGGATGTGAATTCGCATAATTTTAACCGTGCCTGGTCTCTCGACTCTCAATAATCGACGATCAACTGCGACATCATAACCGCTCAAGCCAGCGATGGCGGCGAGGGAATCGGCGGAGGAACTCCGGCAGAGACTCGCTTTCGCCAGGCGACACGATGCAGGATGAGAAAGATCAGCCAGCTGACAAATGCGATTAGTCCACCGGGAATAGTAACGAGCATGAACCAACCCATCACGCCGAGATCGTACAGAAGCTCGCCATAATCGTGCCCGTTGATAATGCAGGGATGCACTGAACCTTCATCGACCTTGCAGCCGTACGCATTAGCAATCCAAGCGCACAAAATCACAGATCCAATCGGCGCAAACGCAAACGCCAGGATCAGGAAAAGCGCCAGCAGGTACCAAACCCACGGGAAACGTTTTCGACGTGGTGAAGGTGGCGGGTTCATATCAACTAGCTCGAATCTTTAGCCACAGATGGACACAGTTCGAACACAGATACAAGAAATGTTCGCAGTTACGTAGACGCTGTAGCCATGTCGCTGCTCGCCACGCCGAAGCTCAGCGGAGGCGGGTGCGCCATCTCACATTCGTTCAACGGATATTGGACGCGAATGCGTACACGGAACGCGCCGAGATTGCTCTCGGCGCGAAGCCTTGATCTAATTGCGAGTTCGCGATTAGGTCTGCGTCTTCTCTTTTTCGCCCTTCTTGCACTCGGCTTTGAACTTTGCGAACTGCTCTGGCGTCAGGATTGATTTTGCTTCCTGCTTGTATTTGTGCTCGCTGGCTTCGGTGCAACCGGCCTTCTGATGCTCGGTCATGGCCGCATCCATCTTTGTCTTCTGATCAGCTGTCAGGTTCAGGCTCGCCAACGAAACCTGACACGCAGCCTTCGCTTCGTTTCCGACTTGTTTTGTGCAGTCGCCATGTTCACCCGCAAACATCGTGCCTGCCGCAAACAGTCCCGCCGTTACTAACGCAATGAGTTTCGTCATAGTGGAAGCTAGACATAGCCGCAGCAATCATCGTTCAAAATCCCTCTGGAATCGCGATTGCTGGCTGCCAGGTCCATCTTCATCGTTCTCGCACAAACTTTTCGATGTCACTTACCACCCGATCGAGCTCGTCGACGAGATCGGTATGATCGCGATGCTGGCGAAACGCGATGACAAGCGCACGGTAATACCAAAGCGTGCCGTCTTTCTTACCGGCGAACCGCTCGAAGACCTCCAGACCGTTTCTTCGAAGTTCAGCCAGGATCGCACGCGTATTATGCAACTTATCGGACGCTGATACCAGCCGTGTCGAAGAATCGGAGTCTTTGAGGTGCTCGATGTAAGCTCGCTTTCGTTCCAACCATGGCGGCTTTGGCGTCTCATAGGTATCGGTGCAACCATCAACGATTCTGGCGACATTATCGCCAAATTTTTCTCGAATATCGCGCAATCGTTCCGCGCCGCCGCAATCTTCCACCGTATCATGAAGAAGCGCGCCGGTCGCTTCGGTTTCATTCGCGCCGTACTCGAGCGCGATAGCGGTGACGCCAAGGATATGCGCGATGAACGGAATCCCCGTTTTCTTGCGCGTCTGATTACCATGCGCCCGGGTCGCATAAATCAGCGCTTCCTCAAATTGCCGGGAAAACTTCATCTCGATTTTCGGGCGTAACGGTTACAACCCTTCGCGAACGCGGCGCATCATATCCGTGCGGATGGAGTGAAGGGGGTTGAGCGACATAGAAAGAAAAGCCGTAACGGGTAGCAGTGAGCGAGCGTGGCAGCGAAGGAATTTCAATCTGTGTTGATCCACGGCGAACAAGTCCAATTGAGTAGTTCATTGCTGGGGATGCGTCTTTCTGAATCCGTCCGTGTACCCCTTTTCGAAAGCCTGCTTCCGAGCCTGCAGCCCACCCGCTGGCGAAAGATTTCGGAGCTCATCGCCAGCCCCCTGGTGCTCGAGATATTTCTGAGCCATCATGTTCAACTCAGCGGCGCTCGGCAATTTTGCGTCGCGCGGGGATTGCTCGCCCGCTTTCTCCCCGATTTCGTACGCCGCCCGCTCCTCTGCTGTTCTGCCATGAGCGGCGCGATGAGTATAAAACGCCGTCACGCCGCACACGACAAAAGCCGCCACTCCCATCAACACAAAGAATCGCACTGGCTTGAATTCTCTGGGCATGAGTCGGGCTAGATAATCAAATGCGGCAAGCCGTTGTTCATGGGGCGTTCCACAGTGAACGTGGCGTTTCGGCTGAACCGGTAAAGTAGCAGCCCGACCAGATCGGATACTCCGGATCGCCTTGTTCGAATTCGATCCACACGTTAGAGCCAATCTCAGGTAATCCGCTCCCGACATCATCGGAAAGCGGTAGTGTCACACAAGGCATCGCCCACGGGGTATCGGCCTCGCCTAAAACGTCAGGTACCCTGGCGCGAATTCGCCCGATTTGCTCTGGGTCGCGATTGTCTGTGACGAGACCACGATATTTGCCGAAATATTTCACGCTCATTTCTCCGCCTCCTCCTTCGCCGTTGCGCGATGAGTGTAGAAGGTGGTGGCGCCGCGCCCAACAAACGCTGCGACCGCTATCATCACAAAAAAACTCACCGGCTTGAATTCTCTGGCCATAGCTTGCAGGTAAACAATCATACCCGATTCTTGCTGGTAATGTTCTATGTCAGCGAATAGTTGGAGACTCCTTTTCGCGAAAACAATCGGTGCCGTCCCGCTTTAGCCATGACACAAGCCGATGACTTCGGCTCTTCTATTTTTCCTGCGATGGACGCGTGTCACACGTTTCAATGAATAGCCATGCAACTTTCCGTCGAGGCCACCACGTGCGGTTTCTTGGCAACTTCGCAGAGATTGTTGGGTTCAATCGGCCAAACAACAGGAGGGACTACTCATGGGAAAGAAACTTATTGTGATGGCATCCGCCGTCTTCGCGTTCGGCTTTGCATTAGCACTGCGCTCGAATGCGGGCACTGAGATGATTGAGCCGTACCGCGCGCCCGCGCCGACTTATGGTTACGCGCCACCGCCACCGCGCCCGATCTACTACGTGCCTCCTCCGGTGGTCGGCATCGTCGTTGCTCCAACCTATGGCTATTACGGACCGCGGTTCGGGTTTTATCGTGGCCACCGATTCAACGGGCGACACGCGCATTGGCGTTCTCATCATCACTGGTGATAACCCAGACCCACAGCGCTGAACACGTGACGCAGCGACGGCGCTGTGTTCGGGGAAACGAGTGGGATTAAGGAACGGAAGCCGCTGGAGCGGCCGAGGCGCTTGCCATGTCTAAGCTTGGTAGGCGGCGTTATTTCGCCGTTTTCTTTCTGTTTTTCCGCGGCGGCGAGGCGTTCGGCCTTTTTGCGCCGGACCGCGCGTTTCTTAACGTTATCTCTACCGTAGTTGTGTCCCATAGGGGTCAATACTCGCCCGCTTGTCACGCCGTAGCAATGCGAAGGAGGATTCTCCGTCGGTTCCAACCTATTTCGGCCGTCTCGCCTTGGTCGAGATGGTCAAGACGACGAACTCGGCGCGCCTGAGTGG
>WNGA01001395.1_pt1 | contig 37180 bp, 31 predicted proteins | sample 5400061 | NCBI WGS metagenome assembly WNGA01 (sample SAMN13153366, study PRJNA577476) | soil metagenome | isolation source: 100 cm soil or saprolite under grassland replicate 2 | place: USA:California | collected 2016-06-15
CGCCGCGAGGTCGGACTCACTGGAGCACGCGCTCGATGGCGAAGAACGTCGGATTGAGCCACTCGTCGATCGGGAGGATCTGGCGCGCGTTCGGGCTTCAACCCCATCGGACCGAGACGGTTCGGCTTTCGCAAGACCCGCTCCTCGTCGAGAAGGTGCGCGACATCGTCGGGCTTTACATGAATCCTCCCGACAATGCGATCGTCTTGTGCATCGATGAGAAGTCCCAGATCCAGGCGCTTGAGCGTGCTCAGCCGATTCTGCCGATGGACCTCGGACGGCCCGAGCGCCGCACACCGGATTACGTCCGGCATGGGACGACAGACTTGTTCGCTGCGCTCGATGTCGCCACCGGAACGGTGATCGGCAAGTGCTACCAGCAACACCGGGCCAAAGACTTGAGGGCATTCCTTTGCGAAGTTGAGAAGTCGGTTCCGCCCGGGATCGAAGTCCACGCGATCCTCGACAATCTCAGCGCTCACAAGGCGCCGACCATCAAACGATGGCTGGCGCAGAACCCACGCTTTCACTTTCATTTCACGCCGACACACGCTTCCTGGCTGAATCTCGTCGAGCGCTTCTTCGGCCTCCTGACCGAACACGCACTTCGCCGCGGGTCTCACACAAGCACCGTCCAGCTCCGTGCCGCGATCGAGGAATACCTCGCCGCCCACAACGACGACCCGAAACCCTTCAAGTGGACGAAGAATGCCGACGAAATCCTCGAATCAATCGCCCGATTCGCAACCCGGGCTCTGGTCGCGCACCGCGCGCCGTGACTTTGTCGACTATTCAAAGATCCGGGGGACTAGCGCTAGCCGCTCTCGCGCGCAGCGCGAGTGTGCGGCTATTTGTGCGACAGTCTCCTAGAAATGCCCGCCCACGCCGGCCGTGAACGCGGTGGCCGGCGCGGCTTCCGTCCGCGGGCCGCGTCCCTGGCCGAGATACAGCCACACCCCGCCCAGCGTTCCCGCTCCGACGCCCAGCCCCACCAGCACGGCAGCGAGCGTGCGTGTGCTGCGGAGGTGGGGGCAGTTCCCAAACGGATCTTTCTCCGCGGCCGAGCAGGCGATCTGGTCGCCGTCGACCGACAGCGCGTAGATCCCGCCGATCAAGGCCGCCGCGCCCACCGCGACCGCGGCGATCCCCGCCGTCTGGAACGGGAACTTCGACGGCAGCGGTAGGAGCTCGAGGTCCAAGGTCTCGTCGACGCCGCTCACCACCGTCAGGCTCCGCTGCGAGACCTCGTATCCTTCGGCCGAGACTTGCAGCGCGTGCGCCCCGCCGGCGATCTCGCGGTCGAGCGGCGTGCGCCCGATGGGCTGTCCATCCATCCACACCGCCGCCCCCATCGGCCGCGATCGGATCACGAACCGCGCCGGCGCGCGCACCAGGGCCTCCAATCGAGAGCGCAGCACGGACGCGGCCAGCCCCATCTTCTCGCCCGCCTCCTCGAAGCCACAGATCTCGCAGCGCTCGCGGTGGGTGCCGATGACCGCACCGGTGCGGCCGTTGATGAGCTCCAGCGTGATGTCGTAGGTCTTGCGGCTTTCCCCCACGGCGCCCGTCACCAAATACCCCACGCCGAGCGCGGGCGCGGCGCGCCGATAACAATCATCGCCGTTGCACGATCGCGGGTCGATCCCCACCGCGCCGAGCCGCTGTTTGACCGGCGGTCCGGACGTGACCTGGAACTCGGCCACCGCCAGCCCCTCGACCAGGCGCTGGCCGAACATCTCGCGCGCGGCCTCGCCCACGGCGCCAGTGAACCCGACGCGGAGCACGGCGACCTGCGGGCGCTCGGGTTTGCCCGCGCCGGGCTCCGCCGTGTCAGCCGCTGCGGCCCGGACCGGCGCGGGTGCGGCCCACGCCCACATCGGCGCCAGCGCGACCAGCGCGACCAGCGGAACGGCGACCAGAGGGGCGGCAACCCACGCCATCACCACGCGCGCACGCATTGCGACCGCATCTTACACCCCGGAATGGTGTCCTCGCCCCGGTTCCTGTTACGATGGTGCGATCTTCTTTTCGCGTGATCTGTTTTCCGCGTACGCCCTGCTGTCTTGTCGGAGGATCGAGCATGCACAAGCGCGTGTGGCTGTCGGCGGCGGTGCTTCTCGCGCTCGCCTGTCAGCGGCCTAACCCGGGCTACCACCCCTCCGGGGCCGGCGGGAGAGGCGGGATTGGCAACGTGGTCGGCAGCGCCGGGACTACCGGTGCCGCGGGCAGCGGCGGCACGATCGGCATCGCGGGCGCGACCGGCAACGCCGGCCGAGGCGGTGGCGTCGGATTCGCGGGTGGCGGCGGCATCGCGGGCGCGGGCGGAGCCGCGGGCACGAGCGGCGTCGCGGGCACCGGCGGCCGAGCGGCCACCGGCGGCCGAGCGGGCGGCGCGGGAGCCGGGGCCGCTGGCGCTGCCGGCCTTGGCGGTCGCGGGGGAACGGGCGGCGCCGGCGGCGTGCTCGCCAATTGCATCGATGGTGACGGGGACGGATACGGCGTCGGCGCCGGCTGCCTCGGTGCCGACTGCGACGACGCGGACAGGCTCGTGACCGCGACCTCCGCGCGCGCCTGCTACTCGGGGGCGCCCGCGACCAGAACCCTCGGCGCCTGCCGCGCCGGCAGCCAGATCTGCGTCGCCGGCGTCTGGGGCACGGTGTGCAACGGCGAGGTGTTGCCGGCGGGCGAGTCGTGCAACGGCCAAGACGACGACTGCAATGGCTCGGTCGATGACGCGCTGGCGACGATTTCGTGCGGGCTGGGCGCCTGCGCACGCCAGGTCGCCGCGTGCAGCGCCGGCCAGCTGGGCGTCTGCATCCCGGCCCCGGCGCCCACCGCCGCCGTCGACGGCTGCGACGGCGTGGACAACGACTGCGACGGCGTGGTCGACGAAGACTGCCCCACCGTCGCGTGCGTTCGCGTGTCGCAGACCGGCGACGACAACACCCTCGACGGCACCACGATGCCGTACCGAAGCATCCAGAGCGCGATCGCGTTCGCGACGATGCCCGGCAGTCCCAAGCGCGTGTGCGTGGCGGGCGGCGCAACCTGCGGCGAGCGCGCCACTTACACCTCGGTCGATGGCGTCGGCATCGTCATGGCGGACGGCGTGTCGGTGCTCGGCAATTACGAATCGACCGCGTGGACGCGCTGTCCGCTGTCGATCGCAGACGTGCTGGCGCCGGGCCCGATGGTCACGATCCAGACCCAGACCGCTACCGGGGTCGAGTTCCCGTCCACGGTCCAGACCCCGACCACGCTCGACGGGTTCGCGTTCACGCGCCTCGCGGGCGACAACCTCGCGACCACGTCCGCGGTCACGCTGTTCAGCGCCCGGCAGGTGACGCTGTCCAACCTGGTGATCGCCGACGCGCCTCGGGCCATCGCCAGCTACGGCATCAACCTGGTCAGCGGCGCGCAGGCGCTGATCACGCGCTCGATTGTCGCCGCGGGCGGAGGCACGACCGACGCGATCGCGGTCCGGTCCGCAGCGTCGCAGCCCATCCTCCGGGACAACTGCAGCACGATCGATCCCACGACCGGTCGCTGCGCGACCAGCAGCTGCACGGGCCTCGGGCTGCGCGGCCGGACCACCAGCAGCGGCAGCACCCCCGAAACCAGCACGGTCGTGGACCTCAAGGACTCCCCCGGCGCCATCGTCGAGCGCAACGCGATCTGCGGCGGGATCGGTGACGACCTCGCGGGGGTGCGCCTCGATGGCCACGCAACCGGCACCGTAGTCCGCGGCAATTCGATCCTCATCCAGGGCGGCGGCGACCAGTCCCATGGCATCCGGCTCGACGGCTGCTCGGACAGCGCGCCCTGGATCGTCGACAACGACGTCATCGCGGCCGACGGCGGCTCGGACGCGGAGGTTTCGGCGATCCGCTCGGTCGGCGCCTGCCGGCCGGTGATCGAGGCGAACGTGCGGCTCGCCGGCGGCGGCCAGGGCGCGGCCTCGCGCGCGGTGGGCGTCGCGTGCGGCGCCTCTGGCGGCATCGGCAGCGCCTGCACGGTGATCGGCAACAAGCTCATCCAGGGCGCGACCAGCGGCAATCCGACCCAGTCGATCGGCATCGCGTGCGACGGCGGCGGCTGCCGGCGCGTCTCCGGTAACACCATCACCGGCAACCTCGGGATGGAGGTCATCGGCGTGCTTGTGAACGGCTCGGGTCCGCTGGTCGAGCGCAACACCATCACCGGCGGCTGCGCGACGCGCGTGACGGGCGTATTCGCCGAGAACGCGACGGCGCGGATCGAGAACAACGTCGTTCGCGGCGCCGCGTGCAGCAACAACATGACCAGCGCCACCGCGTGGGGCTTCCACATCCACGTGACCGGCGACGGCAGCGAGGTCGACGTCCACTCCAACACGATCGATGCGGGCGGGGCCGGCGCGTGCACCGGCGCCGCGATCGTGTTCGGGGTCTCGACCTCGCCGGGCGCCGGCGTCCTACGGCGGGGCGTGTTCCGCAACAACATCCTGCGCGCCGGCGCCTGCAACGCGCGTTATGGCTTCCACGAAGACAGCCCCTCCACCGACCCGCGCATCCTGCAGAACAACGACTTCGACCCCACCGGCTCGCCCACCGCGCTCTACCTCGACAACACCGTCACCGCGCTCGCCACCGAGGCGCAGCTCAACGCCTTTTCCGGCACGCAGGCCTCCGGCAACATCAGCGCCGACCCGATGTTCGTTTCGGCGCCCGCGGACCTGCATCCCGGGCCGAGCTCGCGCTGCGTGGACACCGGCACGACCGCCGGCGCCCCGACCATCGACTTCGCCGGCAAGGTTCGCGACGCCAAGCCCGACATGGGCGCGTTCGAGCGATAAGCGCCGGATGGTCGTCGCCGCGCTCGCCGAGAGCGGGTCAAATATGGTAGGGAAACCGGCATGAGCAATCGCGTATTCAACTTCAGCGCAGGGCCGGGGATGCTGCCGACCGAGGTCCTGGAAGCGTCCGCCAAGGCCCTGGTCGATTTTCAGGGCAAAGGGTTCGGCATCGCCGAGTGCAGCCACCGCGGCAAGGAGTTCGACGGCGTCCTCGACGAGGCGCTCGCCAAGTGCAAGAGCCTGCTGTCGGTGCCCGACACGCACGACATCCTCTTCCTGCATGGCGGCGCCACGCAGCTGTTCAACACCATCCCGATGAACTTCCTCAACGGGCCTGCCGACTACGTCGTCTCGGGCGAATGGTCGAAGAAGGCCGCGTCGGCGGCGCAGGCCGCGTACGGCGAGAAGATTCGCGTCATCGCCACCAGCGAGGACAGCAAGTTCGACCGCCCACCCACCGGCTGGAAGGCCGATGCCGCCGCGTCGTACCTGCACGTGTGCTCGAACGAGACCGTGCACGGCCACCGGCTGGTCGAGTGGCCCGAGCACCCGACCCTGGTGGTCGACGCGAGCTCCGAGATGATGTCGCGCCCGCACCCGGTGTCGCGAACCGCGCTCATCTATGCCGGCGCGCAGAAGAACCTCGGCCCGGCCGGCGTGGTGCTGACGATCGTGCGCAAGGACCTCTACCCGCGCATCGCCAAGAGCGTGCCCAAGATCTTCAACTTCCAGGCCATCGCCGAGGCGAAGAGCTGCCTCAACACGCCGCCCACGTTCGGGGTGTACTTCCTGCTCGAGACGTTCCGCTGGCTGGAACAGCAGGGCGGCCTCGCCGCGCTGGAAAAGCGCAACGCCGAGAAGGCCGGCCTGGTGTACGGCGCGATCGACGGATCGGGTGGCTTTTACAAGGGCACCGTCGCCGACAAGGCGGCGCGCAGCCACATGAACCTGACCTTCACGCTGCCGAGCGAAGAGGTCACCGAGAAGTTCATCAAGGAAGCGTCCAAGGCCGGGATGGTGGCGCTCAAGGGCTACCGCACCGTCGGCGGCATCCGCGCTTCGATGTACAACGCCATGCCCGTCGCCGGCGCCAAGGCGCTCGCCGACTTCATGGCGACGTTCGCCAAATCAAACGGGTAAGACTCGTCAGCGGCGTAGCCGGGCCGACAGGGTGCGCGCGAGGACGTCTGCGATCCGGGTCTCTGTCGCGCCGTTGAAGTGGGGCGCGCTGACGAGGAACAGGCCGCAGTCCGGATCGTGGGGGACCTGGGCGCGGGCGAGCGTGCGCCGCTCGTCCGCGGACAGCATGAAGTCGGGCAGCTCGCCGACCCCGAAACCCGCGAGCACGAGCGCCTTGACCGTGGCGACGTTGCTGGCGACGGCGTACGAAAACGCCGCCTCGGGAACCAAGCTCGGCTCCCCGTGGCCGGGATCGATCTCGACCACCGGGAACGCCTGGATGTCGGTCTCGGTCTTGGCGCCGCGGAGCTTCGGATAGAGGTCGCGAACGCCGAAGAACTGCAGCCGGTAGGCGCCGAGCAAGCGCGCGTCCGCGCCGGGCGGCGGTCCCGAGTGCGCAACGATCGCGAGGTCGAGTGTACCGGCGCGAATCCGTCCCAGCAGCACGGAGGTGCGCGCGGTCGAGAGCTTGACGGCCAGCGCAGGGAACGCGCGCCGCAGCGCGGGCAGCCCGCGCGGGAACAAATACGTCGCGACGCTGTCGACGGTGCCGACGCGCAGGTCGAAATACGCGCGCTCGGCCGAGCGCCGGGTCTCGAGCGCCAGCCGCTCGCTGTCCGCGAGCAGCGCGCGCCCGCGCGGCACCAGCGCGCGCCCGCCCGCGGTCAACACCAGCGCCCGCCCGCGACGCTCGAACAGCTGCACGCCCACCTCCTGCTCGAGCAGCCGCAGCGTGCGCGACAACGCCGGCTGGGTCAGGTGGACGGCGCGCGCCGCGGCGCTCATCGAGCCCGAGTCGACGATCTGCAGGAATACGCGTAGGCGATCGAGGTTCATGCAAAAAAGCTATCGATCGTCATGAAAACATACGATTGGAAATAATCGTCGAAAAACGCGACAACTGGTGAGCCGACGGAGGTGCTTGGCCATGACGCGAGTTAGCTTGGCTTTGGGGCTGGTTTTCCTGTGCGCGTGCCACCCGCGAACGCTGGAGCCGGATGAGACGCCGCCGGCCAGCGGTGGCGCCAGCGGTGGCGCCCACGGCGGCACGAGCGGCGGCGCCCACGGCGGCACGAGCGGCGGCGACCCTACGCCGGTGACCGGCGCAGGCGGTGTCGCGACCGGCGCAGCGGGCGCCCGCCCGCCGACAACGACGGGGAGCGGAGGGTCGGCGCCCGACCCGGTGGCCACACCGCTCGTCGTCCACGAGTGGGGCACCTTCACCTCGGTCGGCAACTCCGCGGGCGTGCTGATGGAGGGCCTCCACCACGAGGAGGAAGCCCTGCCCGCGTTCGTGCACGGCCGCGCGGCGATGGTCTCGGCCCTCCCGGGCGGCGTCACGCCCACGGGCGAGAAATCGATGGAGACTCAGCCCATCGGCGTGACCCAGAAGATGGAAACGCCGGTGCTCTACTTCTATGGCGGGGCGGCCAAGGGCCTGCGCGTGCGGGTCGACTTTCCGACCGGCGTGGTGTCGCAGTGGTACCCGAGCTCGGCCGGGTTCGGCCCCGCGCTCGGCACCGTGACGGTGCCCAAAGCCGGATTCATGGAATGGCGGTTCGATCTCGCGCCGGGGCTGTCCACCGGCGCGTTCCCGGCTGTCGCCGCCGACGACATCTGGGCGCCGTCGCGCAACGTCGCGTCGGTGCCGGTGGTGGTTGGCGGCGAAAGCGAACAGTTCATCTTCTATCGCGGCCTGGGCGCGTTCGAGTTGCCGCTCTCGATGACCCTGGACGCGGGCGACAACATCACGATCCAGAACCGCTCCTCGGACACCAGCCCCGCGGTGTTCCTGCTGCGGGTCCACCCGGGTGGTGGCGCGATCATCGAGCTCGGTCCGCTGCCCGGCGGGGGCGTGCTGTCGAACATCCCGTCGCCGGTCGGCGGCAAGGAGCACGACCTCGACGTCTACGTCGCCGACGCGCAGCAGAAGATCGCGACCGCGCTCGAAGCGACCGGCCTCTACGCCGACGAGGCGCGCGCGATGGTCGACACCTGGAGCAAGAGCTACTTCAAGAGCGACGGTTTGCGCATCCTCTATGTCGTCCCGCGCGCGTGGACCGACAAGCTGCTGCCGCTCACGGTCGAACCGACGCCCACCGCCGTGGTCCGGACGCTCGTGGGTCGCGTCGAGCTGCTGGCGCCCTCCGAGGAGCGCGCGCTGCTCGCCCGCGCCGCCGACGCCACCACCCGCGCTCTCGCCCCGGCCGACGTCATCAACGCCCTCGGCCGACTCGCCGAGCCCAAGCTCCGCCGCGCGCTCCAACTCGCCACCGACGCCGCCGTCCGCAGCTGGACCGAGCGCGCGATCACCACCGCGGCGTCGGGACCGTAGCGCAACAAAGGCACATCGTCGCACAGCCGGTAACCGACTCCAGGTTCGGTGACTAGGAGTCTTGGCCGCGCGGGGTCCGCTTCGATCTTGCGCCGGAGCTGGGTCATGTAGACGCGCGGGGGCCGCGAAACAACTTGTCGAACAGCCGCGTCTCGCCGCCGGCCGGCAACCCCGGCCCACGATCCGCCACCTCGATCTCGACGCCGCCCGTCGCGGCGCGCGCGCGCACCTCGATCGGCGTGTCGCGCGGCGTGTGTTTGGCCGCGTTGTCGAGCAGGTTCACGAACAGCTGCTCGAACAGGACGGCGTCCACCGACACCAGCGGCAGCGACTCGGGTAGGTCGGTCGTGATCGTGCAACCCACGCGCCCGGCGCTCGGCACCGCGTCACACCGCGGCGGGCGCGACCGGAACTGTGAACCAGAATGTAGCGCCCTCACCCGGAACGCTGTCGACGCCGATCGTGCCGCCGTGCGCCTGAACCAGCCCCTTGGCGATGAACAGGCCGAGGCCGGAGCCCCCCTCGGGGCTGCCAGGGACGCGAAAGAACTTCTCGAATAGCGCCATTTGGTGCTCCCGCGCGATACCTGGGCCCTGATCGGCGACCTCGAACCGCACCGACGCGCGCGTGGGCCGCTCTCCTTCGCTGGCGACCGCCGGTATCTCCTTGGCACGTATCACGATCTTGCCGCCGTTCGCGGAATGGCGAATCGCATTGGTGACAAGGTTGCTGAACACCAGTTGTAGGCGGTCCGGATCGACGAACACCTCGGGCAAGCTGGGCAGCACCTCGGTCCGGATGGCGACGCCCGCCTGCTCGGCGGGCGCCGCGTGCGACTCGACGACGCCGTCGACCAGCGATCCCGGCTCGACGCGACGCCTGTGCAGATCGACACGCCCGGATTCGATGCGGGCGAGGTTGAGCAGCTCGTCGACGATGGTCTGCAGCCGCTCGCAGTCCTCGCGCGCCGCGAACAGGAGATCCGCCTGCTTTTCGGTGAGTGGGCCGACGACCTGTTCGGTACACAGGTGAAGCGCCATCCGCAGCGACGTCAGCGGCGTGCGGAACTCGTGGGCGACGGTGGCCACCAGGTCATTACGGAGCTCGTCGAACCGGAACAACCGGGTGACGTCCTGGATGATCACGACAGCGCCGCTCACCGCGCCGGACTCGCCGTAGAGCGGCATGGCACGCGGGATGAAAATGCGCTCGCCGTCGGGCGTCTTGGCGACGCGCACCGCCTCCTCGAAGCCCGCAGGAACATACGCACCCTTGCCGCCGAGCACGTGAGCCTTCAGCCGGCCGATCGCGGCGCGCACGCCCGGATCGACCCTGGCGTAGGCGTCCTCGCCGGAGCGTTCGGCATCTACGCCGAGCAGCCGCGTCGCCGGGGCATTCGCGCCCTGCGGCTGGCCCGCGGCGTCGAGCAGCACCACGGGATCGGGGAGCCCGTCGATGGTCGCCTGCGCGGCCTGCTGCGCCTGGATGAGCTCGCCGAGCGAGCTGGCGCGGTACTGCGCCAGGCGCTCGGCCATGCGGTTGAACTCGCGGGCGACCTCGGCGATCTCGTCCGAGCCGTGCACGACCGCGCGCGCCGCCAGGTCACCCTCCCCGAACCTGCGCACCGCCGCGTTGACCACGCCGATCGGGCGCAGCAGGTGCGCGATCAGCCACGACGATCCGAGCAAGCCGAGGATCGCGCCCAGCAGCACGGCGGCGAGCACGAGCTGCTCGAACCGATGTGCGGTGTCGCTCGCGCGGTCGCTCTTGCGCACCATCGTGTCCTGGTTGAGCGCGAGGATCTCGTCCGCGAGCTGCTTGATGCGCGTGAACGTCGGCTGCAGCCCGCCGAAATAGGCGCGGCCGCGCTCGGCCTGGGTCCCGAGCGTCTGATACGACGCCACGCCGCGCTGATAGTCGTCCCAAGCCTGTCGCAGCTTCTTCGTGATCTCCCGCTCGCCAGGCTCGGTTATGTTCCCTTCCTGGGCGCGAAGCTCGCGCTCGAAGATCTCACGGTGCTGCGCAATGGCCTCGGTCGCGCCGCCGGAGTGTCCGGCCAAGACGTAGAGCAGGCTGCTGTCGACGCGTTCCAGAGATTCCTTCATGCGTTGCGCCGCGAGGACGCTGCGATAGTTGTCAGCGAGGATGAGGCGCGACGCCGTTCCCAGCCGGGTGGTGACGCTGGAAGACACGGCGCCGACGAGCGCGAGCACGACGGCGAGCGGCGCCTGCGCGAGCACGAGCTTGGTCCGCAGCGTCACCCGCCGTCCTCCGGCTCCTCGGTGGCGACGACGTGGACGTCTAGCCCGACCGCCTCGCGGACGAGACGAAGCGGCACCGAACGTCCGAGCACCTGCCTCCAGAATGGTTGCTGCGAGCGCCCGACGACCACGTGGCCCACCCCGTGTGAGCGCGCGAAGTCCAGGATCGCGTGCACCGGGTTGGGCGCCCTCACGCGAACAACCTCGGCGCCGAGCTCGCGCGCGAGGTCGGTGTTCGCCATCAGGAAGCGCTGTGCCTCGGCCTCGATTTGCTCGGGAGTCTCATTCGGCGTCTCGACGAACACCACGAACCAGTCGGTGTTGAGCCGTCCTGCGAGCCGCGATCCCTTGCGCACGAGCACCGCACCGCGCGGCGACGCCGACGACAGGCACACCATGACGCGGGTCCGCGGCGCGACCCCGTCCGCGCGCGGCGCTGGGCCCGGCAGCGCCGGCCTGGCACCCGCGCGCTCGACGCTGTCGGCGACCTCCCGCAACGCGAGCTCGCGCAGGTGGGTGAGGTTGCGCTCCTTGAAGAAGTGCTCCAACGCCCACGGGATCTTATCGGTGGCGTAGATTTTCCCGACGCGCAGCCGTTCCTGAAGGTCTTCGACAGCGAGGTCCAGGTTGACGACCTGGTCCGCCTGCTTGAGCACACCGTCTGGGATGGTCTCGCGCACGGTGACGCCGGTCGCCCGCTCGACGACGTCGTTCAAGCTTTCGAGGTGCTGGATGTTGACCGCGCCGATGACGTTGATGCCGGCATCGAGCAGCTCGAGGACGTCCTGGTAGCGTTTCTTGTTTCGGCTGCCAGGGACGTTGGTGTGCGCCAGCTCGTCGACGACCGCCACCGCCGGGTTGCGCTTGAGGATGTTGTTGAGGCTCATCTCCTCGACCGTGACGCCGCGGTACTCGATTTGGCGCCGGGGCACGACCTCGACACCGGCGACCAGCGCCGCGGTGTCCCTGCGGCCGTGGGTTTCGACGAAACCCACCACGACGTCGACGCCGCGCGCCTTCAGCGCGTGCGCCTCCTCGAGCATGCGGTACGTCTTGCCGACGCCCGCCGCGAACCCGATGTAGAGCTTGAGCCGGCCGCGCTTTCCCTTCTGGACCAGCTCCAGAAAGTCCTCGGCGCGCGGTCGGGTCGTGGGCGGTGCGGGCATGGGGCGCTCGGGACGCTAGTGTCCCCCGGTCTCGGTTCCTCTCCAATCAAGAGTCGTGCCGGTCGCTGGCGCAGGCCCTGCAATGGCAATCCTCGCGATGAGTGGGTGGCGGCAGTCGCAGTGGCTTTGGCCCTGGATCGTCTTGGCCTTCGCCGGCCTGGCCATCGTGTTCCTGTGGACGTGGTTCTCCGAGACGTCGGCGTCCGATGCGATTCGCGCGCTTCCCGACACGCAGCGCCGGGGGCTCTACCTTCGGACGATGGAGAACTTGCGGACGGTTTGCGAACCGGCGGCCCCCCGCGCGATGCGGGACTTTTGCCGTGAGCAGGCGAGCTTGGCAGAGCGGTTCCCCGAATGCGACGCCAGCTGCGCCGAGATCGCGCACCGCCACCGAACGATGCCTACGCGCTGAGCTTGCGTCTTGCAGTGCGCACGCGGACGAGGCTTGCGAAATGCAAGCCGGCGGCGGCGCGGAGCCGCCCCGGCGCGATTCGCGGTTGGCACGTTCGGTGCTCATCCTGGCGGTCATGACCGACATCGTTTTCGTCCTGGTCACGGTGGCCTTCTTCGCGATCGCGGCCGCGTACACACGCGCCTGCGATCGGCTGTGAGGAGGACGCCATGAACCTCGACTACCTGCTCGGCGGTGGGCTCGCGCTCGTCATCACCGTCTACCTCGTCTACGCGCTGCTGCGCCCGGAAAGGTTCTAGAGACGTCCATGACCGCCAACGGTTGGCTGCAGATCCTCCTCTACTTCGCCGTCATCCTCGCGATCACGAAGCCGGTGGGCGTGTACATGCACCGCGTGTTCGAGGGAGCGAACCGGCCCCTGCCCCGCGTGCTGGGACCGGTCGAACGGTTGCTGCTGCGCCTGTCGGGCGTGCGCGGCGACGAGTCGCAAGATTGGAAAGGCTACACGCTCTACCTGCTGGTGTGGAGCGGGATGGGCGTGATCGTCACCTACCTGTTTCAGCGGCTTCAGCACGTGTTGCCGTTCAACCCGCAGCGCCTGGGCCCGGTGTCGACACACTCGTCGTTCAACACCGCGACCAGCTTCACGACCAACACCAACTGGCAGGGGTACGCGGGCGAGTCGACGATGAGCTACCTCACCCAGATGGCGGGGCTCGCGTGGCACAACTTCACGTCGGCGGGCGCGGGCATCTGCGTCGCGCTGGTGCTGGCGCGCGGCCTCACCCGGCGTGGGACCGGCGACGGCGTCGGGCACTTCGTCGTCGACCTAATTCGTTCGATCGTCTACCTGCTGTTGCCGCTCAGCATCGTGTTCGGGCTGGTGCTGGCCGCGTCCGGCGTCATCCAGAACCTGTCGCCGTACATCGAGGCGACGACGCTCGAGGGCGTCAAGCAGACGATCGCGATGGGCCCAGTCGCGTCACAGGAGGTGATCAAGGAGCTCGGCACCAACGGCGGCGGCTTCTTCAACGCCAACAGCGCGCACCCGTTCGAGAGCCCGTCTCCGTTCACCAACTTCGTCGAGATGATCCTCATCTTCGCGATCCCCGCGGGCCTCACCTACACCTTCGGTCGGATGGCAAAGAGCCAGCGCCAGGGCTGGGCGGTGCTGGCCGCGATGTCGGTGCTGTTCCTCGTCGGTGTCGGCGTGTGCTACGCGGCGGAGTCCGGGCCGAATGCCGCGCTCGCCGGTCTCGGCGTCGATCAGAGCGCCGGCAATATGGAGGGCAAAGAGGTCCGGTTCGGGATCGCCAACTCCGCGCTGTTCGCGACCGTCACCACCGACGCCTCGTGCGGTGCGGTCATCGCCATGCACGACAGCTTCACGCCGCTTGGCGGGCTGGTGCCGCTCACCAACATCATGCTCGGCGAGGTGATCTTCGGCGGCGTCGGCGCGGGCCTATACGGGATGCTGGTGATGGTGCTGCTGTCGGTGTTCATCGCCGGCCTGATGGTCGGCCGGACGCCGGAGTACCTGGGCAAGAAGATCGAGGCGCGCGAGATGAAGGCCGCGATGCTGTACGTACTGGTGTTCCCGCTCATGATCCTCGGCCTCTCGGGCTGGGCGGCGGTCGCGGGCTACGGGACCAGCTCACTCAACAACGCAGGCCCACACGGGCTCAGCGAGATCCTGTACGCGTTCACGAGCGGCACCGGCAACAACGGCTCGGCGTTCGCCGGGCTCAACGCCAACACGCCCTTCTACAACACGACGCTGGGGCTCGCGATGCTGGGCGGCCGCTTCCTGATGATCATCCCCGCGATGGCGATCGCGGGTTCGATGCTCACCAAGAAGACGGTCGCTCCCGGCCCCGGCACCTTCCCCACCGACGGACCGCTGTTCGCGGGTCTGCTCGTGTCAGTGGTCTTGATCGTCGGCGCGCTGACCTTCTTCCCCGCGCTCTCCCTCGGACCCATTGCCGAGCACTTCGTGGCGCTCACCGGAAAGACGTACTGACATGGACACCAAGCCGACACTCATCGACACCGCCCCCTCCGCCACGGGCGTGCGGCTCGCGTCGTCGCAACCCGGCGGCCCGCGCCCGGCGGGAACCCCCGCGGGCGAACGTGCAAAGCCGCTAGCGCTGTTCGACGGCGAGATCCTGAAGCGCGCCGTGCGCGACAGCTTCGTCAAGCTGTCGCCGCGCCAGGTGGCGAAGAACCCGGTCATGTTCGTGGTCGAGATCGGAAGTGTGCTCACCAGCATCCTGTTCGTGCGCGATCTGTTCGCCGCGGGCGCGGCGATCGCCCCCGCGTGGTTCACGCTCAGCGTGTCGATCTGGCTGTGGTTCACCGTGCTGTTCGCGAACTTCGCCGAGGCGGTCGCGGAAGGCCGCGGCAAGGCGCAGGCCGATTCGCTGCGCCGCATGCGCACCGAGACCAGCGCACGCCGTCTCCGCCAGGGGCTGTTGGAGATCGTCTCCGCCACCGCGCTCAAGGCCGGTGACGAAGTGGTCGTCGAGGCCGGTGAGCTCATCCCGGGCGACGGCGAGGTGATCGAAGGCGTCGCATCGGTCGACGAGTCCGCGATCACCGGCGAATCGGCGCCGGTCATCCGCGAGAGCGGCGGCGATCGCTCGGCGGTGACCGGCGGGACCAAGGTGCTCTCCGATCGCATCGTCGTGCGCATCACGTCGAACCAGGGCGAGACCTTCCTCGATCGGATGATCGCCCTCGTCGAGGGCGCGTCGCGCCAGAAGACGCCCAACGAGATCGCGCTCCACATCCTGCTCGTCGGCCTGACGCTGGTTTTTCTGTTCGCGTGCGTGACGCTGGTGCCGCTCGCGCTCTACGGCCAGATTCGCCTCTCGTCGACCGTCATCGTCGCGCTGCTCGTTTGCCTGATCCCGACGACGATCGGCGGCCTGCTGTCGGCCATCGGCATCGCCGGCATGGACCGCCTCATCCGCAAGAACGTCATCGCGATGAGCGGCCGCGCGATCGAGGCCGCCGGTGACGTCGACGTGCTGCTGCTCGACAAGACCGGCACCATCACGCTCGGCAACCGGATGGCGACCGAATTCATCCCGGTCGACGGCGTGCGTCTGGAAGCGCTCGCCGACGCCGCCCAGCTGTCGAGCCTCGCCGACGAGACGCCCGAGGGCCGCTCGATCGTCGTGCTCGCGAAGCAGAAGTTCCACCTCCGCGGCCGCGAGGTCGGCGAGCTCGGCGCGACGTTCATTCCGTTCTCGGCGCAGACCCGAATGAGCGGCTGCGACCTCGACGGCCGGCGCATCCGCAAGGGCGCGGTGGACGCGATCGCGGCGTGGGTCAAGGAGAGCGGCGGCTCGGTCCCATCCGAGCTCGAGGGCATCGCCCACGGCATCGCCAACGCCGGCGCGACGCCGCTCGCAGTGGCGGATGGCCCGCACATGCTGGGTGTCGTGCGCCTGACCGACGTGGTCAAGGGCGGCATCCGCGACCGCTTCGCGCGCTTCCGCGCGATGGGCATCCGCACCGTGATGATCACCGGCGACAACCCACGCACGGCGGCGACCATCGCCAAGGAAGCCGGCGTCGACGACTACCTCGCCGAGGCCACGCCCGAGGCCAAGATGCGGCTCATCAAAGAAGAGCAGGGCAAGGGCCACCTGGTCGCCATGACCGGCGACGGTACCAATGACGCCCCCGCGCTCGCGCAGGCCGACGTCGGTGTCGCCATGAACACCGGGACGCAGGCCGCCAAGGAAGCGGGCAACATGGTCGACCTCGACTCGAACCCGACCAAGCTGCTCGAGGTGATCGAGGTGGGCAAGCAGCTGCTGATGACCCGCGGCGCCCTCACCACGTTCTCGATCGCCAACGACGTCGCGAAGTACTTCGCGATCCTGCCCGCGATGTTCATGGTCGCCTACCCCGAGATCGCGCCCCTCAACGTCATGCGCCTGGGCTCGCCGTCGAGCGCCATCCTGTCGGCGGTCATCTTCAACGCGCTCATCATCGTCCTGCTCATCCCGCTCGCGCTGCGCGGGGTGAAGTACCGGCCGCTGGGCGCGGGGGCGCTGTTTCGTCGTTCGGTGCTCCTCTACGGTGTCGGCGGGATCGCCGCGCCGTTCGTCGGTATCAAGCTCGTGGACCTCGTCGTCTCGATGTTCGTGTGAAGGAGAGCTCGTCATGCGTACCCTCCGAATCTGCCTGCAAGCCACGCTGGTGACCCTGATTCTGACCGGGCTCCTGTACCCACTCGCGATGACGGGCGCCGCGCAGGTGCTGTTCGGCCACAAGGCGAACGGCAGCCTGGTCACCGACAACACCGGTCACGTGCGCGGCTCGGCCCTCATCGGACAGGTGTTCACCAACCCGGCCTACTTCCAGGGTCGGCCCTCCGCCGCCGGCAACGGCTACGACGCTACGTCGTCGGGCGGGTCGAACCTCGGCACGACGTCCGCGAAGCTGCGCGACCGCGTGAAGGCCGACGTCGAACGCCTGCACAAGCAGAACCCCGACGCGACGGGCGCCATCCCGGCCGAGCTCGTGACCGCGTCGGCGAGCGGGCTCGACCCGCACATCTCCCCGGCTGCCGCGGACTGGCAGATCCCACGCGTGGCACGCGCGCGCAGCATCGCGCCCGAGCGGCTGCGGGTGCTGGTCGAGGACCGCCGCGAGGATCGAACGTTTGGGCTGCTCGGCGAGCCCACTGTCAACGTGCTGCTGCTCAACCAGGCGCTCGACGCCCAGTTCGGCGGGCCGGCCCCGGCGGGCCCGGGGCCGACGTCCCCACGCTAGCCCGGAGAACACGGTGGCGGAGACCTACGAGATTCCGGCAGGTGGACCCGATCGCCCGGGACAACCGGCGCTCGAAGAGGTGATAAACGCCGAGTTCGCGCTCGAGCGTTGGCACGAACGCGGTCGTCTCGCGCAGCGCATCGTCGTCATCACGAGCGTCGCGATGGCCTATCTGCTACTCGTGCGTGGAGGCGCGGCCTCCCTCGGCGGCAAGCTCGTGCTCTCGTTCTGGCTGACCGCGATGATACTTTTCATCATCAGCCTGGTCATGGGAAAGCGCGCGCTCGACCGCGTCGATCGCTTGGTCGCCGCGCGGGGCGGGCGCCGCATCCGTCACGACGATCCGCCGAACCCGGGATGAGCCACGATCGCCCGACCAATCGGCGGGAAGGCACGCGTCAAGCGGGCGGGCGTTGCAAGGTGGTCTGCGCTCCGGTCGTTGACCGCCCGGTCGCCTCCGCAATCAGGCGGGAGCTGGGGAAACTGCCCGATGGCCGCGCGGCGCCGCGCGAGAGGCTGAGCTGGATGGGGAGGACGATCATTGGCACGCCCCGTTGCTGAAGGCGGCGCTGAATCACGAGCGCGGTCTGGTTGTGCAGGATGCGGTTCCAGATCGTGTCCTCGTCGAAAATAATCTGGCCGGCGACCACGAGCACCTTCGGGTACCATTGCACGAGCCCGACCGCGAGCTGCTCGGCCTCCACCGCCACCTCGGTGCCGACCGCGTGGATGCTCATGGACGGCAGGCCGAGCGCGGCCGCGAACCGTTCGTATTGTTGCAGGTCTGCCCGTGTCCTCGCCTCCAACGCCGGCAACTGGTCGACGCCCTTGAAGACGTCCGAGTCGGCCACGGCGACGCTGATGAAGGCGACGCCCGCGAAGTGACCGGGGAACATCCGCAACAGCGTGAGCAGCGCGTGCCGGCCAAGTCCACTGTAGCCGCCGACCAGAAGCGCCGCGATGGGCTTGCCGGCGTCGAGATCGCCGGCCGGACCGCTCGACTGCGCCGGGTAGAGATCCGAGCGTGCCTCGGGGCTGGGGATCTCCGCGTCCAGGGCGGCCAGCGAATCCACGACCGTTCGATAGTGTCGCTTCACGGCAAAGCAGAACATGATGAGACCGGCTGTGATGAGCAACGTCAACCATCCGCCCTCGACGAACTTCTGGATGACGGTCACCACCAGGATGAGGAGACAGAGAAGCGCGGCTGCGACGTGCGCGGGCAGGTGCCTCGCCCAATGCGGTTCGCGCCCTCGCCGCCGAAACCAAAATACGGTCATCGAGATATTCGAAAGCGAGAACGTCACGAACACGTTGATTGCGTACATGACCACCAGCTTCGAGACCTGACCGCGCGTGTAGACGAGCGCCGCGACCGCGGTGCTGCCCATGAGCAGGATGCCGTTCCGCATCGTGAGCCGCTCGGAGAGGGCGGAGAACCGATGCGGCAGCCATGAATCGATGGCCATGTTGGCCATGACCCGCGGTCCGTCGAGGAAACCCGCTTGCGCCGCGACGAACAGCAATGCCCCTTCGCTGACGAGCGCGACGATGACGAAGGCCTTGCCGACGTGGATACCTCCCAGCGACCACCCGCCGGCGACGCGCTCGAGCAGGACGGCGTTCATGGTCTTGCCGTCGACCGGCTGTGCCTTCCACAGGAGATAGCTCAGCAACAGCCCGGATGCGGTGATGGCGAGCGAGGTCGCCATGAGCAGCATCGTCCGCTTCGCTGTCTGAACGCGCGGCTCGCGCATGATACCGACGCCGTTCGAGACCGCCTCTATGCCGGTGTAGGTGCCGCCGCCCAGCGAGTACGCACGCATGAGGAGCTTCAGCACGCCGAACAGGCCTAGCGTCCCCAGCGACTGGCCGACGTTCGAACGCACGTCGCTAGCGACGGTGGGGAGCTCGGGCAGACGAGAGCCGATCGCGACGAGCAGCAGAACTGCATGTGTCACAAGGAACGTCGCGAAGATCGGCGCGATCGACTTCACCGATTCCTTGACGCCGCGGAGGTTCATGACGGTCAGGATCAGGATCCCAAACGCCGACACCCACAGCTCGAAATGCAGCCACGTGGGGGGCAGGAAGCTAAAGATGGCGTCCGCGCCGGCGGCGATCGAGATCGTGATCGTGAGGACGTAGTCGACGAGCAGGGCGCTGCCGGCCACCACGCCGGCGCCGCCGCCCAGCACCTTGCTCGCAACCAGATAGCCGCCGCCCCCCGACGGAAACTGCTCGATGATGCGACTGTAGCCGTAGCTGATAATGAAAACCGTCGCCAGCATCGCGACCGCTAGGAATACGGCCAGACCGACGTGGTCACCGAGTTGCCGGAACGTCTCCTCGGGGCCGTACGCGCTCGAGGACAGACCGTCGGCGCCCAGCCCGACCCACGCCAAGAACGCGATCAGCGAGAGCTTGTGAAACGCGTCAGGCTCAGTGACGTCCTTGGCAGGGCCGAAGACGACGCGCCGGACGCGCGTCCATAGTGTCATGCGTACGCGGAGCCTGCAGACCGGGTGCCAGCGTTGCCCACCGCGTGTGCCCTCGCTGCCGCCCCCGGTCTTGCGGATTGCAGGATCCCGCGCGCAACCGTCCTGCAAACTGCAGTGCTACCGCTCGGCAGCAACAGATGTCGACGTGCGACCTGCCGAAAGGCGACGTCACAATCGCGAGGATTGGGATACGATCGTACCGCGATGGCGCGCTTCGCGGTCCTTGTCGTCGACGACGAGAAGAACATCCGGCAGGCGCTGCGTGTGTGCCTGGAAGCGCAGGATGTCGACGTCGCGGAAGCCGCGTCCGCGCAAGCCGCCCTCGACGCCATCGGCCGCGCCCGGTTCGACATGGTGTTCCTCGACCTGCGCCTCGGCACCCAGAGTGGGATGGATCTCATCCCCCGCCTGCTCGCCGAGAATCCCAACGCGGTGATCGTCGTGATCACCGCCTATGCGACCATCGAAACCGCGGTCGAGGCGATCCGTCGCGGGGCGTGGGACTACCTGCCCAAGCCGTTCTCTCCCGATCAGATCCGACAGCTGCTGGTGAAGGCCGAGATGCGACAATCGCTGACCGCGCGCCTCGCCGACCTCGAAGCCCGCGTCCAGAACGAATCGCCCGACGTCGACCTCGACTCGGGCGCGCCCGCCATGCGCGCGGTGCTGGAAGTCGTCCACCGCGCCGCGCAGGCGGACGTGTCAGTGCTGTTCCGCGGCCCGACCGGCACCGGCAAGGGCGTGCTCGCGCGCGCCATGCACCTCGAGAGCAAGCGCCGCGAGCGGCCCTTCGTCACCATCAGCTGCCCCACCCTCACCGAGGAGTTGCTCGCGAGCGAGCTGTTCGGCCACGCCAAGGGCGCGTTCACGGGCGCGGTGCGGGATCAGCCGGGGCGCGTCGAGTCCGCCGAGGGCGGCACGCTGTTCCTCGACGAGATCGGCGACATGCCCGCCGCCTTGCAGGCCAAGGTGCTGCGCTTTCTGCAAGAAAAGGCCTTCGAGCGCGTGGGCGAAACCCGAACCCGCCGGGCGGACGTGAGGATCGTCGCCGCGACCAACCGCGATCTCGAAGCCGACGTCGCGGCCGGGGGTTTCCGCGAAGACCTGCTGTTCCGCTTGAACGTGGTCGAGGTGCGCGTGCCGGCGCTGGCTGATCGCCGCGAGGACATCCTTCCGCTCGCGCGGCGCTTCGTCGTTTTCTTCGCGCGAGCCCTCGGCCGCCCCACCCCCGATCTGTCGGCGGACGCCGAGCGGGTGCTGGCCGCCTACGACTGGCCCGGCAACGTGCGCGAGCTCCGCAACGCCATCGAACGTGCGCTCATTCTGTGGCCATCGACCCTGATCGAGCCGCAGGCGTTTCCGGAGCGCATCGCGGGAAGCAAGCAGCCGGGGCCGTCGGTGGGCGGGCCTTTCACGTTGGAGCAGCTCGAAAGCGCTCACATTGCCGCGGTGCTCGGGCATGGCAGGCCCCTCGAAGAAGCCGCGCGTGTGCTCGGCATCGACAGCTCGACGCTGTGGCGCAAGCGCAAGCGCTCCGATCCGTAGCGCGCGGTCGGTAAACAGTGGAGTATCGGCGCGATGAGCGAAGACACGCTCCCGCCGGCCCACGCGGCGGGAGCAGCCCACGTGGCCACCCTGGAACCGGCGGATAACGCGCCCGCGCCCGCGTCGGATCACGGTCCCACCGGCCCCCACCGCGTGGTCGCGCATCAGAGTCGACGCGATCTCGCGGCCGCGTCCCTGGGCGCGCTCGGCATCGTCTACGGTGACATCGGCACGTCGCCGCTCTACGCCATGCGCGAATGCCTGGCCTGGGGCCACTCGCCGCACGCCGTGATGCCGACGCTCCCCAACGTGCTCGGGGTGCTGTCGCTCGTGCTGTGGGCGCTGGTGCTCGTCATCTGCGTCAAGTACCTGGTGTTCGTGCTCCGCGCCGACAACCGCGGCGAAGGCGGCATCCTTGCCCTCGCCGCGCTGGTCGGCGGACGCGAAGGCACCGGACGCGCGCGCAAGCTGGCGCTTCCGATCCTGCTGGGTTTGTTCGGCGCGGGCCTGCTTTTCGGCGACGGCGCGATCACGCCCGCAATCTCGGTGTTGGGGGCGCTCGAGGGTTTGTCCGAACAGAGCCCGGCATTTGCGCCCCTCGTCGTCCCCATCACGGCCGTCATCCTCGTCGGCTTGTTCGTCGTACAGCGTTTCGGAACTGGCCGCATCGGCATCGCCTTCGGCCCCGTCATCTTCGTCTGGTTCGTCGCCATCGGGGCGCTCGGCCTGCGCGCGGTGGTCGAGACGCCCGTGGTGCTGACGGCGATCAACCCCGCCCACGGCGTCCGTTTCATCATCGATCACGGCTACCACGGGTTCTTGATCGTCGGCCTTGTGTTCCTGGTCGTGACCGGCGGCGAGGCGCTTTACGCCGACATGGGCCATTTCGGCAGGCGGCCGATCCGGCTCGCGTGGTTTGCGGTCGCGCTCCCCGGGCTGTTGCTCAACTACTTCGGGCAGGCGGCGTTGTTCGTGACCCGACCGATCGGATCGGTGAAGAACCCGTTCTATGCCCTCGCCGAGGGCCCGCTCCTGATCCCGATGCTCGTGCTCGCGACGTTCGCCGCCGTGATCGCGTCGCAGGCGCTGATCTCGGGCGTGTTCTCGCTGACTCGCCAGGCGATGCAACTCGGGTTCTGGCCGCGGCTCACGGTCGTCCACACGTCGGCCAAGACCGAGGGCCAGATCTACATCCCGGAGATGAACTACGTGCTGATGCTCGGCTGCCTGGTGCTCGTGTTCCAGTTCGGCTCCAGCTCGAACCTCGCCGCCGCCTACGGCGTGGCGGTGACCGCGACGATGGCGATCACGTCCTACCTCCTCTACCTCGTCGCCCGCCGCAACTGGGGCTACTCGCTGGCGACCGCGCTCGCGCTCGTGGTTCCATTCCTGGTGGTCGACCTCGCGTTCTTCACCGCCAACGCGGTCAAGATCCTGTCGGGGGGCTGGTTTCCGCTCGGTGTCGGCCTGCTCGTGTTCATGGTGATGATCACGTGGTGGCGCGGGCGCGCCGATCTCGCCCGAATGATCGAGACCATGACCCTCGACGAGGGCATGTTCCTCGCCGACGTAGCCTCGTCACCGCCTCACCGGGTGCGAGGCACCGCGGTTTTCATGACCTCAATCGGGAAAGGGATCCCGAACCTCGTCCTCCACCACATCGAGCACAACCAGGTGCTCCACCAGCAGGTGGTGCTGTTCTCGGTCATCACGGAGCCATCCCCCTGGGTGCGGCCGGAAAAAGGACTCGAGGTGCGCGATCTCGGGCAGGGCTTCTTCCGGGTACTGGCGCACATCGGCTTCATGCAAACCCCCGACGTTCCGAATCTGCTGGCGCTCTGCCGAGGGCGCGGCATTGTCGCCGACCTGATGACCACGACCTATTATCTCGGCCGCGAGACGTTGCTCACGACCGGGACGACCAGAATGGCCCGCTGGCGCAAACACCTGTTCTCGTTCCTGTCGCGGAACGCACGCCCGCCGGGCGGCTTCTTCAGCCTGCCGCCCAACCGCGTCGTCGAGCTCGGGACGCAAATCGAGCTCTGATCCGACATCACCGTCCAGCGGCGCCAGAAACGCGGAATCGAAAACCGGCTCACGCGCACCGCAAAAATTCCGAAAATCTTTGGTGAAAACTCCGTTAAATTCTGACGACCACCGTACGAGAATCGCCCTGACTCGCATCCCCCCGTCCCCTTCAGAAAGGGAGCGCTTCTTTGACTAGCCCGACCCGCTTCGTCGTCCACGTTCATCACCTGGTTTCGATCCTTCCCTTCGTGCTCGGCTGCATGGGCAGCGCTGGCGGCACCGGGACCGGCGGGGCAGGAACCGCCGGCATGACCGGCCAGGCCGGTGTCTCGGGTTCCGGGACTGCCGGAACGTCGGCAGGGCCTGGCGCCGGGGGCACGTCGGCGGGGCCTGGCGCCGCGGGCACGACCGGTGCCGCGGGCACTTCGGTCGCCGGAACGGCGGGCACCACAGGCGCCGCGGGCACCAACGTCACCGGCCGCGGCGGCACCACCGCCCGCGGCGGCAGCACCGGCGCGGCTGGAACCAACGGAGCCGGCGGCACCGGCGCGCCTCAGGCCGGTACGCTGATGGGGGACGTGACGTTTTCGGTTCCGAGCCAGTCGTTCAAAGGCACGCTGTCGGTGGGCATGAGCACAACCATCGCGGGGGCCCAGATTCGCTACACGACCGACGGCACGATGCCGACCGCGTCATCGACGCAATACGCGGGCTCGCCGGTGAGCCTCACCGCCACCACCCAGCTGCGCGCGATGCCGTTCGTCAACGGAGCCGCGGGCGGTCTGGTGAGCACCGCGCTCTACATCCTGCGAACGAACGACCCGACGTCGAAGCTGCCCATCCTGTTTCTGGACGGGTACGGCAAGGGCCTGTCGACGAGCAAGACGACGTACCTCGACGCGGCGGTGATGATCTTCGAGCCCGTGAGCGGCACCGCGTCGGCCGCCAATCTGCCCACGATCGCGAGCCGCGCCGCTTACCACCTGCGCGGCCAGTCGTCGGCGTCGTTCCCGCAGAAGCCCTACAAGGTCGAGCTGCGCGACAACACCGACGCGGACGCCAAGTATGCGGTGCTGGGCATGCCGGCCGACTCCGACTGGGCGCTGATCGCGCCTTACTACGACCGCGCGCTGATTCGCAATCCGTTCACCTACACGCTCGGCACCGAGATGGGCATGTCGGCCCCGCGCACCCGCTACGTCGAGGTCTACCTGACCGGGACGGCGGGTGGCATCAGCGACACGAGCTATCAGGGCATCTACTGGCTGACCGAGACCATCAAGATGAACGGCCACCGCACCGACCTCGCCAAGCTCGAGGCCACCGACACGGCAGAGCCCGCGGTCACGGGTGGCTACATCTTCAAGTTCGACCAGGCGGCGGTCGACGCGATGGCCCCCAAGCTCACCTGCACGATGTCGACCGGGGTCACCTGCTTCAGTGACTGCGAGCTGGTCGAGCCGGTGCTCGACACCCCCGCGCCGCCCCACCCGCCCGCGGCCGCGCAGCTCACCTGGATCACGCAGTACGTCCAGACGTTCCACAACACCCTGTTCACCACGCCGCTCGGCAACTACGGCCAGTACATCAACGTGGCGTCGTTCGTCGACTACCTCATCATCAGCGAGCTCACCCGCAACGTCGATGCCTACGTACGCAGCGCGTACTTCTCGAAGGACCGCGACGGGCTGCTCATGGGTGGACCGCTCTGGGATTACAACTTCGCGCTCGGCGTCGGCGGCACCAACACCATCACCCCCGCGCCCGGTGGCACGAACGACGGCGGGTGGCAGTACCAGGGCGTCACCGCGGGATCGCTGCCGAGGCGAAACGTCAACAGCTGGTTCCCGAAGTTGATGTCCGACGCGGCGTTCGTGACTCAGGTGAAGGCGCGCTGGAAGACGCTCCGCACGGGCCTGCTGTCGCAGGCGATGATCGAGGCCCGCATCAGCATGTTGACCAGCCAGCTCGATAGCGCCTCGGTCGCGCGCGACTTCGCCAAGTGGCCGGTGAGCACAGTGCTCCCGAACGGCGGCAGCGGCATCGTGAGAGGCCCGAGCGTCGCCACCTGGGAGGGCCAGGTCCAGGCGATGCGCGACTTCGTCGTCGCGCGCGCGAGCTGGATCGACACGCAGTGGCAGTAACCGGGCGCCGCGCAGTAGACGCGCGCCGGTCCTAATGTCACATTTCGCGCCGGAAGATGGGCGGCGCGCGGGGACGAATCGGGGGGTGGCTGGAGGCGCTGCTCGCCCAGGGGGTGACGCCGGCGGTCACCGACACGGTCGAAAAGCGCATCCGAATCAGCAACGCCGGCTCGATGTTCGCGATGCTCGCGCTGTTCGTGAGCGTCCCGTTCGACCTGGTCGAGGCGCCGTCGTGGATGGTGGGGCTGGACGTCGTCGGCGGCCTGGCGTTCGCGGGGATCGTGCTGCTCAACCGCGGCGGGCGCTTCACCGCCGCGCGGCTGGCGTTCATCGTGCTGGCGAACCTGCTGGTGCTGGCGAACGCGCTCGGCCTCGGCGCCGACTCGGGCGCCGACATGCTGTTCATCGCGCTGGTCGCACTTCCGTTCGTGTTCTTCGACCTCGCCGATCGCGCCGTGATCGCGCTCGGGCTGGCGCTGCCGGTCACGGGACTCGTGCTCGGCGACCTGCTGTTCGCCGACCCCCTATACGCGCGCCCCGCCGGCTACTCCGCGGGCAGCTACCATCTCTACTCGTCGATCGCGGCGATCGCGATCGTCGTGTTCAGCTTCTTCCAGATTAGCCGCGCCAACGCCCGCGCCGAGCGCGCGCTGCGCGACGACATCGCGGCGCGCGAGCGCGCCGAAAGCGAGCTGGCGGTGTCGCGGCAGGCGTCGATCACGGCGGCCAAGCTGGCGGCGCTGGGCGAGATGAGCGCCAACGTGGCCCACGAGGTGAACAACCCGCTGACCGCGATCCTCGTGCGCGCGCAGCGGCTCGAGGTGCTGGCCGGCAAACACCGCCTCGACGGCGAAGCGGTGCTGCGGGCCTCGCGCCAAATCGGGAGCACGGTCGACCGCATCCGGCGCATCATCGACGCGCTCCGGTTTTTCGCCCGCCAGGGCGACGACGATCCGATGCGGCCCGAGCGCGTGCGCGCGATCGTCAACGACACGGTCGAGCTGTGCGCGCAGCGCTTCCGAATGGCGGGGATCGACCTCGAGGTTCTCCACTCCGACGGCGAGGCGCACGTCGAGTGCCGTGGCGGGCAGATTTCGCAGATCCTGCTCAACCTGCTCAGCAACGCATTTGACGCGGTGGACGGCCGGGCCGAGCGTCGGGTGCGGCTGGCGGTCGCGACCAGCGAGCTCGAGGTGCACATTGCGGTGACCGACACCGGGGGCGGCATCCCCGGCGAGATCGCGCATCGAATCATGGAGCCATTCTTCACCACCAAGGAGATCGGCCGCGGCACCGGCCTCGGCCTGTCGCTCTCCAAGGGGATCGCGGAGGCGCATGGCGGCCAGCTCGCGCTCGACCCGCGCTCGACGGAGACGCGATTCTTGTTGTCGCTCCCGCGCTGTGCGCCGCCACCCGAGGTCGGTTCGACGGAAGCCGAGGTGGCGCGACACTCACCTTGATGTTCGCCCCCGGGCCGGCCGGTGCCCGGGCGGTGCGTCGCACATCCACCCCACATTCCTCCGCTTTTCCCTGGTCTCGCAACCGCGGGTGTTAGACTGGCGCCCGGGCGATGCCGGCGGTCGGGGGAGCGAGACGCTGTCTGTGTTAGGAGATTCATGCCCATCCAGGTTCGTCACCAAGCCGCGGTCCTGCTCGCCCTTTCGCTGGCCGTGGGCGGCGTCACCGCCTGCTCCGTGGACAAGGACGGCCTCAACCAGGGCACCGGCGGCTCCGGCATGGACGCCGCCGCGGGCACGTCGGGCGCCACCGGTGCGGCGGGACGCGGGGGAACGGCGGGAACCGCAGGGGCGACCGCCGGTGGAGGCGGCAGCATCGGACCGGGGGTAGCCGGATCGTCGGGAACCATCGGGAGCGCGGGCGCCGCCGGCATGATCGGAACCGCCGGGGCGTCGGGCAAGACCGGCGCGGCAGGCACGACCGGCGCGGCGGGCACGACCGGCGCGGCGGGCACGACCGGCGCGGCGGGCACGACCGGCGCGGCGGGCACGACCGGCGCGGCGGGAACCGTCGGCACCGGCGGGACCGGGAACCCGACCCCGGGCACCGGCGGCACCGCGACGGCGGGGACCGGAGGTGGCGCGACCGGAGGCACGGCGGTGGCCGGCACGACCGGCGGCAGCGCCGCCGGCACGAGCGGGGGCGGTTCGAGCGGGGGCTCGGTCGCCGGCACGTCGGGCGGTCGTGGTGGCACCGGCGGTCCTCCCGGGTGCGGCCCGTCGACCTGCGCCAACGGGTGCTGCCGCAACAACGCCTGCATCACCAACCAGACCAACTTGCAGTGCGGCAGCATGGGCGCGGAGTGCGCGGCATGCGGCAACTGCATGCGGTGCGGGAACGCGAATACCTGTGAGGTCAGCCCCACCTCGAGCTGGGAGGTGGTTTGCGTGTCCGCGGTGATCGCGCCGACCCGGCCCGACGGCATGGTCTGGGATCCGAACGGCGCCACCACCAGCGCCAAGAATCCCGACCCGTTCTGTCGCCTCACCACCGACGACAACCGATCGCGGTCATCGTCCGTCGACGGCGACACCCTGATGCCATCGTGGAACGACAACGTGACGCCGACGTTCGGCAGCCTGACGGGCGCGATGTTGACCTCTGCCCAGAGCCGCTGGTCGATCACGGTCGAGGATCAGGACAATATGAGCGGCAGCAACGAGACCGTCTGCACGCTCAACCCCCACCCGACCGCCGCGGAGCTGACCGCCGGCATGGTCAAGCTCTCCGGGGGATCGTGCATCGAGGTCGTGCTCAAGCTCAACTGCCAGTAGCGCGACGCGCGCGTAGCGCACGGCTCCGCGTCAGCGCAATGGCTGGCTGAAGCGAATCCCCGCCATGACCCGCAGGTCTGCGCGCAGGTCGAGGCGCGCGGCGTGGGTTCCCGTTTCGGCGCTGGCCGCGGCGAACAGCGAGATGGGGCGGTCGTTGACCGCGATCGGCGTCACCTCGGCGTCGGCGTCGAGGCGGTAGCTCGTCTCCCAGCCGCGCGCGCTCGACCATCGCCGCGCGGCCTCGGCGCGTACGCCGCCGCCCGCGAGGCCGTCGCGGCGCTCGCCGCGACACGCGATCGAGAGCGCGGTCATCGGCGACACGCGGTGATCGACCGCGAGCGCGGCCGCCGCATCGTGGGCGACGCCGACCTCATAACCGCCCCCGACACCGACCAGCAGCCAGCGGCCGGGCGTCTCGGCGCGCAGGAAGTCGGCGACGACCTCGCCGCGCACGACGGTGACGTCGAGCCCCGCGCCCGCAGGCGCAAGCGAAAGCGGGCCGGTGAGACTTCCCACCTCGGCGACGAGACCGATGTCGAACGGCAGCGCAAACGCCACCGGCGGTGCGAGCGGCAGCGTGAGCGTCCCCTCGCGCGAATGACGCAAGTAGAGTCCGCGGTAGAGCACCCCGGTGACGGTGGCGGCGCCGTCACCAGGCATCCGCAGGCTGGCGCGCGCGAGCTCGTGTTGCCGCTTCCAGAACACGTCCCAACCCGCGGCGGGCGCCTCCGACCGCAACAGCAGCCCGAGCTCGAGGGTCGCCGCCGGCGAGCCCGGCGTCGCGGCAACACCGGCGCCCACCACGACCCGGTGGCCCGGGTCGAAACCGACGCGGGTGCGGACACCGTCCGCGCCGGTGATCCACACCGACGCGTCGTCTGCTCGCGGCGGCTCGGGCGCCGCGAGCGCGCCGCCGCCGAGCGCGGCGAACGCCGCCAAAGCGAGCGCTGCCTGCGTTTGCACGGCGATGCGCACGCGCGGTTACCGCCGGACGACGGGCGGCGACAGGAACGACATCCGGAACCCGGCCGTGCCCTTCCACTCCCAGCCCGGCGTGACCACGCTGGACACCGTCGGTGCCGACCGGTCGAGGGCGTCGCCGCGCACGCCGCCCTGCGCGGCGATCCGGAACGACACCGGCTGATCGTTGATCGCGAGCAAGATGGCCTCGTAGACCGCCTCGGCGTCGGCGAAGTACCCACCTGGAATCGGCCCCGGCACCAAGTCGACGGTGCGCAATAGACAAGCGCGGGCACGGAACCCGAGCTGCTGCAGTGCGCGCCGGCCGAGCATGAGGTTGCCTTCCAGGACGGCTTGGGGCGCGAAGCCGACGAACCGTGTGGTCTCGCCCCAGGGACCGATACGCATCTCGACCCCCGGGCCGGTGCGGACGCGGACATAGGATCGCAGGTCAGCCGACTGCCAGAGGTCCAGCGTGGCTTGTACGGTTCCGAACGTCAGCGCCTGCTCGCCGTCGACGCCGCGCGGGGTGGTCTCGAAGTGGAGCGCTTCGCCGTAGACGCCGATATTCAAGTACAGATCGTGCCGCTCCGGGTCCCCAACGAAGGTCGTGATCCGGAGCAGCGGGTGCTGATAGCGATGGGACATGTCGTAGCGGATACCGGTGACATCGAGGCCGAAGCCGTGCAGACGCACCTGGCCGTCCAGCACGTGGAAGCGGTGGCGGGTGCGGCCGTCCTCGGAGAGGGCGTCGAACGCGGCGCCGAAGTCGAAGGCGGCGGGCGCGATTTCGGTCGTACCGCTCGCGCGCAGCCGGGGCGCGTAGCCGACCCCGAGCCACAGTCGCCGGCCGAAATCGAACGACACTTGCATGACGCGCCCCTGGCGATCGCGGTAGAAGCCGGGCGCTGCCTCGGCGACCGAGCCCTCGGGTGGACGCACTTTTGCCACGGCGTCGGACGCCGCGGTGACGGTCGCCGCCGGCGTATCCTCGGCCGCGGTTGCGGTCGCGACCGCCATCGAAAGACACCCCATGATGGTCGGGGCGGCCACCGCCACCCGCCAGCCGGAAAGACACCCCATGAACGTTTGGGCGGCCATCGCCACCCGCCAGCCGGCCGAGCGCTTCGTCATGCCGCTGGCTTCGAGCAATCGCGATGCCGTGCTTTTGTCACGCACCCGCAATGAATGGAACCGAGCCTCGTGACCACGCCCACGACGCGCGTGCGGGATCGATGACAGCGCCTCCGCCCACGTGACGCCATCGCGACAGGGTTTCCGAGTACAATACCGGCCCGATCATGCGCGCGTTGGCTTTGCTATTGCTGGTTGCGGCCGCGCCCGGCCCCGACGGGGGAACCGCGGCCGTCGTCGGCGAGCCCAAGATCACGACCCCCGGCCCCGAGGGCGACTACCTGCGCGCGATGCACGCGGCCATTCATTTTCGGTGGGCGACAAAGTTCATCGACTGGGTGGCGAGCAAACGCCCGCCGACCGACAAGCTGAACGACCCCACGCTCGCGACCGAGGTGCTGTTCACCGTCCGCTGGGACGGCAGCCCCGGACAGCTCACGATCAGCATCCCGTCCGGCGTGCCCGAATTCGACGAGGCCGCGAAGACGGCGGTCCTCGGCGATCGGTCGTTCGCGGTCCCACCCGTCGACGTGTATGGCGACGATGGCGTCGCGCACTTTCGCTGGGTGTTCTTCCGCGACGCGCGTCTGTGCGGGTTCGGCGAGGTCCGGCGCTTCGAGGCGCCGCTCAAGGACGCGCTGCCGCGGCTGTTCGTTCAGAACCGGATCAAGGAAGCGCTGTTGCGCGTCGCGCGTTACACGCAGAAGGGCGACACCGACGCGATGTCGCAGTTCGCGCGCACGTACCTGGCGCGGCCGTTCACCGATCCGACGGTCGACGCCCGCGCGGCCGCGGCGCTCGCGCGCGCGGGCGTGGCGCGCGCCGCCGACCGGCTCAAGCCCGCGCTCGCCCGGCCCGAGACCATGCCGATCGCGGCGTCCGCGCTGGCGGCCGCCGACGTGTGCGCCGTGGTGCTGCCCAACCTGAAAGCTGGCGGCGACGCGGCCCTCACCGCCGCGCGCACGCTGCGCGCGACCACCCAGACGCTGCCCGCCGACTCACCGTGTGTCGCGTCGCTGACCGCCGAGGTCAAGAACACGGTTTCGGCAGGCGCGGTCCGCGCCGAGATGCTGGACACGCTCGCCGCCGTGAACCCGAACGGCGTACGCAAGCTCGCCAGCGACGCGCTCGGGGAGAAGGACACCAAGCTGCGGGCAGCGGGCGTGCGCGCGTTCGCGCGCCCCAAGGGCGGACGCCCGACGCTCTACCGGCTGCAGCCGCTCATCGACGATCCGTCCGTCGAGGTGCGCGCGGCGGTGGCGGCCGGCCTCGTCCGCGCGTGCGGCGATCTCGCCAACGACCACCTCTCCTCGTTCCTCAAGGCAAAAGAGGTGCAACCGCTGGTCGCGATGTTGCCCGAGCTCGGGCAGGCGTCGTCGCCGGCGTCGGCCGAGCTGCTGGCCAAGATCCAGAAGCGCCCGGAGCCCGAGCTGCGGCTCCCTGTGCTCTCCGCGCTCGCTGCGCGCCAGGACGCGCCCGGTCGCGCGCTGTTCAAGCCGGTCGCCGACAGAATCAAGCAAGACCCCTACGCCCGGCCCGAGCTGCGCCGGATCGCCTACGAGGTGGCCGACCCGAGCGAGCTCGCCCCGCTCGCGAAAGATCCGATCGTCGGCATCCTCAACTACAAGGCGTTGCTGCGCGCCAAGCGCCACGGCGACGCGATGGCCTGGCTGACATCTTCGTTCGATCGCCTGTCGCCCGAAGCCATGGTCGACGCCCTCTCCGCCTGGCTGGCGGCGCCGCCCGGACGCTGATCGCGGGCGGGTTGGGGAATCCTGTTAGGCCGCCACCTCGAGCGTCATGGCGGCGCCGCCGCCGGGGCGGTTCGTGGCGCGGGCGGTGCCGCCGTGGGCCTCGGCGATCCGGCGGACGAGGGCGAGGCCGAGGCCCAGCGATTGGTGCTGGGCCTCGCGGTCACCGGCACCGGGCGCGGCGCCGTTAGTCTGGCCGCGATAGAATCGATCGAAGACGCGCGTCTCGTCGCCGGGCGCGAACCCGGGGCCACGATCCCCGACCTCGAACGCGACCACCCCATCGCGCGCCCGCACCGCCAATCGGTCGAGCCCACCGCCGTGCTTGCGCGCGTTGTCGATCAGGTTGGCGAGCGCGCGCGCCACCAGGGTCGGGTCGGCCTCGAACCGGATCATCGCCGGCTCGACCGACAGCTTGTCGGCTGGCTCGCCCGCGCGCTCGAGGGCGCGGCGCGCCACCTCGCCGGCCTCGAGCGGCTTCTTCGCGACGGTCTGGAACTCGAGTCGCGCGCTCGCGAGCAGCTCGCCCACGAGCGTGTCGATCTCGATCGCCTCGCGCTCGATCTCGTCCAGCGTGCGCGCATCGAGGCCGGGCTTCCGGCCCTCGGCGCCCTGGCGCGCGATCTCCACCAGCAGCCGAATGCGCGCCAGCGGCGTCCGCAGCTCGTGCGACACGGCCGCCAACAGCTCGCGCTGCTCGCCCAGCTGACCGGCAAGGCGGCCCGCCATTTCGTTGAACGCGCGCGACAACACCGCCAGCTCGTCGAAGCCGGAGCACTCGATCGTCTCTAGTGACGCGCGCGCGCCGAAGTCGCCCTCTCCGATCGCCTGCGCGACGCGCGTGAGCTCATAGAGGGGCCGCGAGATCCGGCGCGCGACCCGGCCGGCCGCGGTCCACAACACCAGCGCGGGCACCACGAACATCAGTGCCGATCGAAACGGGTGCGCGTACAGCCCGGCTCGCCCGATGTGGGCGGCCAGCAGCGTGACCACCACGGTCATGAAGATCGCGGCGCCGAACCACCAGAACAAGCGGCCGTGCAGGTGCGCGCCGTAGTGAAGCCGCAGCTCCCAGCGCACGCGGTCGTGCCAGCCCGGTCGGCGCCCCATCGCCTCCCCGATCACGCGATCCCAGGGGTGGCGGCCCAGACGACGGGCGTGGTGCCCGTAGTGACGGCGCATCTCGCTCACGATCCGCTCGCGCAGCTCGGGGTCGAGCCGGTGCCAGAACCCCCATGGGCCGCGCCAGTGCCGTGGACTCACGTCTCGCCCTGCCCCGCCGCCGCGCTTGCCTGCGCGTCGGCCGGCGTCAGCACGTAGCCGACACCGCGCACGGTCTTGATGAGCCGGGGCGCGCGCGGATCGTCGCCCAGCTTTCGCCGCAGGTGCGACACGTGCACGTCCACGGTTCGGTCGCTGACCGTGACGTCGTGGCGTCCCGCCTGCTCGAGCAGCGTCTCACGCGGGACCACCCGCCCCGGCCGGCGCGCGAGCGCGACCAGAATATCGAACTCCAGGCCCGTGAGCTCCACCAGCAGCGCGCCTACCCGCACCCGCCGCGCGTCGACGTCGACCGCCAGCTCGCCGATCACGATCTCCTTGCCGGCCGCGGCCGGCTGCGTCCGTCGCAACACCGCGCGCAGCCGCGCCAGCAGCTCGCGCGGCGAGAACGGCTTGGGCACGTAATCGTCGGCGCCGATCTCCAGCCCCACCACCCGGTCCGCCTCGTCCCCGCGCGCGGTCAGCATGATCACCGGGATACCGCTTTGCAGCCGGATGCGGCGGCAGACTTCGAGGCCGTCGATGCCCGGCATCATCACGTCGAGCAGCACGGCGTCGAACACGCCCGCCGCGAGCGCCGCGAGTCCTTTCATCCCGTCGGCGGCGTGCTCGAGGGTCACGCCGTTGGGACGAAAGTAGCTCGCGAGCAGCTCGTAGAGGCGGACGTCGTCGTCGATACACAACACCCGGAGCGACACGACTCGATGTTACCGCTACCAGCTCATGAAGCCGCGTCCGAAACCCGACCGCCCGAACCGGGGCGGCTTTTCGACCAGGTCGGCCAGCCGCGCCCGCTGCTCGGGCTCGAGCGCGTCGTGGATGCGCGCGACCAGGCCGACGTACGCCTTGCGCGCGCCCTCGAGCACGGTGTCGTGGCGCGCGAACTGCTCGCCCAACGTCACGCCGTCGAACGTCGGCCGCCGCAAGGCGTCCGCCAGCTCGTGGCGCGTCTTGTCGCCCTCGCCGTTCGCGCTCTTCTTCATCTCGTCGCGAAACTCGGTCACCGCGTCCGCCATCCGGCGCTCTTGCTCGGGCGTCGCGCGCACGTGCTCGGCGACGCGCCGGAACAAGAACCGCTGCCCCCAGCCGCCGCGCAGGTGGGCGCCCCCCTCGTCGGGCCATCCCTCTCCGCCCTCGCCACCGGGTCCGTACCCGCCCCCGCCCCCTTGCCAGCGGTCGTAACCACCGCCGTGCCAGCCGCCGCCATGCCAGCCATGATGGTGGCGGTGCCAGCCACCTGGCCCGCCGCACCAGCGCCGGTGCGCGATTAACCTCGTCACCGCGAACGCCGTCAAGCCACCCACAATCAAGCATCCGATCATCTCGTCATCTCCTTTGCGAAGCGCGATTGCTCCGTGGAGTGAGGATGGCCACCGCTCGTTAAGCCCATACCGGGCCGCGTGTGAAGAAGTGTTAAGGCTGCCTCAATGCAATAACATCGAGGCCGCCGGCGCCTGATCGATGGCGAGCGGACTTTGGCGATGGAGACGGTCGTTGGTCTCGCCGAGGTCGAACGCCTCGGGATCGAACGCGCCACCCAGCGACGCCAGCCGTCCCGAATGTTCGGGGCGCCGCGGGTCGGTCAGGATGTCGCACAGCTCGTCGTATCCAGCCCAGCCGCCCGAGTCCTCGGGCGGGCAGGCGCGCGCGCCGTCGAGACAGCGAACCTCGCCGTCGACGTCGTGGAGCACGCGGTCGACCACCACCGTGTGCCGCCACATGTCCCCGAAGTCGTATTCATAGGCGAACTGCGTCTTCGCCAGCGTGACGTCGACGAGGCGAACCTTGCTCTCGTCGGTGAGCGGCCGGCTTATCTCGGGATCGGGAACGCCAATCAGCTCGCCCGCGATGACGAACTGGTGCAGGTGGGTGTCCGCCCAGCCCATCGCGACCTGGAGCACTCGGTGCAAATCGGCGAGCGTGATCTCCGCCGGCACCTGGAGGCGCCGCCACACCGGCGGCTGCACATCCTCGAGGGTGACGACCAGCTCGTAGATCACGGTGGAACCATACCCTAGCGCCATCCCGACGGAAACTGGCCGGCGACGACCCGCGCCGACTTCGCGCCGCAGAATTGGTTCCCGTCGCTCCAGCGCGCCCACCCGACCAGCACGCCGCTGCTCGCGTCGAAGAAACAGTCGTGGCCGTCGTACGGCCCGCGCTCCCACACCAAGAGCGCGTCGCCGCAGCGGCTGTTGCCCGCCTCGGCGCGCATCGCCTTGCCCGCGTGGACGCACGGGTTGTCCGCGCTGTCGATGGGGCTGACGCACACGTCAGGCTGACTCGCGGGGTGGTAGCCGGCGCCGCACGCATGCAGCCGTTCGGCGAGATCGCGCTCGACGCGCTCGGTCCAAAGCTCCTGACTGCAGGTCAGCGCGGCCGCGACCACCGTCGAGAGCAGGACCGCGGGCACCGCGATTCCGCGCCAGGCCATTGACCGACCTTAACGCGATCCCCTCCCCCCCGGAAAGTCGTGCCGGCCTCAATTTTCTGAAATCCACTCCGCGGCAAGACCGCGGGTTCGCGCGCTCGCTTGTGGTCCGGGAGTTGCTGCCTGTAACCGCCATGCGGCGATCTCTCCCGGTTGCGCTTGGTGGTCTGACGGTGTGGTTGGCGTTCGCGTCCTGCGGCACGGTGACGCAGGCGCCGGACGGATCGGGCCAGGCGGGCAGCTCCGCGGGAACGACCGGGCAAGCGGGCAGCTCCGCGGGCACCTCAGGCCAGGCCGGCTCGGGTCAGGCGGGCGCGACGGGAGGGACGACCGGCCAGGGCGGACAAGCGGGCGGGGTCGCAGGGACGACCGGCAGCGCGGGTACGACCGGCAACGCAGGCACGACCGGCGGCGCGGGCGCCACCGGCAACGCCGGTCGGGGCGGCGGCAGCGCGGGCACCACCGCAGGCGGCGGGCGCGGCGGGCAGGCCGGCGGCAACGCGGGCACCACCGGCAACGGCGGCCGCGGCGGCACCGGCGGCACCGGGCGCGGCGGTGCCGGCGGTCAGAACAGCGACGGCGGCGTCAGCTGCAGCGAGCTCGAAACCGAATACTCGAAGGCGGTCGCCGAGGCGCGCATGTGCAACCCGGAGGCGTCCGGACAATGCCAGCAGAAGGTGAGCACGAGTCTCGCGTGCCCGGGCTGCCAGATCGTGGTCAACAGCACGACCAACCCTGACGCCATCCGCATGCAGTGGATGAAGCAGGGCTGCACGCCGGGCATCGTCTGCCCCGCCATCTTTTGCGTCGCGCCCGGCGCCGGCATCTGCACCAAGACCGACGCCAGCTCGTCGGGCGGCACGTGCACCATGGTGCCGACCCCCGTGCAGTGACCGACCAGGAGACTGTCGCCATAGGTAGCGGCACCTTCGCGTTTCGCGCGAGAGGGGCCAGGAGATTGTTGCAATAGGTAGCCGCACACTCGCGCTGCGCGGAGAGCGGCTAGAAGTCGGCTCTCAGGATTCGTCACATCTGCGGAGCACCCGGCGGCCGCCGGCTCTTGAAGCAACCATCCGCAGACTCAAGCGGCCCGCGCCGAAGCCACACGCGCCCGGTTCAAGTTGGCCGCCCCCCGGTGGGCAACATCCGCCGAATCAAGGTCGGGTGGGGCCGAGGCGCCCTGGCCGGGTGTTCCTCGACCCGCAAAGCTCCCCCCGCGAGCCGCCATCCGATGCGAGCCATCCAGGTGGACGGCTCAACCGTCGCCGGCGCCTCGGCGGACACGGCCGGCGCGTGCCGCCACCCCGTGAACTGCGGACCCGAGCTTCGCGGATCGATGCACGCCGGCGCGCGCAGGTGCTTCCGAAAGTTGAGTAGCACATAAATCATGCTCGTCCGCATTTGCCGCGGCGTCGTCAGCGGTCGCGCGTGATACCGATCGGGGACCACCTGACCCTTGCGTCCCACCGCGCGGTTGACGGCGAGCGCCAAGCGGATCGCCAACCCGTGCACGCCGCCCCGCGCGCGCCTGGCCTCGTCACCCTCGACGATGAAATGCCCGTGGTCCTGCTGGATCGAGAAGTGGATGACGCGAAACCGGTCGACCGAGGCGCGCGCGATCGTGCGCCGAAGCGCCGC
>WNGA01001398.1_pt1 | contig 37161 bp, 36 predicted proteins | sample 5400061 | NCBI WGS metagenome assembly WNGA01 (sample SAMN13153366, study PRJNA577476) | soil metagenome | isolation source: 100 cm soil or saprolite under grassland replicate 2 | place: USA:California | collected 2016-06-15
GGGGTGATAGTGATCCTCCCACACGTGGATGCCGCGGCGCGCGGCGCAGTCGATGCCGAGCCCCGGCCCGCCGGTCTCGGTCATGCCGATGATGTCGAAGGTGCGGATGCGGAGCTCCTTCTCGATACGCGCCCGCAACTCGTCCGACCACATCTCCGAGCCGAGAATGCCAACGCGGAGCGACAGGGATGCGAGGTCGAATTGCTCCTCGCGGGCCGCCTCGATCACTCGCAACGGGTAGGTCGCGATCGCGGCGACGACGGTCGCCCTGAGATCGCGCATGAGCTTGAGCTGCAGGGTCGTGCGTCCGGTCCCTATCGGGATCACCATCGCGCCAAGCCGCTCGGCGCCATAGTGGAAGCCGAAGCCTCCGGTGAAAAGGCCGAACGAGGGCGTGATCTGGACGACGTCGTTCCGGCCGACGCCCGCGGCGACGTAGCAGCGCGCCATGACCTCGCCCCACTGCGCCACGTCGGAGGCGGTATACGGATTCAGGATCGGGTTACCCGTCGTCCCGCTCGATATCTGGATCCGCTGGTAGCCCGCGGTGCGCACGCACGCGAGCCCGTAGGGGTAGGCGTCACGCAGCTCCCCCTTCGTGAGGAACGGCAGCGTCCGCCAGTCCTCGACCCGGACGATATCCCCGGGATGGACGCCGCGAAGGCGTCGCGCCCAGGCGGGCTCGGCCAGGACCCGAGCGAGCGTTGCGCGCATTCGCTCGACGACGAGACGCTCGAGGGGCTCGCGAGCGAGCGCCTCGAGCTCGGGCTGCCACATCGTCACGGATCTACTCGGACTTGAGCCAGTCGGTCAGCGGCTTGAAGCGTCCCTTCTCGACGCGCACCCAGAACCCTTGCTTCTGCGTTTCGTGGTCGTGGCCGATCGTGAGCGGCGGCAGGATGCCGCTCTCGAATCCCTTGATGGACTCCAGGGCAGCGATGAGCGACTCGCGCGTCAGGTTCCGCCCGGCGCGCTTGGCCGCCTCCGTGAACAGCATGCCGCCGAAGTAGCCGGCGAGCGAGTACCGGCTGGGCTCGTTCTTCGGGAAGTTCCGCAGCATGTGCTCCCGGTAGAGCTTGACGCCCGGCAGGTCGGAGGTCAGCGGGTCGGGCCAGAGCGACAGCCCCTCAACGCCCTCCGCGTCGTCGCCGGCGAGGGCGAGGTAGCCCTCGTCGGTGAGCGGTCCCGTCGAGACCATGAGCGTGTCGGTCCAGCCGATCTTCCGGCGCTCGCGCAGCGCCTGCACCGCCGGTCCCGGTACGAGCACGAGGAAAGTCACCTCCGGCTTCGCGGCGCGGAGCTTGGCAATCTGCGGGCTGACGTCGGTGACGCCTTGCTTGACCGATTGGAGGGCGACCAGCTTGCGGCCGAATCGGCCGAGGTCCTTCTCGAGCGCCTTGAGGAACGATGTCCCGTACTCGTCGTCCTGGTAGAGCACCGCGAACTTCCGGTACTTCCGTGGTCCGGCGAGGTAGTCGATCATCATCTTCGAGGAGCGGTCGCTCAGCGCCATGCCCGGGAACACGTAGCGCCGGCCGCGCGTGGCCGGCGAGCTCTGGTACGGGAACAGGAGCGGCACCTTGTTCGCCTCGAGGTACTCGATCGTCGCCGCCACGGGTCGGGAACCCTGCGGGACGATGATGGCGAAGACCCGGTCCTGCTCGACGAGCCTTTGGGTGTTGGCAACTGCCTCCTGCGGCATGTCGCTGTCAGCGGCGTAGGAGACGGTCCGGACCTTGCGCCCGTGGATCCCGCCGGCCTGGTTGACGACCCGAAAGTAGAGATCGAGGCCGAACTTCGTGATCTGCTCGCCCGTGAAGGCAAGGGGGCCCGCGAACGAAGTCGAGCCGAGCACGATTTCCGTGTCGCCGACGCCTGGCTGAGCTGCGGCGGGGAGCCCGCTCAGCGTGATCAGCAGAAGGCAAAGGAGAACCGCCCTGGTGATCGGGCTCACCGGAGCGCCTTCGCCCACATCGGCGACTCCCAGCCGTCGTGGAGGAACGCGCGGATCTCACGCCGAGTGAAGTCGCCGAGCCCCAGATGCTCGAGCGCGCGCCCCCGGCCGGAGAGCTCGCGTCCGAGCAGCGCGCGAAAGATCAGCAGGAGCCCCGAGACCGCTGGCGTCTCGACCCCGGCCGCCCGGCCGGCGGACTCGAAAAGCGTGAGGCCGAGGGCCACGTCCTCCGTCACGTACCGATGCTCGAACGTGAGGATTTCGCTCCAGAGCCCGCTGGCGACGAGCTTTGCCCGGGCGCCGGCACCGTAGAGCCCTTCGGCCGCGCGCGGCTCTTCGTAGTAGGTAGCGAGCTCGTAGTGGGGCGCGGGATATTCCCAGCCCTTCCGGGTCACGACCCGCTCGGCGTCGACCGCGTCGATCAGGCGGCGGACGCTCGACGTGGTGCCGGCCGCGTGAATGTCGAAGCGCCCGCCATCGATCGGACCCGCGTTCAAGAGCACGAGCGGCGGGTGAATCACCGGGCCCGCGTTCGTCAGCGCGGCGTCCAGCGCGTCGGCACACGGTCGGATGGACGGGAAGAGCTCGGCCAGGCGCGCGATCGTCCGTTCGGTCCGCGACGCCGGGAAAACGCCGAGGGGGAGATTCGCGGCGCGCACCGGCGCCGACACTGTCGCGGGGCCGGTCTTCCGCGTGAGATACGGTAGCGTCCCCGTCTCGGCGAGAGCGTAGGGGAGCACCGCGCCGGCACGCGCGAGCGCGCGCGCCATGGTGTAGGTGCCGAGCGTGCCCGGCGCGAGCAAGATGATCTGCCGGGAGTCCACGTGCGGCGCGAGGCGCTTGGCCAGGTCGTCATGGCTCGTCGCGGGGAGCGGCGCGATCACGATCTCGGCGCCGGCGACGGCCTCGGCGAGCTCGGTCGTCGCGCGCGCGAGGCGTGCGGTGCCCTGTCGCCCCTCGGCCGCCAGGACGATCGTCGGGTCGTCGGCCAGCGGCCCGAGCGCCTGCTGTGACCGGCTCCAGAGGCGCACGCTGTGGCCCGCGAGGGCGAGGTCCGCCGCGGTCGCGAATCCCCCGTTGCCTCCGCCGAGCACTGTTATGTCCATCGGCGTGCCTCGCGCTCGGGGGGCCCCGCCCCGGGCCGGGTTGCGGCTGGCCCAGCTCTCACGCGATCGCTCCCGTCGCGCGCAGCTCCGTGATTTTCACGTTCGAGTACTTGAGCACTCCGGCCAGAACCTGATCGGTGTGCTCGCCGAGCCGCGGCGCCGGCGCCACCTCGAGACCCATCGCCCCATCAACCTTGATCGGCGTGCCGAGCGTCCGCGTCTTGCCGTAGCGCGGGTGATCCATCTCGACAACCATGCCGCGCTGGGACACCTGGGGATCCGACAATACGCGGTCGACGCTCAGGATGGGTGTCGCCGGAACGCCGAGCACCTGAAGACGCTCGAGCCAGTCCTTGGTCGTCCGCGTTCTGAAGGCGGCCTCGACCAGCGGCATCAAGACGTCGCGGTGGAGGACGCGGTCGCGGTTGGTCGCGAACCGCAGGTCGCGTTCCCACTCCGGATGGTCCACGGCGCGGCAGAACAATCCCCAGAATTTCTCGGCGAAGATCGCGACGATCAGATGGCCGTCACGCGTCTGGAGCGCCGAGTACGGCACGACCGAGGCGTGACCCGAGCCGAGCGGAGTCGGGACTCGCCCGTTCGTCCAGAAGTATTGCGCGATGTACGTGAGCAGCGAGACCTGGCAGTCGAGCAGCGAGAGATCGACGTGGGCGCCCTCGCCCGTCCGCTCGCGCCGGAAGAGGGCGCCAGCGACCGTAAAGGCGCCGAACAGCCCACCGGCGAGGTCGGCCATGGGCAGCCCCATGCGGACGGGGCGCCCACCGGGATCTCCGGTAACGGACATCGCACCGCCCATGGCCTGGAGGGCGAGGTCGAATGCCGGCCAGTCTCGGTACGGCCCCTCCTGCCCGTAGGCGGAGATGGAGCAGACGATGATCCGCTGATTGAGAGCCCAGAGCTTCGAGTACGCGAGCCCGAGGCGCTCCATGATGCCGGGCCGGAAGTTCTCCCAGACCACGTCCGCCTGCCGGACGAGGTCGTACAGGACCTCACGGCCTCGGTCGCGCGACAGATCGAGCGCGAGCGACTTTTTGTTCCGGTTGATCGCGAGGAAGTACGCCGACTCTCCGTCGGGCAGGAACGGCGGCCCCATCATGCGCATCGGATCGCCACCATCCGGGTCTTCGATCTTGATGACCTCGGCACCCATGTCGGCCAGCAGCATCGAGCCGTACGGTCCCGCGAGCATGCGCGAGAGGTCCAAGACGCGAACGCCTTCGAAGAGCTTCATTTCGGCCCCCACCGCGGATGGTGCGTGGCTGCCCACTCACGATCCACCCGCCCATCGAGCATCCCGGTCAACGCGTGTCGGGTCGAGGGATGGCCACGAGGAACATCACGATCAGGGCCGCAAGCCGCGCACACGATCGCCGCATCGGACATCGGATCGTCATCGATGTCGAGCTCCCACCGCCGCGCGCACGCGCTCCGGCGTGATGGGCAGCTCGTTGAACCGCACACCGATCGCGTCCTTGATCGCGTTGCGGACCGCGGCGGCGACGGGGATGACGCCGGACTCGCCGAGGCCCTTGGCCCCGAACGGACCCTCCGCATCGATCGACTCGATCAGCCGCACGACGATCTCGGGCATGTCGTCAGCCTTGAACATCGCGTAATCCATAAACGTCTGGGTCAACACCTGCCCTTGCTCGATCACGAGCTTCTCGGAGAGCGCGTAGCCGAGCCCCATGTGGACGCCGCCGTGCACCTGTCCCTCGGCGGCGGCCGGGTTGAGGGCCCGGCCCACGTCGTGAGCGGACACGACCTTGCGAACGACGACCCGGCCGCTCTCGGGATCGACGTCGACCAGCACCGCCTGAAACGCCGAGGTGTAGGCGGCCGAAACGTTCCCCTGGAAGTCCTTGTCGAGCATCGTGGTGGGCGGATCGTAGAACGCCTCGGCCACCAGCACGCACCCGCCCTCCCGGAAGTGCCCGGCCCGGGCAACGGCCTCGTATTGTAACCGGCGCTGCGGGTCGCGCCTGAAGAAAACCCAGCCGCCCTTCACGCCGAGGGCCGCCGCCGGCTCATCGAACTGCGCGGCGGCCATGTCGAGAAGCTGCGTCCTCACCTTCTCTGCCGCCAGGCGCGCGGCGTTGCCGGCGACGAATGTGGTGCGGCTCGCGTGCGTTCCGACGTCCCACGGCCGCACGCTCGTGTCGGAATTGATCACGTCGACACGCTCGAGCGGCACACCCAGTGTCTCGGCGACGATCATCGCGAGCACCGTCTCCGAGCCCTGACCGATCTCGCTCGCCCCCGTGATGAGCGTGACCTTGCCGAAGTCGTCGAGCTTCACGATCGCGCCGCATCCGTCCGAGCGGTAGATCCGCGCGCCCCCGCCGACGTGAAACATGCCCGCGTAGCCCACGCCGCGCTTCCAGCCGGTCGCGATCGGCGGCGGGTCCTTCGCGATCTCCTCCGCGGCCGCCTCGAGACACTCGCGCATCGCGAACGACGTGAGCACGAATCCTTGCGGATTGACGTCGCCGGGCTGCGACGCGTTCAGCCGCCGGAGCTCGAGTCGGTCGATGCCGAGCCGGTCGGCGAGGTCGTCCATCTGGGACTCGACCGCGAACGTGGACTCGGGGTTGCCGTAGCCGCGCATCGAGCCCGAGTAGGGGTTGTTCGTGTAGGCGATCGTCGTGTCGAAGCGCACGTTCGGCACCCGGTAGAGCCCCGCGACGGTCGAGAGCATCACGTAGGGTGTCGTCGAGCCCCAGGAGGTGTAGGCGCCACCGTCGATCGTCACGTGCCCCTCGCGCGCGAGGAGGCGGCCGTCGCGGTCGGCCGCGGTGCGGAGCCTGATCGCGCAGGGCTCTCGCGTCGGGCAGGCGACGAACTCCTCGACGCGATCGAATTCGACTTTCACCGGGCGCCGCGCCGCGCGCGCGAGCAGCGCGGCGATGACGTCGATCGGATAGACGTCGAGGCCGCGGCCGAAGTTGCCGCCGACCGGGGGCTGGAGCACGCGCACCCGGTCGCCGCCGACCCCCAGCGCGTCCCCCAGATCGCGCTGGTACAGGAACGGCACCTGGGTCGTCGTCCACATCGTCAGGTTGCCCGCGTGGTCCCAATCGGCGAGCGCGACCATGGTGCCCATACACGCCGGCGTGACGAAGTTCAGCCGGTACGTGCCCTCGACGACCACGGCCGCCTCGGCGAGGGCCTGGTCCACGTCGCCGTGGGTGAACTGGTAGCGGAGGCGATGCCGGTTCGTCGCCAGCTCTTCGTGCACGAGCGGCGCTCCCGGCTCGAGCGCCTTCAGGGGATCGAACACCGCCGGCAGCTCCGCGTACTCCACGTCGATCAGCGCCAGCGCCTCCTCGGCGAGCTCCGGCGTCTCGGCAACGACCGCGGCGATCTCGTCGCGGATGCAGCGAACCTTGCCGCGCTTCAGGGCGAGCTGGTCCTTGGCGAAGCCGAAGGGCCGCTGCTCTACGTCCTCGGCCGTCAGGACCGCGAGCACGCCTGGAAGCGCGCGCGCCCGGTTCGTGTCGAGCCGGACGATCCGGGCGTGCGGCAGGCGCGTCCGCAATATCTTCCCGTGCGCGAGCCGCGGCAGCTCGAGGTCGTGGAGATAGCGCGTCCGGCCCGTCACCTTGTCCAGACCGTCCCGCTTCGGGGTCGATTTGCCGACGACGTCGAACACCTGCGCCATCGTCAGAACTTCACTGCTTCCTTGTGTTCGCCGAAGACGTCTCTCATGGCCCGCGCGATCTCGCCGAGGGTGGCGTACGCCTTCACCGCCTCCGTGATCGGGTACATGAGGTTCTCGCGTCCGCGCGCTTCATCGGCGAGTCGGCCGAGCGCCGCCGTCACGGCGCTGTCGTCGCGGTCGCCGCGGATCCGCGCGAGCTTCGCCACCTGCGCCTCGGTCGCCCGCGGATCGAACGAATAGAGCTCGACGTCCCGGTCGGCCTCGACGGGCTGGTCGCCGACGTGACAGTTGACGGCGACCTTCGGGATCTCGCCGGAGACCATCCGCTGCTCGAACAGGTAGGCCTGGCGGGCCACCTCGGCCTGGATGGCGCCGCTCCTGACCGCCTCGACGATGCCGCCCATGCGCTCGACGTGGGCCAGCTCTTCCAGGATCCGCTTCTCCATCGCGCTGGTGAGCGCCTCCATATAGTACGAGCCGGCGAGCGGGTCCACCGTGTCCGCCGCACCCGACTCCTCGGCGCAGATCTGCATGGTGCGGAGCGCGATGAGCTGAGCCTTGGGGGACGGGATCGTGTACGCCTCGTCATAGGTCGGCAGCGCCATCGTCTGGGCGCCGGCGAGGGCGGCGGCGAGGGCGATGTAGGCGCCGCGCACGATGTTGTTCTCGGGCTCCTGGACGGCGAACGCCGAGCCCCCGCCGCCGATGAGGCTCCGGAACATCCACGACCTCGGATTCGCCGCCCTGAAGCGTTCGCGCAGCATGCGCGCGTAGAGGCGCCGGCCGGCGCGGAACTTCGCGACCTCCTCGAAGATCTTCCCCCACGCGGTGAAGTTGAACGAGATCCGCGGCGCGAAGTCGTCCACCGCCATCCCGCGCGCGAGCATCAGCTCGACGTACGCCGCCGCGATCGCGAGACCGTATGCCATCTCCTGGGCGGTGGTACAGCCGGCCTCACGGATGTGGTAGCCGCACACCGACACCGGGTTGGAGCGCGGGTAGTGCCGCGCCGAGAACTCGATGAGATCGCCCACGAGCCGCAGCGAGGGATCGACCGGGTAGATCCAGGTGCCGCGCGCGATGAACTCCTTCAGGATGTCGTTCTGGGGCGTGGTGACGACGCGCTCGGCCGCCGCGCCCTGCTTTGCGGCGACGGCGTAGTACATGGCGGTGATCGGCGCCGCCATCCCGTTGATCGTGAGCGACACACTGACGCGGTCGAGCGGGATACCGGCGAACGCCTCCTCCATGTCGGCGAGCGTGTCGACGGCCATGCCGACGCGGCCGACCTCGCCTTCGGCCTTCGGGTCGTCGGAGTCGAGCCCCAGCTGGGTCGGCAGGTCGAAGGCGACGTTCAGCGCGTCCTGGCCATGGGCCATGAGGTACTTGAAGCGCGCGTTGGTTTCCGCCGGCGTGCCGAAGCCGACGTACTGGCGCATCGTCCAGAGCCGCTCGCGGTACATGTGCTTGTGGATGCCGCGGGTGTACGGGTACTCGCCGGGCCGGCCGATGTCGCGCTCGAAATCGACGCCCGCCAGATCTTCGGGCCCGTAGACCGGCTCGATGGGGAAGCCCGCGTGCGCCCTCAGCTCTTTCATTCCTCTCCTCCCTATCGCTCGAGAAACGGGGCTAGGCGTTTCAGCGCTTCGGGCGCCCGCTCCTCGGGCGGGGCATGGCCGCAGTCCGGCAGCTCGACCACCTCGGCGCGCTCGAAGACCTCGCGCCAGCGTCCGAGGTAGCGACCGAAGGCGGGGTCTTTCATCCCCCAGATCAGGAGCGCTGGGATCCGCGCGATCCGGTCGCGCCGCCGCCAGAGCCCGTCGTACCAGGCGCTCGAGCCCAGCAGCTCGCGCGCGTAGATCCAGGTCGCGTGGCCGTCGAGCGCCTTCAGGTAGTGGCGCTCGACCGCGCGGGTGTAGCGCCGGTGGTCGGCGATCGCGTGGCGCAGCATCACGCGCACCGAGAAGCCGACACGCTCGTACAGGAAGCGCCCGAGCGGTCCACCGAGGATCCGGCCGGACCACTCCATTCGCCGGTCGCCGGCCCACGACCACATCCAGGTGTTGAACAGGATGAGGCGCCGCACGTTCTCGGGATGGTCGATCGCGTAGGCGAGGCCGATCGGCCCGCCGTAGTCGTGGACGACGAGCGCGAGGTCCTTGAGGGCGAGCGACTCGATGAGCCGCGCGAGGTTGCGCGCCTGGTCCTCCGGGCGATACGACCAGCCGCGCGGACGATCGCTCAGCCCGAAGCCGAGGTGGTCCGGGACCACGCACCGGTGTCGCTCTTTCAGGCTCCGGATCAGATGGCGATAGAGAAAGGACCACGTCGGCGTGCCGTGCACCATGACGATCGGGGCGCCCTCACCCTCGTCGACGTAGCTCAACCGGCCTCGGTCGACGTCGAGGGTCCGGGGCTCGAACGGGTACTCCCGGCGGTCGACCCATGCGGGAATCAACTCGTGTCGCCTTGCCTCTCGGTCTGCCGAAACGCCTTGACGATCTCGGGAAGCGGCGTTCCCATCGGGAACACGTGACGCACGCCCAGCTGCTTCAACGCCTCGACGTCGCGCGGCGGAATGGTACCGCCCACGACGACCGCGATGTCATCGGCGCCGTGCGCCCGCAGCCCGCCCAGCACGCGGCGCGCGAGCAGCATGTGGGCGCCCGAGAGCACCGAGAGCCCGATCACGTCCACATCCTCTTGAATCGCCTCCTGAACGATCTCCTCCGGCGTCCGCTTGAGCCCGGAGTAGACGACCTCGACTCCCGCGTCGCGCAACGCGTGAGCCACGACCTTCGCCCCGCGATCGTGTCCGTCGAGCCCGGGTTTCGCGATGAGCACCCTCATGCCGGGCGAAACGCCGGCAGCCAGCGCGAGTTCCCATTGGGATCGTCGGCGACGCGGAGCGGCGTGACCCGTACGGGCTGCCCGATGGCGACCTTCGACGGCTCGGCACCGACCAGAATCGAGAACACACGCAGGCCGTCGATCTTCACGATCGTGAAGACGCGCGGCCCGTCGAAGCCGGCCGGCAGGCCGGCCTCTTGGACCGTGAACGCGTGGATCGTCCCCTGGCCCGACAGGTCGGCCCAGTCGAACCGGTCGGAGCCGCATTCGCCGCAGAACGCGCGCGGCGGCCACGCGAGCCGCCCGCAGCCGGCACACCGCGTGGTCGCCAGCCGCCCGGCGGCGAGCCGCGCGTAAAACTCGTGAAGCTTGGTGTGATCCGCCGACTCCAGCGGGAACGGGTCGGTCGCGCGGAAGTAAGGCATGTCACGCCTCCCGCTGGCGTCGGAGCTGCCGGAGCAGGGCCCGCACCTTGGCAGTCTCGAACGCCTCGCGCCGATCGCCCGCGTAGTCGAAGAACCCGCGTCCGGTCTTGGATCCGAGCTCGTTCCGCGCGACCTTCTCCTCGACCAACCGCGCGGGCCGGAAGCGGTCCTCGCCGAGAGTCTTCGCCAGGAACTCGCTCGCGCGATGCAGGATGTCTACCCCACCCCAATCGATGAACTCGAAGATGCCGATCGTCGCGTACCGGAAGCCCATGCCGGCCTTGAACGCCCGGTCCACGTCCTCGGGGGTCGCGACGCCTTCCTCGACCAGGCGTACCGCCTCGTTCATGAGCAGCGCCTGCAGCCTCGGCCCGATGAATCCGGGTGAGTCGGCGCAGCGCACCGGGACCTTGCCGAGCTTCTCGAGCATGGCGATGGTCCGCTCGACGACGCCGGCATCAGTCGCATGGCCGGGAACCACCTCGACGAGGGGAATAATGTGCGCGGGATTGAGCCAGTGGACGACGAGAAAGCGCTCGCCGCCGCGGACGAAGTCGACGAGGTGCCCCGGGGAGATGGTCGAGCTGGTCGAGGCGATGATGACCTCCGGCGCCACGCGGGCCGACACGCGCCCAAGGAACTCGCGCTTGAGGTCAACCAGCTCGGGCAGCGCTTCCTGAACGAATCCGCACCCATCGAGGCCCTCGAGCCCCCTGCGGTCCTCGAGCCGGGCGAGCGCCGGGGCAACCTCCCCGACCGAGATCACGCCCTCCTCGGCCATCAATCGAAGGTCGCGCGCGATTTCGCGTCGGGCGTCGGCGAACACCGCGGCGGCCTCTGCGGCAGACCGGTCCTTGAGGTCCACCAGCGACACGTGGCACCCGCCGAGGGCGAAGGCGAGCGCGATCTGGCGCCCGATCCTGCCGGGCCCGAGCACGGCGACGTGATTCATATTCATAGGCTCGACCGTCATCGATCCTCGCGGCCGTAGATCATGACCACGTGCTCGCCCATGCCGCTGTTGTTGTGCGTGAGCCCGACGGCGGCGTCGAGCACCTGACGGGCGCCGGCCTCGCCCCGGAGCTGCGCGAACACCTCGGCGGCCTGGGCGACCCCTGTGGCGCCGAGCGGATGGCCGCAGCCGATCAGCCCACCTCGCGGGTTCACCACCACGTCGCCACCGTAGTCGCTCCGCCCGTGGGCCACGAAGGGCCCTGCCTCACCCTTCCGGCAGAAGCCGAGCTCTTCGTACGCGATCAACTCGGCGATCGCGAAGCAGTCATGGACCTCGGCGACGTCCACGTCGCCTGCCGTGACGCCGGCCATCCGGTACGCCGCCCGCCCGGCGCGCTCGAGCGCCGGCCAATGGGCGTAATCCTCGTGGAGTGACGTCAGCTGGAACCCGTCGAGCGCCTGGCCGGTGCCGCGGATCCACACGGGTCTGTCTGTGAGGTCGCGCGCGCGATCCTCGGAGGCGACCAGCACCGCAGCGGCGCCGTCGGTGATCGGCGAGCACATGAAGAGGCGGAGGGGCGTCGAGATCATCCGCGAGCAGAGGACCTGATCGAGCGTCGCGCCCTTCTGGAAATGCGCGGTCGGGTTCTTCGCGGCGTGGGTGTGGTTCTTCACGCCCACCAGCGCGAGCTGCTCTTCGGTCGTGCCGTACGCGGCGATGTGCCGCTGGGCGGCGAGGGCGAAGCAGGGCGGCGCGGTGAGGCCGAACGCCGCCTCCCATTCACGGTCGACGCCGGTCCCCATGTTGAGGATCGCCTCGTCGCCCGTGGGCTGATTCAGCTTTTCGACACCGAGCACCATGACGAGGTCGGCGAGCCCCGCCGCGATGAACGCGTACGCGTAGCGGATGCCGACCGTCCCCGAGGCGCACATGTGCTCCGTCCGGGCGCTCAGCGCGCTGGGCCTGATCCCGAGCGCCTCGGCGGCCATCGATGAAATATGAGACTGGAAGGCCGTCCTCTCCGGCAGGACGGAACCAACCACAAGACCTTCAACGTCTTTCGGCTTCACCGCCGGGGTGGCGTCGAAGCACGCCTTCCCCGCTTCCCAGATCAGGTCGCGATAGCTCGCCTTTCGCACCCCGAACTTCGAGACCCCGGCCCCGACCAGCGCGACCTTCCTCACGCCCGCCTCCGCATGAGCACGCTCGTCTCGTAGGTGCACACCACGTCGCCGCGCTGGTTCTTCACCGTCACGTCGAAGGTGACAACACCGCGGTCGGCCCTGGAAGACTCCCGCGCCTGCTTCACCGTCATCTCGGTATGGATCGTGTCGCCGAACTTGACCGGTGCCGTGAAGCGCACCCGGTCGAGCCCGAGGAGCGCCAGCGCCGTCCCCTCGAACCAGCCCGCCAGGTTCTGCTGGCCGTTGGACACCGCCAGCGTCAGGATACCGTGAGCGACCCGCGCGCCGAACGGCGTTTGCTTCGCGAACACCTCGTCGGTATGGAGCGGATTGAAGTCGCCCGAGAGCCCGGCGAAACGCGAGACGTCGCTGCCCTCCACCGTGCGGCGGCCCGTCACGAGCACCTCGCCCACCTCGAAGTCTTCCCAGTGGCGTCCGCGCGATTGCATTGTCCCTCCGTCAGCGGGATCGGTCGTGTCCAGTCGTCAGGCGAAGGCCCCGCCCCGGTCCCAGTCGAGATCACGGCCGATGATCACGCGCAGAATCTCGGAGGTGCCTCCGCCGGGCAGGAGGAACCGCGCGTCCCGGAAGTAACGCTGGACCGGATATTCCATGGCAAGGCCGTAGGAGGCGAAGATCCGCGCCGCCTCGTCCGTGATCCTGACGGCCGTCTCCGACGCGAAGAGCTTCGTCATGGCGGCTTCGCGAGTGATGACCCGCCCGGCATCGAGCTGCGCGGCCGCCTGATAGGTCATGAGGATCGCCGCGTGCAGCGATGTCAGCATATCGGCGAGCTTGAAGCCGATCGCCTGGTGCTCGGCGATCGGCTTGCCGAAGGCGATTCGCTCGCGCGCGTAGGCGAGCGCCGCCTGGTACGCGGCGCGCGCCAGGCCCACCGAGATCGCCGCGGTCATCACCCGGATCTCCGAGAGAATCCCGCCGATCTTTTCAACGCCGCCGGTCTCACCACCCAGGAGATGCTCGGTCGGAACTTCGACGTCCTCGAGAAGGATCTCGCCGGTGACGGACGCCCGCACCGACATCTTGTCGATCGATTTCCCGAGCGTGATCCCGCGCATCGCGGCGCGGTCCAGGAGGAAGAGCGCGATGTTCTTCATGCCCCGCTCGTCCGAGGTCTTGGCGGCCACCGTCAACACGTCGGCGATCGGCGCGCTGGTCACCCACGTCTTCATCCCGCGAAGCACGTACCGGTCCCCGCGCCGCACGGCCCGCGTCGTAATGCTCGCGACGTCGGAGCCGGCGTTCGGCTCCGTCAGCGCGAAGGTCGCGATCAGGTCGCCGCGAAGGGCCGGCACCAGGTAGCGCTGGCGTAGGTCCTCGGAGCCGTACTTGTACACGAAGTAGGTCCCCATCAGCGACTGCATCGCCGCGGCGGCGGCCACCGCCAGCGAGCCGCGCGCCACCTCCTCGGCGAAGAGGCAGTACGTCACCATGTCGGCGCCGGCGCCGCCGTACGCCTCGGGGTAGCGCAACCCGAGGTAGCCGAGCTCGCCGATGCGCTTGAAGAGCTTGGTCGGAAACTCCGCGCGCTCGTCGAGCGCCTCCGCGGCCGGAACGACCTCGGCGTCGACGAACCTCGCGACAGCCTTGCGAAATTGTTCCTGCTCTGCGGTGAATCTGATCATTGGAGCGGGGGCCGTGAGGCCGGCTTGGACCGAGGGTGGCCTGAGATGGATGCGACCCGGCTCCGCTCCGCAGTCAACCGTCGGCTCCGGTCCGCGGTCAGCCCGTGCCTTCGGTCCGCCGCCAACCTCTGGCTCCGGTCGGCAGTCATCGCTGGCTGCGGCCGGCGCGCATTGTCTCGCGCAGACGGCTGGTCGCGCCGGCGTCGACCGACAGATCGGCGCCGGTTCCGGCGATCACGACACCGTACTCGCCGCGCGCCGCTTCGACCGACACGTAGTCGTCGAGCACGTCCTCGAGAACGCGCTGGGGATCGCGCTCGAGCGGGTCACCGTACCCGCCGGCGCCCGATTGCTGGAACGAGATTACGTCTCCGTAAGCGAGCTCGCGGGACTGCTTGCCGTGCACGATCTGCTCGTCCCGCCCGGGGTTGAGCACGGTGCGACCGAGCTTTCCCGACTTGCCGCCGCCGAGACCGTATGGCGCGAACTTCTGCCGGTCGGAAAGATTCGTCAGCTTTCCCTCGTCCGCGAGAAGCCGCAGATCGCGGCGGATCCCGCAGCCGCCCCGGTACTTGCCAGCGCCGGCCGAATCGCGGATCAGCTCGAAGCGCTCGACGAGCATGGGCTGATTGGCCTCCTGCGCCTCCACCGGAATGTTGGAGGCGTTGAACGCCCACGACATTGCCTCGCAGCCGTCCTTGGCGGCTCGGGCGCCCGTGCCAGAGAGCACCAGCTCGTAGGCGACGAACCGCCGCTTCCGAGCCCGGTCCCAGCCGCCAAAGGTCGGGTTGGCCATGTGCGAAGCGGCGGCGGTGACGCGGTCGGGAAGGGCCGGCGCGAGCGCCCCCAGCACGGACTCGAACGTTCGGTAGCAGATGATCGCGCGCGGTCCCCCACCCGCGGGCGGCCGAGGATTGAGGAACGAGCCCTCGGGCGCCTTCACGGTGATCGGCCGCAACGCGCCCTCGTTCATCGGCCCCAGCGGGTCGGTGAGGCACTTCGCGGCCGCGTAGGAATAGGAGCGGGTGTAGTTAATGTAGGAGTTCATGCCCGATGCGGTCTGAGCGCTCGAGCCTTCGTAGTCGATGATCATCGAGTTCCCGTCCACCGTCACCGCGACCGCGACGCGGAGCGGCTCCGTGCCGGGACCGTAATCGTCCATGAAGTCCTCGAATCGGTACACGCCGTCCGGGATCTTCCGGATGGCGGCGCGCATGTTCTCCTCCGTCCGCGCGACGATTTCGTCCATGGCGGCCCGGAGAACGTCTCGCCCGTAGCGCGCCGCCAACTCCTGAAGTCGCAGCTCACCGACACGGAGCGCGCTCCGCTGCGCGCGGAGGTCGCCGAGGACCGTGTCCGGCGTGCGCGTGTTCGCCGCGATGATCGCGACGACGCCCTCCTGCTCACGGTACTCCTGCCAGACCTTGGTCGGCGGGATGCGAAGTCCCTCCTGGAAGTAATCGAAGATCCCCTCGACGCCCTGGCTGCCGGGCCGCTGACCACCCACGTCGGTGTGGTGGAGGATGTTCACGGCGAAGCCGACCAGCGCGCCGTCGTGGAACGCGGGCTGGGTGATGAAGAAGTCCGGCAGGTGGCCGGAGCCGAGGAGTGGATCGTTCAGCAGGATGGCGTCGCCCGGTCGCAGCGTCTCGACCGGATGAGTCGCAAGCGCGTTCTTGACCGCGAACGACATCGCGCCCATATGGCCGGGCGAATACGGCCCCTGGGCCACCAGGCACCCCTGTGGGTCGAAGACCGCGACGGAAAAGTCCTGGCCCTCGCGCGCCTGCTCGGAGTACGCGGTCTTGTGCACGGTCGTCCCGATCTCGACCGCGATCGACCGGAGCGCCCCCCAGACGACGCCGAGGGTGATCGGGTCGATCCGGCTCATGCCAGTCGCGTCACCGCGAGGAGGTTCGCGTACTCGTCGACCGTCGCCGTCACACCCGGCGGCAACACGGTCGTGGACTCGCGCTCCTCGACGATCGCCGGGCCGGTGAGCGACATTCCGGGCGTGAGAGCGTACCGGTCGTACACGGGCGTGTCGGCGTAGCCGCGCGCTTCGGGGAAGTAGGCCCGGCGCACGCCCTTGCGGCTCCCGTCGCCGGAGCGCGCCGCCTTGGCCAGGGCGATGCGCGGCGCGCCACCGATGGCCGAGAGCTTCCACGTGACGATCTCGACCGGCTGGTCCGGGTTCGCGTAGCCGTATCGCGCAGTGTAGATATCGTCGAAGCTCGCGCGCACTCGAGCCAGCGCCGCGGCGTCGAGGCGGCCGAGTGGGACCGGCACGGTCAGCTCGTATCCCTGCCCGACGTAGCGCGCGTCCGCCGAGCGCGCCACCGTCACCCCGCCGGCGACGGCCGACTCGCGGACGACCTCGACCGCCTGCCCGGCCATCTCCTCGAACATCGAGGTGAGATGGGCAGGGTCGGCGGCGTCGAGGCGCCGGACGTAGGTGCGCGCGATGTCGAACTTCACCTCGGCGGCGAGCAGGCCGATCGCCGCCGTGACCCCCGCCGCCGCCGGAAGGATGACCCACGGAATCCCCAGGGCCTGAGCGAGCCGGCAGCCGTGGACCGGGCCCGAGCCGCCGAAGGCGACGAGCGTGAGGTCGCGGGGATCGCGGCCCTGCTCGATCGACACGACACGCGTGGCCAGCTCCATGTTGGTGTTGACGATCGTGTGGATGCCCCACGCCGCGTCCTCGAGCGACAGACCGAGCGGACGCGCAATCGTCTCCTCGATCGCCCGGGCCGCCGCGCCCGGCTGGAGCGCGATCGAACCGCCAGCGAAGTAGTCAGGGTTGATGTAGCCGAGGACGACGTCGGCGTCGGTGACCGTCGGCTGGAGGCCGCCCCGGCCGTAGCAGACCGGGCCCGGCACCGACGACGCGCTCTCAGGTCCGACACTGATGACGCCGAGCCTGGCTTGCGCGATCGAGCCGCCGCCCGCGCCGATCTCGACGAGGTCGATCGCCTGGATATTCATTGGAAGCCCGCTGCCGGGCGCATTGTTCACGCGGTGCAGCTCGAACGCCGTCGTCGTCGTGGGTCGGCCTCTCTCGATCAATGCAAGCTTCGCGGTGGTGCCGCCCATGTCGAAGGCGATGAGGTCGCGGTGGCCGGTGAGCTCGCCGTAGACGGCCGCCATCAGGGCGCCCGCGGCGGGGCCGGACTCGATCATCCGGATGGGATACCGCTGCATCGCCTCGGCGGTCGCGATGCCGCCGGAGGACTGCATCACGAAGAGCCGGCCGCGGTAACCCCGTCGGGTCGTGGCGGTCGCGAGGCCGCGCAGGTACTCACGGATGGCCGTCATCACGTAGGCGTTCACGACGGTCGTCGATGTCCGTTCGTACTCGCGAAAAGTCGGCGAGACCTCGTGAGACAGCGTGACCGTGACGTGCGGCGCTTCCTCGGCGACGAGGGCCGCGAGCCGCCGCTCGTGGGCGGGGTTCAGATACGAGTGCAGAAGGCAGACGGCGAGCGTCGTCACTCCGCGATGGACGAGCTCGCGGATCGCCCGTCGCGCGTCGGCCTCGTCGAGCGGCGTGCGCACCGACCCATCGGCCAGGATCCGCTCGGTCACCTCACCGATGAGCCGGCGCGGGATCAGCGGCGCCGGCTTCTCGATCTGGAGGTCGTAGACCTGGTACCGCTTCTCGCGCCCGATCACGAGCACGTCGCGAAAGCCGCGCGTCGTCAGGAGCCCGACGCCGCGCGCCTTGCGCTCGATGACGATGTTGGAGCCGAGCGTGGTGCCGTGGATCGCCTGAGCGACATCGGTCCACGGCACGCCGCCCTGCGCGATCAGCTCGTCGAGGCCGGCCAGGCACGCCTCTGACGGGTCTGGATAGGTCGTGAGGCGCTTGGCGGCGAGAAGCTCACCGGACGGCGACTGGAGGACGAAGTCGGTGAAGGTTCCTCCGACGTCGAACCCGACGCGGTACGGCATTTATTGTCGCGGGGCCCGTGAGGCCTGTTCGACCGAGGGTGGCCTGACGCAGATGCGTGCCGGCACCGTTGTCAGCTCCGCCGATCCGCACGCGAGAGAACGATTCGATACGGATACCGGCGGCCGGTCTGCCAGCTGATGGCATGCTCGACCGGCTCCCCGCTCGCCGCGAAGTACGTACGCTCGAAGAAGAGCAGCGGCGAGCGGGCGCGGATCTGGAGGAGCTCAGCAACCTGGCGCGGCGCCAGCGCCGCGTCCACGACTTGCTCCATGAGCGTGATCGGCACGCCGAGCAGGCGCTCGATGGCGCCGATCAGCGAGGTTTTGGACAGGTCCTCGTCGGAGAGCGCGGTGCCGATCGTCAGCGGCATGTAGGCAGTCACGTGCTGGAAGGGGCCGGTTTCGGCGTTCCGGACGCCCACGATGCAGTACGCCGAGGAGCGCGGCGGCAGGTGAAGCGCCTGGGCGATGTTAGCCGGCAAGAGCACGACGTCGCGCGACACGAATTTGAACCAGGTCTCGTCGCCGAGCGCGATCATGTCGCCCACCGAGCCGATCACCCGGAGCTTCCGGTCGCCCCCCGCGGAGGGCGTCGCGAAAGTCCCGCGGCCGGCGTGGCGGTAGAGCCGCCCCTCCTGCACGAGGACATCGAGCGCCTGCCGAATTGTCGGCCGGCTCACCTTGAAGCGAGCGCAGAGCGCATGCTCGGACGAGATGCGCTCGCCCTCGTCGCGCAAGTCAAGGCGGATGGCTTCGGCGATCTGGAGATACCGCGGAATGCCGGGACGGTAGTTCACGCCAGGCGACCTCCTGCTGTCAGGATGTCTAGACACCTATCACCTGAGCCCGCTCCCGTCAAATTTCCCCGGCGACATTGACGCCTCTCGCTCTCGATGAGGTGCCCGAGCACTTCCTTGGCGCACCACTCGCCGGGGCGGGGTGCCAGGCGAGGACGTCATCGGGCAGGGCCGCGAGCTCGGCGCCGATCGTCGCGACCGCGCTCTCCAGCCGCCTACCGACCTCGGTCGGACGCAACAGCCTCGGACCGGGCGTCATCGGCCCGTGAGCTCGCGCGCGATGACGAGGCGCTGGATCTGGTTCGTACCCTCGTAGATCTGGGTGATCTTCGCGTCGCGCATGAACCGCTCCACCGGGTACTCGCGCGTATAGCCGTACCCGCCGAACACTTGCACCGCGTCGGTCGTGACCTTCATCGCCGCGTCGGCGGCAAAGCACTTGGCCAGGGACGACTCGAGTGCCGTCGATGCAGCCCCGCGATCGACGAGCGATGCCGCGTGATGGACGAGCAGCCGCGCCCCGTGGACCTGCATCGCCATGTCGGCCAGCATGAACTGGAGGCCCTGGAAGGAGGCGATCGGCTGGCCGAATTGCTGGCGCTCCTTCGCGTAGGCCACCGCGGCGTCGAGCGCCGCCTGGGCGATGCCCACCGCTTCGGCGCCGACTGCGGGACGCGAGCCATCGAGGGCCCGGAGCGCGAGCTTGAATCCCTCACCTTCTTCGCCGAGCCGGTTCTCGACCGGCACCTCGCAGTCGGTCAGATGCAGGGCCACGGTCGGCGACCCCCGGATGCCCATCTTTCGCTCGAGCTTGCCGATGGCGAACCCCGGGAACGTGGGCTCGACGAGAAAGGCCGTTACGCCCCCTTTGCCGCGGCCACGATCCACGGTCGCGAAGAGCGTGACGACCGACGCCTGGCTCCCGTTGGTCACCCAGAGCTTCACGCCGTTCAGAACGTAACGGTCGCCTTCGCGGACGGCCCGGGTGGAGATCGAGGCGGCGTCGGAGCCGGCCCCGGGCTCCGAGAGCGAGAAGGCGGCCGTGATCTCTCCCGACGCCAGGCGCGGCAGATAGCGGCGCTTCTGCTCCTCGCTGCCGGCCGCGACGATCGGCCAGCCGCCGGCGTACTGGACGAGGTAGATGACGGCGGTGGACGCGCACGCCCAGGCGATCTCCTCGACCGCGAGGCAGAACGCGAGCGTCCCCATAGCGCTTCCACCGTAGGCCTCGGGGATGTAGAGGCCCATCAGCCCTTGCCCGCCGAGTAGCTCGAGCTGCTCGGCCGGGTAGGTCTCCGTCTCGTCCACGTGGGCGGCGAGCGGGGCGATCCGGTCGCGCGCGATCGAGCGCACGAGGTCCCGCATCCCGCGCTGCTCGTCGGTCAGGTAGAAATCGTCGCGCATTTCAGATCCAGAGGCTCGACCTGCATTATCGGCCACGCCGCAAGCCGCTGACAATTCTCGTCACACGCGGGACGAATTTTTGTAGCGGCGACATCCGGATACTCCGAAGGGCGGCCCAAATGCGCGAGATTTCGACGGCCGATGAACTGGCATCGACGGTGCAGTAGCGTGGCGCCATGCAAACGGCTGAGAAGGTCGTCGTCGTGATGCCGGCGTACAACGCGGGGCGCACGCTCCGTCTGACATATGAGGAGCTGCCGAAGGACACTGTCAGCCTCGTGATCCTCGTGGATGACGGTTCCACCGATGGGACGCTCGAGGTCGCCCGGCAGCTCGGCCTCGAGATCTTCGTCCACAACCGGAACTACGGTTATGGCGCGAACCAGAAGACGTGCTACGCGGAGGCGCTGCGGGCGGGGGCCGACATCGTGGTCATGGTGCACCCCGACTATCAGTACGACCCGCGGCTCGTCCCGCAGATCATCGAACCGATCGTCCGTGGGGAGGCCGACGTCGTGTTCGGCTCGCGACTCAAGAGCGGTTCGGCGCTGGCCCAGGGGATGCCCTGGTGGAAGTACTTCTCGAACCGCTTCCTCACGAACCTCGAGAACCGCGTGTTCGGGCTGGCGCTCTCCGAGTTCCACACGGGCTACCGTGCCTTCCGACGGGAGGTGCTGGAGACCGTCAACGTGGCGTTGAACTCGGACGGCTTCATCTTCGATCAGGAGATCGTCGCGCAGGTCGTCGCGTCGGGCTTCCGGATCGCCGAGATCGCCGTGCCGACGCGGTACTTCCCGGAGGCCTCGTCCGCGAGCTTCTCGGACTCGACCGTCTACGGCCTGCGCATCCTCTCGCTCCTGGCCCGCTTCAGCCTTCACCGACACGGCACGTGGCACGCGCGCGCCTTCGACAGCCTTCGCGGGCGATACACGCGGCTCGCGCCCTCGGCCCCGCCGCCGCGGGCGGTCGACCAGCGCCGGTCCGTTCCGGCGCTCGGACGCTGAGCGGCTTCTCACACCGATCGCGTTCGTCAGCTCCTCTCCGAACGAGCACAGTGCTGGAGCGGATGCGGCGAGATCCGGGCGGCGCGGGCGGAACTGCTCGCCGGGGACCGGATGGGGCTACGTAGCGGTGTAGCGGTAGAAGCCCTTCCCGGTCTTCCGTCCGAGCTGTCCGGCGATGACCATGCGCTTGAGCACCGGCGGCGGCGCGTAGCGAGGCTCCCGAAACTCCTCGAACATCACCTCGGCGACGTACATCGTCGTGTCGAGACCGACGAGATCCAGCAGTGTGAACGGGCCCATCGGGTAGCCACAGCCGAGCTTCATCGCCGCGTCGATGTCCTCCAGCGACGCGAGCCCACTCTCGTAGACCCGGATCGCGTCGAGCAGGTACGGCACCAGGAGACGGTTGACGATGAACGCGGTCGAGTCCTTGGTCTGCACCGGCGTCTTGCCGAGGGCCCGAACCCACTCGATGGCGGTCTGCACGGCCGCATCATCGGTCAGGATCGTGCGCACGACCTCGACGAGCTTCATGAGCGGTACGGGGTTGAAGAAGTGGAGACCGAGCACCAGGCCCGGGCGCCGGGTCGCCGCCGCCATCGCGGTGACGTTACACGAGGACGTGTTCGACGCCAGGATCGTGGACCGCGGGCAGATCCGGTCGAGCTTCGCGAAGGTCTCGTTCTTCAGGGGCTGATTCTCGGTCATCGCCTCAATGACGAGGTCGCACGATTTCAGATCTTCGAGCCGGGTGGTGCCGGCGATGCGCGCCTGGGTCGCGTCCCTGGCCTTCGCGTCGAGCTTCCCCTTGCCCACGAGCCCCTCGAGCGTCTCGTGCAGCCTTCCGAGCCCCCGCTTGACCAGCTCGTCGTTAGCCTCAACAAACAGGACCTGGCACCCGGCCTGCGCCGCCACCTGCACGATGCCCGAGCCCATGAGACCGCACCCGACGACGCCGACGTTCGTGATGGTCACGCGATGCGCGGCCGGTTACTTCCGGGCGCGGCCCGGCCGCGGTGGCGGCTCGTAGTGGAGCGTCCCCGGCGGACATGGATTCTTCACCGTGATCGACAGCGAGCCATATCGGACACTCCCGTCGGGTTGAATCTGGCCTTCGGCCGCGGGCGGCGGCGGGCCCGGCTCCTTCATAGCGCGATCGAACGCCGCGTCGCGTGACTCGGCGGGCGGCGCGAGGATGTTGAGGAGCACGGCCGCGCTGATCGGCGATTTCGCCTCGTCCGCGACGGCGCCGGGGGCCCACGCGCCGACGAGGACGAGAGCTCCGGCGAGGGCAGCGAGGCTAGTCATAGACGATGAGCGAATGGAGCGGGTGTTCCTTCAGCTTGTCGCGGCCGTGGAGAAACGCGAGTTCGATCATGAACGCCACGCCGACGACGTGGCCACCGAGTTGATCGATCAGTCGCAGCGTTGCCGCCATCGTGCCACCGGTTGCGAGCAGGTCGTCCACGGCGAGCACGCGCTGGCCGGGCTTGATCGCGTCCTCGTGGATCGCGAGCGCGTCGCGGCCGTACTCGAGCTCGTACTCGACCTCGACGGTCTTGCCCGGGAGCTTGCCGAGCTTGCGAACGGGAACGAAGCCCGCGTTCAGCTGATGGGCGAGCGCGCCGCCGACGACGAAGCCCCGCGATTCGACGGCCACCACCACGTCGATCCGCTCTGGCCGGTACCGGTGCACAAACGTGTCGACGACGTACCGGAACGCCGGGCCGTCCTTCAGGAGCGTGGTGATGTCCTTGAAGAGGATTCCCTCGGTCGGGAAGTTCTTGATGTCGCGGATCTTCGCCTTGAGGTCGGCGACGTCCATCGATCGCTATCTTACTCCCGATGCCGCGGTGCGCAAGACGCCAAAGTGTCCGCAACTGTGGCACCGTGACACGCCAGCGGCGGGAAACGTCAGGGGGTTGACGAGGCGCCGTCGCGCGATGTGTGGGCTCAAGTCACGGATTTTGGGCGGCGAACTCCCGACCCAGGTCACCGTGGCACCCACCTTGCTTGCCTGCCTTCGCAGCGTCCCGTGAGGAGGGCAGCATGTTGCTTCCGGAACAAGTGCAGCGCCTGGTCGAGCTTGCCCTGGCAGAGTTCGCGTCGGAGTGGCAGGTCACTGGCCTGTGCTCGGAGCTCAGCCTGCACAATCCCGAGCATTGGGTCTCCGGCCTCGGTACGTTCGGACTCGTCCTGCGAAACCGCAACAACAGGGCCGCCAAGGTCCTCGGTTGGCGGAACGGCGATTTCGGGAGCGCCTCCTACCATCGCGGCATCTCGTATCGCGTGCTCGAGGCGTACGCCGACCGCATCACGGATCCGATCCGTCGCTACTTTGAAGAGATCGGCCTGGTCATCCCCGGAAAGCTCTCGCCGCGGCTCGCGCAGACGGCCGCGGCCCGGTCCAGCATCAACTACGCCGAGTAGCCCCCCCCGGTTCGCGGCGTGATCACGACTCGAGCTGCTCGATGGCTTCGGGCAGCTCGGCGAGCCGCGAGATGGCGAGGTCGGGGCGTTGCGCGCCGAGCGCTCTGACCGACGAGGTCACCTGAATCACGCGCATCCCGGCGGCTCGGGCGCCCTGCACATCCAGGATCGCGTCGTCGCCGACGTGCACCGCGGTTCCGGGTTCGCCGGCAACCGCACGCAGCGTCAGCTGGAAGATCTCCGGAGCCGGCTTTCGAATTCCCACCTCGTCGGAAAAGGTCGTGTGTTTGAAATACCCGAGGAGCCGAAAACGCTCGAGCAACCGTCGGAGCGTCGCGCCCGGCGTTCGCATGATGTTCGAGACAAGCGCCAGCGTGTAGCCTCCTCCGTTGAGCGTCTCCAGCGCCGCGAGCGCACCGTCGTCGACGGTCGGCGGGACGATGAGGATGGGCCGCGCATAGGCGTCGACCAGCGCGGTCATCATCGCCGGCGGGACACGGCGCGGCAGCCCGGGATCGACCGCTGCGAGGATCGCTCTGACGTGGTCGTCGACCGGCACGTCCCGGTGCGTGGCCCAGATCCGACTGAGATAGCTCCCCGATTCGTCGTAGGCGCGATCGAGTGCCGCCGCGGACACCGGCATGCCGGCGGCCGCCAGCAGGGGCTCGAAATCCGCCAGGCGGCGCTTCTTATAGCGGTTGTCGCTCGCCGGACCGTCGAAGAGTAGCGTACCCCAGAGGTCGATCGTGATGGTTTTGACCTTCATGCGATCACGCCGTGAAGTTCGGGCGACGCTTTTCCAGATAGGCGCTCATCCCCTCGACGGGCTCGCCGGTCGCGTATGCCGTGGCGAACGCGTTGATCCCGTGGCGCACCGCGGTCGGGAGATCGCTCTCTCGCCAGCGCACGATCAGCTCCTTCTGGAGCCGGATCGCCTCGGGCCCGGCCGCGAGGATCGCCGCCGCCAGCTCCTCCGCGGCTGGACGCAGACGGTCATCCGGCACCACGCGGTTCACGAGACCCCAGTCGAGCGCCGTCGCGGCGGTGATCGGCGCGCCCGTCAGCAACATCTCCGCGGCGCGGCCGGGCCCGACCATCGGCGGCAGCAACGCCGCCTGGATGACCGAGGGCACGCCGACGCGCACCTCGGGCAGGCCGAACGAGGCGCTCGCCGCCGCCACCCGCAGATCGCAGGCCAGCGCGAGCTCGAACCCGGCACCGAGGCACGGGCCGTTCACCGCTGCGATCACCGGAAACGGCGCCCGATGCACCACGGTGATGGCGTCGTGGAGCGCGGTGATCAGCTCTCTTGCCCGGCCGACGTCGAGATCGCGCAGGACGCGCACGTCCATGCCGGCCGTGAACGCGCGGCCGCTCCCGACGACCACCGCCAGGCGCGTCGAGCGGTCCGCCGCGAGCGCGTCGAACGATTCGCGCACGGCGCGGATCAGGGTCGGTTCGAAGAGGTTGAGCGGGGGGCGGTCCAGCGTGCACCAGACCGCGGCCCCTACCCGATGGATCGTGAGCGGGGACGCCACTAGTACCGGCGCATCGCGGGATCAACCGTGCGGGCCCAGTAGTCCAGCCCGCCGCGAAGGTTCTTCACGCTCTTGAAGCCGCGCTGGCGGAGGTAGTCGGCGACCGCCGCGCTCCGGACGCCTTGATGGCAGTAGACGACGATCTCGTCGTCGGGATTCAACTCATCCGCCCTGAGCTCGATCTCCTCGATCGGGATGTGCACGGCATTCTCGAGCCGGCAGAGCCGCGTCTCCCAGTCCTGGCGCACGTCGAGGAGGAGCGGTCGATCATTCCCGGCCAGGCGCGCCTTCAAGTCTTGCGGGGTGATCTCGTCCATACCTTGCTCCGCTAGCGGGGCGCCCGACGCCCGACCAGAAAGTCCACGAGCCAGCCGTTCACCGCCTCCACATGCTCGATCTGCGGGAAATGTCCGCACGCATCGACCCAGCGAACCGCCGCGTGCCGCAGCACCCCGGCGATTTCCGCGCAATGCTCCGCCCGCACGACGCGGTCCTGGCGACCGTGGATCAGCAACACCGGCAGCTGGAGCGTCGCCAGCGCACGTCGATAGTCGCCGGCGTGAGTCTCGAAGTCGATCCGCACGTCGCGCAGCGTCGCCAGATAGGCGGCGCGCGCCGCGGCGTCCGTGCGGACCGAGTACCCGTGGTCGATGAAGAAGTCGACCTCGCGCCGGTCGGGCGCGTAGAAACAGCGGGCGAGAGCGGCCTTGTAGAGCTTCGCGCACCCGCCGAGCGACAGTACCTCGCCGAGGCCGCGGAGCGCGACGAGTCGGTAGATCCACGACGGACGATAACCGCATCCGGGGACCACGGCGCCGACGAGCGCCAACCGCTCGACCCGCGACGGGTGCGTCAGCGCGAGCGTGATGCCAACCGCGCCGCCGAGCGAGTGCCCCACCAGCGACGCCTGCGCGAGCCCGAGCGCGTCCATGAAGCCGCGGAGCGCGCCGGCGAAGTACGCGAGGCGGTAGCGCGTGCGTGGCTTCGCGGAGTCGCCGAACCCCGGCAGGTCGAGGGCGAAGACGGTCGCCCGGCTGGCCAGCGGGAGGACGTTGTGCCGCCAGGATTCCGCGAACCCCCCTAGACCGTGGACAAGGATGACGGCCGGCCCGCGACCTTCAACGACATAGTGGAGGCGGAGCCCGTCGACCTCGCCGCCTCGAAGCTGCAGTTCCGGCATGGGGCTACGATTCTACCAGAGGTTTTTCAGGTGAACAGGTCACGGGGCGAGGGATTGGCCCGTATCGGTTGGCGCAGGAGCCGCTTCAGCATGAGGGCGTTCTGGACCGGATAGTCGCGGTTGTTGTTGTTGAAGGAGATGAAGACCTCCTCGGCCTCCTCGCTCACTCCCTCGATCTCGGGCAGAAACTCCCGCAGCTCCGCCTCGCTGTAGAGATAGTCGTACTTCTCCCGCACCGTCGGCTCCTCCCCGCGGAGCTGGCGGAGCCAGCCGTGCGCATTGCGGCCGTGCAGACGGAAGACGGCCGTTGGCGCGGTCACCGTCGTCACCCGGGGCACGGTGTGGCCCGCCGGCGCGTCCACGATCACGTGCGCCAGACGCGCGCGGCTCAACGCGCGCAGCGTCTCGTCGGTGTGATCGGGCAACCACGAGCGGTGGCGGAACTCGATCGCGATCGTCCACCCCGGCAGTCGCTCCGGCAGTGAGGCGAGATAGTCGAGGCGTCCAGGTTCGAAGTGGACCCACGGCGCGAACTGGAACAGGACATAGCCGAGTTTTCCGGCCTCCGCGATCGGGCGAAGGGCAGTTCGCACAAGCCGGAAGGCGCGATCGAGTGCCTCGGGCGGAAAGCTCGACGCGTCGATCTCGCCGCGACGTGTGCGTGGGGGGCTCCGCGGCAGGAGGGCGGCAAGGTCCGCGGGCACGGTCTCTGCCCTGGGGTGATGGCCAGTCAGGAGCGAGTACGCCTTGACGTGGAAGACGAAGCCCGGCGGCGTGCGCTCGACCCAGCGCAGCGTGTTCCTGATGTCGGGGATCGCGTAGTAAGAGCTGTTCACCTCCACGCCGTCGAACACGCTCGCGTAATAACGAAGCCGCGATTCGGCCGTCATCGACTTCCGGGGGTAAAAGGTCCCGGCCTCGATGAGCGCCGGATCCGCCCACGCGCAGATCCCGACGCGGATTTGCTTGCTCAAGCTAGACGATCTTCTCGTAGATGCCCGGCGGGATCACGCGGTAGACGTGGATCGGCTGGGAGACGTTCTTGAACGTCCTCTCGCCGAGGCTCTCCAGAACGAAGTAGGCGCGGATGCGCTCGGCGGTGGTGGGGCCGACGACGATCTCGCCGCCCTGAGCCGAGCCCGCGAAGCGCGCCGCCACGTTGGTCGTGGGCCCGGTGGCCGTGAACGTCCACCGCTGCCCCGCCCCGGAACCGAGCTTGGTGGCGCCGACCAGCGCCTCGCCGGTGTTGATCCCCATGTGGAGCTGGATCGGCGGAAAGATGCCGCCGTACTCTTCGTTCAGGGTGGCCGTCCGCTGATGGATGGCGAAGGCGGCGCGTGTCGCGTTCAGCGCATGGTCGGTCGAGCTCCGGTCGGACTGGAAGATGACCATCAGGCCGTCGCCGGCCGTCTCGTTCACGTCACCGTGCTGATTCTGGATGATCTCGAGGAAGCTCGAGAAATAGGTCTGGACGAGTTGATTGAGCTTTCTCGCCTCGAGCTGCTCGGAGAGCTTCGTGTATCCGGCGATGTCGAGGAAGACGACCGAGACCTCGACGGTCTTCTTCTCCAGCTCGGTCGCGTTCGGATTGTGCTCGAGGAGCTTCTTGACCGCGTCGGGAACGAATTTCGACAGCTCGCTCTTGAGCTGCTCGAGGAGCTCGAGCCGCTGCCGCGACTCCCGCAGGCTCTGGAGGGCGGTCTCCAGCTCCTTGTTCTTCGTCGCCAGCTCGGTGTAGGCCTTGGTGAGCCGTGATGTCATGTCGTTGAACGCGCCGCCGAGCTCGCCGATCTCGTCGCGGGCTCCGGGCGACGCCCGCGCCTCGAAGTCTCCGTCACCGACGCGCCGGGCGACGGCCGAGAGCGCGACGATCGGCCGGACGACGACGGAGCGCATCGCGATCGTCAGGACAGCCGCGGCGGCGAGGATCGTCAGCGCCGCGATGAGGAGCTGGCGGTTCCGGTGGCGTCGCACCTCGTTGAAGACGGGCTCCATCGAGGTCGCGATGCGTACCACCGCCCGCACCTTATGGTCGGAGCCGTGGCAGCCCTGACATTTCTCCTTGTTGAGGATCGGGTGATGGAGCGTGAAGAGCGAGACGCCGTTCTCGACCTCGAGGGACTCCTGCGTCTTCAGGGTCTCCACCGCCCGGGTGAAGAGCGGACTGGCCATCGCGGTCCCGGGCACCCGCTTCATCTTCGAGATGTTCTTCATGACCTCGTCCGAGAGCCCGGCGGCGCGCGCGACCTCGGTGGCGGTCGCGAGGTCGGTGAACGCCTCGACGCCGTTGCGGCGATAAATCATCAGTGCCTCGAGCGGCGCCGCATCCTCCGCCAGCTGCGCTCGCAGCTCCCGCTGCTCCTGGAGGAGGCTACGGATGACGTCCGGCCGCTCCTGCAGCATCGCCGCTTCGATGCTGGCCACCACCGTCTGAGTGAGTCGCCTCACCGCCTGCTTGTTCTGCTCGACCAGCGCCGCCGACTCGCGCTGGATCGTCACGATTGTCGAGACCCCGAACCCGACGATCAGGACGGCCACGATGAGCACGGTGATCTTGAGCGCCAGTCGGGGACGAAACATCCTGCTCGGTGTCCTCCTTGTAATGCGTGCCGGCATTATAGGCCCGGTGTAGAATTCGCACGATGGCCGGACCGCACGACGGCTTCGAAGAGTTCGAGGCGACCAGCCTCTATTGTCCGCGCTGCCGGCGCGCCACGCCGGCACGCAAGAAACTCCTGCTGGTCCTCCCGTCCGGCAGTAAGTACGACTACGTCTGCGCCGAGTGCGGCACTGCCGTCGGCGCCAAGATGGACAACGATCCGACCGAATTTCATCGGACGATCCCGTCTCCGCCCCGACGCCTTCCCGGTCGCCTCCGCTGAATCTGTCGTCGCCGTTCTCGACAACTCTGCGTCGTTTCAGCCCGTTCCCGTCGTGTCGGAGCAGGGCCCTGCCGGTGGTGGATATCCGGATAGAACCAACATCCTGTTGCGTGGCCCCATCGGCGTATGCAATACTACCTTTACTTCTCTTTCACCTTCCCTCTAGAGCAGCGAGACGCAGGCCGCGGAGCGAAACAGTAAGGAGGGCTGTATGCGCAGACTGAACAAAGTGCTTGCGAGCGTGACGTTGGTTGGCGTGATCGCCCTCGGGAGCGTCGTACTGACGCGCCAGGTCCTGGCGGTTGCTGGCGAGGCCAATGCAGAGCGGTTGAATCGCGCGATTCTCGCGTACATCGCGGAAAAGAATCCGGTCGCGCCCATCAAGGCCTTCCAGCGCTTCCCCAATGTGCTGTTTGCCGAGACCGAGCGCACGAAAATCGACCACTGCCTGGCGCTCGCGCAAGCAGAAGTGGAGTCGGAATTCCGGCACGACGCCGTCGGCGACGCGGGCGAGGTTGGATTGTTCCAGACCTTGCCCTCGACGGCGGCGCTGTTCGAATCGACCGTCGGCCCCTTCAAGCGCCCGGTCCTCAAGGGCCAGCGCGACCTCGGTGACCTGGCCATCCCCACGGTCAGCACGCAGTTCGCGATGGCCTATCTCCGAGACATCATGACCCGCAAGCCAAACATCAAGGACGCCCTCACCGAGTACAACGGCGGCCCCGCCGGGCGCCATCCGCACTACTACCGTATGGTGATGGGCACCTACGTCGAGATCCTGGAGCGCACAGAGCTGAAGTGCCGCTACCAGGCGGCGCCGAAGCGACCGCCGGTCATGGCGCTTCTGTCGCGCGTCTAGTTGGACATTTGAACATCGGGGGGAGCGAGCGCCGCTCCGTTCACGCCCGAGGAGCGGGGTAGACGCCCGATAGTCCCGCAACGCCCCGGGCAGTCCCGGCCGGGGCGCAGGTGCGCGTCGTAGCGTTCGGCTAGACTCCCGGTAGCATGCAGCTGATCGGGCTCGCGGTCATTCGCACTCTCAGCCTCGCTCTTGCGGCGCTCGCCGTTCGCCTATCCATTTCTGAATGGAAACGAACACGCATAGACAAGAGTGATTCGGCGCGCCCTTTTCGTCTGTATTCAGCACCACATCCGGAGAAGTGCGAGTGCCTGAGACTGCGACTTCTTGCGCGCCGAACTATTCACTCGCGCATAGTGGGCGCCCGTCACGCGCTCGCTACATCCTCCCCCGTTGGTTCGCAACACCCTAATTTCATGGATGTTTTCGGGCGATGGCCCCTGTCGCGGTCCGGCGTGGCCCATAACATGCAGCCCGTGGCGAGATTGATTCGCCGAGAGGAGGCCGGACGATGCCCCACATGAGGAAGCAGAGAGTCGTGAGTTTTATGCTCGTCGCCGCACTCGTAGCCGGTTGCGCGGCTCACAGGCCCGCGGCGCCGGCCGCATGGAGCAGCCCGACGACGGCGGACGGACGTGCGCTCGCGACGGACGATGAAGTAGGCGCAATCGCCGCGAATATCTGGTACGCGCCTGGGCGCGCGCTCTTGTGTGGCGGGAGCGGAATCATGGCAGGCTTCATTATGACTGTTACCTTGGGACAGTCCTACGATTCAGCATCTGAACTGATGCATGGTGGCTGCGGCGGACCGTGGATAGTTCGTCCGGTCGACATTCGGCAGGCCGTTCCGTAGCTGGTGCGGTCGGCGGGCGGTGCCGGCCGGGCGGCGTCACAGCGCGTCGATCCAGCGGGCGAGCGTGAAGTCCTTCGGGGTGAGCCCACCGTCGGAGTGGGTCCACACGGAGATCGTGACCTCGTTGTAGCGGATCGTCACGTCGGGATGGTGGTTCGCTCGCTCGGCGATCGCCGCCACCCAGTTGACGAAGACCATCGCCTCTCGGAAATCCCGGAAGCGATACAGCCGCTCGATCGCCGGGCCGGATCGCTTCCATCCGGGCGTCCGGGCCAGCTCGGCCGCGATCTCGGCGTCTTCGAGCAGGCTCACGGCCGCAAGCGGCGCCGGATCGTCGGCATCCAGTCCTCGAGCGACCGCGTCTTCCTGCCCCTGACCTTCGCCTGGTCATCCCACCGCCGCAGCGCCAGCGCGTCGCGCAGCCACCGGTGCTCGGCGAATCGGGCGGCGTCGCTCGGCGACATGACGCCTCCCTGCAGCCGGAGCGTGTGGCGAGAGACGGGCGAGAGGCGCTCGAAGTACTCCGGCTCGGTGGCGCAGAGATAGCGTTTCGCGTCGGCGTGCATGCGCACGCACCAGGCCACACGCTCGGGCACCCAGGGCGCGAGCAACTCGGCGCCGACTTCGTGATGCCCACGTGCGCTCGATCCGACGGGCGCCCGCTCCGTCGTGTCGGAGACGAGCGACTGATCGACCGCGTAGCGGCCCACGTCGTGCAGCAGGCATGCAAGCTGCAACTCTTCGTCGGCGCCGCCTTCGCGGGCGAGCTCGGCGCACTGGAGCGCGTGCTCGAGCTCGGACACGACCTCGCCCCCGTATCGGGTCGCCGCGGAGCGCGCCAGCGCGTCGAGCAGCCGGTCGGCCAGCGCGGTCATGCCCGCGCGAACTTCTGCAGCGAGCGAATCTCGCGCGGCGGGCTCAGGGCCTTGCCGCGCGCCGTCCACGAGACCTCGGCCACGTACAGGTCGCCGCGCGAGTCGACGACGCAGCCGTGCGGGGCGATGAATTCGCCCGGCTTCTCACCGAGGAAGGGGCCGCCGATCCGGCCCACCAGGTCGCCTTTGAGCGTCACGATGCTCACACGGGCGCCGAGATTGGGCACCTGGGCGCTCACCGGCAAGTCCGGTGGGAGTTCACCGACAAACAGCAGGCCGTCGTTTCCCCGATCGGCGAAGAGCCCGCACGGACGGAAGAGGTTGTTGATCTGGGCGAGGTACCGGCCCTTACCGTCGAAGACCTGGACGCGATGATTTTCACGGTCCGCGACGTACACGCGCCCCTCGGCGTCGGTCGCGATGTTGTGGGGAATGTTGAAGCACCCCGGATCGGTCCCGGGCTCGCCCCACGAGAAGAGCAGGCGCCCCTTCGGATCGTACTTGTGGACGCGCGAGTTCCCGTAGCCGTCGGACACGTAGACGTCGCCGGTACGCGGACAGAGCGCCACGTGCGTGGGACGGTTGAAGGGCTTGCCCCCGTGGAGCGCCGAGGGCTTGTCGGGATCGCCGAGCGTCAGGAGCAGCTTGCCGTCGGTCGTGAACTGTCTGACGGTATGGTGCAGATCGTCGGTGAGCCAGAGCGTTCCATCGGGTCCGATCGTGATCCCGTGGGCGCGCCGGAACACGCCTTCTCCCCACGACCGGAGAAATTTTCCGTCGCGGTCGAACACGATGACCGGGTGCGGACCCCGATTGAAGACGTGGACGTTGTCCTGTGCATCGACGGCGACGCTCGTCGCCTCGACGAACGACCACCCCTCGGGTAGTCGTCCCCAGCCCTCGATGGGACGGTAGTTCACAGGTATGACCTCCTCGCTCCGCGCCTATACTGCCACAACACGATGACGGCGCCTATTGGCCTCTCCGTCAAACGCCGGGAAGACCGTCGCCTGCTCACGGGCCGTGGCCGCTACGTGGACGACGTGCGGCTGCCCCACCTCTGCCACGCGGTGATCGTACGGAGCCCGCACGCCCACGCGCGCATCGTGGGGGTCGATGCGCGGCGAGCGACTACCCTCCCGGGCGTCCTCGCGGTCCTTACGATCGCCGACCTGCCGGAGTGCGCGGCGGCGGTGCCGTCCCTCGTGACCTCGCCGAGGTTCCGGCCGTACGTCCAGCCCGCCCTCGCCGGGCCGAAGGTCCGCCACGCCGGCGAGGCGGTGGCCGTGGTGGTCGCGGACGACGTCTATCGCGCCGCCGACGCCGCCGAGGTGTTGGACGTTCGCTACGCGGTGCTGCCGGCCGTCGCGACGGTCGAGGCCGCGCTCGCGAAAGGCGCGGCGCGTGTCTTCGACGAATGGCCCGACAACGTCGCGGGCCCGTCCGCCGGGGCCGCCGGCGATGTCACCCGGGGGTTCGCCCGGGCGCACGTGGTCGTCGAGGCGCGACTGAGCGTGCCGCGCGTCGCCGCGATGCCGATCGAGCCCCGCGGCCTGCTGGCCCAGCCCGATGCGCCGGACGGCCGGCTGACAGTGTGGGCGTCGACACAGGTGCCGTTCGCCGTTCGGGCGGCGGTCGCCGCGGCGCTCGATCTCGCGGAAGAGCAGGTGCGCGTGATCGCGCCGGACGTTGGGGGCGGCTTCGGAGCCAAGGGTCACGTCTACCCCGAAGACGTTCTGATTCCCGCGGTCGCGCGCCGGCTGGGCCGGGCGGTGAAGTGGATCGAGACCCGTCGCGAGCACTTTCTGGCGACGGCGCCCGACCGCGACCAGCACCATCAGCTGCGGCTCGGCGTGGACCCTGACGGCGCGATCACCGCGATCGAGACGACCTTCACCCGAGACGGTGGGGCCTATCCCGTCCTCGGTGACGTGATCACGCTGAACACGATCAACCACCTGCCCGGGCCCTATCGCGTCGCGCACCTCAAGGGATCTGCCGTCAACGTGGTGACCCACAAGACCTTCACCGGTGCTTACCGAGGTGCCGGACGCCCCGAAGTCGCCTACGTGCTCGACCGGCTTCTCGACCGCGCGGCGCGACGGCTGCGCATGGACCCCGCAGAGCTACGGCGTCGCAACCTCATCCGCTTCGACGAGATGCCCTACACCACCGGCCTCCGGTATCGTGACGGCATACCGATCGTCTACGATCCGGCCGACTACCGCGCCGCGTTCGACCGCTTGCTCGGCCGCTTCGGGTACGACGAATGGCGTGCCGCGCAGAAGGGGCGGCGCGCCTCGCCGAGGCCGATCGGTATCGGGTTGTCGGCCTATCTGGAGGGCACCGGCATCGGCCCGTTCGAAGGCGCCGACGTCAGGATCGACCCGAGCGGATTGGTCTACCTCCAGATCGGCGTGTCTTCGCAGGGCCAGTCGCACGAGACGACCCTGGCGCAGGTGTGCGCGGCCGAGCTCGGCGTGGACACGGAGCGTGTCGTCGTCGTGGGCGGCGACACCGCCGTCCTGGGCTACGGCAACGGTACGATCGCGAGTCGCGTCGCAGCGGTGGCGGGACCGGCCGTCGCGCGCACCTCGCGCGAGGTGGCGCGAAAGGCGCGGCTGGTCGCCGGTGAGCTGCTCGAGTGCGCGCCGACCGACGTCGTGTTCGCCGACGGCCGGGCGCACGTCGCCGGCATGGCCGGACGCAGTATCGGGCTCGGCGAGCTGGCGCGCGGATCGCTCCGGAGCCCGACACTCTTGCTGGAGGGCGCGCCGGGGCTCCACGCCTGCGCCTTCTTCCGGCCGGAGACCGTCACGTGGGCGTTCGGCGCGCACGCCTGCGCTCTCGAGGTCGACGTCGAGACAGGCGCGCTACGGCTCCTGCGTTACGCGGCCGTGCACGACTGCGGCCGCCCCCTCAATCCAATGGTCGTCGAGGGCCAGCTCCACGGCGGGATCGTTCAGGGGATCGGCGCCGCGCTGGGCGAAGAGCTGATCTACGACGGCGGCGGACAGCTCTTGACGGGCTCCCTGATGGACTACGGGGTGCCGAAGGCCGATGAGGTGCCGCCTCTCGACGTCGTCGCGCTCGATTTCCCGTCCACCCGCAACGAGATGGGCATCAAGGGCGTCGGCGAGAGCGGGATCATCTCGCCGGTGCCGGCGATCGCCAACGCGGTCGAGGACGCGCTGACCGACCGCGACGTCGCGATCGAGCGCGTGCCCCTCACGGCCGCCAGCGTTTGGCAAGCGCTGCGACGCGCTCAGCGGCCGTCCGGATCTCGGTAGTGCCGGAGGAGGTAGAGGAGCAGCTTCTCTTTGTCCTCGGGCGGAATCGGCGCCCCGTACTTGATCATGCGGTCGAGCGTGTCGGACCAGCCCCTGGGGCCGAAGCGCTGCTGCACCGCGACCTCGACGCTGTGACAGATCACGCAGCGCATAACCAGCTCCCAGCCCGGCGTCTGGGGGATCGGCGTGTTCTGGGCGGACGCGAGCGCGAAGCGAAGGCCCAACGCCATCCCGGTGGTCAACGCCAGGACGGCCGCTGTCCGCAGGCTACGCCACATCAACCTTGACAGCGTGGATCACGTTCCAGCGGTAGCCGAGTCGGTTGAACGCGCGACTCGTCGGCTGGATGCGACCAAGGCTGTCGGACGCCCGCGCCATCACCGTGTGGGCGCCCGGCTTCGCGTCCCATTCCGCCTCCCACTTGCGCCAGGAGTAGCGGTCCCAGCGACCGGTGAACGTCCCCGGCGACCAGCTCTGGCCGCCGTCGGTCGAGACGTCGACACCGGTCAACTCGCCCTCGCCGCTCCACGCCCAGCCCCACACGGTTGTCCTCCCTGCTGGCAGCTTGGCGCCTTCTGTCGGGCCGACGATGACGGATTTCACCTCGAGCGACTGGAGCGAGTAGATTTCCTTCTCGTTGTCGGCCCGCGGCGCCGTGTAGTTCGACTTCATGTAGAAGCCGTCGAACTCGTCGGCGAGGACGATGATCCGCTCGAGCCACTTGACGGACGCCGAGCCGACGAACCCGGGGACGATCGCGCGCGCCGGGCCGCCGTGCAGGTGCGGAAGCCGTTTGCCGTTCATCTCGAGCGCGATCATCGTGTGCGGCTCGAGCGCCTTCCAGATCGGGACGCTGCGGATGAAATCCGGCGCCTGCGGCGTCGGCGGCTTGTCAAGGCCGTCGAACGCGACGTGCCGGCCGGTCGGCCGCGGCCGGGCCAGCGACAGCACGTCGGCGAGCCGCACGCCTTTCCACGCGGCGTTCCCGACGGCGCCGTTCTCCCACTGGATGCCCGAGGCCCGCGGCTTGTGGAAGGAGCGACCGTTGCCGGCGCATTCGAGGGTCACGTCCTGCGTGAACATGGAAAGCTTCTGCAGATCGTCCAGGCGAAGGACGAGGGGGTTGTCCACCTCGCCCTCGATTTTCACCGACCACTGCGCAGGGGCGATCGGTGCGGCGTCGTAGTTGTTACGGACGAAGAACACCTCGTCCGGCGTGTGGTAGGCGGTCAGGTCTCCGAGCCGCGCCTCGAGGTTGATGGGACGCGGGCTCCGTACGATGAGCCGGTCCTTGCCGGGAACGAGCGCGGCGGGTTGTTGGGCGCGCGCGCCGGTCGCTCGAAGGAGCGCGATGGCGGCGCCGCTGGCGATCAAGAAACCCCGTCGTGTGGTGGTCATGGGTACCCCCTTGCGCGCGCCAATATTACACCCCGCATTTGCCGTTCCACCCTGCGGCGCGCGCGCCGCGTATAACTTAGCGAGATGGACGAACGCACATTCGCCCGCGTCGTGGAGGCATACGCTCGCCGGCTGTACGCGGTGGCGTACCGGCTGCTCGGCAACCGGGCCGACGCGGAGGACGCCGTCCAGAGGGCCGTGCTGAAGGCCTTCGAGGCGCGGGCGTCCTATGCGCCGCGGTGGGCGGTGTCCACCTGGCTCTATCGCGTGCTCACGAACGTCTGCATCGACGAGCTGCGCCGGCGCCGACGCACGCCGCCCGAGCCGCTCCCCCGCGGGCGACCGGGCTCAGCGGTGGAGCGCCTCGATCTGACGCGCGCGCTGGAGACCGTTCCCCGCGAGGCGCGCGTGCTGCTGGCGCTCCACTACGTAAATGGTCTCGGCTACCCGGAGCTCGCAGCGATCAGGGGAATTTCCGTCAACACGGTCAAGAGCCAGCTCGCACGGGGCAAGGCAATCCTGAAGCGAGCGCTGGAGGAATAGAGACATGGATCGTATCGACGTCATGCTCGAAGAGTTCTTCGCTCCCGAGGCTCCGCGCGATCTCGCGTCGCGGCTTCTGGGCGGTCTCCGCGCCAGGCGGGTCGAGCTCGAGGCGCTGGCCGACAGGTTCAGGATCGAGGCCACCGAGCGTGGTGTGGCGCGGCTTCGCCCGGGACGCGGCAACCACGGCGCGTCCGCCCGCGCTCGCGCCCACGCCGAGCGCGCACGGCAGGAGCTGCGCGAGTACCTGGCCGGACACCGGACGTTCTTCACGGTGGCGGTGGACCTCGCGGGCGTGGCCGACTTCCAGGCCCGCGTGCTCGCCGAGGCCGTGCGCATTCCGTTCGGCGAG
>WNGA01001401.1_pt1 | contig 37140 bp, 36 predicted proteins | sample 5400061 | NCBI WGS metagenome assembly WNGA01 (sample SAMN13153366, study PRJNA577476) | soil metagenome | isolation source: 100 cm soil or saprolite under grassland replicate 2 | place: USA:California | collected 2016-06-15
GGCGAGGGTCCAACCTAAAGTCTGTATGAGGATCTTTCTGTGAGCCCAAAGAAGGAAACGCAGAAGTCCGCCAAGCGTACCACCGCGATCGGGAAGAAGTCCAAGGGCTTCACGGACGAGGAACGCGCCGCGATGAAGGAGCGCGCCCGCGAGCTGAAGGCGGACGCGGCGGACGGGGAGAGCGCCGTGCTCGCGAAGATCGCCGCGATGCCGGAACCGGACCGCGCCATGGCCAAGCGGCTCCATGCGATTATCAAAGCCAGCACGCCAGCCCTCTCGCCGACAACCTGGTACGGGATGCCCGCGTACGCCAAGGACGGCAAGGTCGTCTGTTACTTCCAAAACGCGCAGAAGTTCAAATCGAGGTACGCGACGTTCGGCTTCAGCGACAAGGCGCACCTCGACGACGGCACCCTGTGGCCGGTCGCCTTCGCGCTGCAGGAGTTGACGCCCGCCGCGGAGGCAAAGATCGTCGCGCTCGTGAAGCAGGCGGTGAGATAAGGATATGACGCTATGACCACTGGACAGCTGATCGGGAAATCGCTCCAGGCATCCCTCACCGTGAAGGACCTGCAGAAGAGCATGACGTGGTACGTCGACGTCCTGGGCTTCAAGCTTGACCGCAGAATCGAGCGGGAGGGCACACTCCGCGGTGTCGCGGTGTCAGCCGGGGATGTCCGCATCATCCTCAACCAGGACGACGGGGCGAAGGGGTGGGATCGCATCAAGGGCCAGGGCTTCTCTCTCCAAATCACGACAACCCAGGACGTGGATGAGATCGCGCAGCGGATAAAGGAGCAGGGTGGCGCTCTCGAAACGGAGCCCAAAGACATGCCGTGGGGTGCTCGCGCGTTCCGGTTCCGCGACCCCGATGGCTTTCGGTGGTCGATCTCGAGGCCCAATGCAACTTATTCGCGAGCTTGAACGGACCCGAGACGAGACCCTGCGGTGTTTCTCGCTCGACCAGCGCGACCTCGCGCGCAGCTACGGCCCAGGCAAGTGGTCTGTCAGCTATATCCTGCATCACCTCTCCGATAGCGAGACGGTGTTTTTCGATCGCATCCGTCGTGTGCTCAGTGAGCCGCGTCCGGTGTTATGGGTGATGGATCAGGATGCGTGGGCGAAGGGACTCGACTATGCGCACGTGCCGTTGGACCTCTCCCGGCAGGTCTACGAGTCGGTGCGCAACGCCATCATCTACTATGCGGGTGTGCACTATGAGCGGAGCGGCCACCTGGAGTGGGTGCATAGTGTCGACGGGGTGCGCACGTTGCGGGAGGAATTCGACAAGGTCGCCGCGCATAACGAACATCACCTGAGCCAGGTTCGGTTGGCGCTGGGGCGTCCAGCCGCCTGACCGAACCCTGGACTAGGCCGCTGCAGGAGCAACGTGCCCACACCCATCTCACACGCCGCGGTCGGCTTTGCCATCGCCGCCTGGACGCAGCCCCGAATGCCCACGCGCCGCGTGGGCATCGTCGCCGCGGCGTGCGCGGCACTGCCGGACATCGATGCGATCGGGTGGCCGCTGCATATTCCCAATACGTCGCTATTCGGCCATCGCGCCATCACGCATTCGCTGACGTTCGCGCTCGTCGTCGCCGTCGCGGCCACACTCATCTGCTTTCGTGGCAGCCAGTGGACGCAGGTACGTGGGCGGATGGCCATCGTGCTCGGCCTCGCGCTCGTCTCCCACGCCTGTCTCGACGCGCTCTCGACGTACTCAGTCGGCGTGGAGTTCTTCGCCCCCTTTTCCCAGCAGCGATTTCGCTTTCCCTGGACCCCGCTGGGCGCGCCAGGCGGGAGTGTCCTGGGCCAACTCGCCCAGGAGGCTATCTTTATCCTGCTGCCCGCCGTGCTCGTCGGGTGGCTCGGCATCAAGGCCCGGCGCGCTGCAGCAGGACCGCCCGCGACCACATCCACGGCATGCTGACCAGTGCGATGGCGTTCCAGGCCAGCAGGAAGAAGCGCATCTGGGAATTACTATAGGGCCGGCTGCGCCACAGCACGGTGGCATCGACGACAAACCACGCCGCGCTCACCAACAGGAACCCGGCCAGCGCCTTCGCACCAAAGAACCGCACGACCAGTCCCGCTTCCACCAACATCAGCACCGCCATCAATAATTTGGCGGGCACCCGGCCGATCATGGTGGCCGTGGTCCGCCGGCCGGCCGCCCGGTCAGGCTCCAAATCCATCACTTCGCCGAACACGTGCGAGTGCATGGCAAACAGCGCGCCGAAGAGCAGCGTCGCCCCGGGGAGCAGCGGGACGTCGTTGATCCAGCTGCTCAGCAGAAACACGAACAGATAGCCTGCCTGGTTCAGGATCTCGAGCGGTGGGCGGGCCTTGAAGCCATAGCGCGGCCAATTATAGAGCGCCGCCGCGGCCATCATGCCGGTGAAGCACAGCAGCATCTTGGCGCCGCCGAGCACGCTCAGGGTGACCAGGAAAGGCAGCTGCACCAGTGCGATGCGGGCCGGCAATCCGCGCAGTTGCTCGCGCGTGCCGCGCGCGCCGAACAGAAAGGTGCCTTTGCGGGGATTGAGGCGGTCGGCTTCGTAGTCCACGATGTCGTTCCAGCCGTAGAGCAAGAGCCCCATGGGAAAGCTGACGTACGCAGCACCCAGCCAGAACGCGACCGAGTGAAAGACATCGCGTTGCCCTAGCGGCAGCATGTAAAACGCGATGGCCGTGAGCCACAGGCCCGGACGGGACGCCTGCAGCAGGAAGACTGCTTCCGAGCGAAGGGAGCTGCGGGAGATGCCCACGCGGGTCCGGTGACGTTAGCTTTACGCCCCATGCGCGACAAGCGCACCGTGGCGGTTCGCGCGGACACCTGCACGGAGGGTCGAACCATGTTTGACACCGGCACCGTGGTCCCCATCGCCTTCTTGTTGAGCGTTGCCTTCATCCTCGTCGGCATCACCAAGGTCTTCTCCGATGGGCGCACCCGTCGCCGGCTGATCGAGGCGGGCGCCTCACCGGAGCTGGCCCGGGCGATCGTGGCCGCCCCGAAAGACGATCCCGGTCTCTACAGTGCGCTGCGATGGGGAATGTTGACGGGGGCCGTGGGCCTTGCGCTCATCCTGATCCAGTTCCTGCCTTTCCGGTCGGAGGAGCCGATCGTCCTCGGCGTGATTCTCGTGTTCGCCGCCGCGGGTCTGCTCGGCTACTACGTCAGCGCGCGGCGGCTGGTTCGTTCGAAGGAACGAGGCGGCGCGGCCTAGCCAGCGCCCAGGTGTACACGCCCCGCAGCGTTCAACGCGCCGACCAGCGGCGGACCGAACTTTTACAACGGACTGCGGTGAGGGCGACTCGCGTTGTGAGTGCCTTCGGGCTTGCCCTGGGGACCGGCCTCGATCTGCCCGCGCTTGGCTACGAAGCCGTGAAGCACGTGGCCGGCGAGCGCGCGACGCACGTGTTTCTGCGCAGGCGAGCGAGCTGACCGTCCATGACCCCGTTGCCGTTCGTGCTGCCCTACGCACTCATCTTCTGGGCCATCTTCGCCTGGGCGTTCTGGCCGGAGTTCCAGATCGTGCGCCGCGCGGGGAAGTCCGTGCGCCGGGCGGATTCGCCGGACGCGGGGTCGTATCGCGTCATCGTGAACGCCATGGGGATCGCCTTCCTCGTCGCCTGGCCACTGGCCTGGGTGCCGGCGCTGCGGTTTCCGCAGCAGTGGGAGCTCACCGCCTTCATCGTTGGCCTGGTGTTCGTGACCGCCGGGAGTTTGCTGCGCCGGCACTGCTGGCGGATGCTGGGCGCTTCCTTTACCGGCGACGTACAGGCGCGCGCGGGGCAGCGGATCATCACCTCCGGCGCCTACACCCTCCTGCGCCATCCATCTTACACGGCCGGAATCGTCATGAATGCCGGCGCCGGGTTGGCGTTGGGAAGCTGGGCGAGCACGGCGCTGCTGGTGGGCGGCTCCCTCGCGGCCTACAGCTACCGCATCGCGGTCGAGGAGCGGGCCCTGCTGAAGGCGGTGGGGGAGCCGTATCGCGAGTTCATGCGCACCCGAAAGCGGCTCATTCCCTACATCTACTAGCGCGAGAGCCTTCAGCTTGCCGATGTGGCTCTCGGGGGGGCATACTGTGGCGCGGCTGAGCTCGGACCTGAACCCGGGAGTCGCTATGGTAGGCGTTCGCGCGTTGACCCGCGCGGCTGTCGTTGTGGTCCTGAGTGCCGGCGCCGCGGTATGGTTCGCGTGCTCCGACCGCCCGGCTGATTCCCTCACCGGTCCCTCAGCGTCCTCCCCACGCGCCACGCCGCTGCAGATGCCGGATCTCCGCGGCGCCCTCGCGGCGCAACGCCACCATACCGATGCGCTCCTCAAGATTCCGGGCGTGGTGGGCACGGCGGTCAGCGTACTGCCGGACGGCCGGGTCGGCGTGCAGGTCCTGTTGGAACGCGAGGGGATCGGCGGCCTCCCGGCGACGCTCGACGGGATTCCCATCCTGCCGAGGGTGACCGGCCGGATCATGGCCTTCAGCGATCCCACGAAGCGGCAACGCCCCGCGCCCCCAGGCTTCTCGGTCGGGCATCCGGCGATCACCGCCGGTACCATCGGGGCGCGCGTGCGGGATGGGACGGGTCGCGTGTACATCCTGTCCAACAACCACGTCCTGGCGAACTCCAACGGGTCCACGATCGGCGACCCCGAGTACCAGCCGGGGCCGTTCGACGGGGGCACCGCCGCCGACCAGATCGCGACGTTGTCCGACTTTCAGACGATCACGTTCACCAGCACCGCGAACAACACGATCGACGCGGCGATCGCCCTGTCCACAATCGACGTGCTGGACAATGCCACGCCCGCGGACGACGGCTACGGCCTGCCAAGCGCGCGAATCTACGGCGATGTGAACGGCGACGGAGTGTTCGACGACCCCAACGCGCTGCTCGGTCTCAACGTGCAGAAATACGGCCGCACCACGCGGCTGACGCACGGGCAGATCAGCGGCGTCAACGCGACCGTCCAGATCTGCTATCAGGTCTCGGGGTTCTCCTGCACCAAGGCCGCCCGCTACGTGGACCAGCTGATCATCTCCCCCGGCGGGTTCAGCGGCGGAGGGGACTCAGGCTCGCTGATCGTGACCGACGACGGGAACCTGAGTCCCGTGGCGCTGCTGTTCGCCGGCAGCTCCACGGTCACCATCGGCAACCGCATCGACCTGGTCCTGAACCGCTTCGGGGTCTCGATTGACGGCTTCGATCCGCCCACCGGTCCGTTCACCGATGTGGCCGTGACCAGGGTGACCGCGCCCGAGGCGGTGGTCGTGCAGGAGACCACCACCGTCGCCGTGACCGTGAAGAACTTCGGCAACCAGGATGTGTCGTCGTCCTTCGACGTGGTCCTGCGGGACACGACCGAGAACGTGACCGTCGGCACCCAGAGTGTGGCGGGGCTCGCCGTGGGCGCCAGCGCCACCGTCACCTTCGCCTGGACCCCCGGTTCCCCCGGCGCGCACGGCCTGGTGGCGAGCCACACCCTGGCCGACGATCGCGCCCCCAACGACCAGAAGGCCACGACCGTCACGGTCAATCCGCCGCTCACCGATGTCGCCGTGACCGGCGTGAGCGCGCCCGGCTCGGTGGTCGAGGGCCACGCCGCCACCGTGGCGGTGACGGTGGGGAACGTTGGGAATCAGAATGTCGGTACGAGCTTCATCCTCACCCTGCAGGACACGACCGCCGGCGTGACGCTCGGCAGTCAGACGGTCAGCGGGCTCGCGGTGGGCGCCAGCGCGACGCTCACGTTCAGCTGGAATACCACTGGCGCGGCCCTGGGCAGCCACACGCTGGTGGCGACCCACGACCTGACGGACGACAACGCCGCCAACAACCAGCGCTCGGCGGCGGTGACGGTGAATCCCAAGCCGATCGACATTGCCCTGACGAACATCACCGGCCCCGCCCGGGTGAATCAGGGCGAGACGGCGCACATCGGGGTCACGGTCAAGAACACGGGCGAGCGGGATGTCGGCGCCAGCTTCGACGTCGTCCTGACCGATGCGACGGACGGCACGACGATCGGGAGTCAGACGGTCGGCGGGCTCGCCCTGGGTGCGAGCACCACGCTCGACTTCGCCTGGAACACCGCCACGGCCGCCGTCACCGGGCATACCCTGTTCGCGCACCAGACGCTGGCCGACGCCAACGGAGGCAACAACACCGTCGGCATCGGGATCATCGTGAACCCGCCGGCCGTGGCCGACGTGGCCGTGACCGGCGTGAGCGCGCCCGCATCGGTGCCCCAGGGACAATCGATCGACGTCGCGGTCACGGTGGCGAACGTCGGGAATCAGTCGGTGGGGACGAGCTTTGTCGTCACGCTCCAAGACTCGACCGCCGGCGTCACCCTCGGCAGCCGGACGGTCACCAGCCTCGCCGCAGGCGCCAATGCGACGTTCACCTTCGCCTGGAACACCACGGGTGCCGCGCTGGGCGATCATACCCTGGTGGCGGCGCATAGCCTCTCGGACGCCAACGCGACCAACAACCAGCGCTCGACCGTGGTCGCGGTGAATCAGGAGGTGATCGATGTTGCCGTGACGAGCCTGACCGCCCCGGCGTCGGTGAACCAGGGGGATCCGGCGACCATCGGGGTCACGGTTCAGAACGTGGGCCAGCAGGATGTGACGACGGGTTTCGACGTCACCCTGACCGACGCCACGGCCGGCGCGACGATCGGCAGCCAGACGCTTACCGGGCTCACGACGGGCGCCGGCGCGACGCTGACGTTCACGTGGAACACCGCGAGCGCCGCGCTGGGGAGTCACACGCTGACGGCGGCCCACAGCCTGACGGACGCCAACGCCTCCAACAACCAGCGCTCGGCGGCGGTGACGGTGAATGCGCAGGTGACGGATATCGCCCTGACGAGCATCGCCGGCCCCGCCGCGGTGACGCAGGGGGACACGGCGCACATTGTGGTCGCGATCCAGAATGCGGGAGGGGCGCCGGTCAGCGCCGACATCCCGGTCGTGTTGACCGACGCGACGGCGGGCACGACCATCGGGACGCAGAGCGTCAACGGTCTGGCCTCGGGAGTGAGCGCCACGCTCGATTTCCCCTGGAACACCGCCGAGGTGACGATCGCCGGGCACACCCTGATGGCGCGGCAGATGCTGGCCGACGCCAACTCGAGCAACAATGCCGGCGCGATCGGGATCAGCGTGAACGCACCGAGCGTCCACGTGGGCAATCTCACGGGCGGCGCCGTCAGCAACGGGACCAGCTGGACGGCCACCGTGGTGGTCGCCGTGCACGACTGGAAGCACAATCTCGTGGACGGCGTGCTCGTGCAGGGGAGCTGGGGAGGCTCCAATACGGGTTCGTGCGTCAGCGGTGAATCCGGCGGGAACGGGACGTGCACGATCGCTTATGCGTCCATCCCGACCTCGACGTTCCTGGTATCGTTCGCGGTGAGCAGCCTGACCGCCACCGACTACGTGTACAAGTCCGCTGCCAATCACGACCCCGATGGCAGCAGTAACGGGACGACGATTTTCGTCAGGCGCCCGTGAGGATCGGAGGCATGATCGCACGCCCTGTGGCACTAGCAGACGACGGCGCGCGTAGGGGAGGCAGCCTCGACAGGATGTCGCGATGACCTTCAAGTCCAGGATCTGGTTCCCGATCGCCATCGTGCTGGCCGTCCTCAACGTGGTCGCTGTCGGGTTCGCGGCCGGGGATGCCGAGCCGGTGCATGCCGGGACTCATGCCGCGCTCGCGCTGGCGTTCGGGTTATGGGCCCAGCACCTGCGGCGGCGCACCGGTGGGAGCGCGTCCGAGGCCCGGGTGGACGTGCTCGACGCGGTGGACGCGCTCGACGTCGAGGTGAGCAAGCTGCGGCTGGAGGTGAGCGAGATGCAGGAGCGCCTGGACTTCGCCGAGCGGCTGCTGGCGCGGGGACAGGAGCCGCGGCGTGAGGGCCCGCCGCGCTAGGCGAGGCCCGGTGGTCTCGGCATAACGAAATGCGGCTGACGCCATCGCGGCGATCGTAGACCCGGTCAAGATGAATTACGAGATTCACGGCAACACAGCGCCGCACCTGCACGTGCACGTCTTCTCGCGCCACATCGGCGATCAGTTCGAGGGAGGGCCGATCGATCCTCGGGTGGCTCGGCGCCCGGCCTATGCGCCGGGCGAATTCGAGCGCTTCCGGGAGCGCTTGCGGGCGGCGCTCGCGGGGAGCGCGCCCTGACGTGCCTCCCCAGCCAACCTTACGGACCGAGCGCTTGCTGCTGCGGGCGTTCCGCCCCGAGGACGCGGCGGTGGTGCAGCGGCTCGCCGGCGCGCGCGAGGTCGCCGACACCACCCTGACGATTCCGCATCCCTATCTCGATGGCATGGCCGAGAGCTGGATCGCGGCGCACGCCGGGGAGTGGGAGCGGCAGGAGCGGCTGACGTTGGCCATGACCGCCGAGGCACTCGGCGTGATCGGGGCCATCGGCCTACATCTCCGGCCGGTCCATCGCCGTGCGGAGCTGGGCTACTGGGTGGGCCATCCGTTCTGGAATCGCGGCTATGCCACGGAGGCGGCGCGGGCGGTCATCGCCTTCGGCTTCGAGGCCCTGGGGCTCAACCGCATCCATGCCTCCCATTTCACCCGCAACCCCGCCTCGGGTCGCGTGATGGTCAAGGCCGGGATGCGGCTCGAGGGCACGTTTCGCCAGCACGTGCTCAGATGGGATCGTCCCGAAGACCTCACGCAGTACGCGATCCTGAAGACGGACCTGCCGCGAGACTAGACGGGGACGGGCCGGGAGGAGAGCTTACGCTCTCGTCCCGTTCCCGGGCCTTCTATGCGAACACTCATCCTTGCTGCGCTTACGCTGCCGATGACCACCGTATCCCTCACCGCCCAATCGTCCGCGACGCCCCCCCCGGTCGCGCCACCGGTCGCCCGTATCCAGCCCAAAGTCGATACGCTCAACGGCGAAGTCCGCGTCGACAATTACTTCTGGCTGCGCGAGAAACAGAACCCCGAGGTGATGTCATACCTCGAGGCGGAGAACGCCTACACCGCCGCCGGGATGCGGCACACCGAAGCCCTCCAGGAGCGCATTTACCACGAGCTGCTCGGTCGGATCAAAGAGACCGACCTGAGCGTCCCGTACCGCCAGGGTGGCTTCTGGTACTACACGCGCACCGAGCAGGGGAAGGCCTATCCCATCTACTGTCGCCGTCCGGGGACGCTCGACGCCCCTGAGCAGGTCATCCTCGATCAGAACGCGCTCGCGCAGGGCCACCGCTTTCACGCGCTGGGTGGGTTCGACGTGAGTCCCAACGGCGGTCTGCTGCTCTACCTCGAGGACACCACCGCCTTCCGCGTCTACACGCTGTACGTGAAGGATCTCGCCACCGGCCAGATCACCGACGCGATCCCCAACGTGTGGAACGGTACTGCCTGGGCGGATGACAACCGCACCTTCTTCTATATGACCGCCGACTCGGCGAAGCGCGGCAACGCCGTGTGGCGCCACGTGCTCGGCACGCCGCGCACAGCCGACGTGAAGGTTTTCCAGGAAGACAACGTGCTGAACAACGTCACCGTGTTCCGCGCGCGCAGCGGGAAGTATGTCTTCATCCCCGCCGACGGCTTCACGTCGTCGGAGTGGCGGGTGATCCCAACCGCGACGCCCACGGCCGAGCCGCGCGTCCTCGCGCCGCGGCGCGCCGGCGTCGAGTACGAGGTGGACCACGGCGACGGGTTCTTCTACCTCTACACCAACGACGGGGCCCGGAACTTCAAGATCGTGCGCATCCCGGAGGCGGACTTCTCCCCGGCGGGCTGGACCGACTGGCTGCCGGCACGGGACTCGGTGTTCGTCGAGGGGGTGGACGTGTTCCGGCGCTACGCGGTCGTGCGGGAGCGCTCGGGCGGCCTGCGCCGCCTGCGGGTCACGGACTTGCGAAGTAACCAGTCGCACTACGTCACCTTCCCTGAAGCCGCGTACGGCGTGTTCCCGGCGAACAACCCCGAGTTCGACACTCAGACGTTCCGCTTTTCCTACTCGTCGCTGGTGACGCCCAGCTCGGTCTACGACTACGACCTGGGGCGCCGCACCCGGGAGCTGAAGAAACGCCAGGAGATCCCCAGCGGGTATGACGCCACGCGCTACGAGGTGCGTCGGCTGATGGCGCGGGCGCGCGACGGGGTCCGGGTGCCCGTATCGGTCCTGTTGAGGCGCGGGACGCCCACCGACGGCACGCGGCCGCTGCTGCTCTACGCGTACGGCTCGTACGGCGCCACGACCGAGCCGACGTTCAACAGCAACGTGCTGAGCCTGGTGGATCGGGGCTTCATCTACGCGATCGCGCACATCCGGGGCGGGCAGGAGATGGGCCGCCAGTGGTACGACGACGGCAAGATGATGCACAAGCTGAACACGTTCCGCGACTACATCGACGTCGCCGAGGACCTGGTGCGGCGCGGGTACACGAAGCCGGACCGGCTGGTGGCGAACGGCGGCAGCGCGGGCGGGCTCTTGATGGGCGCGGTGGTGAACATGCGGCCCGACCTGTTCCGCGCCGTCGTGGCGGATGTGCCGTTCGTGGATGTGATCAACACGATGCTCGACGCGTCGCTGCCGCTCACCGCGCAGGAGTGGGAGCAGTGGGGCAATCCGCGGATCCCCGAGCAGTACGCGTACATGCGCCAGTACTCGCCCTACGACAACGTCGCGGCCAAGGCGTATCCGTGGATGCTGGTCACTACCTCGTTCAATGACTCACAGGTCATGTACTGGGAGCCGGCGAAGTGGGTGGCGAAGCTCCGGGCCCTGAAGACGGCTGCCAACCCGCTGTACTTCAAGATCAACCTCGCCGGGGGGCACGGCGGCTCGTCGGGCCGCTACGACCGCCTGCGGGAGATCGCCTTCCGCTACGCCTTCATGCTCGATGCGGTGGGGCTGGCGGGTGGGGGGGCGGCGACGGATTCGCGGTGAGAGTGTTGCGCCGAACGGCCCGGATGCACACCTTATTCGCGACCCATCACCCCTCACGGGAGGCTTCATGAATCTGCAAACGGGCATCATCGCCGGCCTCGCGCTCCTGCTGCTGATTCTCGTGATCAGCCGCGGCAAGTCCAAGAAGAGTGGCCCGGGTGGCTCCATGGGCGGCCCGCCGGCCTGATCCCGCCGTGAAGTGGTGATACCCGCCCTTTGCTACCACCGCATCGGCGGGCCGCTGGAGCTGGGGGTGACGCGCGTCGGGCGCTCGGTGTTCGAGCGCCAGATGCGCGCCTTGGCTGGCACCGGCTGGCGATCCCTCACCCTGACGCAGTTCGCTGACCGCGTACGACGTGGCGTCGGAGCGTCGGGGAACGAGTTTCTCCTCACCTTCGACGATGGCTACGCCTCCCTCGCCGACGTCGCCTATCCCCTCCTCGCCGATCTGGGCTTCACCGCGACGACCTTCCTGATCACCGATTTCGTCGGCAAAACCAACGCGTGGGACGCCCGCTACACGTGGCGGCGGCTGCCCCACCTCTCCTGGGAGCAGGTGGAACGGTGGCGCGCGCGGGGGTTCGACTTTGCCTCCCACACGGCCACGCACGCCCGGCTCACCTGGCTGGACGACGCCCGGGCCCAGGACGAGCTGGGCCGCTCGCGGCGGACCCTGGTGAAGCGCTTGGGTGAGGCGGTGGGGCAGGGCGTGGCGTATCCGTTTGGCGCGGCCGATGCGCGGGTAGTGGATCTGGCCCGGCAGGCGGGGTATGGCCTGGGCTTCGGGGGCGTGCGGGGCGATCACGGCGATCCGCTGCTCTTGCCGCGGGTGCCGACCTACATCTGGGACGCGGGGGACATCCCGTTCGGGCTGCGGCGTGATGGCATTGGCGCGATCGGCCGGTTCGTGGCGCACCTGGCGAACCGGTGCGCGGTGGGGACTTCACTGCTGAAGACTGTATTGCCGTACGGCCATACGGCCTTACGTTCCTAGTCCCTCCACTCCCGCCACCGCCATCCCCATCCCGTGGTATCCCTTGTCCACGTACACCGTCGTACCCGTGATGCCGCTTGCCAGCGGACTGCACAGGAACGCCGCGGTCACTCCCACCTCCATCGCCGTCAGCTCCTGCGGTAGCGCCGCGTTGGCGGCGTAATACTTCACCATCTTGTCGATGCCGCCGATGGCGCTGGCGGCGCGCGAGGCCAGGGGCCCCGCCGAGATCGTGTTGACGCGCAGACCGTACTTGCGGCCCGCTTCGTAGGCCAGAGTGCGGGTGTCGCTCTCCAGCGCCGCCTTGGCGGACGACATCCCGCCCCCGTACCCGGGAATGACGCGCTCGCTCGCCATGTAGGTGAGGGAGATGCACGCGCCCCCCGGGCGCATCAGGGGCCCCAGGCGCGCGACCAGCGCCGTCAGGGAGTAGGCGCTGACGCTCACGGCGGTGAGATAGCCGCCGCGGCTCGTCTCCAGCAGCGGCTTCTTCACCTCGGGCCCGTTGGCGAGGGAGTGCACCACGATGTCCAGGCACGGCTCGCCGAAGTCGGCGACCAGCCGTTGCCGGACGCCGGAGACGGAGAAGTCTCCCACGTCCTTGTAGCGCTTGTTGCCCCGGATGTCCTCGGGGGCATCGGCGAGGGTGTCGTAGGCGGCATCGAGTGGGTAGATCTTCTCGAACTGCAGCAGTGACCCGTCGGCGAGACGGCGCGAGGCGTCCATCTTGCCGCGCTCGAGCAGGTTCTGGAAGATGTTGAGCGCCGGCGGCCACGTCCCGGTGCAAACGGAGGCCCCCGCTTCCGCGAGCGCCTTGGCGATGGCGAAGCCGTAACCGCCGTCGTCGGCGATCCCGGCCACGAGCGCGCGCTTTCCCGTCAAGTCGATCTTCAGCATCCCCCCTCCCTCATACAAAGAACCTCGCCGCCACCGGAATCAGCTGCGGATGCCGGACCAGCGCGTGGGCGAAGACGCGTCCCAGCGTCCGTTTGTGAGACGGGATGCCGTTCACCGTGCGCGCCAGTCCGTTGAAAAACGCGTCATCCAGGTCCTCGAGCGCCTGCTTGATGCGGTAGTACTTGAGGTGGGCCTCGCCGAGCAGGTCCATCCAGTCCTTGTGGTAGCACGCGAGGCGGGACTCGCTCGTGTCTCCGGCGCGGATCGCCGCCGCCGCAGCGCGGCCCGCGAGCCGCCCCGATTTCATGGCATTGATGATGCCGCCCCCCGACAATGGATTCACCATGTGGGCGGCGTCGCCGCAGATCATCACGCCGTCGGTGTAGGTGCGTTTGAGGGTGGTGTGCACGATCACGCCGCCCACCGTGTACCCGGTGCGGGCGCCGCCCGGGTAGCGGCGCCGGATCCAATCGTCGAGGTACGCGCGGGCGTTGCGGCCGTCGCTCTTCAGGGCCACGATCCCCAAGCCGACGTTGGCCGAGTGCTCGCCTTTGGGGAACAACCAGGCGTAGCCGCCGGGGGCGATCGCGTCGCCGAACTGGAGGTAGATGGCGTCGGGATCGAAGTCGATGCCGTCGAGCACGTACTGAGCGCACGACTCCATGTCGCGCGCCGGGACCCGTGTGTCGAGCCCCGCCCAGCGGCCCACCATCGTCTCCACGCCGTCGGCCGCGATGACGACCCGGGCCCGGACGGTTTCGTGGCCGGTGGGCCGTCCCACCTCGACCGCCCAGCGGCCGTCGGCGGTCCGATCCATCGCCACCGCCTCGGCCGCGACCTGCACCTCGACCCCCGCCGCGGCCGCCTCGGCGCCGAGAAAGGCGTCGAAGCGCGTGCGATCGAGAATCCAGGCGACGTCCGGCCAGGCCACGCGGACTTCGGTGTCGTCGGGCGCGAGAATGACGACGCTCGTGATCCGGCGCGCCGCCCAAGGGGCGCCGTCCGGGTTCGCGAACTCGCGCAGCCCCGGGTCGCCGACGCCCTCGGCGCAGCGCACCGGGGTGCCGACGACGGGGTCACGCTCGATCAGCAGGACGTCGAGCTCGGGCGCGGCGCGCTTGGCCTCGGCGGCGGCGACGCTCCCCGCCGGGCCGGCGCCCACGACGAGGACGTCGACGTCAGGCATCGGCGACCATCGCGAGCGCCCCCACGGGACAGGGCGCGACGCACTTGCGGCAGCCGGTGCAGGTGTGGCGATCGACCACCAGATCCTGGAAGTCGAGGTGGATCGCCTCGGGGGGGCACAGCGGCAGGCACAGGCCGCAGCGATCGCACACGGCAAGGTCGACAACGGCGACCTCGGCGGGCCGCGTGCGCGCGAGCGGGGGGGGCGGCATGGGGCGAACGGTAGCCGCCGCCCCGAAACGCGTCAAGCATCAGCCTTGTTTGAGGTTACGCTTTTCGTTAGCTTGGTGCGTTCGCGCCCGCCGAACCCGTCACCAAGCGACTACGTGCCGATACACTGGCCGAAACTGAATTTCCGGGGATGGAGCCCGGCGAATGAAATCGCCGTCGATCTCGGCACTGCCAACACCCTGATCTGGGTCAAGGGTGAGGGCATCGTGCTCAACGAGCCCTCGGTCGTCGCCATCGAAAAATCCACCGGCAAGATCAAAGGCATCGGCCTCGAAGCCAAGCGCATGCTGGGGCGCACGCCCGACGGCATCCTCGCGGTGCGGCCGCTCAAGGATGGCGTGATCGCCGACTTCGACGTCACCGAGAAGATGCTGCGGTTTTTCCTCAAGACCATCATCGACCGCCACCTGTTCCGGGTAAAGCCGAAGGTGATCGTGTGCGTGCCCAGCGGCATCACCGAGGTGGAGAAGCGGGCGGTGCGCGACTCCGCGCAGTCGGCGGGCGCCAAGGAGGTCTATATGGTCGCCGAGCCGATGGCGGCCGCGATCGGCGTGGGGCTGCCGGTCGAGACCCCGACCGGGAACATGGTGATCGACATCGGCGGCGGGACCACGGAGATCGCCGTGATCGCCCTGTCGGGCATCGTGTCGGACACGTCGATCCGCACCGGCGGCGACGAGCTGGATCAGGCGATCGTGCAGTTCATGCGCAAGAACTACAACCTCCTCATCGGCGAGCCCACGGCCGAGCAGATCAAGATTCAGATCGGATCGGCGGCGCCGGTGGGCGAAGAGCGGGAGATGGAGGTCAAGGGCCGCGACCTGGTCTCCGGTATCCCCAAGATCGTGCGCGTGCACTCCAGCGAGATCCGGGAGGCCGTCCAGGAGCCGATTCAGCAGATCGTCGACGCCGTCCGGCGCGCGCTGGAGATCACGCCCCCGGAGCTGGCCAGCGACATCGTGGATCGCGGCATCGTGATGACGGGCGGCGGCGCGCTGATCCGCGGGCTCGACGTGCTGCTGCAGCAGGAGACCGGCCTGCCGATCCATCTCGACGAGGACCCGATGACGTGCGTCGTGCGCGGCACGGGCCGCATCCTCGACGACCCGGAGAAATACCGGAACGTCCTGACGACCTGATCACATGGCGCTCGGAGCGGATCGGTACGCCTCGCGGGCGGATACGCTCGTTTTTCTCGGGTGCCTCGGCCTGTCGCTCGCCGCGATGAGCCTGCCCCCAGCGTGGCGCGACCCCGTCGCCAGCGTCATGCGCCAGACTATCCTCGCCCCCTTCCTCGAGCTGCAGCGCGAGTCGGAGCTGCTGCGCACCTCCCGCTCGCGCTTTGACGCCATCACCGCCCAGCGCGATTCCACCGCCCTCGCGGCCACGTTCCTCCCCGAGCTGCGCGCCGAGAATCAGCGGCTGCGCAGCCTCCTGGGGCTGGGCCAGCGCCTGGGGAGCGGCTACGTGCCGGCCGAGGTCCTCCACCAGGCGGCGCCTACGGACCCCCTGGCGCTGGTAGTGTCGGCAGGGCGGCTGCAGGGCGTCCGGCCGCTCGCCGCGGTCGTGAGCCCCGAGGGGCTCATCGGCCTGGTGTCCACGGTGGACGCCCGCACCAGCATCGTCGTCACGTGGGCGAATCTCGAGTTTCGGGCGAGCGCCATGGCCGCCGATGGCAGCGTGTACGGCATCGTCGCGCCCCACGGCACCGAGGGCCCGGGCGTGTGGCTGCTGGAGCTGCAAGGGGTGCCGTACCGCCAGATGGTGCCGCAGGGCACGCCGATCTTTACGTCGGGGCTGGGCGGCGTCTTCCCGCGCGGCATCCCGCTAGGCACCGTGGTCGGCGTGGCGGGTGAGACCGAAGGCTGGGAGCGGACCTATCTGGTCCGGCCTGCGGTCCACCCCAGCGCCGTGACCCACGTGATGATTCTCAATAGCGGCCGGAGCGCCGGGGATCTCCACGGCGCGTTCCGGGCGGATAGCGTGCCAGCCGGTGGAGGCGGGGGGCCGCCGTGAGGCGGAGCGACAAGTACCGCTTCTATCTGGTGCTGGCCTTCCTGGTGGCGCTGGAGTTCACGGTGCGCAGCCGGCTGGGCGACGAGCGTGCCGCGCCGGACTTCCTGCTGCTGGCCCTGCTCATCTACACGATCCGCACGCAGCCAGGGAAGGCGGCCGCGGCCGGGTTCGTCGTCGGCCTGATGCGCGACGCCCTGACGCCGGCGAGCTTCGGCGCGGGGGCGCTCGCGCACACGCTCGTCGGCTACCTGTCGGCGTGGGGGAAGGCGGTGTTCTTCGCCGAGAATCTGTTCGTCAACGCCTGCCTGTTCTTCGCCGGCACGTGGGTGCGCAACCTCGTGATCGCCCTGGCGTCAGGGAAGCTGCGAGGCGGGCAGCTCGGCTGGGAGTTGCTGGTGTGGTCGCCGTTGCAAGGGCTGACGACCGCCGTCGCCGGCGTCGTGGTCCTCTGGGTGTTCCGGCGCTGGGTGCACGTGCGGGTGAGGGAAGCGTGACCTCGTTCCATCCCCACCTCCTCGACCGCCGCCTGCGGGTGACGAACGTCGTGGTGTGGGGGGCGTTCGCGGCCATCGCCATCGCGTTCTTCCGCACCCAGATCCTCGAGCACGGCAAGTTCAAGCTCCAGTCCGAGACCAACCGACTGCGGCCGATCATTCTCCCGGCGCCGCGCGGCATCATCACGGACCGCAACGGCCGCGTCCTCGCGGACAACGTGCCCGGGTACACGGTGTCGCTGCTGCCGGGTACCGAGCCGACGCTCGACGCCCAGGTCGCCAGCCTGCGCAACCGGTTGGAGCGCATCGCCCCGATGATCGGCATGGACAGCGCGGGGGTGGAGCGGGTGTTGGCGCGATTCCGGCGCGCGCCGTACCAGCCCGCGCTGGTGCTGGCGGACGCCCCGTTCGCGGTCGTGTCGCAGCTCGAGGAGCGCCGCCTGCTGGTGCCGGGACTCGTCATTCAGACCGAGCCGAAGCGCTACTACCCCGACAGCGGCGTCGCCGCGCACCTGCTCGGCAGCATGGGCGAGGTGACCGAACAGGAGCTGGGGCAGCGGAGCGGCCTGCGTCCCGGCGCGCAGGTTGGGCGGGACGGCGTCGAGCGGGAGTACGACGATTCGCTGCGCGGCGCCGACGGCGTGCGGTTCGTGGAGGTGAGCGCCCTGGGGCACGTGGTGCGCGAGGCCGCCGTTTCCACGACCCTGCGTCCCGAGGCCGGGGCCGCCGTGCACACGACGATCGACCTCGACCTGCAGCGCTACATCGCCAAGATCTTCCCCGCGGGCCAGCGCGGCGCCGTGATGGCGATGAACCCGAATACCGGCGAGGTGCTCGCGCTGTACAGCGCCCCCGGCTTCGACCCCAACCGTTTCGTGGGCGGCGTGGATCCGGCGTACTGGCGGGGGCTGAACGAAAGCCCGGCGCATCCGCTGCTGGACCGCGCGATCCAGGCGCGCTACCCGCCGGGCTCGACGTGGAAGCTCGCCATCGCGGCGATGGCACTGAAGCGCGGCATCGTGACGCTGCACACCCGCATGAACATTCCTTGTCGGGGTGGGCTGCAGTTCGGCAATCGCTTCTTCCGCTGCTGGATGTCGGACGGCCACGGCTCCCTGACGCTGCAGGAGGCGATCGCCCAGAGTTGCGACGTCTACTTCTACCAACTGGGCATGAAGCTGGGGCTCACCTCCCTGCTCGAGGACGCCAACGGCTGGGGGTTCCGCAGTCGCACCGGCATCGACCTCCCGGGCGAATCGCCGCCGGAATTCCCGTCGGGTACCGAGTACTTCGACCGCCTCTACGGGTCGCGGGGGTGGACGTCGGCGGTGGCGCTGAACCTCGCCATCGGCCAGGGCGAGAACGCGCAGACGCTGGCGAGCATGCTGCGCCTGTACCAGATGCTGGCGAGCGACGGGCGCGAGCGGCCGCCGTACATCGTTCGTCCGGGTGAGACGGGGCGCACCGGCCTCGACCTGGCGCCGGAGCAGCTCGCCGGCTTGCGTCAGGCGATGATCAACGTGGTCGAGCGCGGCACCGCGCGCGGCGCGCGCCTCAGCTCGCTCACCATCGCGGGGAAGACGGGCACCGCCCAGAACCCGCACGGGCCCAACCACGGCTGGTTCATCGGCTTCGCGCCGGCGGACAAGCCGGAGATCGTCGTGGGCGCCATCGTCGAGTTCGCCCGCGAGGGTCCCTACGTGGCGCCGCTCGTGGCCCGCGTCATCGCCCGCTACCTCGGCGCCGACACCGTCGAGGCCTCGGAGTATCGCATCGTGCTGCCGGCCGACACCGCCCCCCACGAGGTGCAGATCCTGCCGGCGCTCCCCGACACCACGCGCGACACACTGCCGCGCGACACCGTCCCCCGCGACACCGTTCGGGACACCTCCCGTGTTCACCCGCGTCCGCGAGCTCGATAGGCCCCTGCTGGGCGTGACCGCGGCGCTCGCCCTGTTCGGGTTCGCCGCGCTCTACTCCGCCGGGCAGACCGACGTGCCGACCGTCGCGACCACGATCTGGCAGAAGCAGCTCGTGTGGCTCGGCGTCGGCCTGCTGGCTGCCGTGCTGGCGTTCCGCCTCTCACCCCGCCTGCTCGAGTGGGCGACGCCGTACGCCTACACGCTCGTCATGCTGTTGCTGCTCCTCACCCTCGCCGTCGGGACCGGCGGTGGCACAGCCGCGGGGAGCAAGTCGTGGATCGGCTTCGCGGGCGTGCGCCTCGGCCAACCCGCCGAGCTCGGCAAACTGGTGACGGTGCTCATGCTCGCCCGCTGGCTCGCCGAGCGGCGCGCCGCCCCGATCACCCTGCGCGAGCTGGCGTACCTGCCGTTCCCGTTCCCCTTGCCGTTCCTGGGCCCCCCGGCCGGCTTCCCGTTGTTCAGCCCCCTGGTGATCGCCGGCGTGCCGTTCCTGCTGGTGATGGCGCAGCCCGATCTGGGCAGCGCGATCGTGTTGATCGCCATCATGTTCGCGATGCTGTTTTGGGCGGGCACCAAGCCCTCGCTGCTGCTGCTCCTGTCGTCACCGGCCATCGGCCTGGTCCTTGCGTTCTCCACGATCATTTGGGGCGGATGGATCGTGCTGTTGTTCGGCCTGCTGCTGTGGTGGCGGCCGTACGTGTGGGAGGGGCTGACGGTCATGTCCGCGAACTTCATCGCCGGCGCCGTCGCCGTGCCCCTGTGGCAGCGGCTCGCGCCCTACCAGCAAAACCGCCTGCTGGCGTTCCTCAATCCGGAGGTAGATCCGCGCGCGACCGGCTGGCACGTGATCCAGTCGCGGGTGGCCGTCGGGTCCGGCGGACTCCTGGGGAAGGGATACACGCTGGGCTCGCAGAAGCGGCTCGCCTTCCTGCCCGCGCAGCACACGGACTTCATTTTCTCGGTCGTCGGGGAGGAGCTCGGCTTCGTCGGCGTGATGGCCGCGCTGGCGCTGTTCGTGGCGCTGCTGCTGGTGCTGCTGCGCATCGCCCGGCGCGCGACCGACCAGTACTCGAGCCTGGTGGTCTTCGGCCTCATGGCGATGCTATTCACCCACATCGTCGAAAACGTGGGCATGACGGTGAACCTGCTGCCGATCACCGGGATCCCGCTGCCGTTCTTCTCCTACGGGGGCTCCTTCCTGCTGACCTGCTCCGTGGCGATCGGCCTGGCGCTGCGGGTCGCGTGGGAATCGCGCCTGTCCGGCTATACCGAGCGCTGACAAAGAGTTAGGCGATCGGGGCTGGCGCCGGGAGGAGGGGGCTCTCAAATTGTGCCCTTTCCCGACCCCCTTATGCCCCGAATGGCCTGGTTTAAGAAAGAGCGCAAACCGCGCAGCTCCGAACGGGTGAAGCTGGAGATTCCAGCCGACGCCTGGGAGAAGTGCGATGAGTGCGGCCATATCGACATCAAGGAGCGCTTCGTCCGGGCGCTCAATGTCTGCCCCAAGTGCGGCCATCATCGCCGCATCTCCGCGCAGGAGTACATCGACCTCCTGGTCGACGAGGGCTCCTGGCACGAGCTGGACGTGAAGCTCCGCTCGGCCGATCCCCTGACCTTCGAGAGCTACAAGGATCGCGTGCAGATCGCCTACAAGAAGGCGGGGGAGCTCGATGCGGTGCGCACCGGCTACGGCCGGCTCCACGGCCAGCCCGTCAACCTGGGGGTCATGGATTTCGCGTTCATGGGCGGGTCGATGGGATCGGTGGTGGGCGAGAAGCTCGCCCGCCTGGCCCAGCGCTCCGCGGCGAAGGAGATCCCGCTGATGATCGTGTCCGCCTCGGGCGGCGCCCGGATGCAGGAAGGGGCGCTGTCGCTGATGCAGATGGCCAAGACGTCGGTGGTGATCGCCGAGCTGGGCCGCAACGGCATCCCGTTCATCTCCATTCTGACAAACCCCACGACCGGTGGCGTGTCGGCGTCGTACGCGATGCAGGGGGACGTCATCATCGCCGAGCCGGGCGCCGTGGTGGGTTTCGCGGGACCACGGGTCATCAAGCAGACCATCGGCCAGGACCTGCCCGAGGGGTTCCAGACGGCGGAGTTCCTCGTCGAGCACGGGATGGTCGACATGGTCCTCCCGCGCGGCGAGCTCCGCGACACCACCGCCCAGCTGCTGCGCCACATGGCCGGCGGCCGGCCCGTCGAGGCCGCCGACTGAGCCGGTTGTCCTTCGCGGACGCCTGCCGCTTTCTCTTTTCCCGACAAGCCGGCCGCATCAAGTGGAGCCTCGCTCCCACCGAAGGGCTCCTCGTCGCACTCGACCACCCGGAGCGCCGCTTCCCGACCATCCACGTCGGCGGCACCAACGGCAAGGGCTCGACGTGCGCCTTCCTCGCCGCCGAGCTGCGCGCCCGCGGCCTGCGCGTGGGCCTGTATACCTCGCCGCATCTGGTCTCGATGTGCGAGCGGATCACCGTGGACGGAGAACCGATCAGCGAGGAGGCGCTGGCCGACTGGACGGAGCGGCTCCATGGGGACATCGAGCGGCTCGACGCGAGTTTCTTTGAAGCCACGACCGCCATCGCCTTCGCGGAGCTCGCCACCCGGGGCGTGGACATCGCCGTGATCGAGGTCGGCCTGGGCGGGCGCCTCGACGCGACGAACGTCATCACGCCGCTCGCCAGCGTCGTCACCAAGATCGCCCTGGAGCACACCGACTACCTGGGGCCCACGCTGGCGGGGATCGCGCGCGAGAAGGCCGGGATCGCCAAGCCGGGCGTGCCGTTTGTGACCGGCGAGCCCGATCCCGCTATCCGCCGGGTCCTGGTCAAGGAAGCCGCCGCCCGCGGCGCCCGGCCGATCGTGCCCGTCGATACGCGGCGTCCCCCCCCACCGGGGGTGCGGCTTGGCCTCAAGGGGCCGCACCAGTGGCAGAACGCCTGGGTGGCGTTGACCGCGTTGAACGCGCTCCCCGAGCCGTTCGGCCCCGCCGGGACGGACCTCCCCGCCAGCTTCGCCGACGCGGCCGTGCCGGGGCGCTTCGACGTGCGGGGCGGCGGCCGCTGGATCTTCGACGTCGCCCACAACCCCGACGGGATGGAAGTCCTCGTCGCGGCGCTCCGCGAGGAACGGCCCGGGCGTCCCCTCCACGCCCTCGTGGGCATTCGCAACGACAAGGAATGGCGGCCGATGCTCGAGCGCCTGCTCCCCGAGGTCGACCGGCTGGTGTTGACCGTCGCGCCGACGGTGCCGCTGGCGCAGCGCTGGGTGATGGAAGACCTGGGCGGCTGGACCACCGAGCGGGTCATCGGCCAGCCGGTGGTGTTCGAGCCGGAATTCAGCAACGCGCTCGAGCTGGTCCAGGACGGGGCGGCGACGGTGCTCGTCACCGGCTCGTTTCACACCGTGGGCGACGCGATGGCCCGCTTGCCCGCGTTCGCGCCCCCTTCGTAAATTGTTGTGATGCAAGGGAAAGCGTTGCCCGGTTTTCGCGACTTCTATCCCGACGCACTCGCTCTCCGCAATCATATTTTCGCCACCTGGCGCGCTGTCGCCCGGCGCTACGGCTTCGAGGAATACGACGGGCCGCCGCTCGAGCCGCTGGAGCTGTACACCCAGAAGAGCGGGGAGGAAATCGTCGCCCAGCTCTACACGTTCAAGGACAAAGGCGACCGCGAGGTGGCGCTGCGGCCCGAAATGACCCCGTCGCTGGCGCGCATGGTGGGGGCGCGGGCCCCGGCGCTGAAAAAGCCGATCCGCTGGTTCTCGATCCCGCAGCTGTTCCGCTACGAGCGGCAGCAGCGCGGCCGGCTGCGCGAGCACTTCCAGCTCAACATGGACCTGATCGGCGAGGGCGGGCCGCTGGCCGACGCGGAGCTGATCGCCGCTGCCATCGACATCCTGCGGGCGTTCGGCTTCGGCTCAGGGGATGTCCAGGCTCGGATCTCGGACCGGCGGGTGCTGCGCGCCCTGTTGCTGGGCCGCGGGGTCGCGGAGGCGCAGCTGCCGGCGGCGTTCGCGGCGATCGATCGCGCCGAGCGCGACCCGTCCGCGGTCGTCGAGGCCCGGCTGGTCGAAGCGGGCGTCGGCAAGCCGCAGGCGAAGGCGGTGCTCGAGACTGCGGCGCTGCGCGGGCTCGATCAGGTGATTGCCGCGCTCGGAAAGGTGAAGGGCGCCGCCGAGGTCGGCGAGCCGCTCGCCGAGGTGTGCGGCGCGCTCGATGCGATGGGGCTCGGCGCGTTCGCCCAGGTCGATCTCACGATCGTGCGCGGCCTGGCGTATTACACGGGCACCGTCTTCGAGCTGTTCGACACCGGGAAGACGCTGCGCGCGATCTGCGGCGGGGGCCGCTACGACGACCTCCTCGACCAGATCGCGGGCGTCGATCTGCCGTGCGCCGGGTTTGGGATGGGAGACGTCGTGCTCGGCGAACTCCTGAAGGAGCGGGGCGTGCCGGTCCCGGCGTCGGCGTCGCTCGACGCCTTTTTAGTGGCGGTGAGCGGCGCGGACGTGCTGCCCGTGGTGCAGCTCGCGCACCGGCTGCGCGACCGCGGCCTGGCGGTGGAATACGCGCTGAAGCCCCAGGCGGTCCGCAAGCAGCTGGAGCTCGCGGCGGCGCGGGGCGCCCCGCGCGCCGTGATCGTGGGCCCCGACGAGCGGAAAGCAGGCGTCGCCGTCGTGAAGGACCTGCAGGCGGGGACCGAGACACGGCTGCCGCTCGCGGAGCTGGAGGAGGGCCGATGGACAAGGTGAACCTGGCCGAGAAGCTGGCGCGTATCCGCGAGCAGTGGCAGCCCAAGATCGTGGGCGAGTTGAACGGCCAGCAGGTGAAGCTGGTCAAGTTCGAAGGTCCGTTCGTCTGGCACCACCACGATGCCGAGGACGAGCTGTTCTACGTGGTGCGCGGCCGGTTCCGCATGGAGTTCCGCGACCGCGCCGTGTGGGTGGAGGAAGGGGAGTTCATCATCGTGCCGCGCGGCGTCGAACACCGGCCGGTGGCGGACGCGGAAGCGGAAGTGATGTTGTTCGAGCCGGCCACGACGCTCAACACGGGCAACGTGCGCAACGAGCGCACCGTGGAGCGGCTCGAGCGGCTCTGACCCGGGGACCGATGGCACAAGCGCAGAAGATCACCCCACGCGCGCAGGATTTCAGCGAGTGGTACAACGACGTCATCATGCATGCGGAGCTGGCCGACTACTCGCCGGTCCGCGGCTGCATGGTGATCCGGCCGCTGGGCTACCGGATCTGGGAGCTCATGCAGGGGGCCTTGGACGGGATGTTCAAGGCGACGGGGCATCGCAACGCGTACTTCCCGCTCTTCATTCCCATGAGTTTTCTCGCCAAGGAAGCGGAGCACGTCGAGGGGTTCGCGAAGGAAGTGGCGTTGGTGACGCACACGCGGCTCAAGGCGACCGGCAAGACGGGCGCCGGCGCGGTGATGGTTGATCCCGCGTCGGCGCTGGAGGAGCCCCTCGTGGTGCGGCCCACGTCGGAGACGATCATCTACGCGATGTTCGCCAAATGGATACAGAGTTATCGCGACCTGCCCCTGCTGCTCAACCAGTGGGCGAACATCGTGCGCTGGGAGTTCCGCACCCGGCTGTTCCTGCGCACGACGGAGTTCCTGTGGCAGGAAGGACACACGGCGCACGCTTCGCACGACGAGGCGGAAGCCGAGGCCCGCATGATCCTCGGTCTCTACCGCACGTTTGCCGAGGAGTGGATGGCGATGCCGGTCCTCACCGGGGTGAAGACCGACAGCGAGCGGTTCGCGGGCGCGCTGCGCACGTATGCGATCGAGGCGCTGATGCAGGATAACAAGGCGCTGCAGTCGGGGACCTCGCACAACCTCGGTCAGAACTTCGCCAAAGCGTTCGAGGTGAAATACCAGACGGCCGCGGGCGGCCTGGACTTCGTATGGAATACGTCCTGGGGCGTGTCGACCCGGCTCATCGGCGGGCTGATCATGACGCACTCCGACGACAACGGTCTCATCGCCCCGCCGCAGCTCGCCCCGATCCAGGTGGCGATCGTGCCGATCTGGAAGTCGGATGAAGAAAAGGCTCAGGTGTCAGGTGTCGGGTCCCAGGTGAAAGACGAGCTTGCGAAGGCGGCGATTCGTGTCGAGCTGGACCTGCGCGAGAACATGAAACCGGGCGCGAAGTACTTCGATTGGGAGGCAAAGGGGGTGCCGCTGCGCCTGGAGATCGGCCCGCGGGACATCGCGGCGGGACAGGCGATGGCCGCGCGGCGCACCGGCGGGAAGGCTCCGATGCGGCTCGAGGGGCTCGCCGCCGCCGTCATCGCCGCCCTTGGTGAGATTCAACAGGGACTGCTCGCGGCCGCCCGGGAGCGTCGCGAGCGTCATTCGATCCGGGGGGCCACCAAGGCGCAGTTCCTCGAGTTCATGAAGGGCGAGGGCGGGTTCGCCTACGGCGGCTTCTGCGGCCGCGCGACGTGCGAGGCGGAGATCAAGGAAGCGACCTCCGCCACGATCCGCGTGTTGCCGGATCCCGAGTTCCGGAGTCCCGAGGCGCCGGCGACCTGTATGTGGTGCGGCGCGAAGAGCGTCGCGGAGGCAGTGTGGGCACAGGCGTACTAGGGCGCAGTCCTTTAGGGTTTGATCCGGCGCTGCTGCGCGCCATCGGAGAGCGGGTCGGGACCCCCACCTACGTCTACAGCGCCAATCTGATCCGCGCCCAGTACCACGCCCTGGACGACGCCCTCAAGGACCTTCGCCACCGCATCTGCTACTCGGTCAAAGCCAACGGCAACATCGGCGTGCTGCGGGTGCTGAAGCAGCTCGGCGCCGGCGCGGACATCGTGTCGGTGGGCGAGCTGCGCCGGGCCCTGCTCGCGGGATTCGACCCCGATGCGATCGTCTTCTCCGGGGTGGGGAAGACGCCCGTCGAGCTGGACGAGGCGATTCGCGCGGGGGTGGGGTTCCTCAACATCGAATCGGCCGCCGAGCTCGACGCCGTGATCGCGGCGGCGCAGCGCGTCGGCAAGCGGGCGCGGGTCGGCATTCGCGTGAACCCCGACGTCGCGACCGAGACGCATCCGTACACCAAGACCGGTGAGAAGACGGCCAAGTTCGGCGTGCCCTACGACGAAGTCGTCGCCGTCGCCAAGCGCATCACCGCCGAACCGCTGCTGCAGCTGCGGGGCCTGGCGATGCACATCGGCTCGCAGATCACGGACGTGGCGCCCTATCACCGCGGCACGGTGAAGCTGGTCGAGCTGGTGGCGGGGCTGAAGGCGTCGGGAATCGATTCGCTCGAGGCGCTGGACGTCGGCGGTGGTCTCGGCGTCCGCTATCACAACGAGAAGGCGCCCAACCCCAAGCAATTCGCCGCGGCGGTGATCCCGCCCGTCAAGGCGGCCGGCTTGGGGCTGCTGTGCGAGCCGGGGCGCTACCTCGTCGCCAACGCCGGGGTGCTGCTCACCAAGGTGCTGTATCGCAAGCACGCCGGCGGCAAGGAATACGTGATCGTGGACGCGGGGATGACCGACTTCGTCCGGCCCAGCCACTACAACGCCCACCACGAGATCGTGCCGCTGCGGGATGGCCGGCGCGAGGAGCAGCTCGTCAACATCGTGGGGCCGATCTGCGAGTCGGGCGACTTCCTCGCCCTGGACCGCAAGCTCCCCATCGTGGAGCCTGGCGAGCTGCTCGCGGTGCTGGGCACGGGGGCGTACGGATTCGTGATGAGCTCGACGTACAACCAGCGGCCGCGCCCGCCCGAGGTGCTCGTGGAGGGCGACCGCTACTACGTGGCGCGGCAGCGGGAATCGCTGGACGATCTGCTGCGCGGCGAGACCGCCGAGCCGACTACCTGGTATCAGGCGTGAACCGGATACTCATCCTCGATTACGGCTCCCAATACACCCAGCTGATCGCGCGGCGCATCCGCGAAGCACACGTGTACTGCGAGATCCACCCGGCCGCAAAGGGCCGCGACCTCGAGTTCATCCGGCGCTTCGACCCCAAGGGCATCGTGTTCTCGGGGGGGCCCAACTCCGTCTTCGACTCCGGCGCCCCGACGGCCGACCCCAAACTCCTGGATCTCGGTACTCCCGTCCTCGGCATCTGTTATGGAATGCAGCTCCTGGCACAGCTGGCGGGCGGTGAGGTGACGCCGTCCGCCGAGCGCGAGTACGGCCGCGCCGAGATCACGATCCGGGAGCCGGCGGGTCTGTTCGCGGGGTTCGAGACCGGCGCCACGACCACCGTGTGGGCGAGCCATGGCGACAAGATCGCCGCGCCGCCCCCCGGCTTCCGGGTGACGGCGGTGAGCGCCAACGCTCCCGTCGCGGGAATGCGGCACGAGCAGCGGCCGCTCTTCGGCGTGCTGTTCCACCCCGAGGTCGCCCACACGCCGCGTGGCGGAGAGATCCTGCACAACTTCCTGTTCGGCATCTGCAAGTGCGAGCCGGACTGGACGCCGGGACACTTCATCGACCAGGAAGTGGCGAGGATTCGGACGCTGGTCGGACCGAACGGCCGGGCCATCTGCGGGTTGTCGGGCGGCGTGGACTCCGCGGTCGCGGCGGTGCTGGTGCAGCGGGCCATCGGCGACCGCCTCACGTGCATCTTTGTCGACCATGGGCTCCTGCGGCAGGGCGAGCGCGAGCAGGTGGAGCACACGTTCCGCAAGCACCTGGGAATGGACCTGCGCGTCGTCGCTGCGGGCGAGCGGTTCCTGAAGGAGCTGCAGGGCGTGGACGACCCCGAGGAGAAGCGGCGGCGCATCGGGCACACGTTCATCGACGTGTTTGAGGAGGCGGCGCGGCACGTCGCGGGCGACGTCGGGTTCCTCGTGCAGGGCACGCTCTACCCCGATGTCATCGAGTCGTCGTCGCCGTTCGGCGGGCCCTCCGTGACGATCAAGACGCACCACAACGTCGGCGGCCTGCGTCCCGACCTGCCGTGGAAGCTGATCGAGCCGCTGCGCGAGCTGTTCAAGGACGAGGTGCGCGTGGTGGGGCGGGAGCTGGGGCTCCCCGAGGAAATCGTGGGACGGCACCCATTCCCGGGCCCCGGGCTCGCAATCCGCGTGCTCGGCCCCGTCACCGAAGAGCGCCTCGACGTACTGCGCCGCGTGGACGCCATCTACATCGCCGAGATCCGCGCGGCGGGGCTCTACGATCAGATCTGGCAGGCGTTCGCGGTGCTGCTGCCGATCAAGTCGGTCGGCGTGATGGGCGACGGCCGCACCTACGAGCACGTGGTGGCGCTGCGCGCGGTGACGAGCCGCGACGGCATGACAGCCGACTGGTTCGGCTTCCCACCGGAGGTGCTGGGCCGGATCTCCAATCGTATCAGCAACGAGGTCAAAGGGGTCAATCGGGTGGTGTACGACGTGAGCTCGAAGCCCCCGGCCACCATAGAGTGGGAGTAAGCACTCGAACAGCAGCCCTCGCGGCCGGGCTGCTGGCCGTTGCCGTCGCTCTCCCATCCATCCGCAACGGGTTCGTCAGCGACGACCGCTGGATCATCGTCGAGCGGCCGCTGCTGGTGCAGCCGCCGTCGGTCACGGCCGTCCTGACTGAGCCGTACTGGCCCGGCGGGTTCGGCGGCGTCACGTGGCGCCCGGCGGTGCTCGCTTCCTTCGCACTCGACTACCGGCTCGGCGGCAACGCGCACTGGTTCCACGCGGTCAACGTGCTGTGGGCCGGGGCGGCGGCGGCGTTGCTCACGCTCCTCGCCTGTGGGTTGTCGGATCCCCGCACGGGGCTGGTCACGGGATTGCTGTTCGCGGTCCATCCCGTGCACGTCGAGGCGATCGCGAACGTCGTCGGGCGCGCCGAGCTAATGGCGGCGGCGGGCTATGCGGGGGCGCTGTTGTGCGCGCTGCGGGTCGAGCGTCACCGCGGCTATCTGGCCGGGGTCGCGCTCGCCGCGGCGTTCGCGATCGCCTCGAAAGAGCACGCCGTCACCTTGCCGGCGGCGATCCTGTTCGTCCTCCTCGCGCGCCGCTCCAGTCCGCGGGCCGCCGCACTGCCGGGGCTCGCCGCCGCGGTGCCCATCATCGCGTACTTCATCCTCCGCGGAGTGTTCACCAAGGGAAGCTTCGCGTCCGGCGGCCTCGCCCTGGGGTTGGAACACCTTGGGGTGCCGCAGCGGGCGTGGGCGATGCTCCCGATCTCGCTCCAGTGGTGGCGGCTGCTGCTGTTCCCATCCCACCTGTCGGCGGACTACTCGCCGGGCGAGCTGGTGGTCTCGACCGCGTTCACCCTGACGCACGTGTTCGGCCTCGCCCTCTGGATCGCCGCCGGGTGGGCCGCGTGGCATTGGCGCGCGCGGGTGCCGGGGCTCGCCCTGGGGCTGATCTGGCTCGTGGTGACCGTGTCGCCGGTGGCCAACATCGTGATCCCGACCGAGGTGCTGGTCGCCGAGCGCACGTTGTACTTGCCGTCGTGGGGCGTGTGCTTCGCGCTCGCGGCGCTCGGAATGGCTCTGCCGTGGCCGTCGCGCGCACGCGTGACGTTGCTCGCCGCCGTCCTCGTGGCCGGCGCCGTCCGCACCCTCGTGCGAACCCCGGCCTGGCACGACGACGAGGCGCAGTACCGGGCGCTGACCCGCGACGCGCCCCGTTCCTACCGCACGCTGTGGCTCCAGGGCAAGGACGAGTTCGCCGCGGGCCGGTGGGGAAGTGGCGAGCGCTTGTTGCGGGAGGCGATCGCCCTGGCACCGGAGGTCACCGGCCCGCGCGTGGACCTGGCGAAGTACTATGGGACAGCGGGGTTGTGGAAGCCTGCGGTTCAGGTCCTTCGGGAAGCGATCGCAGTGGACAGCGCGCTCGGGCCCGCATGGGCACTCTTGCCACAGGCGCTGCTTAATTCCGGCGATACGACAACCGCGACGGCCGCTGCGCGCGAGGCGTTGCGCCGGTTCCCGGGGGACGCAGACGTAGTGAGGAGTGCGCGCGGCGTGCTCGGGCCCGCGCCGCGTCCCTAGATGTTTTTTTCTTCCAGGAGCGCCAGGAATTCCGGTGGCGCCTTGAGCTTCGCCAGCCTCGCGGGGACGTCCGAGTCCTTGGCGAACTGGGCGATCTTGCCGAGGACGGGGAGATACTGGTTGGAGACTTCGAGGGGCGGCGCCACGATCAAAAAGAAGTAATGCACCGGCTGGTCATCGATTGCCTTGAAGTCCACCCCTTCGAGCCGGCGGCCGAACGCCACGCGCAGCCGGTTCACGACGAGCGAGCGGCAGTGCGGAATCGCGATCCCCTGGCCGATCCCTGTCGAGCCGAGCGTCTCGCGCCGCTTCAGCATCTTGAACAACATGCCGTCGGCCTTCTCGTCGAGCTTCAACAGCCCCACGAGTTCCTTGAGCACGGCGTCCTTGCTGGTCGCCTGCAGGTCGAGCTTGATCGCGTCTTCCGAAAAAAACTCGCGTAGTCGCACGGACCGAGCGCTCCAGGTGTGACGCGCGCGAAACGTAATGACTGGTTGCCTCGTCCGCAACGCGTCATTACGTTGTTGCTCATGCAGTTCCCGTACGTGGTCGCGCATGACGTGCCGCTGTTTCTGGCCCCGATGGCCGGCGTGTCGGAGTCGCCGTTCCGCCTGATCGCCCGGCGGTTCGGGGCCGACGTCGTCGTGTCCGAATTCATCTCGGCGGTCGGGGTGTCGCGCGGCATCCACGCCCTGTTCGACGACATGCGCTTCGAGGAAGCGGAGCGGCCCATCGGCATCCAGCTGTATGGGGCCGACGCCGCCATCATGGCGAGGGCCGCCGAGATGGTGACGGCCGTTTGCAAGCCCGATTTCCTCGACGTGAACTTCGGCTGCCCGGTCAAGAAAGTGGTGCGCAACAACGGCGGCTCGGGGTGCCTGAAGGACCTGGGGCTGGTGGCGGGCATCCTTCGCGCCGTGCGCGGGGCGACGCACCTTCCCGTGACGGTCAAGATCCGCAGCGGCTGGGACGAGGCGACCCGCGACCCGGTGAGCATCGCCCTGCGCTGCCAGGACGCGGGCGTGCAGGCGCTCACCCTGCACGCGCGCACCCGCACGCAGATGTTCGCCGGCAAGGCGAGCTGGGACGAGATCGCCGCGGTCGTTGCGGCGCTCGAGATCCCGGTGATCGGCAACGGCGACATCCAGACGCCCGAAGACGTCGTGGCGATGCGCCGGCACACCGGCTGCGCCGGCGTCATGGTCGCGCGCGGCTCGTTCGGGAATCCGTGGCTGTTCGCGCAGGCTCAGGATCTTCTCGCCGGGCGGCCCAAGCGGCCCGATCCGGAGCCCGAGGAGCGGTTCGCCACGGCGCTGGAGCACGCGCGCCTCGCCTTGCGGATTCAAGGGGACACCCGCAAAACGGCGCTCGAGTTCCGGAAGCACTTCGGCTGGTACACGCGCGGGGTCCCCGGTGCGGCGGGCTTGCGCGAACGCCTCTTCCAGATCGAGTCGATGGCGGAAGCCGAGGCGATCTTCGCCCGCTACCTGGAACGGCAGGAGGTCGGAGTCGCGGCGTGAGACTCGACGATCTGGATCGCGTGTTCGAGCGGCTGCCGTTCGCCACCATCGACCACCTCCGGCCCCTCACCCAGGGGCATCAGGAGGTGGTCTTTTGTCTTGGGAAGACCCCCGGGCAGGTCGTCGCGATCGCGGAGCGGCTCGCGGGCGCCTCGGGCACCTTCCTCGCCACCCGCGCCGAGGTGGACCACTGCGACGCCCTGGCGGCGCGGTTCCCGCGGGCAGAGGTGAACCCCCTCGGCCGCACCGTCTATCTCCCGGCCGACCCCGAGCCGGCGCCGACGGGGCGGGGGACCGTCCTCGTCGTGACCGCCGGCACGAGCGACCTGCCGGTCGCTGAAGAGGCCGCCGTGACGGCCCGGGCCCTGAGCAACCACGTCGAGCGGCTGACCGACGTCGGCGTTGCGGGCATCCACCGCCTGCTCACCCAGACCGACGCGCTGCGCCAGGCGACGGTGATCATCGTGGTGGCCGGCATGGAGGGCGCGCTCCCGAGCGTGGTGGGCGGGCTCGTCAAGGTGCCGGTGATCGCGGTGCCCACCAGCGTGGGCTACGGCGCGTCATTCGGCGGCTTGGCCGCGCTACTCGCCATGCTCAACTCCTGCGCGAGCGGCGTGACCGTGGTGAACATCGACAACGGGTTCGGCGCCGCCGCCGCCGCGAGCCGTATCAACCACACATGAGCAGCCGGGCGGTGTGGCTGGCGCGCGGGCTCCGCGTGCTGGGCCTCGCCGCCGTCGTCGCCGGTATATGGCTGGGCCGGACGTGGGCCATCCTGGCGGCCGCCGGCGGTGTGATGCTTGCGTTGGGCGTCACCCTCCTTCCCGCCGTCCGTGCCTGGGGCTCCCGCCACAGTCTGCTTCCGCCCGCGGACTTGGCGCATACCCTGGACCTGCTGCGCCGCGCTAACGGCGCCGTGTGCGGCTGGGCGATCGGGCTCGAGGACGGCGAGCTCGAGGTGAGCGGCGATGCCCACGTCCACAAGGATCACCTGACCCGCGGAGCGGCGCTGGTGCAGCTGGCGTCGGTAGACGGGCGCTCCCACGTGGCGCGAGAAGAAGAAGGCACCTATGTCGCCGCGGGGGACTTCCCATACGGGGCCGGCCTGCTGCTGCTCCAGCCCAACGCTTCGACAGAGATGGCGGAGGGGGTGGTGGAAGACCTGCGGCGCTTCGTCGCGGCGCTGCGTCTCGCCGAGCTCAAGACCGCCGACGCGCAGCATCAAAGCGTGGCACGGCGGCTCGCCGTCATCACCGGCGGGGCGCAGACCCTCGAGGCGATCGCCCGCGCCGGCGCTGAGCTCGCGCAGCACTTCGCGGAGCGACCCGCCGTGGTGGTGCTCGCGGACGCGGCCACGGGAGGGACCTCCGCGCGCATCGTGGCGTGCTCGACGGCGGCGGATCGCCGCCTGCAGGGCCTCGCCGTGCCGTCGGCGGCGCCCGTGCTGCGCGCCATCCAGACGGGGGTGCCGGTCGCCTCGCAGCGCGGCGACGACATCTTCGGCCCCGGTATGCCCGAGCGGCGCCGGCAGGAGCGCGTGGGGGTCGCCTATCCGCTCGTCGACGGTCACTTCACGGTGGGCGCGCTCGTGCTGCTCGGCCCGACCATCGCGGCCAACGCCGCGGTGGCGGAGCAGATCGGGCGGCTGGTCATGGAACTGGGCCCCCGGGTCGCCGCGGCCCGCGCCGTGCACGAGGCGGAGGAGCGGGCGGTGCTGGACCCGCTGACGGGGCTCCGCAACCGCCGCGAGTTCGAGAAGCAGGTGGATGAGGAGCGGCTGTCGCGCGAAGGGGCAGCGGCGGCCGTCCGCGAGCCGGGCACGCTGATCTACGTGGACCTGGATCACTTCAAGGCCTTGAACGACACGCTGGGCCACGCGGCCGGGGACGCGGCGTTACGCCACGTCGCGGGGATCCTCCAGGCGCAGGTGCGCGACGTCGATCTGGTGGCGCGCATCGGGGGCGAGGAGTTCGCCGTGTGGCTGCCGCGCGCCCCGCTCGACCAGGGGCTGGACGTGGCCGAGAGGATGCGCCGGGCCGTGGAAGCGTCGGGGTGGCGGTGGAACGCGACGCCGTACCCGATGACGGCGTCGTGCGGCGTCGCGGCCTATCCCGAAACGGTGCGGGACATCAACAACCTGCGCAGCGCCGCCGACGCGGCCCTGTACCGCGCCAAGGAAGCGGGGCGCAACCGAGTTGAAAAGGCACGGCCGGGCGACTAGGTTCGCTCGTGGGGGGCGACAGGTTTCGACGGGTTTGATGAGGGTGTCGCTGCGTGCCGAGGTCGTCAGTCACCTCGCAAAACAACTGGCACTTTTTAACTGCCAACACTGAGTTGGCCCTGGCTGCATAAGCTTCGGCTTGTGCACCTGCGTGAGTGGCAGCCCGCCTGAGGCGGCGCTCACGTATCGCAAAGTCGGGCTGGTGTGACCCGGGGCCCGAACGGGTTGCGCGAGAGTTGTAAAGGGCTCGTTGCTGCCGGGGCCGGCGAGGCGCCACGGTAGTGAGACTCAAAAAGCGTCGCCTACGCACGTAGGAGCGGCATCGGAGTCAGATTCGGACCGGGGTTCGATTCCCCGCGCCTCCATTCATGTTCATCGGCCACTTCGCCGTCGGGTTCGCGTCGAAGAAGCTTGCCCCCAAGGCCTCGCTGGGCCCGTTGCTCGCCGCCCCTCTCCTCGCCGACATCCTGTGGCCGGTCTTCGTCCTGCTGGGCGTCGAGCGCGTCCGCATCGTCCCCGGCCTCATCGCGTTCAATCCGCTCGATCTCGAGTACTACCCGTGGTCGCATAGCCTGCTGATGGATTGTGTGTGGGGGCTGGTGTTCGGCGGGATCTACTACGCCGTCACCAAGTACCGCGCCGGCGGGATCGCGATCTTCTTCGGCGTCGTGAGTCATTGGGTGCTGGACTGGGTGACCCACCGGCCGGACATGCCGCTCGCGCCCGGACTGGACACGAAACTCGGCCTCGGGCTGTGGAATTCGGTGGCCGGGACCATCGTGGTCGAGAGTCTCCTGTTCGTCGCCGGGGTGTGGCTGTACACGCGGACGACCAGGGCCCGGGACGCCATCGGGCGGTGGGGATGGTGGGGGCTCGTGGTGCTGCTGGCCGTGTTGTACGCCGTGAGCGCGAACGGAGCGCCACCGCCGAGCGTGCCCGCGATGGTCACGGTGGGCTTGGTGCTGGAAGCGGTGACGGTGACGTGGGCGTGGTGGGCGGATCGGCACCGGGATGTGGCGGGCGTGCCACAAGGAGGCGCTCCGAGCTACTAGAAGCATAGTTGACAAATCCCCGCCCGCCCTCCTACCATCTACTACAACCTTAGTAGTAGAGGCCTTTCGTGAAACCAACCTTCACCGACCGCGAGCTGGACGTCATGGGCGAGCTGTGGGCCCTGGGCTCGGCGACCGTCGCCGAGGTTCAGGAGCGGCTGCCGGACAAGCTCGCCTACACGACAGTGCTCAGCATCCTGCGCACGCTGGAGCAGAAGGGCTACGTCGGGCACGAGGAGGAAGGTCGCGCGCACCGCTACAAGCCGCTGGTGAAGCGGGAAGCGGCGGGCGCGCGGGCGCTGCGCCGCATGGTGGACAAACTCTTCAAAGGATCGCCTGAGCTGTTGCTGACGCAGCTCGTGAGCGAGCGGAACCTGTCCGATGCCGAGCTGCGCCGGCTGCGGCGCCTGCTCGACGAGCGTTTGCGCGGGAGGAAGCCATGATCGCCGCCTGGATGCTGTATTGCACAGCTCTCGCGTTGCTGCTGGTCGGCGCGGGGCTGGCCCTGGAGCGCGCGCTGCATCTCGTGGGACGGCCGAGCCGCTGGGTGTGGGTCGGCGCGCTCGCTGGCTCGTTCGTGCTGCCCGCTCTTGCCCTGGTGAAGCCGGAGTCGTTTACGCCGATCGCGATCCCAGTCGCGGCGGCCCCGACCCTCTCGTCGGAAGCCAGGGCCACGCCGACGACCGCATCCTCGAGGGCGAGTGTCGTCACTGCGAGGTTCTCGATCGCCGATCTCGACCGCCCCTTGTCCATCGCCTGGGGAATCGCTTCGGCGACGGTTCTCGCGCTCGGTGGCCTCGCGGCCCTGCGGCTGCGGCGGCTCAAGCGGTCGTGGCGCGCGACCTTGCTCGATGGTAGGACGGTGCTGGTCTCGACCGACATTGGGCCGGCCGTTGCGGGCATCCCTGCGGGGCGCATCGTCGTTCCCGAATGGGCGTTGGGGTTGGACGCGCGCCTCCAGCGCCTGATGCTGATGCACGAGTCCGAACATCTCAGCGCCAGGGATCCGTGGTTGCTCGTCGCCGCCGCGCTCGCCCTGGTCGCGATGCCGTGGAATGTCGCGTTGTGGTGGCAGGTGCGTCGCCTGCGGCTGGCGATCGAAATGGATTGCGACGCGCGGGTGTTGCGCCGCGCGCCCGACTTGTCGACTTACGGCGAGCTGTTGCTGTCCGTCGGCCGCCGGACCTCGGCACGGATGCCGTTCGCGCCGGCCCTGACCGAGCCGATGTCCTTCCTCGAACGGCGGATACGGCGCATGACCGAGGGCCGGCCGCGCCGATTTGCAGCTCGCTCGGTCGCCCTCACCGCCGCGGCTAGCGTAGCGCTAGCGATTGCGTGCGAGGCGCCGAGGCCCGTGACCCCCGAGGGATCTGCCGCTACGCTGGGCCCGCCATCGACGCGAGGCACCGCCTCAGTGACGGGCGCTGGAGTCTCGACGACGGGCGCTTCACCAGTCAGCGGTGGCGTTGAATTGGCAAGGGACATCCTGCGTAGCCAGTATCAGGAGCTATTCGCCCGCTATGCCGGTACGCAGGCCCGCCTGTGGTTCATCGCGGATAGCGACGGCATCATCGTTCGCACCGGTGTTGCGGCGGGCTCGTCAAGGACCGTGAGCACCCAAGAAGCCAGCCACGTTGTGCCAGGTTACGACACGCTGGCATGGCACTCCGTCACCCTCTTCGGACCCGGGGCGATCCGCGAGGGCAGCCCCCCGGTCATCTGGCTCTGGCTGGGGACCCCAAAGAGCAGTGCGAGAACTCAGGCGACGGAGAGCCCTGCGATCTCTGAAGCGGCCGCCAGGAGTCTGGCATCGATTTCAGGTGACTCCATTCGGATGTGGGCGGCCGGGGGCGACGGCGTTTCGGCAGGCCGCTCGCCCGGTCCGCAATACGAAGCTCTGTCGCGCTTGGCCAACGACGCCATTGCTCGTTTTCATCCCGAGTACCTGCGCACCAGGGTTGATCCCCCGGTAATTCTGTGGATTCTGGCAGACAGCATGGACCGAGTAGTGCGACACACCGTCACGCGTCGCTACCCGCAGATTGGGGCGGCGGAGATCAAAGGCCAGTTCCTTGGCATGCAAGTCTTCCGGCAAGGCGAGTGGATTTCGTATCTGGCGCCGCTGGGAAGAGACCGCGAGGACGTGAGAGTCGTTTGGGTACACTCACAGCGGCCGGTGCCCTAGGACCAGCGCCTTCTTAGCGGCGTCGCACCGCTCCGTGGTACGGAACCGTCGCACCCACGCGGAGCGGCACCGGCCGCGCGAACGCGCTCGTCCCTGAGGAACTACTGCCGGTGACTTCCGGGGGAGCCGCCGCGGTGGGCATTTGACCGGCCGCAGCCCCGCGCCACACCGACACTCCGGCCGGAACCGAGCGCACCATCATCATGCGGCCGGGCGTCGTGGATGCGCCGCTCGGAGCCCCCACCGGGACCGTGCTGGTGATCTGCAGGCGTGGGGGCGCGGCGTCCGCGGGGACCGCCTGTTCTCCGGGCGGGGACAAGTGACTCGGCGCGTAGGGCTGCCGCACGCGGATCGGGGCCGGCTCACGCTGCCGCGGCGGGACCATCGTAGTGCGCAGTGCGCGCAGGTTCACCGCCAGTGCGATCGCCGGCTGCGGTCGCGGGGGCTGCGAGTCCCGACTGAAGCGGTGTCGCCGCGGGATGAAGTAGGGGAGGTAATACGGCAC